>JACLAC010005602.1_pt1 | contig 18528 bp, 16 predicted proteins | sample 8027881 | NCBI WGS metagenome assembly JACLAC01 (sample SAMN15725517, study PRJNA655200) | protist metagenome | isolation source: fluorescence activated cell sorting (FACS) single amplified genomes of... | place: Spain: Blaines Bay Microbial Observatory, Mediterranean Sea | collected 2016-01-19 | reverse complement strand
TTTCTCGTACTGAAGAATGTGATGCTCTAATTGTCTGTGTGCCAACGCCGCTGACTGCTAATCGAGAGCCGGATTTGTCGTATGTGATTGGTACAACCGAAGCGATTGCGCTACATCTGCGTAAAGGACAGCTTTTTTGTCTGGAAAGCACGACGTATCCTGGTACTAGTGAAGAGGTGATACTACCTATTTTGGAAAAAGGCGGCATGAAAGCGGGTAAGGATTTTTTTATGGCTTATTCACCTGAACGTGAAGATCCTGGCAATAAAAATTTTACGACCCATTCTATTCCTAAATTGGTAGGCGGATATGAGGCAGCATCTATGAAAGTCGCTACTACGCTTTATGGCATGGCATTGGAAGAAGTCGTGCCGGTTTCTTCGTGTAGTATCGCCGAAGCTGCGAAGCTGCTAGAGAATATTTATCGGGCGGTAAATATTGCCATGGTGAATGAATTAAAAACACTATTTATTCGTATGGGAATTGATGTATGGGAAGTGATCGAGGCGGCTAAAACGAAACCTTTTGGCTTTAATGCATTTTATCCTGGGCCTGGTTTAGGTGGACATTGTATCCCTATTGACCCGTTTTACCTTAGCTGGAAGGCACGTCAGTATGAATTAAACACGCGTTTTATCGAATTGGCTGGTGAGGTTAATACGGCTATGCCTGAATATGTAATATCCCGTGTTAGCGAAGCGCTTAACGAAGTGGCTAAACCTATTAAGGGATCGGATATTTTAGTTTTAGGTGTTTCCTACAAAAAAGATGTGGATGATATGCGCGAATCGCCCTCGATCGTCTTGATTGAGTTATTAAAGAAGAAAGGTGCTAAGATCCGCTATAACGATCCTTTAGTTAAGGCCATTCCACCGATGCGTGACCATGCGTTGGATATGCAAAGTCAAGAGCTAAGTAAAGAAATACTGACGGCGACTGATTGTGTGTTGATTGCTACAGACCATACAGCGTATGATTATGAATTCATTGGTCGCCATGCCCCATTGATCGTAGATACGCGTAATACAATGGCCGCATATCCCCAATTCTCAGATAAGGTCTGGAAGGCCTAAGTTTGTAGTGGGCATATTAAGACGGCCTGCCGTTTATCTGGTTTGAGAGAGCACCAATAGGGTGGATATTTTCAAAGGACAGTAAAATACCTTTGGCGTCTATACGGATCAATTTGTACATGGTTGGAATAAAAGCAGTTTAGCAAGCTAATTTAAGTGATAGAGTCTTCTTTTTTTTATGTGATTATTTTGAGCAAATGGTTTTAATTTATTATTATCTGAAATAGGATATTCTTTAAAAATCCCGGATTTAGTAGGTCTGGAATTGGTGATTCATTTTTACGGATATGAGGCATGGCTAGTTATATTTTAGGTATATCGGCGTTTTACCACGATAGTGCAGCATGTTTATTACACGATGGTAAGGCTATTGCCGCGGCACAGGAAGAGCGTTTTACTCGTATTAAACATGATTCTGCATTTCCAGTGCAGGCGGTGCGTTATTGTTTGCAAGAGGCTGGGATTGGGCTAGCAGATGTGGAACATGTGGTATTTTATGAAAAGCCACTGATAAAATTTGAACGACTACTCGAAACCTATCTAACGTTTGCGCCGCGGGGAATACGCTCCTATTTGATGGCTATGCCGGTTTGGATTAAAGAAAAATTATTACAAAAAAAACAGCTTGAGGACGAATTACTGCAGTTGTTTGACAAGTCTCCTAAAAAGGATGTGCCGCAATTACTTTTTACAGAGCACCATGAATCACATGCGGCGTCCGCATTTTATCCTTCACCTTTTGAACGAGCTGCTGTTTTATGTCTGGATGGAGTGGGTGAATGGGCCACTACATCGGCTTGGTTAGGTGAAGGAAAAACCTTGCAACCTCTATGGGAAATTCCATTTCCCCATTCCTTGGGGTTATTGTACTCGGCATTTACTTACTATACTGGATTCAAGGTCAATTCAGGTGAATACAAGGTGATGGGACTGGCTCCGTATGGCGAACCTAACTATGTAGACCAGATCTGTGATAACCTAATCGATATTAAAGCGGATGGAACGTTCCGGTTAAATATGGATTATTTTGATTATTGTACTGGGCTGACAATGACCAATAAGCGTTTTCATGCACTCTTTGGTGGGGTGCCACGCCAACCGGAAAGCGAAGTCACCCAGAAGGAAATGGATCTGGCTAGATCGGTGCAGGATGTTACGGAAAAAGTGATGCTGCGTTTGGCACGTACAATAAGAAAAGAGACCGGTGTTGAGCATTTGTGTTTGGCCGGTGGGGTTGCTTTAAACTGTGTTGGGAATGGTAAGATCTTGCAGGAAGGTATATTCGATGATTTATGGATTCAACCTGCAGCAGGAGATGCTGGTGGTGCTTTGGGGGCAGCATTAGCGGTTTGGCACGGTTATAAAGAGCAGCCTCGTAGTGTGGTAGCAGGACACGATGGGATGGGTGGATCTTATCTGGGACCCTCATTTAATGATAAGCAGATTGAAACTTTTTTAAAAACACAAAGTGCCCCTTATGAGCGTTTAGATGATAGGGCTATGGTAGAATGTGTTGCTCAAGAAATGGCTGCTGGTAAGGTTATAGGATGGTTCCAGGGTGGGATGGAATTTGGGCCGCGAGCTTTGGGTGGACGTAGTATTATTGGTGATGCTCGTTCAGTAGAAATGCAGTCTGTCATGAACTTGAAAATAAAGTATCGTGAATCATTTAGGCCTTTTGCTCCTTCTGTCCTAGGCGAGCGGGTAAACGATTACTTTGAGATGGATGCCGTTAGTCCCTATATGTTGTTGGTAGCACCGGTTTGTCAACAACGCCGTATTGCTCCTACTGCTGCCCATGAAAAATTATGGGGTATTGACAAACTTAAGACCGAACGCTCAGATATTCCAGCGATCACCCATGTAGATTATTCGGCTCGGGTACAGACCGTACATGCGGATACCAATCCACGTTATCATGCGTTAATCAAAGCATTTGAAGCACTAACCGGATATGGTGTGATTGTTAATACATCGTTCAATGTACGTGGTGAACCTATTGTATGTGATCCTAAGGATGCTTACCGTTGTTTTATGCGGACGGAGATGGATGTGTTGGTGCTAGGAAATTATGTATTGCAAAAAGCAGAACAGACGGCGTTAGCAGAAGATGTGGATTGGCGTAGTGAATTCGCCTTAGATTAATGGGAGGGGTAAGTATGATAGAAGATAAACAGATAACGACCAAGCAATTACGCTCGTTTGGGGTACTTGTTGGTGCTATATTTAGTATTATTGGCTTGTGGCCCTGGGTGCTACATGGTACTGCATGGCACGTGTGGGCGCTGAGTTTGGGAGGTGCTCTGATTGGCGTAGGAGTAGTTTGGCCGGTATTATTAGGACCAATATTTCGCGTCTGGATGTTTATCGGGCATATTTTGGGATGGATTAATACACGGGTTATTCTCAGTATCGTATTTTTTTTATTAATAACACCGATGGGGTTAGTTATGCGATTGTTTGGAAAAGATCCAATGAATCGCCGTTGGGACTCAGAGATGGAAAGCTACCGAGTAATACGCACGCCGCGTCCGACATCGCATATGACGCGTCAGTTTTAATTAGGTTTTTGGGCATAACAAAGGGAATTTATATGTTGGATTTGCTGTTGGAGCTTTGGGGTTTTATGCGGGAACGCAAGAAATATTGGTTAGCGCCCATAATTATTGTGTTGTTGTTATTGGGGTCGTTAATTGTCTTTACCCAAGGTTCGGCGGTGGCGCCGTTTATTTATACCTTATTTTAAGCTAATTTACTAGCGTAGGCGCTTGCCAAGGATTTGGTACAATTAAGGTTTGAAGAAGCGTTCTAATGGTATTTGGTAGGTAGATTATTGGTGCGTCTAGGTAGAATCTATCATATTTAATTGTGGGTCATACTACTCGATTTCTGCTTGGAATCTGTACCAGGTTTTTGCTAAAGTAATGCTTATCGTAGTAGGCTGAGACTTATTCCTAAAGATTGTCTATTATCTTGAATAGCTGGTAAGGAGAAGAGCCTTGTGGATAAGCATGAATATCGGCAGGTCTTTAGGTTAATGCTGCTTCTATGATTCTGATAAAAGAGGCAATATTAATAGGTTTACGGATAAATCCATCAAATCCATGGCTGCGTATCTCACCAGATTCAATACTTTCCGACATCGCTAGTAGTGGTATTTCTGGATAATTTTCATGGAGTTTTGCCAATAATTCATTGCCGTTTGTTGTAGCAATATCAAGATCTGTTATCACTATATCCGGTGCGTCTTGATCTAGGATCTCCAAAGCGATAGCAATGCTACTTGCTGCCAATACTTGATAATCAATCAGAGATTTGAACAGGGTCTGACTTGATTTAACATCAGTATCTACTAGCAGGATAGAGTATGCTGTTTCTGCCCAGTTGTCATCCAGTCTTGCTTCTGCTTGAGAACGTGTCATTATCTTTTTGGTTTCGAGGTCATTAATTATCAGTTCTACCGTCTGATTTTGTGCGTCGATTTGTTGGCTAATTATATTGCCACGGTTCTCAAAGTGCTTTTTCTTGAATTGGCCTTCGCTCATACGGATATTATCATTGGCCAATTTTTCTGAAATAATATTGATACAGTTGTGGTAAACACGGCTGGCAAAGGGCTTATCCTCACGCAACAAGCGATCCAAGGTGATTTTGCTAATCTTCAACAAGCGGCTATCTTCCGTTATTTCAGCAGCGGCCATGCGAATTTCGCCGGTAAATATGCCAATACCAACGGTTGCTATAGGTTTGATTGTTGCTAATTGGATGCCTTCTTGGGTTGTAATAGCTACTTCGCCTGAAAGAATAATGTACAGCTCGTCACTAGCGGTCCCACTACGGAAGAGTTGTGTTCCTGCGGCGAGCTGTATTTTTTCGCAAACATTTAACAACAATTGTACATACTTGGGGGGGAGATCTGTAAATAGTGGAATTTTATTGAGACTGTTTACTAATCTTGATTCGTTGGACATTTATATGCTCCTAAGATTACTTCAAGAATATTAATGACCGCGATTTTGAAGCAGTTGAAAAATATGTTGCAAATCTGGTGAAGGGATTAGCACGCTTAAGATCGTAAGTACAGTTGCTAAGAATAAGGCTTGCAAGATGATACGGCGAGCTATTATCTGCACCTGGGCAAGCTGTTTTGGATTGGTCAGTTTTTGGCGTCCTGTTATTGTATCTTCAAAGCCACGTATAGCCATAACCACATCAATACCACGATGTGCTTGCAGTAAGTTTAACAAGGATATAGACCAGGGCAGTATAACGAGCACGCGCCATAAGGGGACGGTATCTAAACCAATGAGTAGGATAGTCAATAGCAGGCTGAAAAGAAGCAATAAGATACCGATTAGAAGACGGATTTTACAACCATCCTTTTCGATATTCATAGGATTTTTTGAAGTCATTCTACTACCTCTAGATCAAATCCCTGAACATCGGCATTACCTTGATTATTGATGGCTCTTATAGTGACGGTATGAGTGCTGACATCTGCGGTTGTGGGAGTCGCTTGTAATAGACCTGTTGTTGCGTCTAAGCTCAGCCAGGCAGGTCCTTCGTCTAAAATAAAATGAGGTTCATCTAGATCACGGAAGGCTGAGATGTAGCGGTGTGGACCGTCACTTATTGAACGCAGATCGCCGTTAGAAGACAGCGTTTTTAATTGATATGTAGTGATCGTGCCGGCATGGATTTGGCGTGGCGGAATAGAGTAGATAAACGGACGTGGAGTTTCTATATAGTCAGAAGGACCACTACGTATACCGTCTTGGTCAATGGCTACAACGCGAAAAAATGGCATATTAGCAGCATTGGAATCTAGGCTAATGGCGACGACTGTAGCATGGGTTAAGTTTGTGGAAGCTAAAATATTGGCTGGGCAGGATTGTGGTTCTTGGTTTGTGCCTGCAACTCGAGTATAGGGTTCAAGTCGGGCACTAAAGCCTCGTTCATCGCTGCCGTATACTTCATAAGCTTGGGGTGGACGTCCTTGGGGGTTAGCTTGCCAGTGTAGTTCGATGCAGCGGTTTTCCCAGTCGGTTTCTAACTTTAAATTTAGTGGCATACCTGGCCCTGTTGGGGTAAAGTTCCAAATAGCACTCCAGGGCCCCCAAAGTCCTGCTTCATTACGGGCCCGGACGCGCCAGTAATATATTTGTTGCGGATTTAGCAAACCGATCTCTGGAATGGTCCACGTTGCGGTGTTCTGGCTAGGGGTCCTTGAAATAAGCTTTTCAAAGACAGGGGATAGACAATAACGCATATCCGCATGCGGACTGAGTTCAAAATGGTAATCCACTGCATGCTCTACCGGATGCCATTGAAAGCTAATGTTGGTACCCGCTATTTTGTCACCTGACTTAGGGAATAGAGGGGCTGCAGGGGCTTTGGGAGCTAATGAATTACGTTCCAACCAGGTATGGCTGAGACGCATATGACGGTGCTCTGTGTTGCTTGTGTCTGTGTAATGGATGGTATTGGAACCTATTTCCAAAGCGGGTAAAGATAGCGGTGCCATTTGTAGGTCTGCAGCAATTTCTAGATGATTAAGTTGTATACCGATACCTTGCAACCGTATGTAAAAGGTGTAGGTAGGGCGATCTGTCCTGCTGATAAGGTTGGTGAGATCTAGGCAGTCAGATAAACTACCGGCATCGATCCAGACGTTGTTGTCGAGTGAATACTCTACTGTTAAAACAATTGATGCAGTGGCTTTGAGCTGAGCTCCAACAATGACGTAAGGACTTTGCACGCTATACGTCAGGGCAGATGGTTTTTTGGGGTTTTGTGCGCTTAAGCCGGTGCTGTCTGCTGTTAAATTGACTGCTTGCGTGGCCCATTGGGCAAAGGTTTGATCCAGACGAGGAGTGAAACAGAGCTGGCCGTTGTTCCAGCGTGGCGGTTTACGGCGATAGTAACGATCACGTACGGTCCATTCCCAGACCAAGGCTTCACCAGGGCGCAAGGTAAGATCCATGCAGTGGTTGCCGATACATGGACGACTTCCGGCATGTGTTCCCGTATGGATAAAGAGTGAGGCCGCTGATTCACTGGTGGCGCGATTTTCTTGACTGAGAATGCCATAGACATGGGAACGTTTCATCAAGTCGTGATCGTGAGCGATGGCTGCTTCAGAGGCGATAGTTTGATTATCACGTTCTAGAACCAATAGATGCTCATCGCTGTCCAATAGATGATATGCGTTATCATAGAAGACTTCGGTAGTACAGTGTCCATGTGGGATACCACGGCGAATTTTCAGACCTGCCGCTTGCCATAGGTTGGATACGGTATAGGCTTCGTCCCAACAGAGTGTATAGCCATAAATATTAAGCATTTTGACGGTATCTTTTACTTCATCATCACCTGTGGTGGAGTGAAAACGATGGTGGCGGGCAAACTCCCAGATCGCGCGAGCTTTTTCCGCATCGTCCATAGCGTCTGTGATAATGGCTGATATAATAGCGTTGAGGGTCCGCCAATCGCGTTTATTATTGATGATGATCCACGGGTTTTTTACCGCTTCTGGACCCATATTTTCCAACTTTACTGCGACGTTGTTCTCCCATGCTTGGGTATAATTGCTGTAACCTATTGGATCGCGTGTATTGGTCCCATCCATATTCCCACCAACGGTGATGGTGTAGCTATGGTCGGGTGCAGTGATATTTTCTTCGTGTTTATGCATAGCTTAGTATCATAGGTTTTGAGTGGTCCAAGTATTGACTAGATGTGCTGTTTCCACGGCTTGTTCTAATTGCGGTGCATGGCCGCAATGGTTTAGTACATGAAGTTCAGAATGCTCAATTGCGGCATTAAAATGCCGGGCAAATAGAGCAGGGATAATGCTGTCTTGTTGGCCCCAAAGAATAAGTGTTGGTTGATGGATTTGACTAAATTTGTTGATCAATGTGTTATGTTCAAGCGGCACTAAGTGACGTGCTGCTTGCTGGTATACATAAAAGATATCTGGAGAACGGAGGATGTCCATAGTGATTTTGTACAAGGGCTCGGGAATTTTAGTTATATCGTAGAAGGTGCGGTGGTAGGTACGCCGTACAGACCAGTTAATTAAACCTAGGACAAAGGCTAGGCGACGAATCATTGAGTAGTTTATCAAAGTTCCCATCCAACCAGCCATGGCGTTTATATAGCCTGGTAAAGGCTGGGGGTAGCCGGCTGCATCAATAAGGACTAGACCATCAATATTCGCTGTGATTTTAGGTCCGGCACAGAGTAAATGAAGAGCGATACCACCGCCTAGAGAGTTGCCGACTAAGATTAAGTTGTCGAGAGTCAATGTGGCGATGAACGCCGCTAAATAGTCGCTGTGCATTGTAGAAGAATATGGGTAGGGAGTGGCGCTGGGAGGAAAACGAGGCTTACTGCTATACCCAAAGCCAACTAAGTCAGGTGCAACAAGCCGAAACTGCTTAGTTAGCTGTGGCCATATTAAATCCCAGGTATGTTTGTGGTCAAATAGGCCGTGGAGTAATAAAAGCGTATGGTTTGCGCTAGTATTACGGTTGTCTAGATAACTTATCTCAACAGATTGGCCGTACTTTGGATTAATAGTGCATTGATAAGTAGTTGCAGTAGCTTGCAATGAGTTTACTCCTACTACTATTTAGAAAATATCTAAAAATGGATAAATAAGTACTGTATTTTAATTGTCGCGCCGCATTAGGCTAAAACTTTGGGCACTTGGCCCGATTTCTGGCTGGGTGGCTAGAAACAGTGCTAAAGGGACCACGTCTTGGGGCTTTTTGCGCCATTCACTGGAGATTGCAAATGCTGGACTACTGCCAGGGGTTGCAGTCATGGCAGTTTCCACTGGGCCGGGAATTAGTTCGTTTACGCTGATATTATATTCCCATAATTCTTGGGCTAGAATACGGGTTAGCATCCATAAACCGGCTTTTGAAACACTATAGGCAGAAGCACCAGCAAGCCCTTTATGGCCCATACCTGACCCCATGGTAATGATTTTACCACCACCGCGCGCTTTTAAATGGGGAATAGCCGCTTGGATACATAGATAGGCTCCGATCAGGTTAACTTCTAATGTAGTACGCCAGGCGTCTGGATCACTGCTTTCTACGGGTTGACGATCGTTATCAATACCGGCATTTAGCAGTAGAATATCCAGGCCACCAAAGGCTTCAATGGTGTTCTTTAGCATATGTTGTACTTGCATTTCTTGGCTGACATCTGTTGTTAGGGCGATTGCTTTACCGCCGGCTGTTTGTATGGTTTGAACCGTAGCTTCTAGTTCGTGCTGGGTACGTGCAGCACAAGCGACTGCGGCACCGGCTGCGGCGTACGCTAGGGCAACCGCTTTACCAATGCCGCGTCCAGCCCCAGTTACTAGGGCGACTTTATTGCGTAGAGCAGCGTCTGTGTGGGGCATTGATGTCCTCAAGAGTGTGTTGTGGGGCAAGCTGAGCTAGGATTGAAATTCGTCAGGATCTTCTTTAAGAATTAGCAAAGTATTGCCTCGCACGGCAATATAATTCTGTTCTTCTAGCTGTTTGAGGACACGGCTGACGGTTTCGCGCGAAGTGCCGGTCATATTGGCTAGATGCTGATGGGGAGGACGATCCGGCAGGAGAATACCATCGGGTGTGGTAATGCCGTCGTCCATGGCCAAATGCAAAAGAGTTTTGGCAATTCTATTCGTTACATTGAGTAATGCCAAACCTTCTAATTGATCATCACTGCGCCGCAAGCGATGCGCCAATTCTTCCAGCAGCGCTAGGCCAATTTGGGGTACAGCGATGATTAGTTGTAGCAGGTCAGAACGGCGTAGTAGTAGCAGTTGGGTATCTTGTAGAGCCAGTACATTGGCTGAGCGCGGTTGCCCGTCAAATAGAGAAAGTTCACCGAAGACATCACCAATACCTAACATTGCGAGTATGAGTTCACGACCATCATCGTGTAAGATACTGACCTTAGCGTGTCCTTTTTCAATGATAAATAACGTATCACCTTCTGATTCTGCCAGAATGATGAGCTCCCCTTTATAAAAGGTCCGAGTCATGATCAGGGCACTAAGCGCTTCAAGTTGCTCTTCTTCAAGGCAATCAAAAAGTTGGACTTTACGCAAGAAAGGCAAAGACATAGAAGAAACTCCGACAGCAGGTAAGCTACAAGTTCCTGTTAAAATAATAGTAGGACAAAAAAGGATCAAGTATGGAATGGACAGAATAAATATAATAAAACGTTATCCCCTTAAGAACGGCTAATACCTAAAATTGATTGCAGGGAAATTCTTAGTACAAACTATCAGTATGGATTAGTGAATTAGTCCTGATGGTTTTAGGATTAGTCAAGCTCGGTGGATAAGTAATGAGAGTGTTAGCACTGTGCCCTAAGAGGATTCGCAATAAGCAAAAATAGTACGCTTTACGGGTGATGGTTTTTTCCTTTTATTGGCTTGATCAGTATTACAATTCCAACAAATGATACCTTGAAGAGGGTGTATGGCTTATCGAGTGAGTATAATAATCAAGCACGCTAGAGAGTTATCGGTTGATGAAGATTATTTTCCCTTATTAGTAGATATTAAAGCTCCATTCCTACGTTTAGAAAAACATGGTGGACATGTAATTGATGGGCCGGATTTATACTTCACGAATCCAATTAATGGAGAAGTATTAGCAACTCAACTTGAATTGTATGATGCTGTAGATGGTCGGATTAGAGCATGGGTTGAGGTGCCCTTTTCTATTGCGGCGATGATTTATCTTGAGTACGGTCGGGGGCGTGATACAGAATTGGCTTCTTTAGAGTATAATTTGTTTACGCGCTCGTGGTCTGAACAGGGAGATGATACTGCGGTAATGGCAGGCCTTGACCTAGAAGGACAACGCACTTTGACGGTAGAATCTTGGTTTAATAATGCAGCATCAACGAGTGAAGCAATGCAGGTATTGGTTGCTCAGTGGGGTCATCGAGATAATATGGATACCTTTGTTGGGTATGATGCGGGTAATACCAATGGGTTGAATACGCGTGGTTATTTTGGGGCCACTTTTGATGGTCGTCATATTTATTTTTCTCCACAATTTAATGGAGATGAGCGTCATGCTAATGTGTTGCGCTATGATACGCATAGGCCATTTAGTGCACTCCACAGTTGGGAAGCATATAATGCGGGACAAACAGATGGTTTCAGTAGTAAGGGGTATTACGGTGCAGTACACGCAGCGCCCTATGTTTATTATGTGCCGCGTACAGACGATGATGGATTTCATACGCGTATTTTGCGTTATGATACACGTCGGTCATTTACGGAAGCATCTGGTTGGGCTGTATATGACGTTGGTTATACGATGTCTAGTCAAAGTGCGGCTTTTGATGGTCGCTATATCTATTTTGTGCCAGGCTATAGTGAGGAAGGAGGGCATGGTAAAGTGTTGCGTTATGATACAGATGCAGCTTTTGATGATCCTAAGGCATATCGTTTATATGATGCGGGGTGGACGGACGGCTTGGAATCGATCTGCTACGATGGAGCTATATTCGATGGACGTTATGTTTTCTTTGCTCCACTAAGCGATAGTGGAATTGTCTTGCGTTATGATACACAGAAAGATTTTTCTACGGCATCTAGTTGGGCAGCATATCAGGCTAAAGATATGGGGATGTGTGTCGGTGCTATATTTGATGGTCGCTATGTTTATTTTGTGGCCTATGCCGGTCAGACAACGGTGCGCTATGATACACAGGGAGATTTTGCCGTAGCATCTAGTTGGGATGCATATGATAGTGGTGCTGTAGCTGGGTTGGATACGATAGGATATGATGGTGCTTTCTTTGATGGGTGCTATGTTTATTTCATTCCATTTTATCGCGGTTTGGAGAGTCGTAGCGGTTTTCACAATAAGTGGATGCGTTATGATACACGCCAAGAGTTTATGGATCCAATATCTTGGTGTGCTGTTGATGCAACGCAGCTAACGCAGCCGGCCCATCCGGGTGGATTTAATGGAGGAGCCTTTGATGGACGCTTTCTTTATGGTGCTCCTTGGCGTGAGGATCCTGCCGCGGGAGATACCGCCGAATATTCTCCCCATGGCAAAGTGTTACGCTATGATACCGCCGATGAGCGGGCGGCGTTCTTTTTGAAAAGTGCTGATTGTGGTCATAATGGTGGGTTGGGAGCGGCTTTGCCGGGGGCCGTGTTTACGGTTAATACTGTTGAAGGGGTACGCAGTGTACGGATGAATCGGCCACTGGAACCAGGCTGGCATCATGTGGTTGGGGTCTATGATGGCCTCCATATATCGTTGTATGTAGATGGCTGTTTAGTGGGCATCGCACCAGGTGGAGGCAACTTAAAAATGGATCTTATCTCCCCATTGACCATAGGGTGCTTTGCTGGTGGTGGGGCTAAGGTGAAAGGGGAAGTAGCTCTGATGCGGGTGTCGGATACGGCGCGTTCAGCCACCTGGATTCAGCAGGTCTGGAAGAATTTACGTTATCCTGGAGATTGTGTTGGACTGGGTCAGGAGGAAAAGGTCGATTGATGGAGATTTCCTGGACGGCTCAACGTCAGTTGGACGAGGTCGGGTATACAATTATTCCTAATGTATTGGCACCGGATGAGATCGATGTATATCGGACCCAATTACTTGAATTAAGCGCTGTTGAACAGAGTAATGGTTTGGCTAATATACATACACAAGGTAAAGGCCAGTTAGTTCGTTGGTTGGTAAATAAAGGTGAGCTCTTCGAACGATTAGTGGTGCATTCCCAGATAACACCTTATTTCGAGTATATGTTAGGTGCAGATTATACGTTGAGTACCTTGACCTCAAATATTATTTTCCCCGGTGCTGCCGATGGAGCATACCATGTAGATCATGCGTTGAGTGTCATGCCGGAACCTTTGCCCAGTTTTCCACTCTTTGTTAATACGCTGTGGTTACTTGATGATTTTAGTGCTGCCAATGGTGGTACTCGTTTGGTGCCGGGTAGTCATCATTTTTTAGCTAAACCACCATCGGATTTGACTGATCATCCTGACTCGGTACGATTAGATGCTCCCAAGGGATCAGTATTGCTGTTTAACGGTGCGGTTTGGCATAGTGCTGGAGCCAATACTACCGAACGGGAACGGATTTGTTTAATCTGTTTTTGTTGTCGCTCGTTTATCAAACCTATGTTTGATTTTGTACATTATTTAAAACCTGAAGTCTTAGCACGGGCGACGGCGACGCAAAAACGTCGTTATGGTTTTGAATCACAACCAAAGCCACCGGATGATTTACAACCATGTGAAGTGAAATAAGTAAAATATGTTATTTGTTATAAAGAGAGAGCTGAATGAATTTAAATATGCGTAATTATCCTCCGACCAGTGGCATTCGTCTACCGGCTGAGGCAATGCAGCAGGTAATTACTAATCTGTTCATAGCGGTAGAGATGCCACAAGAAGATGCAGAATTAATGGGACGCATCCTGACCGCCAACGATTTACGTTGTGTTTTTAGTCATGGCACACGGGCCACCTGTGGATATGTACAAAAAATCCTTGATGGCGATGTGAATCCACAACCACAGCTTAAGGTAATGCGCGAATCCCCAGGCGCACTCGCATTAGATGGCGATGGTGGTTTAGGGTATTTTCCGTGTTATCGTGGTACTCTCAAAGCGATTGAAAAAGCCCGTACCTGTGGTGTGGCAGCGTTGACTACGTATAATCATTTTCACTTTGGGGCAGCGGGGAATTACAGTCGCTTGGCGCTGGCCCATGATTGTATTGGTATGTCAGTTTCTTCGCATCGATCCTTTTTGACGCCACAGGATTCCATCTATAGCACTTTGAGTTCTTCACCGATTAGCGTCGCTATACCGTCAGGTGACGAGCCACCATTGGTAATGGATATGGGGAGCAGTTTTTTGGGGTTTAACGAAGCACGTTTTAATGAAGCGCCGTCAACTTTTTTCAAAGCGCTGGCATTTGGCAATGTAGTACGGATCTTAGGAGGTGTCTTTGCTGGTATTTTCAGAGAAGAAGTGCAGCCGCCACAATCCCCTTGGGATTCTAACCAGGGATCTTTCATTGCAGTATTCGATGTTAATCACTTTTGGCCACTGGAGGAGGTACAGCGTGAAATGGATCGGTTTATGGCAGAGGCGCGGCAGACTCAACCTTTGCCAGGGATGGAGCGGGCGGAATTGGCTGGAGGCATGGAAGCGATTTGGGAACGAGAAAATATAGTGAAGGGAATTCCTCTAAGTGACCCGCATCGACAGGATTTACAAGAGATGGCGGATAAATTAGGGATAGAGACACCTTTTGCTGCATATGAGGTTAGTCGATTTTAGGAGAAAAGCCGTATGGATAAGCAGATTATTGATGCACATGTCCATGTGTGGACTGATGATTTTGGGGCGTATCCCTTAGCGCCAGGATTTGATAAAGAGGATTTGTGGTTGCCCCATTTTACTCCTGCAGATCATTTTTCTTATAGTCAGGCAGTAGGCCCAGTGCGTTTGAATTTAGTTCAGATGACCTGGTATGGATTAGATCACAGCTATATACTGGATTTGATTGCCAATAACCCATCCAGATATGGGGGAACAGGAATTGTAGCGGCTATTGGTGACGTTTCTTTTCCCGATCCAGGAAAAGCAATGAAAGCATTGGGTAAAAAAGGCTTACGTGCTTTCCGAGTGCGTGGGGGTAAGACTGGACGGCAAGCATTTGGTGATGTAAATAACTGGCTGGACTATCCCGGCTATGAGTCGATGTTTAAGGTCGCTACAGATGAAGGCCTAGCATTGAGTTTTTTAATGGGGCTAGGGGATTTACCTGATTTAGAACGGATGTGTAGGCGTTTTCCTCAAGCTCCTGTAATTCTTGATCATGTATGTGGGGTGCGTATACAGGAAGGGGTATGGCCGCAAGAAGATATAGATCGGTTGTGTTCTATGGGGCGTTTTCCAGGAGTGATGGTAAAGTTAGGACCATTTCAGGCCTTAGGTGATGGTAAGGCTCCGTATTTGGATCTTTTACCTTTGATTCAACAAGTGGTGGAGGCTTTTGGAGCTGAACGCTGCATGTGGGAAAGTGATAGTGGAGGACCGGTAGTTATGCAAAATCCACAGGTAGACTTTGCAGCGGCAGTAGCTTTGATTCAAGACCACGCTAATTTTTTAAGCGTCAGTGAAAAGGAAGCCCTACTTTTTGGGACGGCCGCGAGGATCTTTTTTTGTTCTTGAATTTGTTATTGATGCATTAGATAAATAGCCCAACCATGTCGTTAACGACATGGTTGGGCTATTTAGATACGTAGCGGCATGTGATTTATAGCGCTGCAACCAAATTACGTAGATGATTAACGGCTAAACGCATTGTTTCTTTGTCGTCGGTAGTATTGGCATCTTTGCCTTCAAAGACAACACTGAGGGCACCGTTAAAACCAGCTTCAGCCAAAATAGGGACGATGCGGCTATAGTCCAGCCATTCTTCTCGGCCGCTATCTATTTTGTAAAATTTGGCGCGTACATGAGTAGCGTATTTGGCGGTTTGAGCCATATAGGCATAGGTGTCATGTGCTGGGTCAGGGACACCTTTATTCTGGGAGGGAGAGCCAACCCACTGGCCGGTATCTAAGATCATGGAAAAATTATCACGTTCGGTTTCTTCCATAATACGTACGATATCGTCGCCGGTAGAGGGGTGATTCTGTAGGCCTACCGCAATGCCTTTGGTGGCGCCGTAATCGCAGACTTCTTGGAAACAGCGAATTTCACGTTGCTGATCGCCATGGTCCTCCAAGGGGGGGCCAGTGAACAGACGGATCATGGGGGCGCCTAAAAAAAGTGAGATATCTATATCCTCTTTGGCGATTGCAATTTTGCTTTGTAATTCTTCATCGGTACCTTTGAAATGGCCTTGTGAGGCTAGATAACCGATAGACAAGCCGTAGCCCAAGCAGCGTAATTTGATAGCAAAGAGGTAGTCGGTATTATCGGCCTCGAAACCACGGTTACGGCGAAAATCGATAAGGTCTACTTTTAAACTATAGGCGTGGTCGATGTAGCTTTCTACGCTTTCAAGCGTTGGGGGCCTATCTTTGCCGAACATAGAGGCATAAATGCCAATTTTCATGATATTCTCCTTAGAATAGTACAGTACGTAGTTCGTTTTATGATATACGTTAAGGGGAAGATGAGAAAAGTTAAGAAAGGGGTCAACCCTAGAGTAATTTGTAAAAGTAAATTATCTTAATTACTAGAGTACGTGTAATCAGATTTTTTTGGTTTTTGATGAATTATATAGGTGAATGATGTTATCATTTTCCCAATTGAAGCAGTTACTATTAAGGCAATGGTTTCAGCCTTTAACCGCACCTAATTGAATGCCACTGATGAACCAGCGCTGACATAATATGAACACTACAATCATAGGAAGTAACATCAGTACTGATCCTGCGCAGATAAGGCCATAATCATTCGTGTATAGATCTGATAGTTTTGCCAGACCAATTGGCAGGACCATCATGGCATCGGAATCTGTCATGATTAGGGGCCATAAGAAGGCACGCCAGCGACCTAAAAAAGTAAATATAGCCAGTGCTCCTAAAGCCGGTTTGGCTAGTGGGACAATAACGTTCCAGAATACTCCCCAAGCAGAACAACCATCGATATAAGCCGCCTCTTCTATTTCGCGTGAAATACCTAGTAGGAATTGGCGTAGCATAAAGGTGCCATACGCACTAAAACATCCAGGAACGATAAGAGCGAAAAAGCTATCCAAGCCTAATGGGTGTCCTAGGTATTGTTTTCCTAGATACAATAAACCACTAAAGAAATTAGTATTTAGACTTAAATTCATCCATTCCGGAATTTTTTTCATCAACACGAATTGTGGAATCATCAATACATCAGCAGGTATCATCATGGTACTTAGGTATCCCAGAAATAGCAAGTCGCGACCACGAAACTGCAATCTGGCAAAAGCGTAGGCGGCTAACACACTTGTAGCGACTTGGATTACTGTCACAATTGTGGCGATAAATAGAGAATTAAAATAATAGCGCATAAAACTGAAGGCTTGAATAACGCCGCTATAATTTTCTAGCGTCCAGCGTGGTGCAATCCACCCTAAGGTTACGTCTACGTTATATTTGAATGATGTTAGGATAGTCCAGATAAGTGGTATTACCATGATGCTGAGCATAAGCAACAATAGTAAATAAAGAAAAAAAGGAGAGCGGTTTTTTTTAAAAAAATTGAGATATATGGAACTATTGTACCTTGTCATACTGCCTCAAAGCGTTGTCCGCCATAGCGCCAATTTATCAGCGTGGCGACGAAGATAAGGAAAAATAGGCACATTGAGATAGTAGCGGCATAGCCGACTTCAAGTTGCTCATAGGCCTTAGTATAAATGTAGTAGCTAACCGTAGTGGTAGATCCTTCAGGGCCCCCTTGGGTCATGACATAGGCTGCTTCAAAGCCTCCCTGCAATCCACCTATGATACTGGTAACCAAAATAAAAAAAGTTGTGGGTGCTAGTTGGGGGATGGTGATGTGGTATAATTTTGACCATCCGTTGGCGCCGTCGATAGCTGCAGCTTCATAGAGTTCCGGGGAGATATTTTGTAAGCCGGCCAAGTAGAGAATCATATTAAATCCACCTATACTGGACCATATGAAAATTATAATCAATGCCGGCTTTGCCCATGCCGCACTAATGAGCCATTTGGGTAACAAGCTTGCGGCACTATCTGGCGCAATACCTAGGAGTTTATAGAACTCCCATAAAAAGCCATTGATGATACCTACATTCGGCTCGTAGGTGAATAGCATCTTCCAAACCATATAGATGGCTATGCCAGCGCAGAGGTGAGGAATAAAAAAGAACGTACGAAAAAAGATCCGACCAGGTAGGTTTTTGTTGAGCAGAACGGCCAGCAGCAGAGACCCGATAATTGCTAATGGGATATTTAGCATTAGGAAAAGGGTATTGCCTAAGTAATACCAGAAATCTGGGTCGCGGGCTTGCCATTCACCGTCAATTTTATCGAAACCTAGTAGATCAAAAAAATTTGATAGGCCAATGAAAACGGGCTCGCCGGATGCCAGTTGATAATGGTAGAAACTCATCCCTGCGGCCATCAATACAGGGCCCAAAGTGAAGAGCAGGAATCCCAATAAGTTAGGTAGTAAAAATAATATAGCTGCTTTGTTCTGGCCTTTCATTCTCTGCCCTGATTGCTATAGTGGTGGTCAAGGTAACGATTCGTAACAAGGTGGGCCTGAGCTAAGGCGACTTCGACGCTTTCACGTCCGGTTAAGGCCGCATCTAACTCGTCTAGCATTTTACGGTATAGCTCTTCCCACCACAACTCTTGAGGGAAGAGTCGAACCGGGTAATCCATGGAACGAACGAAGACTTCTTCATCCCACGGGGTATCGGGACGGGAATAGA
>JACLAC010006446.1_pt1 | contig 18539 bp, 9 predicted proteins | sample 8027881 | NCBI WGS metagenome assembly JACLAC01 (sample SAMN15725517, study PRJNA655200) | protist metagenome | isolation source: fluorescence activated cell sorting (FACS) single amplified genomes of... | place: Spain: Blaines Bay Microbial Observatory, Mediterranean Sea | collected 2016-01-19 | reverse complement strand
CCCAAACGTAGTTGCACCACAATGCCATCGCTTATATGCATGTTTACAAGATAAAAATATATCCGTGCGTAAAAATGCATTGATGGTTATATCCCATTTAATTTTAAATGGTATGTTGAAACCAAGTGGTTACATGGCAAAGATTGCTATTTGTTTAGAAGACGGAGAAACTAGAATTGCGGATTTAGCACGTTTGTTCTTTGCTGAATTGAAGAAACGTGATCCTAAACGTAATCCAATATACAATATGTTGCCTGATGTTATCAGTCAGTTATCATCTGATCGTAACGTTGAATCGCAAACGTTCCGCAATATTATCAAATTTTTATTCAAACATGTTGATAAAGATGTACAAACGGAAAATTTAGTTGAAAAATTATGTGGAAGATTTAATCGTAGTAATGAGCACGACCAAGCTCGTGCTGAACGTTTATATTGTGATTTTGCATATTGCTTAGCTCAATTGCCATATGGCTTGAAATGCACAAAGAAAGTGATTCAAAATTTTGAAGTATACAAGATACATTTAGTACTTGATGATGTATATAATTCATTCCAAGAGATCATTGAAAAGGCTTTGAAAACCAATAAAGAAAGAACGGAATTAAAAGAAGAAATAAATGAATTGAAACGTCGTGTAGATCGTGCACATGTTGGTAAATTTGAAGATGATTTGGAAGATGATAAAGGTGAAACTGAGCAGCAACAGCAAGATGAAGAAGCAGAACTTGGTGTGATTATGTCTGGGGGGAAAACACCTGCACCGAAAAAAAGACCAACGAAAGAAATGGATGAAGAAGAGAGTGATGATGATAGTGAAATTGAAACGATGGAACTTGATGATGATGACGACGACGATGATGATGATGATGATGAAGAAGAAAGTAGCGAAGAAGAAGAATTTGAAGAATCAAGCGACGAGGAGGAGTGGGAGGAGGAAGAAGAAGAAAATACAAAACCAAATAAAGCAAAACGTGGTGCAAAGAAGAAAGCACCAGCAAAGAAGAAAGCAGCGCCAAAATTTGATGTAAAAGAATTGAAAGTTAGTGAATTACGATCAGAGTTAAAGAAACGTGGCTTAGATCATAAAGGCTTGAAAGCTCAATTACAACGCCGATTGAAAAAAGCGTTGAAATAAATATGATGATAACAATGTGTGTTTGTGTGTGTGAGAGAGATGAATGAAAATAAAAATACGATGTATCGTACGCAAAAAAAATTACATATATCATACACGAAAATAAAAAAAAGAGAGAAAAAACAATTTACTCAAAAATACGAAAAGAGAACATATTAAAAAATTAAAATACGTTCGTATTATCTTACCAGATATTACACGTGTAACACGCGCAGTATATTTTTTTGATATATATGACCCGGTTTAGATGTAAAAGATATTTTTTCAAATATTTTTTAATATATATACTTGGTATATTGTACACTATATTTTGTTCACAAAAACACAGTTTCTTTACTTTCAATTGTTTGACGGCACATGGGGCATTCAGTCAAGTTTTTTCCACAGTCCTTACAACATGCCATATGGTTGCACGGTCGAAACAACAATTCACGCTTACTTTCAAAGCATATAACACATGAAAGATGATCGTCAACAACATTGTTCAATCTATCAACTTCTTGTTGTTTTTCCTGTTTAACTTTTTTAAATTCATTATTTTGTTTTTGCATCTTTGCCATTGCACTGGACTGCTGTTGGTTCGACGAAGAAGACAAGGATGACGACGATGATCCACCACCTCCTCCACCTGATGATGGGTTTGCTCGATGTGATTTTCGTTTCAACCCTGACATTGTTGTAGTTTTAACAGTTGTTCCTGTAACATCTAAAACTTCAACTTCTGTTAATGATTTTAAATGTTCATGTTGACAATTTTCACATAGTAATTTATTTGTGGTAAAACCAACATAATAAATGTATGAATGGCATTTTGTACAAGTAGATATATAACGTTCAGGATTTAATCCTATTGGTGGTCGATTTGGTGCCCTAAATGTATTTAAATTAATATTAACAAGATCATCAAGCTTATCAGAATGTATAAATCGTGTTTTGAAATTGGTTAGCCTACCATTGTTGTCTCTCATATTACGCATTTTTTCTGTTTCTTCTTGCCGCGTCAAACGCTGGGCTATGAGACAGTGCTGGTAAAATGTGGTCCAGCCATAATGACCGAACGACCCTTCACATTTAGGGCCTTTGGGAAAGGCTCCACAGCCATACCAATATTGAAAACATGGAAAATTCATACCACTTCTCTCCTGTCTCAATGCAGCAACTTCAGTTGCAAAATCACCATCTTCTAGAAAATCATCAGGATTACTATTATTTGTTGAAAACCCAAAATATTTCAAGTACAAAAAGCGACAATCTCTACAAGTCATATATAAGTATGTTGGCCGTGATTCAACATATTCAATCTGCTCCTGTGACCATTGATAATATTTTTGAAAAAATAATTTTGCATGACCTGGTGCCTTTTCAGTAAGGTGCTGTGTGTATCCAAGACCAACTTGCTCACCGTACCGCTTGTTCTTAACATAGTTACAACAAGCATAAAAACGCTTCTTGTAATAGTCTGCATGGCCGTCAGAATAATCCTTACTCCCATCACACTTCCCTACCCATTCACTTGAGTATCCTGCTGTATTTATATTTGGAACATTCCAGTTATACAACCCAAATCGTGCACTACCTGGATTACCTAAGAAATCAAAATAAAATGATCTATAACCACGTTTTTCGTATTTCCTAATACGGGCACGATTTCGATTGTGCTTTATAATATTTGGACGTAGTAAAATCGTTTTTGTTGAAATGGCTCGCACAGCACGTGGTAAAGCATAAACATTGCTACCGTCAAAAGCAACTGCAGCAGCATCTATATCAAAGTCCATTAAAGCACCAAAAAGATCAGAGTTTTTCTCAAGCATTATTACTTGGGTGTTCCTATACCAGTACTTCACATCCCCTTCTTTATCCCATAGCCTCGTAGCCTCTTTCCAATCCTCACGACTTGATTTATTTGAAAAATCATATATATTTGATAATTCACCAAGAAAGTGGTAAAATGACAATACATGTCGAGTACGACAATAGTATAGTCCCCCTCCTTTAGCTTCAGTAGCTTCAGTAGCTTTTGATTCCAGATTGTTTATAAATGATGATGCAAAATGTTCCCCTCCAGTAGTAAAAATATCTACATCTCCATCTTTAAATGGATTATCTTTTTTTTTTGTATGTAAGAAATACTTCTTAATACCATAAACAGTTTCTTTTCGAATATTCAAATATTGCTTGTGGTGATCTTCATTTTGTAGTATTTCTTTTGTTTCAATATAACTTTTAATCTTTGTGAAATGACTTTCATTTACAGATGTTAAAGCAGCTAATATCGATCCACCCATTATTGCCCATTTTCCATTATGCGTTTTTAATGAGTTTAATGAACTACAGTTGTATCCAAGATAACCCTCTAATGCAAGTTTGAAAAACAGAAAGTTTGAACAAATTTGATTTGGCTTAGCTTCACTCTTGCCTGATTCATCCTCCTTGTCCTTCTCCCCCTCTTTTTCTTCGTCATCGCCGTTGTTAGCAGAACCAGATGATTCACCCTCTTTATCTTTGCCATTTGCCTTAGTACGGTACTGTATATCATCCCATATAAGTTTTTCACCTGTACTGATCTTGATTTTTCTCTTGTAATCTTTGACATCCCTTTTTGTTAATTTATATTCTATTGCATCATTATTATTATGCGGGTCTGTAATTTCAGCATCAGTAGCATACAAAGGAATAAGAAAAGGATTATTATGCAACGACTTTAATTCAGGGTATTTTTTTCGTTTTGATTCAACTTGAATAATGTTATCTGGGGGGTTTCCATTATTATTAATTTTCTCATTAATGATTAATTTTGCAATTTTCAAGTTGTATTCAGTGTTAAATATCATATACTCTTTTGTTTCATCGTTCAATAGATTCCCAGTATCAATGGCATCTAATTCTGGTAATAAACACGTTGGCAACTCAGTTAATACCTTTCTTTTATCTGCTATAGACATGCTTTCAAGTTGTAAAAATTGATTAAATGCTTTTATATTCATTTCAAAGTGTATTGTCACAACATTACTGGTTACTTCTGTATACAATCCATTTGCATATACCCTTGCCTTTTGGTAATTCATATGAAAACTATAAACTGGAAATGTTTTGATTTTAATAAATAGATTGTTGTCGAGCTTCCTTTCTCTTTGTTGTTATTGCTTTCAAATTGTTTTTTCTTTTTCTTTTTTCGATTTTAATTTGTTGTTGCTTAAGTTTGAAATTTGTATATAAAATAAAATATTATTATTGTATATATTCCTGAACTGCCAGACGACTGCTGCCGCCTGCTGCCTGGCCTGTATTTTTTCAAAAAAAAATGCAAAAAACAAAACCTGTGTTGCCTGTTGTTGGTGGGCAATTATTCATTTACAGTAAGCATATCGGGTCCATTATCCATAAAAGTGGTGCGCCTACACAGCACTGGTTATTTATGTTTGTTCATTGCCAATAACCAGCACTGTGTACTGTGTACCTGTTAATCCGGAAGCCGGTAGGAAAACATCTATAATTAAGTACAATAGTTAGTAGTCTAAATAAGAATCACAGAAATTGAAAGGTTTTTGCTGCTACTAATCTAACTAAACCCTATGGATAACTTAAACTACGATAATTTAAATTCTTTAAAAAATCGCTAAAAAGCTGGAAAAAATTCACAAAGGTGCAAAGGCCACACTGATGCCAGGACTGGTTATTTTTTTATTTCCATTTATTTATTTTGTTTTTAGCTTTTTTATGTTTGCTTCAATATTGAGTGGTGGTAGCTGAAACTAAATTGTTGTTGTTTTGTTAACGAGAATTGTGTATAAATATATATATGAGGAAGATACATCCCCTTCCTTCTCTCTCTCTCTCAGGAATCAATACAGTTTGATTTTAAAATTTATTTTTTCTTTTCTTTGATTAAGTACCACGTGTAAAACATATTCTCCTACTTATATATACACTTATTTTGTAAAATTTTCAAATAAAAAATGGATAATGTATTAAATTATAAAATATCAGTTGGTACTATTTTAACTGCTGGAATTGTGGTTGGTGGTGCAATATATTATTATAATGCAAATAATAACAAAGGTGATAAGGACAAGAAAGGTACAGATGGATATCGAACACCACCAAGACAAAAATTGACCATTAATACCAATACCTCAGATACAAAAAGAAATCGAATGCGTACAACTTCACGTGGCTCAACTTATTATGAAGAACTAGATGATACAGCAATGTCTAATTTACGCTCACCGTCTAAACGCAATAAAAAAGAAATAAGAGTTTTTATGGAAGGTGCTTTTGACGTAATGCATTATGGACATGCAAATGCCTTTCGTCTTGGTAGACAGCTTGGCACGACGCTTGTAGTTGGCGTTAATAGCAGCGACTCTATCGAAGAAGCAAAAGGCGCACAGCCATTGATGACAGATGAAGAAAGATGTGCTAGTGTAAGAGGATGTAAATTTGTTGATGAAGTAATAGAGAAAACACCATATGTCATGACACGGAAATATTTAGATTGGGTAATCAAAACTTATAATATAGATTACGTAGTACATGGTGATGATCCATGTTTCGTTGATGGTGTTGATGTATATGGGCATGTAAAAGAACTTGGGATGTTTCGTTCTATACCTAGAACGGAAGGTGTATCGACAACAGAAATTATCGGACGCATGTTGTTGATGACAACGTCACATCATCAAAGACAAAATAAATATGAAGAAAATATTTTAACAAGGAAAGGATCAAAAGTATCAAAATATTTTCCAAAAGAAGAGCATGTAGTAGGTTATTATCGTAGTTCACAATTTTATTTAACATCAAGGATTATCCATTTGTTTTCACAACCACATCGTGAAATTCAACCAAATATGAAAGTTGTTTATATAGTTGGAGGTTGGGATATGTTTCATGCTGGCCATGTTGAAATTTTGAAAAGAGCAAGAAGTTTAGGAGATTACTTATTAGTAGGTATTGATAATGATGCAAAAGTAAATAGATCTCGTGGAATGAATTATCCAATAATGAATATACAAGAGCGTACATTATCCGTTTTGCAATGCAAATATGTTGATGATGTTATTATAGATCCACCATGGAATGTCTCAGAAGAATTTATTGCAGCTATGAATATTTCAGTTGTAGTTCGTGGTTCAATTGATGAAGATACAGATACAGTTCGTGAAACTCAAAATAAAGAACATGATGAGTTTTATAAAGGTGCTATTAGTAAAGGTATTTTTAAATTAATCAAATCACCAAGCGCATTACGAGTAACAGAAATTGTAGATCGTGTTATATCAAATAAGAAAAAATTACAAGCTAAAATTGATAAAAAAATGAAATCAGAAACAGAATTTTATAAAGAAAAACATGGATTAAGTGATTCATTTCAATTTGGAACAGGGCAAAAATAGAGAGCAGAGGCTTTGTCTTTTTTAAAATTGTATTTTTTAAATAAAAAATAAATTTTTTTAAATAATCCAGAATTTAAAAAATTTAAATTTCAGGTTTTTAATCAATATTTGAAAGTAGTCTAATCATATTCATAGTACACTGCTGTATGATATCATATTCATGTTTCATACGATTCGTAATCTCATCATACTTCATATTATTTTCGTAAAAAATCAATTTTACACACAACTCTCGTTCCGTAAATTTTACAGTGTAGTAAGAAGCACAAAATGCAAAACTTCCCCCCTTTTTACAAATTAAAATCCACCCTTCTTTTACAAATCATCTCTCCAACTTGGATGTATAAAATCTTCATGCATATCTTCATGCAAATGTTTTTGTCCTCTACGCAATGCTTGATCCGTATGCATTTGTATCAAATGTCCAAATTCTTGCATGATTAAATAACCATCTTTATCATGATCTACTTGTCCAAAATCATCATCAAGATTATCAAGTGTACGTTGCAATACTCTTTTACGATCTTCAACAGCTTTTTTACCTTTCTCACCCACAAAATCATGTGGCGAATCACCACCTTTAATACCACGATGTCGTACTAAATCCAATGTAGTGATTTTTATTTCTTTGTTTAAAAATGATCGTACTTCATCAATATACACTTTACCATCAATATCACGATCAATTTGTTTAAAAAAACTTTTATAAACGGAGCTTGATACAAGCTCATTATTTATTCCAGACATTGGATTACTTGGATCATAATAATTTTTTGCTTTATTTACTTGTTTCTTCGTATGATCAACATTATGTATAGATATACCAGAACTATAATGTTGCCTAACAATATCCGCAGCCATGCTTTCCACATTCCTTTCCGAAACACCTTGTGTACGCAATTGATGTACTATCTTTTCATGACTGATATCACCTCCTGGTGTTGGGAAATCATCCATATCATGTGGATGTGTAATATCAGGATGGTTATGTGTAGGTGTTTTTAAATGAGATGGTACTGGATCAATCATTGTATCTTTAAATTCACTGTGATGTGGATGTGTAAAATCACGCGTTGCTTTAGTAAAAAACTTACATGCTGATAATAATATCGATCCAATGATAATAAGATTACAAATAATATTGTATCGTATCATATTTTTTGAATATGAGATATATAATGTGAATATGATCTTTTATTATTATTAATAAATGTATTATTTTAAATATAATATTTAATATATATCTGTACACAAATATTTGAATAATGAAACAAGGAGGACAAAATAATAATTTATCTAAACTACTACTACCAACAATAAACAATTCCACACGTTCAATTCCTTGTGTTTTATAAACAGTGTAATTGAAATAATATCAACATATCTACAATTGTATCATCTACATCTCTGTCAACTATACTCTATCGGACATTACACAATAGAAATGTGTACAAAATCAAACCTTTTTTTATACACGCGATTATTCAATTCTCTCTCTCTCACCTTCCACAAAAGATGGTAATCGCCGAAATCTCCTCATTACGCACTCCACATCAATTTTGTACCAAAGACGAAGTCGTCTATGTCATTTAATTGTGATTTCATATTATCACTAAGTTGATTATTACGTAGGTCCAATCTCTTTAATGTATGAAAAACATTGAATCTTTTTTTTGTTTTTAATACATCAATAATACTTTGTATTCCAATATCATCAGTAATATTATTATTAGATAGGATCAATACCGTTAATGTATTGTTTGTTTTTAATGCTTCGCCAATACTTTGTATGTCAGTAATATTATTATCAGATAGGTCCAATTTCTTTAATCTCCTGTTTGTCTTCAAAAATTCACTAATAGCTAATACATCCGCATCCGTGAGCCCTTTTCTACTTAAATTTACTTTGTGTCCACGCAACCGGCGCTTCCATATACGCAACTCTTTCATCTTTAGAACTTTTCTCTTCTTTCTCTTCTCTTTTTTCCGTTTGTAGTAATCCTCCTCTTTTTTGTTCCTATCATGCAATTCAATCATAGCTAATATATCCACATCCGTGAATCGTTTTAAATCTACATGTCTTTCACGCAACCGGCGCTTCCATATACGCAACTTTTTCTCATTTAGAACTTTCTTATACTCTGGATGAGTAAAATTAGTTTTCATCTTCTTTCTCTTCACTTTTTTCCGTTTTTTTTCATCCTCCTCTTTTTTCTTCCTATCTGTTCCTTTTTTTGTTTTATTATTTCTAGCATAGAAATGTTTCCATTGTTCATCTTCATCCGTGGCGGATAAAGCACCATATTTAATCATACACTTAACAATTTCATCCTTAACTCGATATGGATTGCTATATGCATTATCGAGTGGTGTTTCTCCACCTATATCTTTTTGATTTATAACTTTTTTCGGTAGATGTTTCAATAAATAATTTACAACATTTGAACTGGTTTTGCTGTAATATGCAGCAATATGCAAGACATTCCATTTATCACGCTTGCTACAAATGCTACTGTCTACTCCATTTTCAAATAATAATTGAACAATATTTAAATAACCTTTTCGTGCTGCTATTCCTAGTGGTGTAAATGAAACCCCTCGACTTGTCATACCTTCATTATTTATACGACGTTTATTATTATTTGTTTCAAGGAATATTTTGATCATATTTTCAACATCTTCTATCCGGTTTTTTTCACACGCACATATTAATGGATCACCGTTTGGAAATTCGTTCTTATACTTTAAGAATATATTTTCACCATCATGTTGCTCATCATCGATGAATTCACCACCATCTAAACTGGTTGAAAATAATTTTCTTCCTTTCTCACTCAACAAGAATGTTTGTCGAGATGAGGACATGATGATTGATAATTTCACACAAATATACAGCGTATATAATATATATATATATATACACACACACTACACTAATTATCCACTAATTACTCTTTCTATTATGCAAATATGTATTTCAATAGAGTTGTTAATATAAATGGTCGTCAAATAATTTTTAGCAACACGCTCATCCATCAAACTGGCAATTACTCAGGAAACCTTAACGAGCAAATCCACTACGCACCACGCACCTCAAGAATCGGAGCGTAGCGTATTTAACTGGCAATATGTGCATATCAAAGCTCAAACACCACCCCAAAATGAGGGCCGATCGTGGTCTTGGGGGCATTTTATTTTTGACAATCCTGACAACAATTAAATCAAAAGTAATTTTAATTAAAAGAAATCGATAAAGTAATATTAAGTTCTTTCTATGTTTTATTGTTGTTCTACGTAGCATAGAGAACATGTACAGCGAAATATATACTATATATAGAAAAAATGATGTCGTCTGTGTAAACACAATAATGTATTTATATATTATTAACCCAAATTCCTATGTACATGGACACTGGACACACTGACACACTAAAGAGCGCACCGTTTTTAATTTAAGTACAATATTAGTATACTATAATGCAACAACTTGATAGGAAATCGACAAAAAGTCGAAAACCGAAAACCTTTTTTAGTTTTTAAGAAGATTGAATACTATAAACCTTGTCAATAAGAGGGAAATAAGTGCCTCGAAAAAGTGTTGCAGTGGTTGGGATAGGAGTAGGGTTTAATTTAAGTGCTACATTAGTATAATAGTCGGAACACACGACGCAGTATATTAATATATGCATATTTTAAAAGAAGAGAGGTTTATTCAACTTTCTTTTCATATTCTAATATCATTTAAAGTATAAATAATATCGGAGAAATTAGCAAGTAAATACTATTTGATTGACTCTCGAATCTAGTTAAGTTTAAGGTTAGAATCTTAGTCAAAATCACTGCTGTGTCACTGTTATTTTACAATAGCATCTAAATAGCACCATATAAGATCCAATGAAGATAGGAATTATCATGAGTAAAAGTGTAATAAAAATAAATTATGCGTAATTAAATTATTAGTCTAAAATGTGATAAGGAAGAAAAGTGGTCTTTATTATAATGTTTTAGGCCTCGAAGAGTCGAAGAATTTAATTTTCAGGCAGAGCATTGTTATATTACAGTATAATAATTTCAGCGTGAATCGAAAAAGCAACCGCGGCAAAAGCGGCGAGGCACTCGACTATAACTCAGCAGTATTACCCTAACTCATTTAGGTGTATATAGCTATATTATATCCCGTATCCTGTACACATAAGACTCCACACATATGTACACACACTGCATATATATGATAAACGAATTATTATTATTTATATAAAAGAGCGTAACGACACATTTTACACAATGGTAACTACTTTAAAAGTCTTTGTACACATTTTCATCTTAATTGCATGTACCCGTTTAATAACAGGGGAAACAGTTAATGACATGAAACAAGCATTTAATAGGTTTGAGTTGAATTACAAGAAAAAATATTCAAGTTTACAAGAGCACGCCCATGCATTTGAATGTTTTGTTCGAAACATGAAACTTATTGAAAGGCATACGAAGAATTCCCCTTTGGCTACGTTTGATATCAATGAGTTTAGTGATATGTGTTATGAAGAATTTCGAGAAGTGAAACTTGGTGCTAAATTTAAACCAGCATCAACGGCGCAAACTAATTTACAACCTGAACAATTAAGAGCTGCATTGGAAATTATGGAAACAAATCAAGAAGTTGATTGGAGAAAAAAAGGTGCTGTGAACGCAGTGAAAAACCAAGGACAATGTGGGTCGTGCTGGGCGTTTGGCACTGTAGCGAATATTGAATCACAATCGTTTTTGTGGGGTGGAAAAGGTGATGCTGGTACATTACGTTCATTATCTGAACAAGATTTAGTTTCGTGTGATCATTTTAAAGACAATACCGGTAGTGATCAAGGGTGCAAAGGCGGGTGGCCTGATAGGGCATTGACATGGATCTCCGAAGGAAAAGGTTTGCCAACAGAGTCAACTTACCCATACACATCAGGAGGTGGGCAAAATGGTGATTGTGACACGTCCAAACAATCTCCAATAGCATTAGTCAATAATGTCATTGGGCATCAAGATTTAGCAAGCAATGAAACGTATATTGCTGCCTATGTGGCAAAGTATGGCCCAGTTGTGATCGGGGTACAAGCAACAAGTGCTTGGCAACAATACAGCGGTGGTATCTTAACCGCTTCTTGTTCTAGCCGTGCAACCGACCATGCAGTCGTCATCGTAGGCTATGGAAGTGATTCAGGCACAGACTATTGGATCATTCGTAATTCCTGGGCGGCAAAGTGGGGAGAGGAAGGATACATACGCCTGCAAAGAGGGGTAAATTGTAACGGTGTTGCCTCCCATGTCTCTAGTGCACTTTTTCAAAACAGAAGTTTATGCCTAGCAAAGTGCGCTAGCGGTTCTAGTTGTTGTGGCGGTGATTGCTGTGACTTGAACGATGGCAAGTCTAAGTGTTGTACCGATGGCACAACTGGTGGTAAAAAAACAGGATGCTGCACAGCGCCTGCAACATGTTGCGGTACCAATGGGGGTGGAGCATGTTGCGACGATCCAAAAAAATGTTGTGGTGGTGTCTGTTGCGATGGTATATGTTCACCAGACGGCTCTTCCTGTTGCCCAAAAGATCAATTGTGTGGAGGCGAATGCTGTGCCACAAATACTGGTGGGGGGAAATGTTGCAAAGGGAAATATCCATCTTGTACCAGATCTATCACTGACCAATGTTGCAATGACGGTACGGCATGTAAAATTATGACTACATGTTGTCCAAATCCACAAACTGGTAAATCTACATGTTGCCCATTTATGAGTCATTGCGATGGTCAAGGCAGTTGCACGAAAGGTGGGGTTGATTTGAAACAAGCATTTATCAATGATGTTGTATTTGGTAAAATGAAAGCAATGGCTGGTAGGAAATGAAGTTTAATATGTGCCGGAGTACGAAGTAAATGTTGTCGTAGGAGTTAAATAAAAAGAGAGACTGCTGAGATTACGATATTATGAATACATTTTTATAATATTTATATATGACAGCCGAAAAGATCCCAAAGGTGCCGATTTGGCATATATGGGAACAGCATTAATCCTTAAGGACTATATATAATTATAGTACTAAATATTTAATAATACTTCTTTTGATGAATATACTAAGAATATCCGATTTTTGCAATACCAGTAACTCTCTATCAAATATGCATATATTAGTATACTAATGTAGTACTTAAATTAACCCTACTCCTATCCCAACCACTGCAACACTTTTTCGAGGCACTTATTTCCCTCTTATTGACAAGGTATAGGATATAGTGTATACTTACGAGCTACTAACATAAAATGGTGTGGCCTCTATCGTACAGTAGATAGTATTATAGGACTAACATACCATTAGGCATTAGGAAAGAAGGGTGATATGGCTTATGCTATTCCATGTATTTAAAAAAAAAAAAAACTTTACCTTAAAAAAAAGTTGTTTCTCTGGGGGGCACACGGCACACACCATTAGCGACTGCATTTTTTCTGCAGTCATATATAGCTATTAAATAATAACTCTTGACATATCTCGTATAATAGCTTCTCTCTGATAATAGAGACTATCTGCAGCAGTGTTAGTGTAAGTGCAGAAAAAATAAAAATTAAAATATATTTGAGTTATAATACCATGGAAGAGACTAAGACTGCAGAAATTCTGCAGTCTTTTTTTTGCGTTGGACCGAAGTGAGTGATTATTCAACAATGCTATTTGCTGCTATTATTAATAAGCATATCTTTTTTATTACTATAATAATACATTTATGATTATCATTATATATAATAATAATAACATGACATATGTATATATTTGTTTCTTCATTTTGTAATTCATTTTGTTTCTATATATTGTTTCTCTCTCTGTGTCTGTGTCTATATATATATATATATCTTCTTTGTCGTTCAATATTGATTGTGTCGTCTGTTCAATGTTTTGATAAATCGATCATATTTGTAATATAAATGTGTTCACGTTCTTGTTCTTCCCACGTTTTTAATTGTTGTTTTTTTGTGTTTTTTTTTGATGTTTCCTCATTTATTACTTTATTTTTATATACTTAAATGGGATATTAGAATACTCCAATACATAGGAATATCCAGTTCAGATAATTTACCTTAAATTATCTGGTTGAAAAATTAATAAAAAGTTAGTGTGGGCCATGTATAATTTTTAATAATTGTTGTGTAAAATGAGAGTGTAAAATGTCTCATATTTTCATTTTACGTGTGACGTGTGGTAATGTCGCCATCAGTGAGTGTATAATAATAGATATAATATGGTATATCATGTTTATTGTAATCTCTTTCTCTCGCTATCTTCTTGTAATCAATATCTCAATACACAGATCATGTAAATTAAATGTAAGACGTAATTTTTATTTAAATATATATGTCCATTTTTGTTCACATCCAAATTTGCAAACACAAATAGAGAGGGTGTTTTGTTGATTCCTCACATTTTAAACTTTCCCATTGCTATTTTTTCTAGATTTTTTGGAACTTCTATATTGATTTCAGCACCAGACATTGGCTTGCCACGTTCAATGATAATTTTACCAGGACCATAATGCAATGCTAAATATAACTCTTCTTGGGAAATTGTACCATTTTTATGTACTTTACTAAGTTTTAAATGTTTATGAAAATTAGCATTTTTTTTCAACATATTACAATAAATATGTATACGTGCTACCATACCATTTATTAACCCGGCAAGGCCACCATCTGGATCAATATATTTCATATCATCAATTCTATTTGTAAGATGCATCCATTTACCAAATCGAACACCAGCTTTCTTCTTCATTTTATACTTTTTGAAAACTTTCAAGCATATTTTTTTACTAATTAACATAGTATTTGTATGTCGGCAAATTTCTTTGGTTTCTTCAAGATATTTTGGTAACCATGTACGGGGAAGTTTTAGAACAAGATTTAATCTTGCTTCAATTACTGAAAATAATGCTTCAAGTGCACCTTCTGTTTCACCAAATAACTGTGTGCAACGATATGCATTTGAATTTGTAGTCATAGTAGATCCTGGTACCATAAAACCAACTAGTAAATTAGATAATATGCATTGTGTAAAAGACACTGGAATATATGTCTGAAATTTGGAACAAATTTTAACTTCCCGTTTCATTAATTCTTTTAATTTTAATAATAAGCCTTCTTCAACACCAGCATCCCAAGCTACATCTGGAATAAAATATTTCATTGCTTGAATTCTCGAACCTAATTCTTTAAACATTGCCTCATACGCAATAAGATTTGTAACATCTGCATATGCAGTCTCTGTCATAACTAACTCTAATTGTTCTTTTGCCTTGCCTTTACCATCAGTGGTAACATCCGTAGTTTTCCTTGTTTTAATACGTGCAGCATCTTTCATGCCTTTTTTCACTGTCTTTTCGTTTTCTTTTTGAATTTTTTTCTGTTTTTTTTGAGCTTTGTATATCTTATTGCATTGTATTTTATGTCCTGTCCAATCAAGCCGTTGGCAATCTCGACTACAATATCTCACAGTGGCACAACGAGCACAACGTAATTTGCAATATAATTTATCGCATTTGTTACATAAACGTAATGATAATCGCAATTGTTTCAATGTTCGAAAACATGCCTTTTGTTCTCTCCAGTGGTTTTCCAACCTTTGAAAAGAAATATCATCAACTGTAGATAAATTATGTGTAAAAAAAGACATTGCATTTTCCGCTGCTAGTTTTGTGTCATAGGTACCTAAATAAACACTCCTAGTTTCCGTTGTTGTAGCATCTATATAAAATAATGAAACATTATATTTTCTAATATCAGGGCCACTTTCAATTTCTGTTATACCTTGCTTGCTTGAACCTGCCCATAATTCTTTATTTCGTTTTTCTTCTTCTCCATCTTCAGGATTTATTTTTTGAGTAATTGAAAATAATTTTGTATTTGACGTTGCATTAAAATATTTCAACTGACTGCCGTATCTTTCTGTTTGATCTAAACCACCTGTTTTTTCATCAATCTTCACCCCTTTTAGGTTTGTACTAAATTGCATCCTATGATAAAATCCTATCAAATATTGCCTCGTTTACATTTATTTGGGGTACATGAATGTTTGTATTTTGGATTACCATACCACAAGGTATAATTTTATATATTTTCAAATAAAATCTATCTTCTTCATCCATATCCATTGTGTTGGCGTATTTTTGTAATTATACTACCAAGTATTCATGCCTATCAACAAATTTAAAAAATAATAAAAAATCGTCCGTCGACGAATTTTAATGAATGAAGAAGAAAGAACATTTTTTATCTACATGTATATATATCTGTATAGCGGATATTGAGATTGATATTGATGCATGTTGTATAAAAGTTAAAAAGACTAAATAGAGCAAGAGAAAAATCAACGTTTGGGTGTTATATAAAGTACAGATCATTAGTATATAACATAATATACTTTGCGTGTAGATATAATATTATATATTGTACATTCGTAGGCTTTATATATATCTTAATTATAAAAAAATAAATAATAATTTATAATAAAAAAATGTTACGTCATTTAATTAGAACAACAAATAATACGTGTAAAGTAAGACGACAACAAGTATCGTCAATAGGAAATAATATTTTTATTCGTAATATTAATAATGGTGGGATACATGATTTTGTTGATACTAGGAAAAATGAAGATGGAGATCCAATAGCAGTTGGAAGATCATGGAAAGCAAGTGAATTACGATTAAAAAGTTTTGAAGATTTACATAAATTGTGGTTTCTTTTAATAAAAGAACGTAATATGTTACATACTGAAAAAAATTTAGCAAGACAAAATGGTGAAATAATGAAAGGTTTTAGTCGTTTTAAAAAAGTAAAGGTATCAATGGCACGTTTAAAAACAGTAATAAATGAAAGATCCAGAGAACATAAAAAGAAATTAGCAGAGAATGCTGAATAATATATATATAAAATGATGTTGGGATCTTATATATATTTTACGTTTGTATCATATTCAAAAATAAAAAAACAAATTTAAAAGTTCAATCAATTTTAATTATACAACACAACAAACACAAAACACATACACCTCTCTCTAACAAAACCAACGTTGGCATGATTTTTGTATTAGAATTTTAAAGCCATAAATTTACACATAATGCTGCTATTGAATTTTTCACACACAAGCGCATGTATACGTATATATTATACACGATGCTCTAACAAGACACACACACACATTTATTTGGGTGCCGCCTTCTTTTTCTTATTACCATTTTCATCTTCCTCATCACTATCATCACCAGCTAAGGCATTTGACACTTTATCTAATCCAGTTGCCATTGCATTTCCTATCTTATCAGTTACATGGTATTTTTCATTCACGTCTGATGCCCGTTTAGCGGTTACTACGGCTGCTTTAGCAATATTATCTGTAACTTTATATTTATCATTTAGCTCTTGTGCTTTTTTGATCGAGTTATTTGCTGCTTTGAATGCCTTACCTGTAATATTATGTTTATTGTTAAATGCAACCATTCCAGAAAATAAATTATTAGCAGTTTGTCCTACTTTACGAGCTGATTCACCAACTGAATCCGACCTCATAGTTGCTGCACCACCAGCAATAGCGCCACCAACAGCTAAGGTGCCGGCTAATGGAAGACCAACTGTCGATGCAACTAATAATGTTCCTGCACCAGCAATAACGGAAGCACCAGCTACTACAGAGGCACCACCAGCTTTCTTCGTTCCTTGATTTACTTTATCCATACCCTCGTTGGCCTTTTGCATCATTTGTAATTTTTTTTGTTGATCTGCAAGTGACGACATGCTTGTTGTATATATATATTTATTATGTCTAAATATAAAATCTATTATTATTAAGTGTTAAAAAGATTTACTAAAAGTATTTCTTTTCTATATATATATATCTTTTTGTGTTTTTAGATTATTTCTTCTATTTGCTTTTTCAGTGTTTTTACTTCAATATATTTTTATATATTATATATAGAGCAAGGGGGGGGCTACTTTTTTTTTATTTATGATTTATACACACACTAATTTTTATTATTGTTTTCATACTCTCTTCTCTCGATCTTTCTCTCCACATCATTATGTGAATAGACAAATTTCTTTTCGTGACATGATTTTACATATACATTAGCTACTTATTTGATTTCAATGTTAATGTACGATTAAAGATTAAATTATCTGCTGTACAATCATCATCACCAACGAAATAACCAAGACGATCAAATTGGAAACGATCTTGTTTTTTCGTATTTGCTAATGCAGCTTCCACATAACCAGTAACAGTTGTTAATGAATTTGGATTTAAATCATCAGTCCATTTACGTCCATTTGCCCCTGGAACAGGGACAGCAAATAATTCTTCATATAAATTAATACTAGCACTTGCTGGTTTCTCATTTAATCCACCTTTACCACATGCAACAAATGTTAATTTACCTTTACATTTATTTGTATTTGCTTTATCATATGTTGCTAAAAGTTTGGTAACATTGCCATTATCATCTTTTTCAAAACCAGTGCATGTAATATTATATGCAAATTTTAATCGTACTTCTTTACCAGGTGCTAATCCGAAAAAGTTTTTTTCGTCGACTTCACGGAAATCATCACGATCAACATATAAATATTTTGAAAATAGAACTTTACGTGTACCAAATGATTTATCTTTTGGATGATTTGGCATATCAACTTCCTCCGCAACACCTTCATCGTAATTTGTAAGTTCAACTAATAATGGTTTTAATACTGCCATACGTCTATGACAAATTGTATCTAAATGCCAACGTATCCAATAATGTAAACGTGCAACTTCTACCATCGTATTGTCTTTTCTATTGACACCAATATCATCACAAAAGGCATTGATACCTTCTGATGTAAAACCACGACGTCTTAAACCATTAATAGTTGGCAAACGTGGATCATCCCATCCATCAACAATTTTTGTTTCTACTAATTGTCTTAATTTACGTTTAGAC
>JACLAC010016197.1_pt1 | contig 18542 bp, 15 predicted proteins | sample 8027881 | NCBI WGS metagenome assembly JACLAC01 (sample SAMN15725517, study PRJNA655200) | protist metagenome | isolation source: fluorescence activated cell sorting (FACS) single amplified genomes of... | place: Spain: Blaines Bay Microbial Observatory, Mediterranean Sea | collected 2016-01-19 | reverse complement strand
TCATTTTCCCGTTATCGTGCAACCGATGGTGTGGCGCTGACAGCTGCTCCATCGCAACAAGACTATTGGCAGACCCAGACGCACTGCGCATGAAAAGCTTGGGACTAGGAACCCGCTTTGGTGTTGAAGACCCCGACCCTCCCTGCGACGCGTTTGAGGAAAGTGAGCGTCGGAGCGGGACAGGGTCCTCAATGCCACTGCTGCTGCTATTGCTGCCATTATCGCTGGGGCCATGACTAACCCCGCCAGTCGAACCTTGGCTGCGGCTGCTGCTGCTTCCGACAGTAGGGCTTGGAGTGCCGACGCGCCCTAACATTGAGGAGCTGCGCGACAGTGTCGGCGTGAAGACTTGTTTATTCCCCGCGTCATTAAAAGCAACAGTGGGTTCGACCTGTTTTTCTAGCTCTTCTAGTAGGCGCAGTATCTTTTTGATGGCGAAAGGCAGCTCTTCTCGCAGCAACCGCTGCTGCGCACGCCGCTCGGACGCGAGCTCTTGCGCGTCGAGATCGTGACGCGTCGGAGCACTGGGTAAAACAAAGCTGCCAGAAGAGATCGGCCGTGGACTTTGGAGCGAGGCGTCGGTTTCTTCTCCGACTTTTGCCGTATATGTAAACTTGCGTCCGCCAGACACGCTCGTGTTAGGTCGAGCGAACACATTAATTTTGTCCATCCTGTAATTACTTCTATTTGCTACAGTTTTGTCATGTTATAGAAATTAAAGAATATAGAGCAAATGTCCTCGCTTGCTTTTCCCTTATTGAACCGACCGCCTCGGCCCTTCCTGAGCTCCCTCCGGCCACTTGAACGCAAAGGGAGAAGGAGGCAAAAAGGGGGCAATGGTTTGCACGTTTGCACTTGACCTTTGCGAATGTTCTTCCAACAAGCCACGCCCGCACACGAGGCAAGGTCGCGAAAGTCAGAGCAACGAGGAAGAGGAACCCAACACAAAAAAGACAACCAGACGTGCGGTACGGCACAAGAGCGAGTGGCGGTTTTCTTGCTGCCCTCGCTCCCTCACGTCTCTCTCTTCTCAAGAGCTCTTCCCTTCTCGCTTTCTCTTGAACGGCAAGAAAATCAAAGGGCGCAATTCGAGGTAAAAAAAAAACTTGTTAGCGAAGTACCAAGTTATTTGGCGAGAGAGAGAGCGCAAGAGAGCAAGAGGGAGAGAGAGAGAGATCCAATCGTTGTCACTTGGCATCGTACGGAGCTATTGATCATCGAAGGGAGGTAAATAGAAAAGAAGGGGAGAGGTGTACAGTACGAAGGAGGGAGAGAGGAAAAAATAAAGCAAGGAAAATCCAAGGTAAACCATCCAAGGTCCCGGCGCGATGGCGGGGCGAGGACGCGCCATGGTCCAGCCGGCCTGGATGAAGGACAGGGCGCTGGCAGCTGCGGCATCCGTCGTAGGTGGCAACGGCGGTGGCGGGGGTGCGGTAGAGCGGTCTGATAGTGGGCAGAACAGTGGGTCCGGCGGAGTCAGCAGGTCCTGGGGAGGCGCGAGCCACGATAGAAATAATAACAGCGGGCGCTTTGACGACGCCTCTAGTGACAGCCACTCGAGAAAGCAAGGTAGCTCGTATGGACCAAGGGGTGGCGGCAATTTAGGATACCGTGGCGATAGTGGTGGTAACGGCGGTGGAGGAGGAGGTTATCAACGACAGCAGAGTTTTACTCGCGATCCCCTGGTGCAGCAGCAGCAGCAGCAACCACAGCAACAACAAACAGGACCCCGGCAAGCTCCAGACGGCTGGACTGAAGCCTCAACTGATGACGGCAAGGTGTACTACTTTAATGTGAACACGCAAGAAACCACTTATGACAAGCCCCGTTCGTTGATGAGCGAAGTAGAGCGTCAGTTGCCAACTTCGGAGTGGAGACAGTACATAAATGACGGCAAGACCTACTTTTTCAACGGCGAGACGAGTGTGTGGGAAGAACCCATGGAGTTTACGAGGTACAAAGAACGACTCCGCGCCCTTTGCTCGGGCGAGGCGCCGACCAAAGACATGGACAGCCTTGCTCTATATAAGGCAGCTCGCACAGCCCTCGACGAATGCCTTGTCGGTAGCTCGGCCGACAAGGATGAGAATACAAAAGAGGACGTAAAGACTAATAAAGTTTTCAGCGGGAGAGATTCTAGCCTGAAAGTCATTCAAGGTAAACTAACGGGTAAAGCGTTCCATCCTTGCGCTGCGCGGGAAGTCAAAGGGGAGGACACTGAGATTGATTTGAGCAACGAGGTGAAGGCGTTCAAAGAGATGCTCTCTGATCGACGCGTGCCGCCCGGCACCACGTGGAAAGTGGCAGTTACGTATGGTATCGCCAACGATCCTCGCTTTTACGCGCTGCCAGGTTCGAGGCGGCAGCAAGCGCTTGAAGAGTTTTCGGACTGGGCGCGTGAAATGTCAAGCAAGCAGCTAAAATCTGCTTTGCGCGAATTAGCTGACTCGGGACGATTGCACGGAAAAAGTAAATTCACAGAAACGCTAGGCCTTCTGCGTGACAATGCGGGAGCTGTTCAGGTTGATGCTGTGGATAAGAAGGACTTAGAAGACCTTGTGTACGACTTTTTGGATGATCTGTACGACTCGGAAAAGGCGGCTAAAAAAGAGGCTGTGAAAGAGTTTTCGCCGTGGTTCAAAGATAAACTTACCGCGAGCGACACTGCCGTACCTAGCTCATTCAAGTCCTTTTGGCAAAAGGACGACACCAATTTGGAGATCATCAAGGCGATGCCCTGGTTTAATGATCTGCTCAAGTCTGTGCAAGCAAAGGCAGCTGCCGTTGTCGGGGGAAGCAGTGCTAATGCAGACAAGATAGCGGCGGCAGCGCAAGATGAGGCACTTGCAGCTCTCAGCTCTGCTGGTGATGCGATAATCGACGATCTCTTGGACCTAGCAGCCCCGTGCAAGAAAGTTTTCCGAGCTTTAATAAAGGAGCACGCCCTTTTCCCCGACCCTCCGAGCAAGGCTGCGGATCCTGGCGTTGAACCAAAAGTCCCAAAAGGAGTCGCGAGCCTCGACGAGCTTGTGGCTATTTGCGGTGACGAGGTCAAGTCAAAATGCGTGGAATACCCGCTTTCTGTACAACTTTACGCGTTCAAGCGCATTTTGGCTGACGCCACTAAGCGCATGGAGGATTTCGAAGACATGCTCACTGATGAGCTGAACAAGCCAAAGCATTCTGGAATGAGTTGGGAAGACGCTCAAATTGCAGTCGGAAAAGAGCAAGAATTTGAAGCGCTCAAGTTTCCTCAGTTACGGGAGCGAGTTTATGCGCTCTACCAAACAAAGCTTAAAAAACGCCTTTTGTCCCGTAAGAGTTCCACGATAGACAAGCCTGAAGAAGGCGAAAAGAATGACGATTCAACGAACAAAAGAAAGAGCACCTCTGAGCCAGCGCAGGAAGTGCAGTCCCCAAAGCGTCAAAAAGTGTAAGCAAGTTTTTTATTACCCAACTTTGACTAATTATAAACTATCGTAATCGTATAATTGCTTGTCCATGCCAGCCATGGCGCGCGCCTCGTCGTTGAAAGGCCCTTTGATCTTTCCGTGCATCTTTTTACTGACAATATGGTGGAAAACGTCGTCCATATTGCTTCCCGCTGATACACTATCGAGCGTGGGCGTCTCATTTGCGCATTCCCGGCGGTCGTACAAGTACCGGAACCATCGCATGCCCTTGCGGACGTGCTCAATTTCTTCTCGGAATATGCATTCCAATAGATATGCGGAGAGTTCATCTTTCGCGTTGATGAACTTGGTAAAAGTTTTTGGCGCAACGTCTAGCCCACGAGCTTCAAGCACGCAGTGCTCAACGCACAGCCTATCCATGGCATTGGTGCTTGTCTTTTGTGCGCTGTCCCACAACGCATTATGGCAAGCAAACTCTCCGTAAAAGCTACCAAGATCGTGCAAGCGCTGCTCCCAGAGAAGATGGTGAATGGCTTCTTCCTCGGCAACCTCTACCCAATCGTCAAAAAATGCACGTGGCATTATAGCTTCGCATGTAGCACTGTCAAAGCCGAACCTTGCGATGATATCCCAACTCAGGTCAACCGCGACGCTTTCAATATGAGCAAGAGAATGAATCAGCTTCACAATGTTCGCCATATTGCCTCCTTTGCCTCGCTTTGGCGCATCCTTTACAGCAACAGTCAAGATGTCTCGCGCCGGGATGTCTGGCACAACAAAAGGATCCACTGCAGGGGCGCTCTCTTTCTTTTCATTTTCGAGGCACAATTGGCCTGAAAAATACAATTTGCACAATTCAAGAGTAAGCACTGCTTTTCTGCGCGGGTTACCTTCCGAAAGTGCAGCCACAGCACCGCACTGTAAATTAAAACATTTCGCCACAGTCTTGCTCACTGTTTTGAGAGAATCTGCGTCCACTAGCGGCTGCCACACTGAACGGCATCTTTCGTCCTCGCGCGTGGGTCGCGCAGTATCCTGCCTAATTTTCAACTCTGGGCGTGGTGGCTTTGCCTTCTTCCCCCCTTTATCCCTGGGTTTTGACCCAGCTTCCTGAGCACACTTGAGGCCAGCCTTGCTTCCTCCATCTTCAGTGTTGGCCGCATCGCTCTTATTAGTTTGTTTCTCAACGACTGAATCTCCAGCTTCTGTTACAGCGTCGTGCGGCGCCAAAGGCGGCGCGCACTCGGGTGCGCTGGATTCTTGGCCAGCGTTTTTCATGAGACAAGTTTCCTCCAAAGCTTTTGTTATTGTTGTTGTTATTGTTGTTGTTGTTGTTGTTGTTGTTGTTGTTGTTGTTGTTGTTGTTGGTGTTGTTCTTGCTAAAAATTTCTCTGGTGTTGAGATGAGAGCAAACAAAATTTATAAAGAAAGGAAGGGCATCATTTTAAAAGTGGGATTACTGTATGTTTCTCCTCTGCCATGCCCCCCTCCTCCGACCATCCCCTAAAAGAATCTGCTCTCTTTAGGTAGGTATCTACTCTAATTATTGTTTAGTTAGTGAAAAAAAATGGAAACATACATGTATGGTACATCATTTGTAGTCATGCCATCATGTCGGCGCGAAACGATAGTCAAGTTGGGGAAAAAACGGTGACGCTTGCAATGTGGCCATTTCGCAAGACCTTGAAAATGCACCCATTGTACGCATAAAAGAAACTCGACCCGAACGGGTTGGTGGCAATGCCCGTGTCATAAATCATTGGCCTCCCGCATGGCCCCAGCAGCGACTTAACATCAGCCCAGTCACTTTCCGGTGTCACAATGACACTTTGCGTACCACCCTGGAATACCACTCGAAAAGCACACTTGTTGTATTTCGAGAATTCACTCTGCCCGGGCAAATTCGAATACGCAATGACCTTCTTCAGGCGGTGTGTGCGTCCATCAAACATGAAATCCATCCCCATGGAAAAATAATTGTAGAAGTAGTCGTGGACCTCGAAACATCGAGTTGGACCGCGCTCGACAATGCCAGAAAGTACTTGTATAGGATCTTCACAGTTGCAGTCCTCGGATATTATGCTACACCCATCTCGCCCAAGTGAAGCCTCATGGGTTGACTTTTCGAATATTCGAGATGGCTGGCCTAGTTCCGTTGTAACATCCTGAACAGCACAGCCAATGGCAATGTTTCGATTCCTTCGTAAAAATTGAATGGTTGTGGCGCCTGCTCTTTTTGCCGAGATTCGGAGGCTGACCGGTTCCAAATATGCTGGACCCAATGTGGGCATTTCGATACCTGCAAGTTGGCTCCCGCAGGTGCCGTAAGTGTCGCAAAGTCTTTGCTGAGCACAAAGATGTTGCTCAACAAGGCTCTGTGCAGGGGGCTCAGCGGCAACCTCTGTAAAACCCGAGAATATCATCATGCGCATCGCACTCGGTGATCTACCGTTTGGAAATTCCAAGGGCAGCTCATTTGATCCCGAGTATCGCTCCTGCAGCTCGAGAGGAAGCTCGAACATAAAACACACCCCTTGGTACCGCAGTCTTGATGCAAAGCTTGGTCAGAAGCATCCAAATAAGAACAAAAGAGGCAAAGCAAAGCAAATGATAAAAATACTTACACGTAGAGGAGAAGCTTGGCGTCAAATGAGCCGGGGAATGTCGGGCCGAAAAAGTTGTACAACGTCAGAAAAGTCACCGCCTTCCCTCGCGGCGCTATCGCTCGGCCTTTATGTGTCAAAACGATCTTACCAAGGTCGAAAGCGTCGATGAGACGCAGACGCTGCGATATCCCATCAAAGCGTAGCTGCAGCCCAAGCTCGCGGATGCGCAACACTAGATCCTTCTTCAATGGCGCCTTCGATGAGTAAATCACGTCCACCTTTGGTCGCAGTGGAAGGAAGCCGTTGCGCAGCATTGAGAGCGCATCGTTTACCCCGAGGCCAAGCCGAAACGGGCCCAATCCCTGCCCAGGAACGATATCCATCTTCATTTTCCAAGATGACTCAAACCCCTTGCAAAGGAGAGAGCCCAGCGCCTTGACCTACATGTACCATACCATAAATAGGTATGGTGTAGCAGAGAGAGAGAGAAAGAGAAAAAAAAGAAAATTCTCTAGAGATTTCTAATATTCTAATAATTTCTGAATCCAACAAACAAAACAAAACAAAAACAATCATGGACGAGACCTTCGGTGACTTGGTCGAAGACAGAAGCATCTTTTCACCACGACATCCGAGTCCGTAGTCCGTAGCTTATCCGCCTCGCGGCTTGCCCTGCATCGAAATTCTATGTCTCTCCATATAATATATAATAACATTCCGACAACTCGCCTTCACACACTTACCGCGGACACCGCACAGCGAACTTGACGCGAAGCCTAGCCCAGCCCACCCACGTTGAGGACTGCCATACCAGGTCACTCCCATCTCCACCCGCCCGCACACCGGCGCGAGGGCCCATGGGGGGCCACATGTCTCCGACGTTCAAGTCATAATTTCTACTTTTCCCTCTTTAACTAATTTTACATTCCGAGAAACAAAAACAAACAAAGAACAACCCAGAACACTCTCCTGGTTGTCATGTCCGACATGTCGTCTGTCAGTTTCACCAAGTCATTTCCAAGAGAACACACCGAACAGGTGAAGTCAACAAGTAGCGCCGAGCATAAAAAGCACGAGCCCCCATCCGAATGAGGGTCGCATCGACCTGGCTCGTGCGTTCCAGAGTCGGAGAGGGTTTTTGTGTTCTTAAAATTTGTGTATCCCCAGGCCAAGTGTTGGATTAAGTTTCCCTAAATACCAGGCTCTACTTTGAGTGAGAGGAAGTTTGAGTCTTATAATACACAGTCTATCTGTTCAGAGAGGTGGTACCGACGTAGTCTTGTTGCAACCGCCGTTTTCGACTCCGAGTCAAAAGTTGGTCGGATTTTCCACTTTGCGAACTTTCAGCTGAACTCGCCTCGAGTTTTAACGTTAAAAACCGTATGAGTAATTTTTTATCCCATAATAAGAGTCCTCGAGGGCACCACCCCAGGAGACTCTCTTTTTTAAACTCAGTGAGTCGGTGAGCGTTTGAAGCGCATTCACGGCGGGTGTCCGGACTCGAGGCGTTTGGACTTTTGCAGAAGCTGAATGCCAGTGAATGGACGTTCTGAATGGACCACACAAGTGTCACAAAGAAACGCCAAGTTTTCGGGTGCCAGTGCTGTTCAGCGGTAAAAAATGTGACGCTTTTCGGAGGCCCCCAGGCTCCCAGCCCACAATTTGTCGTCGTCCGAGTCTTTCTCTCTCTGAATTCTGAAATGATGTAAAAAATTGAGAACTGGAACTCACCAACCAGTTCCCTTTTCTATTTATTAGTGTCTTCTATCTTCCTTTTGGTGTCTTGTATCTTACTAATAAGGAACGCATAAAAACATAAAGGTTATAATGGGGGATTCTTCAGTTGTTGGGATCAAGTCTGCGGCGTCGTCTGATAGGAGTCCCCAAGAATGTTTTTCGATTTCTGGGGCTGATACATTAAGCAGCAGCTCCAACCCCCGCAATATGGGTATGGCTGGTTTGACATTCAACCTGACGAACGCGGTTATTGGTGCTGGTGTTCTTTCGTTGCCATTTAGTGTAGCAAAGGTAGGGCTAGGCAGCGGGGTCATCTTGCTTTCGCTAGGAGCCTTTCTCAGTTGGTGGGGCTTGCACCTGTTGAACAAGGTTGCTATCCGCGTAAACAACGAGACCAACGAGAAAGAAGCCTACGACCCAGACGCTGCCAGTAACCTTTCATTCGGCTCTGTAGCATCCATGGCGCACTGGACGCTTCCTCTAATCGCAAGTGGGATTGCGTTCTTCAACTGCATAGTCATGTGCATCGCTTATCTAAACACCTTTGCAAATTTTATGGTTGATGTATCGAATGGAATCGCTGGAACCAACTACGCACTCGGGGAGGCGGGGGTACCATGGTTCGCCGACCGTCGGATTTTCATCCTTATTGGGATGATTGTTGTTATTCCTCTCTCTCTTCCACGCACAGTTAACATTCTCAAACACACGAGCCTAGTGGCCGTAGTTTTTGTTCTCTACACGACAGGCGTTGTGATCGCGTACAGCTTTAAACCTGCCGAGGAGCTGTGCCTGAATTTTTTGGTGTCCAACAACGCAACTTTTACGGGGTGCGTTGGGGATCTCTGCTGCGCTTCCGAATCTCCTGACGCCCCTTGTTGCTTTGGACCGGTCCAGACATTTACTGGGAACGGGCTCGATTTACTTGAGTCTTTTCCTGTGATGATCAACGCCTTTGCCTGCTCTGCGCAACTATTCTCTGTTTTCAACGCATTCACAAAGCCGACTGTCCAGCGAATGGACGCTAGTACCGGCTCAGCGATAGCGCTTTGTCTTGTGCTTTACGTAATTATCGCCGTTTGCGGGTACATGACCTACGGAGCCACCATTAGTGACGACTTGCTATCTTCTTATCCGCTTACCACTGCGGTAACCGTTGCTCGCTTTGGGATTGCGATAGTAGTGCTCTTCTCTTATCCTCTTTTTGCCCATGTTGCGCGGGACAACTTTGTAGATATCGTTTCCGTTGTCTTCCGCAAGCCTTCCTTGCGTGAGTACACTACCAAGCTCGGGCGCACTTTATTCTACGTCTCGTGCGGTATAATATTCGCAGTGAGCGTCGTGGTGGCGCTAATGAACGTCAGCCTTGCGCTTCTCTTTAGCATTCTTGGCTCTATTTGCGTATCATCTCTAAATTTTACATTGCCGGGCATATTTTACACTTTGCTCTTCAAGGATGAAGGCTGGACCCGTACACGAATCACTGGCCCCCTTCTCATCACACTTGGCTTGGTGGTTATGCTGTCCAACTTCGTTATTTGGGGAATACAGGGAATTTAATGGCTTTCACCAGGGGGCGACCTGCTTTAAACTAACTTTGTAATTAATTTCGTACACTACTTCTATTTTGCTAACTAAAAAGGGACTAAATTAAACCTGCTGCGGAAAGAAAGCTCTCCGCCATTTTGGTGCCGCCCTGTTCGGACGGCTGGACACGCTCTACATAGTCCCTGGAAGGGTCTGATGAATCAAGCACATTGAAAAGGGCATGTGGCACAAGTTGGACACCAGGAAGCTGGACTTGCTTAATTGCCAAATCGAATAAGGCGTGAAACGCTGACTGGGCCTTGTACGGGGAAGTATTGTATCCGAGCATAGCAAGCTTTGTGTTTGCCCACGAATGCTTTTTGGTGTTCTCATGCGGAAAGTAGAGAAAGCACAAGACAATTTTTTTCGGCTTGCGCTTGCTCGTGAGCTTTTCTAAGTAATCTTGCATTCCATCGCGAAAGATGTGGCACAGATGCTTCATGGCCCGTGTTGAGCCATTCCGCGTGGTGCTTGCTTTGTTCACGTACATAAGCACCATCATGTGCCAAAGCGTCCTTAGCGTTGGGCTGAGGGCGAGGTCATTCCCGCCAAGGCTAACAACAATCATGTCGTCCTCAGTTACGTTATCGCGCACAAATTCATCATGCTGGTTGAGCGAAGAGGCTTTCGAACGTAACGTACAGTTCTCTACTGCAGCATTGATTGCAAACCACTGCTCGCCTAGCCTGTGGTTCACCAGCTCCTGGTTGATACAATGACAAACATCACGGTGAGCCTTATCATCCAAGACTTGCTCATAACCATTCACTGGCTTGGCTTCTTTCCGAATATAGTACTTGTTATCAAGTGTAGAGTCGCCAGCGAGAAAAATAGCGTTGCGCGACTCGCCGTCAAAGCCTGGGCGCCTGCGGCATCGCCGAAGCATCTTGGCAAGGTCCTCCAGCGGATGACCAGAAAACTCGGCATAATAGCTTGACGAAAATATCTTGTCATCACCGTCTTCTTCGACAGGTTCGGTGCTGGAAAAAGATTCGTCACGAGACATCTGCCTCTCGTGCGATCTCTCGTCGAGGAGACTGCCGTTGCTGCCGGTGCGAAGCAAAGAGCTCTTACGCTCTCGGAGTTGTGTGACCCGTCTACCCGCTCCCTTGCTAACACTATTGCTGCCAAAGCTGTTATGACGTTGGAGAGGCTGGCTTTGTGGACTACTAGGGTGCGCGACAGGCAGCCTAGTGCCTTTATCGCTTTCAACTTCGCTTTTCGAATCAACTGACGAGCTCCATCGACTCAACGTTTGGCTCGCCTGTTCTCGCAGAGGGCCAAGCCAGCCTTCAAAGCTAAACTTGTTCGACAACATCTCTGCACGCCAATATGTTTTGACGGCAGTGGCGCTGAAAATGACCTCGTCTCTTTCTCTAATCTCCAAGCTGTCAAGATGAGATTCTTTCCAGCCCAATCCTGGAGTTGAAAAAGAAACCGCTGCAATCGATTGACAAGAAAGCAGCGGGAATAGAATCTCATACACCTCGTATACCGTTATGTGCCCAGTTCAAAGTGTGGCTTGGACGAACCAAACCAAATTGTCCCGACAATAAAAGAAGGCCAACGACACAACACACGAGTATACGATAGAAAGGATGGTCAACCAGTTGAACCAGTTGAAGAGATAGATGGATGGAGGAACTTTTTGGACACAAGGGGGGTGTGCTCTGGCACACGCTTCACACTCGGAAGTTTGATTCTCAATCCGAACAATCAATCGTTGGTGAAAAGCCGCTTCAGGGCTGCTTTCACGGCTGCTTTCACGGCTGCTTTTGAAACCCGTCGCGACTCTCACCGGGTCGCATGGGAAAGCAAAATTCCCCGAGGCATGCACCGTTCTGGCTTTTAGTAGCCTGCTGCGCTGTACCACAATCCACAAGAGTAAGGCTTTGGAGCCATTCTTGGAAGCGGTAGCGGAACCAACCCATGGGAACCAGCTCCTGGCACGCTCTCACGTATGTATTGTATAGTTTTTTGTTCCTGCAAGACGCCTGACAGGTGTCGCGTGCGGTCTCACGGTGTGCACTCCGACGAAGGCCTCATTCGCGTGACACAGCGTTCTTGACACTGTTCGTCGCAATTTCTCGCAAACCTACTCGAAAGTACAGGCTGTGCCTGCGGCCCGTGTTCCGTACTTCCGTCAAGTTCCGTCCCAAAAGGGGGCGCCGCCAATGGCTTTGTGACCAGTTTCGTCTTCATTTTCCTTCTCATCAGATGATCAGACTCAAGGTTCACTCGCACTGACAGATGACTCGTCAAGTTATAACTTCCATTGAATCTCGTCCAGTCACTGCTGGGTCAGTTTTCATTCCCACTTTTTGGTGTTTGTCCCATTTCTTTTCTACTTTACATGTAATGGTTCTACATGGATATGTAACTTTTACTTGGTACCATATGGATGGTTGCCCATTCGGGCAAATGGGAAGCTCGTGTTCGTGCTCGTGCACGATCTCTGCCGCGGTCCCGCCTCTAATGTAGTGGTAAAATCTCTTGCGGTCTTTAGGATGATTGGATCCTTGGATCGGGGTGCTTTGAGATTTGCTGACTCGAAGCTAAAAGCTCAGTGGAGGCACACACATTCCAACACACGGATCGGATACATGTACACACACACTACCAAAAATATCCGATCGATCCTACGTTGGCCCCTCACCGAGCACTATTGGGTCGAACGCCGACACAACTTGAAAGCCTCCCATGGGATCACAGTGAAGCATATTGCTTCGCACCGCACTGACAACGTCGCAAATTTACACGAATATTTCTTTCACACTATCGGATAGTCGGTGACTCATAGCACCATGATATGTGGCGCCGCAGGAGCTTTGGTTAATTCTTTTTGACTACAAGGAGGCGTTCACGCAAAGAGTCTTAGCCTTACACCAGGCCCTGTGTTTCGGGGTCAAACTTGAAGTGGCAACGACTGCCTCATACTCGGCATGGAGAAAGCCCTTATTTTCTCTGCTCCCAGCTCAAAAAGTTCATAATTCACGGCTCTTGGCTCCTTCTCAGCGGGCCCGATGCTTTCGACGCAGTGCAATATATTTGTGGCGCAGACATGGCCAAGCAAAAGCCTGGCAGCGTCACAAATACACCGCTTTGTTATTCCCGTGGTGGCGTCAAGTCGGATTTGATTGTGACAAGACTACCCGAAGGCATTGGCAAAGTTTCAGGCAATCTCACGAACTATTTTGCTCAAGGTGGCAAGGGATACATATTGCTCGCGAAATAGAGGAGCAAGGCTTGAACGTCACGCTTCGTGATGCGTCTGATGAGCTCACCATGGTATCTGCGCAAGGCCCTTAGAGACGAGAGCTCTTGCGCCCACTGCTTGCCAGCGACCACACTTTAAGTGACTAAAAGATGCCGTTCTCAACCTGCCAAGAGATTCAATTACTTGACGGGCACTCAGCTCTTTGCTTGCGTTTGACTTTTGTTGGTAAACTAGGCCATGAGCTGCATGTCCCTAAAAATCATGCTGCCAATGTATACAGCCTCTTACGCGAAGCGGGAGACGAATTTGCGGTTTTCACTGGTTTGCCTATACGTGACGCGGGTTACTAAACTCAAGCAGGAAGGTCAAGAAGCGCCGCGCTTTCTTGGTCGTCAAGCTTAGAGCGTCAGCGCGAGCAAGGACTCAAACACCTGTTTGTCTGACTATTAACGACAAACACGTCATTTTGAACGCAAGAGAAAGTCATTGGCGCGACGGCAAATGCCTGGGTATTTGATTCGCCCCTTACGGCGCGCCCAAGGGTAGAATCAATAGTAGTAGTTAGAGCAATAAATAATGGAAACAGTAGATAATACATATCAAATAGGTAGCGAAAAGCACTGTCAATACAAACGAGTGAAGCACGAGTGCAAGTCGGGTGTGGCAAGCAGTAGTGTCACAAAATGCGTCACAATGAGTGGCGAACTTCGCTAGCGACGCGCCACGTGAAACTTGTGCTCCCTGAAGCGTTTCCCATGAGGAAAGGAGTACCCATCAATCGTTTAAAAGGGATTATGCCACATGCTATCATCTTTCGTTTCAGAAGAAAGCAACGAAAGTTTCTTAGGCTTGTTTCGTTGTGCTTGTGATTCTCGCCACTCCAAAACTGCTCGCTGAAAATCGTCGTGAGCCTGTTGCTCGTTGTACATCGGCTCGCTGTCAGCGCCATTCACTGGAACTGAAGAAGCCGGGTTTCCAGGAGTTATTTCACTGAGAGGTGTAATGCGTGACCAGTGCATTCGCTTCGGCTCGGTACTATCATCAGGCTTGGCATCGTCACCTGTTAGTTTTTGAATGTGACGCGTGATCAATTTGCGATGAGCGAGTGCTTTGACACCGAGCACATCCAGATCTTGCTTGGTAAAACTCAGTAACCTGATTCCGTCTATCTCGTGCTGGTCAAAGGTTGATCGCAAGGTGCCAAGTCCGATACTTTTAAGCCAATTTAACACATCTGCCACGGTCCAAAGTTCTGGTGTGACACATTGCAAGCGCCCTGGGTCACAGACAAAGTGGTTTTTGTTGCGCTCTTGCCTTTCACGATATTGCTTTGCTAGCGCGTCAGTACATCGTTTCTAGGTCAAATCAAGTCAAAGTTGAACAGAAGTGGGAAAATTAGCCTCGCGTTCCATTTAAAAAAGGCACTTTACTTGAAAAAAAGCTGTAATCTGGGACAAAACAAATGCAAACAAAGCAAAAGAAAACAAACAATCAAACTACTTACATGTGCCTTCGCATCATAAAATTTCTGAGCTTTCGAAGTACCTTGGCGAAAAACAGGCGACCACGTCTCATCACTAGTCAAGTTTTCGTGTCGCCACCTTTCCTTTTGCATTGACTCGTGCGAGAAACATGACCGGCTTTCTGGTTCTTGCCAGCCAACGTTTGAAATAGAGATTCTGCCAACTTTTCGGCGGTCCATTCCGCCCGCAGTTTGATTGATGGCCTTGCGTCGGTTTGATTGAGCTCGTCTTCAAACCCTTTCTGCATTTGACATTTGCTCTCACCCTCCTCCACCTCCTTCCTTCCTTCCTTTTTTTTTTTTTTTTTTTTTTTTTTTTTTCCTCTCACACCTGCAGATGCAATTTTCCTCCGAGGTATTTGTATAACCTTCAAACTTGGATTTCCTTCAAGTTCCACTGCCACGACTTGGGACATCTTATCTCCACCCGGCAAATATGCGATATTCGCCAAGGCACTCAAAGTGAATTCGACCCTACAAACGCTTGATCTTTCTGATAATAAACTTTTGTTTGAGATTAATTGCAGTGTATCACTTGTGCAAGTAGTAAGTAGCTGGCCTCGAGTAAAGAAGGAAAACTAGAAATTGTGACTTGAACGTCGGAGACGTGTGGCCCCCCATGCCAGTGGGCCCTCACGCCGGTGTGCGGGCGGGTGGAGATGGGAGTGGCCTGGTATGGCAGCCCTCGGCGTGGGTGGGCTGGACTAGGCTTTTTTAAATTAATTATTACAGTTTTGGTGGTAGTGTATCGGCGTGTTTAATTGCACTGGCATGTGGCCAACTTTCAGGAACAGATTGAATATGTCCGTCCTCCGAGTCCGGATGATTGCCAGTCTTCGTGGCGTGACTGCCTGCCAGTGGTGGCTGCGGCTCAACTTGAAGCCCTACTTTCTTTTCTGGTATAACGCGGCGTACCACTTTTGCGATTGCACGATTCGCATACAGACAGATGAAGACTAAGGCATACAGAAGAGATACAACGGCAAATTCTTGCACAAATGGTGGCAGGGCCATCGAGCCTGGAGGTGCGAATTCCTTCCACCCAGCAGGCTGGCACATTAAATCGAGCGCTGCGTATGCGATCCCAGAAGCAACGATAAGGCAAGATGCAACGATAACATGCAAAGAAACGCGCTTGATCGAAATCATAGCGCGACGTGCTTTGTCTGCACTCGACTTCCTAGAGCACCCAGATGACCGCTTCGCTCTTCTAATTATGATGCTATTAGTTGACCAAGCTGCTGAATGCAGCCGAGGCACACTATGCTCAGGATTTGACCTTGTGATTACCCCACTGGCTGGTTCTTGTATGTTGACTACTTGAATGGCATCAGCGAATGGTGCGGTGCGAAGTGTTGTTTCTAATAGCGAAATCATCTTAAAACGGCCCACTATAAAGGTTATTGCTATACCCGCAATAAATGGGATGGTTACCAAAAATGCATAGTCCCACATGCCGAGACCCGCGAGGGTGGCCATCATCAGAGCAAAAAGGGTTTCAAATGCAAAAACAACGCGTCTGTGATAACTTTCAAGGTTGTGCGACATATGTCGACGAAAATGCTCAGATTTCCATGCGATTTGCACCCATAGCACGCTTATATTCAAAGCAGCAATCACGGTAAAAAGCACGCTCAAGCTGAGAAAGATCCGAAGGACATAAGTGTATGGGCTGGACTTTTCATAGCCCCCATTTATTGAGACAGTTGCTAATCCAGGCGTAGCGTATGTCATAAAGTCAATAACCTTGAAGCCAATCAAGCTCAACGCGGCGAGTCCAGTTGCCGCAAGAGAGCTGAATGTGCCTGTGCATGACGAAACAATATTCACTCGGGAAGCTTCGGGGCCCTTCAACTTGATAGTGGCTAGCAGTGCTGACAGGCATCCAGCGAAAGCGACCACTACCACAATCAAAGCTACGATGCTCTCCAAGCTAAAAAGAAGAAGCATTACATAAGTCTGGTGACTAAAATCTTGGCAATCAACACCTGTCCAGCCATACCACGAGTTGCAGTCACAGAATCCTGTCTGCGTTGTCGCTGCCCAACTTACTTGGCGGAAGCACAATTGCGCTGCGGGGCAGTCAAAGTCAAAGGTACAATTGTCAGCCATTTCTTCTCACTCGCCACAATCTCTTGCCCTTGTGCCTTGGTCACTTTTTCTGGAGGCTAGTAGCTGCACAGCCTGAGCGTTCAAGTTCACTTTGCACCGTGACTCTGTGCTAATAGGAAACAATGCAAGTGCGGTTGGCTTGTAAGGACTTTATTTATCAGGTTGGACACACTCCGCAACAAAGTGCGGCTGCATGTCAACGTAGACTTCGTGTTGCCTCCGCTGATGTAATGTATTTAAATTCAACGCTTTTCAAGTACTTGGTTACTTTGCCGTTTTATCTCATCATCAGAGCCTTGGAGGCTCGATCTGTTTTTCACATCTTTTTGAAAAGTTCCGGCGACACGAAAAGCGCACATTCCGGGCCAAAACTTACTCCTCTGCCACTCGGATAATCCTAAACTGGGGCCGCTTGAGATAAGAGTCAGTCATTGAGAGTGGGGCACTGGGGCCGCTACTTGATTATATTTGACCGGGTTACACGTAGCTTAGGGATCGTGCGTTGCTGAAACGAGGCTTAGACCGGTTACTTTTATTCTGTCTGTGCACGACTCAAATACACAATACTAGTAGTAGCTATTATCTCCTTACCATAATACTAGTAGCTAGGGCCCCCCAATAATGTTGAATCAAGTGTGGGCGCTCAGCACGGAATCCTGGGTCATCTCGACGAGCAGCGCATTCGTGTCTTCATGCATGACGACTTTCAGGACGGGAAGCCAGGGGACGCTTCACTCGGACGGCCCCAACAGGTGGGTTAGTTGCACGTGCGTGTGGGAATTTATTTCTCGTCGCATCTACAATTTGTAAAAAAAAAAAAAAAAAAAAAAAAAAAAAAAAAAAAAAAAAGCTACTACTAACTTTAGTATTTCAACAGTAGGTATCATGAATTTTCCTCGCAATTTAGTCAACAAATAGATAAATGGGTCCACTATTAACGAAAAGGAATGGCATGAAATGATGCTTAAATGAGGCAGAACCAAAAACCTCAGGCTAGATAGTAATTCAACATGCTGGTGCCCTATACCAAACCAAATCTAGATTCTGATAGCCTGATTGCCAAGCCAAGTCAGGCGAAAAATCAATAAGGTGTGGGGTGACTCGGAAGGACGAAATGTAACTCGGTCACGGCGGAGACGGAGCTTTTATTGAAAGAAATAAGCTAGTAAGTGGCCGCGCCGCAATATTAATTGCTAATGAATAAGTATCCGTCATTATGGAAAGGGCAGCACTTTGGTGGGACATGCAGGAGCAGGCAATCGTTCGGACCCATCTTGTCGAGACATTTGATCGTATACTGATTTTTTTCCTTGAGAACTACCGGATACCATGCTCTCGCGGCGAAAAGTTTGCTTTCGGCTACCATCTTCTAGAAGTTTTTCCATTTCATTGTTCGACTTTTTCTGCAAACAAACACGGGCCTTTAGCATCACAAATGTGTTAGGGCGATATATGCTACTAAGCACGTATTTGAAAGAGAAAAGAATGATCGTAACCATGCGTTGATTTGCAAAGCTCAGAGGATTGAACGAGACGCTCTCATCTTGGTCATTTGAGAGGCTTATTTTAATATTTGGCGAATGAACGTCATCGAGAAATCCGAGCAGTCCAGCACCGACGATTGAAGACCAGTATATGACAGAGTAAATACTAATTAATGCTTTCAAAGCGTCTTTCTTTTTTCGCGGAGGTGCGATGGCATCCAGGAGGAGAAAACACTGCATGCCCAGAAACCAAAGGACGAGCACTGATACGCGTTCGTCAAATCGAAAGCAATAAGCCATGCTCATGCAGTACAAAATACCCGAAAACGTCAAAAACGCATATTCAAAGGTCCACACAATACGAATCACTATCCAAGTCTGGGCATGCATAATCGCGACGCAAGTGAGCGGCAGCCCCACAGTGGTCCCAACCATGCACCACCACTTTTCAAAGTAGCCCATGAGCGTGAATAGTGTGAAAAAATTTCCGACGACGTTGCCGATTATAAAACAATACCAAATACAACGGTGGTTGTAAGTGCAATTCCAAAGAATGTGCGACAACCTCTTGCCAAATGCCCGCGCAAAAAGCGAGGTCTTCCAGCGCGCATGCACGTTGTTCATTTTACCCACTTTCCAATATCTGTCTTCGACTGAGAGCGCCCAAACGAAACTCCCCTCCTTCTCTTGGTAACTTTGACCGGCCCCGCCTTTGGAAAAGACATTTGAAACGTTCGATGCCTTGGCCACTTGTCGAGCTTCGCCTTGGCCTTCCTCTCCTTGATCCGCCCGTTCGAGCACTGCCCTGTGATCTATTTCAGAAACATTGCCAGCCAGACTTGCCATTCTCGCGGCTGCGTCTTG
>JACLAC010006975.1_pt1 | contig 18549 bp, 19 predicted proteins | sample 8027881 | NCBI WGS metagenome assembly JACLAC01 (sample SAMN15725517, study PRJNA655200) | protist metagenome | isolation source: fluorescence activated cell sorting (FACS) single amplified genomes of... | place: Spain: Blaines Bay Microbial Observatory, Mediterranean Sea | collected 2016-01-19 | reverse complement strand
GACTTGGATTCAAAGTCTTAGAGAATTGGGGACTCCCGTTGGAGATGCCACTTCAGGAATGCTGAGTTTTTTTGAAAGACATGATGTGAAAAAATACGGTTCAACAGGGGGGCCACTACATGATCCAACGGTTATTGCTTATCTTCTGATGCCAGAGTTATTCGATGGGAAATTTGTAAATTTAACTGTAGAAACTCAATCAGATCTGACAATGGGAATGACGGTTCTTGATTGGTGGGGAGTAACGAAACGCAAACCGAATGCGACTGTGATGAACAAAATCGATACAGATGCTTTCTTCAAACTGCTTTTTGATCGGTTGCTGACCCTTGATTAGATGATTCTATGCTTTTATCAATGAAATGAAGCCTTGATAGTATGGTTTTTTAAATTCTTCGAAGAGTCTTGTTAATTCTACCAGTGGGTCAGCATTGTCATCTACTCGCAGATTGCACCATGGAAATGGTTGACTTCTTATAGTTACCAAAGCTGCAGATTGCCTTCCACGTCTATCACCTCCAGCCTCTTCACCAGCAAATAATGCCTGAAGTAGTCGAGACTCAAGTGATCTGTCAGTTGAGAACTTGAGAGATTCCATACAAGCATCTAACACTTCAGGCCCTGCCAAGAAATTGCCAGCAACGCTTACATTTTTAGTGCCGAGGTGTCCAGCCCAATTTTCTGCATTTGTACCAGTCCAGGCCCAAAAGTTTCCGTTTGCATCTAATCCGTGAAGCTGTCTCGAATGTGGATCATCGTCAGCAGCTATGACACCTTTTATAGCAAATTCAATCGACTCACCGGAGCTCATGGCTGCCAGTGCTTGCAGACCCAGGTAAGGGTTTGTTGTTGATTGGGTTGCAATTGCTCCAACTCCAGTTTTCAGAAAAGGTACTCTGGCTCCAACTGCCAAGTGTTTCGTAGCAACTGCGATCCCAAAGTGATTTTTCTCAGGGTCTCGAAGAACAATTGAATAAGTCATTTTAGGTCCTTTTTTGATTTCTGTTAATTTATAATGATAAATTATTGACATCATCAAATTTGTCAGGATAAATTCGTTGCGATGCCATCTTACGGCAACTTTTCCTTACTCTCTCTGGAGAAGATCATGCTGAAGAAACAGATACGAGTGATGTTGCTGGTCAGTTTCCTACTGCTCAGCTTTGGATTGACTACCCAGGCTGCGACCCCGAAAGACGTACTGGCTGTTGCTAAGATTGCTGAGCCAAATTCAATGGACCCTGCAACTGTGACGGCGGTCAATGATTTTCGAATCTTGATGAATGTTTATTATGGGCTGGTCCGTTACTTAAGCGGAACGCTTGATGTAGACCCTGACCTGGCAGAGTCCTGGACAATCAGTGATCATGGAAAAGTCTACACCTTTTAACTGCGCCAAGGAATTAAATTTCATGATGGAAGCCTCTTCAATGCCGAAGCTGTCAAATTCAACTTTGATCGTATGTTGGTCAAAGATCATCCCTACGCAGAAACAAGGCCTTTCCCCTTATCTTTTTTCTTCTCAGCAATCAAGGAAACCACTGTTGTAGATAAACACACTGTTCGTTTCCGCATGGATGATCCTTATGCTCCATTGCTTTCTAATTTGGCTTACCCCACCGGGCGGATCATTTCACCTGAAGCTGTCAAAAAACACGGTAAGGACGTGGGCCGGAATCCAGCTGGAACTTGACCCTACCAATTCAGAGAATGGAAAAGCAATCAGCACGTCATTCTGGATCAGAACGGTAACTACTAGGATGGGCAAGCCGGATTAAAGTCTGTGGTGTTCCGCCCAATTACTGATGCAAATACCAGGATCGCAGAGATGCTCTCAGGGGGTATCCATATGATGGTCGAAGTTCAACCTGATAACGTAGCAACCTTTTCTGCTAACAGTAGCTATGCACTGCATGAGCAGGCTGGACCACATCTTTGGTTTCTGATTCTGAATGTACAAGAGGGACCTCTACAATACAAGAGAGTCTGACAAGCTTTGAACTACGCGATCAACAAGCAGGCACTTTTTGAAAATGTTCCTCAAAATACTGCCACTGTGGCAAGCGGACCAACTCCTGCTGCGTTTTCCTGGGCTTATAATAACGCACTAAAACCTTACCTTACGACCCAGTAAAAGCCAGTGAGTTGGTGAAAGCTGCTGGCGCAGAGGGAGCAACATTGACCTTCTACGTAACTCAGGGAGGCTCTGGAATGTTGGATCCTGTCCCAATGGGGCCTGCTATTCAGGTGGATCTCGAGGCGATTGGCTTAAACGTTAAGCTTGAAACCTACGAATGGAATACTTTCCTAGGTAAAGTCAATCCAGGTTTGGAAGGCAAGGCAGACATGGCTGAAATGGCTTGGATGAGCAATGATCCAGACACCCTTCCGTTCCTAGCCTTGCGCAATGCAGCCTGGCCTGATCAAGGTGGTTTTAAATCAGGTTATTATTCCAATCCTCAGGTGGACGAACTGTTGGAGCAGGCCCGAGTCAGCACCAGCCAGACTGTTCTTGCTGCACTCTACAAGGAAATGCAGCGTATCGTACACGACGATGCCCCATGGGTTCTTTGTAACGAACTGGAAGCAAAACGCTGTGACTGGTAGCAACGTGCAAAGCTTCCAACTAGAGCCGTCTTTCCTCTTGCTGCTTGATGAACCAGTTTATGCGTTGGATGTTTTCGTCCAAGCACAAATTCTCTTGTTGCTGGAAGATATGCGAAAGGAGTTAGGAATTACCTACGTTTTCATCAGTCACGATTTGGCAGGCGTTGAACAGCTTTGTCCAATTGTTTTGGTCATATATTCCGGTTCAATTATCGAAAGTGGGCCAACTAACCAGCTTTTTCAGCAACACAGACACCCTACACGGACTTACTGATAAGAAGTGTTCCTGTGCATGAAAAATCTTTGGAATTCAAAAGCCAGGAAATAGCTGATTTGGATAATCTTCGAGGGTGTGATTTCCGTAATCGCTGCCCGTATGTTAGCCAGCAATGTCTACAAGCTCCGAAGTTGAGAGCAGTTTCAGGCTCCATCGAATGCCATGAGTGCGCTTGTCACTACCCTATGAGTAGGGTGGCCTAAGCAATTGAAACCCTTTTCTTATTTATACCCCCTTGGAGCCTGATGAGTATTCCAGGGCCTGGCGGACTAACCGATTAAATTGTTGGCTGGACGCTTGAACTACTCCAATCACGAGGATTTGCAACTGAACAAACTCGTCGAGGGGCAATCAGGCTTAAATTGCATAGTAAAGATTCTCATCGAGAACAAGCATTGAAAGCTCATCTGGATACTCTTGAAGCACTGGTGCAGCCCTTAAAGATATTGGTTGATGTGATTTGCTTTTGTAGGAACCTGTTCAACCTGATTTGCACAGGGTGCTAGAATAATTTTGTATACGGACAAATATTAATAACGCGCAACTATATTACCACTGTTAGAGGCCATGCGTACAATGAAAAATTGGAACAGCAACCTATCAAATAGGAGCAAGTAGAGTTGCGAATCGATGAGTGATGCAATAGTTTTCGGAATTTGTATATCTAGGTGTTCAAATAGGTGATTTGGTTTTTATAGGTACAGGTGCCGAAGTTCTTGAAAGTAGGTTCATCTTCTTAGGCATTTAGATCATAAAGCTGGAGCAGCATCTTTAATGAATGCGCTACGGTTGATTCAATTGGAGGATCTTCAACTTCCTTGCACAACGTATTTGATTTTGACGGTACACGAAGAAATTTGAGATGTAGGCTCCTCTATTCTATCTCTAAAGGTCTGGAGATTGGTTACAGTTGACAGTGGAGTAAAAGCTGGCATTCAGAATTCCGGAGGATTTGTAGGAACTCTGGGGATCGGAGAAAAGGTTGGTCCATTTGACCGAAGACTTGCTTTACATCTCGACAGACTATGCAAAGACAACCAACCGTGTAATCTGAGAGATTTGTTTAAACACTTTCGTTCAGAGCTATTCGCTGCAGTCGTAAAATGTATTAATGTTCGAATCGCTCTGGTCTCGATCGGATAAGACGTTAGTCATGTTCATGAACGAACTCATCTTGAAGCAATTTGTAATGATTCTGAACTCACACGCCTTTACTTACTCCACTCACTTCTAGACTAAAACAGAATGCTCAAAATCAATGGATCCCGGCTATGGGATAGTATGATGGACCTGGCTAAAATTGGCGCTACTTTAGAAGGGGGAGTCTCTAGGGTTGCGGTCAGTGAAGAGGACCGGCGTGGCCGAGATTTGCTCAGATCTTGGGCAAGTCCGCTTACGGAGGATTTCCACTTTGATGAAGTGGGAAACATGTTTTTCATTCGTTATGGTTTGCAGCCAGAAGCTCCAATTATTTTAACAGGTAGCCATCTAGACACCCAAATACATGGTGGTCGATTCGACGGTGCTTTTGGTGTGATGGCCGGCTTGGAAGTTCTAAAAACTCTCGCTGAAGAAGACATTAGATTGCCGTGTGGTATAGGTTTGGTTGCCTGGACAAATGAAGAAGAAGCACGTTATTGCCCTGCAATGGGATCAGCAGTTTTCGTTGGCAAGCAAGATCCCCAGTCAGCTTTGGATTGTGTGGGACTAGACGGGAAGGTTTTTGGTGAGGAACTGAAGAAAATTGGTTATCTTGGCAAACATAGAGAATTGAATATTTTAGCATATTTGGAGACCCATATTGAGCAAGGGCCCGTACTTGAGAATGAAAAGATTCAAATTGGCGTAGTCTCCGGCGCACAGGGGCAAATCGCTATGGATGTTGAAATTTTTGGGGAGGCTGGCCACTCTGGAACTGTTCCTATGAGATTACGGAAAGACGCACTGGTTTGTGCGATTGATGTCATCAATTCCTGCCGTAGTCTTGTTGTAGAAGAGGGTAAGGGGGTCTTTACCGTTGGTACATTTAAACTGGAGCCGAATTCGAGGACGACAATCCCAGATAAAGTTTTATTTGGAATGGATTTGCGTCATCCAGTTACAGATTCACTCCAAAATTTGAGTAATTTGATAAAGCAGAAAATCAAAGAGAAGGTAGCTACACATTGCTGCCAGGAGAGAATCGAAGTCCTTTTCCAAAAAGAACCCGTTGTCTTTACTGAGTCATGCGTCAAAAGTGTTCAATCTGCGAGCGATAAACTAGGATATAACTCCCTTCTGATGCCATCTGGTGCTTTCCATGATGCATGTCTACTAGCTAGTAAAGTCCCGACAGGCATGATTTTTGTGCCAAGTCAAAAAGGAGTCAGCCACAATCCGACAGAGTATTCTTCGCCTGAACAATTGGAAAAAGGTGCAAATGTGTTGCTGCATGCGTTGCTTAATTTGGCTGAAAAAGGTGCTCTTTTGAAATGACAGCAAAGGTGCCAAAGAGTGTCCGTAAAAGATCTGATTTGGTCGCTGAGCAAATCAAGGAGGCAATTATTAGTAAAAGATTGCCTCCTGGCGAAAGGCTCTCGGATGAAAAAGATTTTTTGAAGACTTACCGAGTCAGCAAGGGGACAATGCGTGAAGCCCTGAAATCGCTTGAGGTTCAGGGACTCGTTAATATCAAGACTGGTCCCGGAGGTGGAGCTTCTGTTGCAAAAGTTAGCGCGGAGAAAACGAATGAGCTATTGTGGAATTACTTCTTTTCAAGAAACGTTTCTTTGAATGACATCTATTCTGTCCGCAAGCTTGTAGAACCAGAACTTGCAGCGAGCGTTGCAGCACATTTGGAAGAGGAGGACCTTCAATTGCTGGAACAATCGGTTGGAAACTGTTCCCTACAGGAATTTGATTATAATGATCGAGTACAGCGCATTCAGGAATTAGATTTCCATTTGGTTATGGCAGATGCCTGTCCAAATCCTGTATTGGCTTTTTTTACAAAATTTATTCTCAGCCTACTGGTACGCATAATTATCCACGAGGAACTAAACCCTGACCGGCACGTTAGTTCTCACCACAGTCAACAAGGCTTGGACTATCATCAAGCACTGCTAATGGCGTTCAGAGAACGTAACCCGGATAAAGCTCGGCAGGTAATGATCGAGCATATGGAATCAGCAGAATCTTTTATGCTGAATATGAGTCGCTCAAAGACTACCTAGCCTAATCAATCAGATTTTCCTTCTTTTCCTTTGCTAATCCAAGTTTATTTGCATCTGCAGAAACGAACCATTACTCAGCTTAAAAATTCTAAGAATTCAGACTGAAAAAAAAGAGTGTTAATGTGATGCTCTGGGGGTGTTTTGTTGACATGAGGGGTTCAGAAAATCACAGTGGGTAATTAATGACTGAGGAGAACAAGAAAGCTGGACAAAATTATAAAGAAGAAGGTTCTAAAAAAACTGAAGTAACTGATGAAACTGATAAGTACAGCACTGAACTTCAAGTGCTTGAAGTTCAAAATGCTGCTTTTGAATTGCGGGCTGAGCCTTTAGCACAGAAAAAAATAGATTCTTTGTATATTCAATTTGAGTTTACAGGGAAAGCAAAAGAATTTTTTGGCATTTGGTTAATAAATCTACTGCTAAGCATTCTCACTTTGGGAATCTACTCGGCATGGGCTAAAGTTCGTAGACATAAGTTTTTCTTAGGTCATACACTCATGGGGGGTCATCGCTTTGATTATCATGCTGATCCAAAGGTAATTCTGAGAGGTAGAGCTGTGGTGGTTTCGATGTTGGTTGTGTGGAGTCTCGTTTCTGAGTTGAGCCTAGTTTTAAGTGGAATTTCTTTAATTTTGCTAATGCTTGCATTCCCTTGGCTTGCCAACAGAAGCCTTCGGTTCAACGCGAGGATGACGAGCTTTCGTAATGTACGCTTTGATTTCAGCGGAACTTATGGAAAATCTATGTTGGCCTTCGTACTCCTTCCCCTACTTGGCTTGCTCAGCTTGGGTTTCTTACAGCCTTTTGTGACAAGGTACTCTGGAAATTATCTTTCTGCTAATTACAACTATGGTGAAGCACAACTGGAAGCAGATCCAAAGTTGAAGAGGTTATACAAAGGTTTATTCTATGCTTTCTCTATGATTTTGTTGCCAGTTATTGTCTTGTTCGGCATTGTAGCCCTGCACGATTGGGATCTTGACCGTCTAATACTAGTCCCAGATTATGAGGCAACTGGTTGGTTAATTGACTTGAGCCCATTTGCTTTGATTATCTCTTTCTATCTGGCTGTTTTTCATTATCGCGCTGTTGCTCGCAACTCTATCCTAGGAAGTCTTTCAATATCTGGTATCCATCACCTTAAATCCGACATTTCAGGTTTCAGATTGGCCTGGATTGTCTTGAGCAATACGTTCCTTACTCTGATTTCACTCGGTTTACTTCAGCCTTGGGGAGCTGTTCGTCGATGGCGCTATGAAACTGAAAGTTTACAGCTGATTCCTGGTGGTTCACTTGATGAGTTCATCGGGAAAATCCAGCCTGCAGAAGGTGTGATTGGATCCGAATTCACAGACCTTCAAGACATTGATGTAGGTATCTAAATTTATTAGCCAATGGAAATATCAGGAAAGTTGTATTTGTCGGGTAAATCTAAATTCTTACCTGCAGTATTGCTGTGGTGTAATGGAAGCTTCTGGTTACAGTCAGATTTTAAGGAGATCAACCGGAAAGTGCAAAGTGATGAAATGGTAATTGATACTCCTTTGGGAAGTCTCCCCTATAAGATACTAATGGCTGAGGGATTAGTATTTGAAGTCAAAAACAATCAAGAAACCAAGGAGTTTTTGGAATTCTGTGAGAAACCGATTGCTGAAAGCTGGCTCAACTATCTGGAACAAAAAAAGAGTGTTATTTTTGTAGGAATCATGGTTCTGGCTTTCTTAGTCGTCTCTGTTCCACGCTACATTTTGCCATGGCTGGGTGACCAAATAGCAAATTTGATTCCTCATAGTTGGTTGATTATGGCGGGTGATGAAACTTTAGAGATGCTTGATGCAAGCTTATTTGCTCCCTCTGATTTAGCAATTCGGGATCAAGATCAATACACAAAAGAATTTAACCGAATGGCTGACTTGGTTCTAAACGATCGAACTACCAGATTAGTTTTTCGTCAAAGTGAAGAGATTGGCCCAAACGCTTTTGCTCTGCCAGGTGGTGTAGTGGTCTTAACGGATGAATTGGTAGAAATTGCAGAGAAAAAGGATGGGGTAATCGGGGTGTTGGCTCACGAACTAGGTCATATTCAATTGAAACATCCGGCACGAAGATTCGTCCGCTCGTTAATGGCATTAGCTGTGGTCAGTTTGATTCTTGATGATTCTGCAACTTTTGCGGAGGAATTAGCAACAATTTCAGGATCCTTAATCAGTCTAGCCTATACCCGTGAGTTTGAGGAAGAGGCAGACCGAGCTGGTAAAGAAATCTTGATCAGAGCAGGTTTGTCTCCAATTCCGCTTGCCAATCTTCTCCAAAAGTTAAGCGATAGTTGTGAAGAAAATTGTAGCCAGTTGCCCCATTGGCTCTCCACACATCCATCAGTGCCATCAAGGATTGAATTTCTATTGAGTGATTAATTTCCAATAATAAATCAATAAATGATAATACTAAATTTTTAATCTGTCTTAGAAATCATTAATTAGAACACCGCAATAATCCTTTGATCTACTACAATGGGGGATGAGGAAGAATAGAGGGCCAAGGATACTTCATCCTCAGAAGCTGTTGTATTTCAGGCGTATTGCTCATTAGGTAATTCTCATCTAAATCCTTGATCAAGTATTCAATTGGTGTAGCAAACTTCGGCAAGAACTCCACTAAAATTCAAATGTGCCCCTTCGCTCTGATTTGGTATGGCACAATGCAAAGCGGCTCCAAAGAACGAAAATATATTTCCTGGCTTTCCGGTCAATCAGATGCATTTCCCAAAAAAATCATCATTTTTATTTGGATAGCTCAAATCTCTCTGCGAACCCGGCGATTGAGCTGTCGCGCCATTTTCTTTGGTAAATTCATCAATCAAAATGATTACCTGTGCGTTCAGTGGAAAAGAGGAATTCGTACGGGTAGGGAAAGTTTCATTACGATAAAAATCCCAGTACGGATAATCAATATGTCGCTCCTGCCTTCCCTACTCTGGCGTAATTCTGGATGCTCGCATACAACCCATCACAAATTCCTTGCCTTGAAATGCCTGTCTAGACTAAAAAATAATCGGTTCTTCTACCAAGATCGCGATTTCAGTAGCCAACTAAATCAGCGGAGTAAACCGGTATCAATTGCTTGATTTTTTTCAGCTTCAAGTGATTGGCCGATTCTTTCTATTGGTTCCCCGAGTGAATACCTCTTTCAGCATGATCGCTCCAACACCGTCTATTAATTCTTCAACAACGATTGATGGGTGAAATTCACCATGAAACACGGTCTTCATGGTATTCTTTGAACAGTATTTGGAAAGCCACCAATCACATTTTTAATATAGTTTTTCTTACAGAGATTTGCTGAAGTCTAAGTTTCTAAATCGACTACTTTACAGCGCCCGGACCCAAAAAGATTGTTTTGGAAGTGTGGTGTTGAGTAACTAATAATAGAAGCGTTGTTTGATTCGACCCTCTTCTCGGGCTTCTACAAGCGCTTTCGTCTTTGGATCATTAGTTACTTCGGCTCCAACTACCTCCCACCATACTTCAGAACCAGGCAGTGAGCGATTCCTCTCCGTTGGCACGACAATCATACAAGAATTCTCCTTAAGTTTTGCTTCCTGAAGAGCGTTGCGTACTTCCTCTTCGGTATTTGCAACCCATGTTGTTAACCCTACACTCTCTGCGTTCTTAGCATAATCTATCTCAATAAAGAGTCCCTCATCTAAGAGTCCGCTTCGCAGATCACGAATCTTGAATTCATTCCCAAGTGAATGACCAACCAAGGCTTTTTGATGCCCATGGATGGATTGATAACCATAATTGACATTCAATAGAATAGTAATTTTGGTTCTCTCCTGCATAGCAGTGACCAATTCCATCGGATGCATCTGGTAATTGCCGTCTCCCATCAGAATATAAACTTCTTTCTCTGCGCCTGCTAATCTCACCCCGATGGCAGCTGGAATATCGTAACCCATACAGGAATTGCCAAACTCCAGATGCAATTCCTTACCACCGTTCACTTCAAAGAGCTTGGTCAGATCCGCCGGAATTGTACCAGCTGCAGCCACGAGCACGTCTCCCTCATCCATCTCATCATTGAGAATCCCAATCAGGTGCCCTTGACTCATCTTTTCACCAGCATGCTGGGTATACACTTTGGTAAGTTTGATGTTGTCCCACGAAATTTTTTCTAATCTGACTTTGTTGACCCAATCATTTTGAGGTTGAACACCAGCTGTAGTGCCAGACTCTAGTAAGGCACTCAATGCCAATTTGGCATCGGCCGTAATTGGTAGGGCTCCAAGCTTGTAAGCATCACGTCCGCTGACATTGATGGAGATGAATTTCACATCAGGGTTTTGGAATGCTGAGTTTGATCCAGTAACAAAATCATGAAGTCTTGTGCCCACACAAATAACGAGGTCTGCCTCCTCTGCAATACGTCCAGCTCCTGGAGTCCCAAGATGCCCGGTGCCCCCTATGTGGAGTTCAGAACCATGGCGAATTGCTCCACGTCCAGCGTGGGTCTCTCCGACAGGAATGCCAAATCTCTCTGAAACGGCAGCCAATTCGTTCCATGCCTCAGAATAATGAATCCCACCCCCTGCAATGATATACGGTTTTTTGGCTTCCTTAAGTAGCTTAATCGCCTCTTGAATTCTTATTGTATTTGGAAAGCTGCGCTCAATCCGCCACACTCTTTTTTCAAAGAAGTGTGTTGGATATTCATAGGCATAGCCTTGGATATCCTGGGGCAGTGCGATGGTTACCGCTCCTGTATCTGCAGGATTGGTCATGATGCGCATAGCTTCCGGTAAAGAAGTTAGGATTTGTTCAGGGCGAGTGATCCTATCAAAAAAACGGCTCACAACTCGGAACGTGTCAGTAACGGACATGTCTTCCGAACTCAGATGATCAATATCTTGAAGAACGGTCCCACTGTAGCGAGAGGCATAATAATCTGAGGGAAGCAAAAGGACTGGGATACGACATATCGTGGCAGTTGCTGCCCCTGTAAGCATGTTGGTTGCTCCAGGGCCAATCGAAGTGGTACAAGCCATCGTAGCCTTGCGTCTCTTTGCACGTGCAAAGCCAGTTGATGCATGAACCATTGACTGTTCATTACATGGTTTGTGATAGGGTAGATCTTTTCCGTACTCAACCAAAGCCTGGCTTATACCTGAAACGTTTCCATGACCAAAAATGCCCCAGATTCCCTGAATGAATCGCTGCTCTACCCCGTCGTATTCAGAGTATTGAGCCTGCAGATATTTTACGATAGCTTGTGAAAGGGTGAGTCGTTCCTTCTGCTCAGATGGGTAAAAGTGCATCCTTTATTCTCCTATTTGAAACACTTTGAATCCATTGTCAAAATTACTACTACAAGATTAAATTTCAAGGAGGTGCCTGAAATTAAAGTTTTGAACTACAAAGTCAATTTTCTATTGCCCGGATGGCAGCTAGCAAAGCTCCCCACGAATAAAAACCATCTGTATCAGGCTGATCAAGTACTTCGCCTGTTTCAGCGTTGAAGTTCTCTCCACAAAGTCGCTGATTCCAATTCTTTTCAAAGAGCTTCCAACTCTGTTCTGCCAATTCCGCAGCCTCTTTTGAAAAGCCTTGACGTCTTAGTCCCTGCCAGACCCAGAAGTTGAGGGGAGCCCAAATTCTTCCTCGCCAGTATACGTTGTCCGTGTACGCTGGATTATCCCTGGTTACCGAGGGCAGCCCAAACTCACCTCCGAACTTCTGGTTATCATTTAGATACCTGTTAATCATATTTTGAGACTGCGCAATAGAGCCAATACCGGCAGCCATTGGAAAGAAAGAGGTGGGTGCGAGTGTACTTACAAAGTCTCCGTTGATCATTCTGTTTGCGAAAATTCCTCGGCTTTCGTCCCAGAGCCACTGTACAATTCTTTGCTTGTGAGTACTTGTGCGATCAGATAATTGCTGGGCAATATCAAATTCACCAAGTTCGTTAAAGATTCGTTCCAGCATTTCACCATCAAGCGCGGCCATGGAATTGATGCCAACATCAGCAGCTAGTAAAAGCCCGGTTATTTCATCGAAGGGAACGGAATCGTGAAGTGGAGAGTTATCCATCATTGATTCGTCCTTTGCGGCTAACTTGGTTCCTTTGTACAATCCATCACCTTCCTCTAGACTAGTGCCAAAGCAGAGTAATCCGGTTTCACCCATCTGTCTATGTGCCCACAACCACTCGAGATTCTTTCTTAGACCAGCGGCATAGCGCTCAAGGATGTCTTTCCGCCCTGTTTTTTCGTAAAGAGACCAAACGACAAAGGCAGCAATTGGTGGCTGAGTACGGTCTAGCCATGCGTCGTTCCCCGTTACGAGACAGGGAAAATTTCCTGCCTCTGTCTGATGAGCGAAGACGGCATCTAGATTTTCTAACGAGCGCTCAACGTCAAAAAATCCCCACATCCAGGCATTATAAAGAATGTCATTGAGCCAGATGCCAAATCCACCAAATTTCTTTTTATTCCAGAATCGGCTGAGCGCTGTATATGGCCTCCTGTTAACTTCATCCCAAACGTGATTCCAGGCCAGGACGTCATGCATAGCTTCCAAAGCTTTCTCCTTAGGCTTTGTCGGAATGTTTGGAAAATCCTTAAAAAATAGTTGATTTGCATCATCTCCCATAGATCCACGGAAAGTCATGGAGGGAGCCTCTTCAAGATTGAAACGTAAGGCTAGAAACTCTCCACACTCCGCTCGAGAAGCCAAGTAAAAATAACCATGATCATGATATTCTTTCGTGAGTTCCTCTAGATCCAGATGCTGTGTAACTAGCAGAGGTTTTTTTTCAGAAGTAAATAAAATGCTCTGATCTTTCCCAACTCCGGACACACGACCTGTTTTACGATCGTAAACAAAATTCAAATCCTTAGTCCCAGTGAGGCATAGATTTACCCAGAATCTTAAACCCCACTCACCATGATGAAGCACCTGCCATTTAAGTATGAAATTGCCATTTTGAAGGGTATAGTGCCACTCCAAGATGGTTCCGGCCACCTCAGTGGTGAACTCAATTAACTCATCTCCAACAGGTCGGCGACCAAAAGTAATCTCAGGTCCTGGATTGAGCAGAGAAATTCGTTCTTTTGATGCAGCATATAGAACTGGAGTGATTTGTAGACCAGATTCGAGATGGATCAATTCGACAGATCGCTCTGAGTTCCAGGTCCACCATCTATTAGGGTTCATAGTATGCTCCCGCTGAGAGAATTTCATCAACTGTTGCGATTTCAATCTGCTGAGAATAACGGGGAAAAATGGATTCGAAGCAGGCTTTGTGTGAATTGATTTCAGAACTAGTAACTGCGTCTTTTACGATGATTGTACGAAAACCAAAATCTACAGCTGTCAAAGCTGTTGCGAGTATACAAACGTCGGTTTCAATCCCGCTAAAAATCAATGCTGACGGCTTAGAGGTTTCAATATATGATCTGAATGGAATCGAAGCAAAGGCATCGTAGGTTGTCTTATCGAAAATGTTTTTAGAGTTAGCAAATTTCTGAAGCGTCGGGTGAAGCGCAAGCCATTCCTCTCCAGCTTCCTCTTTGGTCACTTGGTGCCAAAATTCATAGTAGGTCTGCCAACTACCAATGGCTTCATTTGGTGTACTTGGGGTAATGAACTTAGTAAAAATAGTTGAGATATGCCTTGCATGAAGCAGTTGATCAATTTTTGGTAGGAGATCCAAACCGGCTTCAGCAAACCAGGGCCCCGGTTCTAAGAAAATACGCTGCATGTCTATGCAAATGTGCAACGCTTGATCATCCAATAACCCCTGGGAGAGCGGGCCGGTTTCAAGCATCTGGAAAAACCAAAGTGTCTTCGGGTCGAAAGAAGAGATGAACTGAGGAATTTGGTGGAATAACCTCCCCCGAAAGATTTTGCACGAAGACTTTGACAACCAGATTCCCACACTGGACCAGGTAGGTCAGACTTGTCCCATTAAAGATATGTTCGTTGACTCGACCCACTACACGATTTCCGTTGGAACGGTGTACCTCCTGTTCTTTCTGGATTGAAATTTTTTCAGGGCGGATGGAGCAGATGACTTGGGGATAATCAGGTTTGCTAAGTGTCTGGACCGTATGGCCAATTTCTAATTTTACATTTTTACCATCAGCTTGGCCCTTCAATAAGTTGGCTTCACCTAGGAAACGAGCAACAAAGACGCTCTGGGGATTTTCATATATGTCGACTGGGCTGCCATGCTGAACAAGCTGACCTTCGTTAAGGATCCCAATTTGATCGGACATGGTTAGCGCTTCTTCTTGATCGTGGGTAACAAAAATCGTGGTTATCCCCACATCACGCTGAATGCGTTTCAGCTCAATCTCCATTTCCAAACGCAGAGTCCGGTCTAATGCGCTCAAAGGTTCGTCAAGCAGCAGCACACGAGGTTTTGTGACGATTGCCCTAGCAAGCGCAACACGTTGTCGCTGCCCTCCCGACAGTTGATCTGGCTGACGGTTATCAAATCCTGAAAGCCGAACCAGTTCTAGCGCCTCTGCGACTAGACGCTTCATTTCCGGTACCGATATCCCGCGCACCCTCAATCCAAAACCCACATTAGCCTGAACATTCATGTTTGGAAAAAGTGCGTAGTTCTGAAACACCATACCAATATCCCGCTTTTCCACAGGGATGTGATCCACAACCTTTCCACCGATATGAATTGAGCCCTGATCCGGACTCTCAAAGCCTGCAATCATACGTAACAAAGTTGTTTTGCCACTACCTGAGGGGCCCAATAGAGCAAAAAATTTTCCATCCTCAAATTGAAATGAGACACGATCTAGCGCTGTGGTGGTACCAAAATTCTTGCTAAGGTTCAGAACACTTACATTAGCCATCAGTTCCGCCCACCAAACCGATAGAAGCGGGATACCCCAAGAAGCAATAGCATCGAAAGGAATATGACGAGTGTGGAAATGGCATTAATTTCGGGAGTAAAACCCTTTCGGATCGCAGTGTAAATTTCTACTGGAAGTGTTGTAAATCCTGGTGCTGCCAGAAAGTAAGAAATGACGAATTGATCCAATGAAACAGCAAAAGCAAACAAGGCTGCTGCGATAATTCCCGGCATTAGCCAAGGCACAGTGACCCAGAAAGTAGTTTGCCAGTAACTGGCCCCAAGGGATTTGGCTGCGTCTTCGAGAGCGGAATCAAAAGATTTCAACCTTGCTGATACTACAATGACCACGTAGGGCAACGACAGAGCTACATGACCAAGTATCATGGCATGGAGCCCACGTCCTATTCCAACCCAGAAGAAAAAGACAAGCATCGCAGTACCGATGATTAACCAGGGGATCGTGATCGGTGGAAAAATCATGACTTGCAGTAAACGCTTTGCCCTAAAATCATGCCTGAAGAAAGCAAGGGCAACTGCAGTTCCCATTAAAGTGGAGAGACAAGTACTCAGTAGAGCCACCGTTAAGCTATTTAAAGTTGCGGAGTGCAGTTTGCTGTTACTTGCCAGAGCTTCGTACCATCGTGTACTCCATTCAATTGGAATCCGATACAACTGGGATTCATTAAACGATAGGGCAATCATCACCAAAATTGGAACATACAAAAAGAGCAGAATGCAAATCAGGTATATCCTACTAATCCATTTGAGAAAAATCATTTTAAGCGACGCATGAGAGGTGAGAAACCAAAAAGAATTAGAAGAACGAGCCCCATCATGATGAATGACAAGGCTGCACCCAGGGGCCAATTGAAAACAGCGGTGAACTGATCCTCGATAATAGTACCAATGAACGTTCCGTTTCGCCCACCAAGTAGTCGAGGTTCCATGAATGAACCGATTACAGGAATGAAAATCAAAAATGAACCTGCAACGATACCCGGTAACGCTAGAGGAACAATTAAGCGAAAGAGTATGGTCAATTTTCCTGCACCCAGCGATCGGGCTGCCTCTAACAACTGGTTGTCAATGGCATCAATCGATATGTAGCAGGTGAGAATCATATAAGGAAGGTAAGAATGAACCAGACCGAGAAGGATAGCTGGATAAGTAAACATCAGATCAAGTGGGCCTGTCCCAGGCAAGAGCCAATTGATTGAGTATTCCAAAATCCCATTTCCTCGAAGAACCATCGTCCATGAGAAGATGCGGACCAGGGCGTTTGACCAAAAAGGTAAGATGATCAGCAGAAAAAGGGCTTCTTTGGTACGTCCTCGGATTGATTTAGCAAGAGCCAAAGCGCAAGGAAAACCTAGAAGCAGGCAAAGAGAGGTGACCTCCGCTCCAAGTTTAAACGAGCGGAGCATCAATTCACTGTAAAAGGCTTTCTCAAAAAAAGTCCTGTAGTTTTCTGTTGTCCAGGACACTTCTCGATTGCCGATTGGCACATCACTGAGAAAGCTGTAATAGAGCATTGCAGATAGAGGCAGCATAATGGTCAACGCCAGCCAAAGGTATGCCGGGGTGATCAGACTGAGGATTGCTGCTCTTTGATTCATTAGTCCAATGAGTCTTCAACCAAAGACTTTCTGTGGAATCAGGAGATTAATTTTGAAAATATGCTTTTGTTTCCTGCCAAAGTTCAACAATTTGCTCGCGTAAGCCATCCTCCATTGGACCCATGAACTGAACATTGGCGACTTTTTTAGAATCACTGAAAGTCGTTCGATTGAAGGCGTCCGGTGGAAGCATCGACACCGCCTTGGCATTGGCTGAGGTCGGAGCACCAACTTCGGTATCCCACTTCACGTAAAAATCCGGATCAATCATGAAGTTGATGAATGCCTTCGCTTCATTACGGTTCGGTACATTCATTGGGATGGAGAGTCCGTCCAACCAACCGATGGCTCCTTCTTTGGGAAGGATAAATTCGACAGGCAGACCAAAGGCATTCTTGGAACGTGAGGCAGAGCCAGACCAGTAGGTTGCTAAGTCGAACTCATTGGCTGAGAAGAATTGATTCCACTCATCCTCTGATGACCAAAACGTTCGAATTTGGGGTTTTAATGCCCGTAGCTTCTGGCGGATGGCGTTGAGATCACTTGGATTGTTAATATCCTGACCCAAGGCTATAGCTGCCAGTTGCACTGCTTCTACCGCATCATCACGCCAACCTACTCGGCCAGCATGACTCGGATCCCACAGTGCTTCTATTGAATTAGGAGCATTTTTAAAATCGCCTCCATCAATCGCAAAAGATGTCACACCCCAAACCCATGCAACTCCATAGGTCTTACCATCAGCAACTAGCTTTGGATCGTTACGCATGCTGGGTGAAAGGTCACCCACATTCACCATCCCTGTGGTATCAATTGCTTCAATCAAACCCTCTTTAGCAGCTTGTCCCGTGTAAGCACTATTAATCAAAACAACATCGTACACTCCAGGGTTGGTTCTGAGCTTCGTCAGCATCTCTTGTTCGGAGTTGAAATAATCATGAACTACCTCAATACCAGTACGCTCCTTAAACATTTCGAGGGCCCAGGATTCATCTGTTCCATAGCCCTGCCAGTTGAGAACACGAATCTCTGCTGCACTAATAAAAGAACCACCAAGGATCAGAACAATCAACCATTGGCAGGAAAAAAATTTTAGAAAAACTCTGAGCTTCATTTGTCTTTCTCGAATGAGTTGATGAAAAAACTCTGTTTTTGAGACAAAGGTCCAACTAATTTTCAGAGAATACCCTCAATTGATTGGAGGCTCAATTGAAATCAAGTAGCAAATAAACTTGAGGGCCTCCACTAAAGAAAATCTTGGGATCGATTTTCCAAAATTGGCTCGCTGCTGTGTGGATAACTAGCTTCTAGATATAATGTAGCCTCAGAAGAAAGAGAAATTTGAATTAGTTTTTGATTTTTAGGTGTGTATAACTTTTTGAATTGAAGAATTCAGGAAACAAGCTGATGAGAAGATGTATTATCAACCCAACAACTTGTCAGCTTGGGGGAAAACTTATGGCAGGTAATATCGGGAATAGTTCTTAAATTGGTGAAGAAAATTGTCAGGCTACCCAGCGCATAGATGGGCTATAGCGATCACTATTGTGCTGAATTTCTCGAATAATTTTAGGAATTCCATGTGCTTCCATGGGGCTGGTTAGAAATTGAATCCCATATTGTTTGATACCCCCAAGTTGCCACTGAGAGCAGTAGGTGATTTTCCCAGAAATCATACCACACTTCATCAGTCCTTTAGACTTGCGGTTATTGTGAATCAGTTTGGGTATGTAGAGTTCAAGATGAACAATTCTATCGAGTGGTAAAGACCCCTTACTGGAAATGCGGCAACCCCCTCGGGAAAGGTCATGCACTCGTACTAGCTCTGAGAATTCAAAACTGGTCACCTGGGCAGGTACTGCTACTTCAAATCGTTTGGTTTTTCTTTGATCACTTGAGTTTTGCAAGTTTGCCATGAGTTTGCTCCGAAATTTGGTGAATATGTTTTGTTATGATA
>JACLAC010023589.1_pt1 | contig 18551 bp, 8 predicted proteins | sample 8027881 | NCBI WGS metagenome assembly JACLAC01 (sample SAMN15725517, study PRJNA655200) | protist metagenome | isolation source: fluorescence activated cell sorting (FACS) single amplified genomes of... | place: Spain: Blaines Bay Microbial Observatory, Mediterranean Sea | collected 2016-01-19 | reverse complement strand
TCGTTAATTGTATTTCGCGCCCAACAATGCTCATGACATCCTGAGTCTCTTTAATACTCAGAGAGTACATCTCAGGAGATGATTGTAATTGACTATTTTCACTATCTTCAATATCTTCACTTGAAGAAGGCAGTTGAAGAATAACATATATATTATATTTTAAAAAATATATAAAAAATTCTCTTACTTAAAAAAAATATATATATATATATATATTATTATATATATATTAGAGTAAGAGAACATTTTATAGATAATATATATATATAATTATAATTATTTAAAAATAATTTAAATTTGTACGCGTGCATAATTTACGCTTTCGTATTTTTTAATTTACTCATGATAATTCCTCTAATGCATATGATACTCTTCAAAGGAATACAATAACTGAGACAATATAACATCTTTCTCACACTAGTGTGTTTTGATATTCCCATAATAGAGAAATACCAATGAAGGTAAATAGATGGTATCAACTTGCAGTTAATGAAAAACGGACATCATAGGAAGGCGAAGAATAAATTGTACCGGGGTACAAGTCATTATACGACTCGCCAAATGCACATTTTAAAGCAAAACGATTATTATAAGCGCAAGTTTTAATAATCGCGGTTTGTATATCTCTACACGTAGTAGAAATCCAATTGGAAGCTGCGAGCTCCTTTATTTCGGCTTTGTTCGAGATCTTTACGAGTTTGGTTTTAGCGACTTCCAGACGGAACGTATTTAAACTTGCCATTCTTGAAAAAAATCATTTCCTTTGTCATCTACAACTACAAAAGCAGGAAAATTTTCAACATCTACTTTCCAAACTGCTTCCATACCAAGTTCAGGATACTCTAGAACTTCCACTTTTTTTATACAATTTTGAGCTAAGATTGCTGCTGGACCACCAATTGACCCTAAATAAAATCCACCATATTCTTTGCAAGCTTTTGTAACTTGCCTACTACGATTTCCCTTTGCTAACATGACATATCCACCACCTGCTTTCATAAAATTACCTACATATGAATCCATTCTACCTGCTGTTGTTGGACCGAATGAACCAGATGCATACCCATCCGGTGTTTTTGCAGGACCTGCATAGTAAACGATATGGTCTTGAAGGTATTCTGGCATACCTTCACCAGCGTCAAGTCTTTCTTGAATTTTGGCATGTGCAATATCACGTGCAACAACGATCGTACCGCTTAACGAAACACGTGATTTGACAGGCAAGGTGCTTAAAACTTCCCTAAGCTTAGACATTCCTTGGTTTAGATCAATATCAACTACCGTTTCACTTAATGCATTTTCCGTGACATCAGGTAAATATTTACTAGGATCTGTCTCTAACTGTTCAATGAAAACGCCATCTTCAGTTATTTTACCAAAAGCTTGTCGGTCAGCAGAGCAAGAAACTCCAATACCAACTGGGCATGATGCACCGTGTCGAGGCAAACGTATTACGCGAACATCATGACAAAAATATTTCCCACCAAATTGAGCACCAATGCCTAAATCACGAGTAATTTGTAAAATTTTTTCTTCCCATTCCAAATCACGAAATCCTCTTCCATGTTCATTTCCACTAGTATTCATACCATCTAAATATTTTGCACTGGCATATTTAACAGTTTTTAATGTCATTTCAGCAGATAATCCACCGATAACAATTGCTAAATGGTAGGGTGGACATGCTGCTGTGCCTAGACTTTTAATTTTCTCTTCAATAAATTCGGCAAGTGATTTCTCGTTAAGCAAAGCCTTTGTTTGTTGATATAAGAAAGTCTTATTGGCGCTTCCACCACCTTTTGCCATAAACATGAAACTGTATTCTGAACCTTTTGTTGCATAAAGCTCAACTTGTGCTGGTAAATTAGTTTTTGTATTTTGTTCTGTAAACATATCAGTTGGTGCCACTTGTGAGTAACGCAAGTTCCTTTCAGTGTATGTATTGTACACACCACGAGAAAGATGACTTTCATCATCACCATCTGTTATGACATTGCCACCACGTTTGCCAACAATAATTCCTGTTCCAGTATCTTGGCACCCCGGTAACACCATACCAGCAGCAACATTTGCATTTTTCAATAATTCAATTGCTACAAACTTATCATTTTCAGATGCTTCAGGGTCAGCTAAAATGTTTGATAGTTGCTGCAAGTGTGCCGGTCTTAATAAGTGGGCTATATCTGTCATGCCTTGTGCAGCTATTGCGGTTAGTGCTTCCGGCTCTACTTTTAGCATTTTACGACCATCCATATCAAATGTTGATACCCATTTCTCAGATCCCTCCAATTTTTTATATGGGGTCTTCGGTTTATTTGGCGATTCAAATAAATCTTGGTATACAAATCCGGTACTAAACGCCCTTATATTCTTCGAAACATTTAGTAATTTATTCGCCGTTGATCTTGCTATTGCACTTAACATGATGGATGGATGTTGACTATATATATATATATATATATAAATATAAATAAATATATATATATATATAAATACATTTTGCTATGTATGATAATATGTATTATATTATTAGAGACTATTTATAATATTGTTTCTCGTCGTCGTCTGTATACATTAGTGTCCACCCACTGCTGGTCCACAATGGCACACCAGCACACCACATCATCAGCACCTTAATCTTCTTCTTCTTTTTCTTTTTTCTTTCTTCCTTCAGGACCAACAATTTCAATTTGGATTATGGTATTTTTTTAATAAGGATATTAAAATATACAAATAAAAGACGATTAACAACAGTATGGTGGTACAGACTAGTTATAAATAATGAAATTCTAATATTATAAATACCTTAAATATAAGAAGCATCTTCCAGAGCCTTTCGCTCCCATCTTCTAGCAATTATATTTACCACCAGTATTATTATTGCACTATTTTATTATTAGCACATTACAGATGATATATATAACAAGGCTAATTGCACCAGGTATTCTAAAAATAAAAAAAATGATATACTATCTTCACATAGACATTTATCAATATATATATACACAACAAATAAAAACTATCGCAAAAGAGTTACTCCAACGTTTGGAATAGAAATATCAATATGGCAGCATTCAATAATACAAAGAATCCATTTGAAAACTTACATAGCGATGTATTAAGAGTTGAACCATCTTCAGAGGAAGAAAAGGTTAAGTTAGTTGCCGAAATTAAAGAAAGAGGTAATAATGCATTTAAAACAAGAAGAATGGAAGAGGCAGATATGCTATACAGTCGTGCTATTGAACTAGATAATACGATGCATGCATTATACGGAAATCGATCAGCAGTAAATCATACAATGGGAAAATTTGAGAAAGCACTGGAAGATGCAATATCTGCCATTAACTGTAAGCCAGATTGGGCAAAAGGATATTTTCGTAAAGGAAATGCCTTACATGGTTTGAAAAGACCACACGCTGCAATAGAGGCGTTTGAAGAAAGCTTAAAGTTGGAAGGAAAGAAAAATAAAGCTGTACAGAAAGCATTGGACAAGGCAAAAAAGTTAGGAGAAAAAATTTCAAAAGAAGATGAAGAATTAGCAAATAATGTAAATGAAAAATCATTGAATACAAATTCATTCACTATAAAACAAAGAAATGATACGACAAAAGAAGTTTTAAACACTCAAAGAAAAGCTGAAAAGTTGAGTGGAAACGATGTTGTACGAGCAAATGATATTGGTGAAGTATCGAAAACAGATGTGGTTCGAGGATATAAAAAGACAAAAGATGGACGTACTACAACGTTCTTCCATCGGGACATTGATGACGAAGCAAAAAAATTGATTGGAAGTATAGCACCAAAAAAAATTGATCCAGTTAAATTGAAAAATAACAATGATCAAGATAAAGGTGATGGCAGTGCATGGAATAAAGGTGGAACATACGAAGAGAAAAATATTAGTGATTGGGCAAAAAATCGTTTGAGTGATTTATTGCAAGATACGTCTACAACTTGCAATGATTGTGTAGTGAACATTGGAAAGATAAAGAAGCTGGATGGGGAAGCACAAGTTTTTGTTCTAAGAGGTACAAAGCGTTTTATGTTTGAATTCAATGTCGAAATGGAATGGGTTGCCATTAGTAATAATAATGATGCAAGTTATGAAGGTACAATTGTATACCCTGATTTATCCACCGATGCATGTGGTGATTATGAGGTAAATGTAAAAGTAAAAAGTGCATCTATTCCAGATGACCTTCGTTCTAATATAGTGAAAACGGACGGGATTTTTCAAAAAGAAATTAGAAGAATTGTTGGTATTTTCGAAAAAGAATTTGTTGATTCTAGTTTTAAAAAATAAAATAATAAAAGCGCTAGAATATATTATATTCTTTGGAGAGTACCAGGTATGATAGGAAGTGATTATCGTATTATAGTTCGTATAATATATATGATACAGCTACACTTTTTAAAAAAAAAAATATAATACTGAGTATATATTAATATTTTTTATTTATTTAATTTTACATTTTACACATATGTATATAATCACATCCTTAACTTCTTTGCACTTCTGGAAAACATTGATTTACGATTTACAAATGCAGTTAATAATGCATCTAGTTCATCAGGCTCATCCATATTGACATGAAACGAGGGTTGTACAGGACTTGTTTTTGGACTTCTAGAAACTACTTGATTATTACCCATACCAATGAATTCACTGCTGCCTCGAAGAGCACCACCACTTGGTGAAGAAAAGCCTCCACCACCTCTAACAGCAGCGACAACGTCTCCTTTATAAAATTCTTTTAGCTGATTTTGGAGTGATGATATCGTTGCACGTTGCTCAGCAAGTTGTTGCAATAAAGTTTCATGCTGTTTATTTAAATCTCTGCGCAAGCGTCCTATTCCGACTGTATTCGGGTTTTTGTTATTACCTAATTCATCTTTTGTTGGTGGGGTGCGTGGTGGACCTTTCGTACTAGCGAACACATCATCTACAGTGCCACGTTTTTTTTGCAATACTTGTTGTCTAACTTTTTCTGCATCTTCCCTTGCTGACTTTTCTTTCTCACGCGTTTCCTTATCACGATGCTCTCGCTGGTAAGCATTTAAAATCTCAACTCTTTCTCTCTCTACTCTTTCCTCTTCTCTTCGTTCTTCTTCCGCTCGTTTTTGCTTTTCAATTTGTTTTTGCCTTCGTTTCATTTCAATTTGAACACGTAATGTTTGTTTCAACTCCTCCCGCTTTCTTTCAGCTTCTGCAATTTCACGTGCTTGTTCAGGTGCAACATAAGCAAGTCTTCCATATCCACCAGGTGGCGTCATCATACGTCCGTTTTCCGGATTTCTCATACTCATGGTCCCAGACATTGTTTCTTGAAAACCACCTCCTTGTTGTTGACCACGATTCAATTGTTGTTGTTGTTGTTGTTGTTGTTGTTGAAAATACGGATTATGCTCCTGTGCACGAAAAATTTTAGGAGACAAACCACCTGCTTTCGCAGCACCATGAACTTCCCTTAAATCAGTAACAATTTTGCCAGTATCATCACGTAATGGAGCACCTCCACCACCACGTCCCCATGGATCATATTTAACAGCCTCATTTCTTGCACGCCTTTCCGCTATTATATCATCTTCCTTCACTTTCCGTTCTCTATCTTTCCTTTCTTGTACTTGTCTATTCAAGGATTCAAGCCATAACTGTTTTTTCCTAGCTTTTGCTCTTTGATCATTTGCAAGCTGTGCATCGTATTTATTATTGCCACCCCACATTCCCTCTAAGTTATTACGTGGTTTATTCCTACGGTCACCACGAGGTAATATATCCATCCCACTGTTATATCCCATGTTATTATTATTATTACGATTATTTCCATTGCGAAAATTCTGTCCTGGGTAGTCCGGTCTTGCTAATCTCTTAGCAAACTCATTATAATTTACACGTCCATTTCCATTAATATCGACATACCTCAAAACACTTTCCACATCGTTTGTGGGAAGATTGTACATGTTACATAATCGTCTAATTTCACCAGAATCTAAATACCCAGATCTATCTGAATCTGCACTTAAAAAGGCCTTTGCTAAATATCTAAACCTTTCTTCTAACTCCACAGTTAAATTTTTAACAGCGGTTGGCACGTTGTTACCACCGCCATTATACCTAGCTTGTGGCACCGGTGCATTAAATGCAGCAGCTGAATTAAAGCCATATTGCTGCTTGTATTTATCTGCTAATCTTGCACCCGCAAGTGCTACATTTCCTTTCGGAATTCTATTATTATTATTATTATTATTAATTTGTTGTTGTTGTTGCATATTATATCTCGCATTAACTTGACGGTCTAATTCTTCTTTATATTGACGTTGTCTTTGCTTACGTACAGCAATTGGGTCATTTGGTGTTCTACCAATAAACATATGATTCTTCAATTAATATTGATATGATATCAGTATCTCTCTGTCTATTCTTTGTATATAAAATTTGATATATATATATATATTAATATCTATGTAGCAAGAATATAATATTAATACAATTTTACCTTTCTATAAATATATATAAAGCTTCTATCGATGTACATACATACATATATTTTGATGATTATAAAAAACGATTAATAGTATTGCACAGTATGGGAATTAAAAATAGCTCTCAATTTTATTGTGAGCGAGAGAGGACTATTTATTAAAAAAAGTCAAACGTATAACTGGTGGCAAATAGCAAATAGGACAAATTGTACTAGTGTATAAGTATAGAAAATAAAGAGAAATAGGAAGAACAGATTTTATTAAAAAAATTTTTTAATTAAAATTTTTTTTTTTTTTTTTTTTTTCACAGTTTCATCAACAAAAAGTATCACAGTTTCATCCACTTCATATACTTGTTAGTATGAAGTAATTTAACATACAATATCATTATAAAAGCACAACGTTGTTTGGCGTTTTGACCATTCGGTTCCTATCTAAAAACACGGTGCATATATTATGTTCTTATTGCTTATAAGTGTTAATTCTATTTATATTGTAAATATTTCTATATGTGACAAATAATAGTGTACCTACTCAACGTTTCATTTTGTCCGCAAAAAGATTTAGGGAATGTAAATGTTGAGATCAACAAAAGATCGTCCTAAAGATGGTACCTTAGTATTTACATGCTAATGGACCCTGAACGTTCATAAATATCATACACGAGATTTAATGGTATTGCGGTGCTATTTGCAAATCTTTTTTTTGTAAAAAGAAAGAACACACAAAATACATAATATGTATTATATGTATGGATATACATATACAACCACACATATCGAAGCATACAAACAACTAACAAGCAGTAGATATAAGTAAATACTAAAACAAAATAAGTAATCATCTCAGTTAAACAAATAAAAGAAAACAAAAACAAAAAAAAGTAAGTAACTTAATATATATATATATATATATATACACTAATCATACAAATATTATTTCTGTACTACACATGTGTTTAAAACTTTTTTCATATACGGCAAAAGAAATAGTTGAAAGCTATCATTGAAAACAAGAAAACTAAATACATGTTTACGTACATTGTATATTTACATCCCATTCTGTATAACATCACAGATCTTCTTATTACTTCAGTATATATAAATAAATATCAACAACAGATCGAACAAAGATTGACTAACAATGATAATTCATTTTCCTCTCGCTTTTATATATAAATTTATAAATGTATATATACAGAAATAAATAAAAATGTTCAAAGCAAATCGATATTCATTACGTGAAAATGTACGTTCCACAAAACCATCAAACGGAACCAACGGAACTCGTCGCGCATTAGGCGATATTAGTAATAACACAAGCACTAATGGTGTGCAAAACGTTACAAAAAAATTTTCTGATTTGAGTGCAAATGGTAGCAAACGCCCTTCACCACCAGTGGAAAATCGTACAAATGGCACAACAAGACCTGCTTCCTTCAATCGTGTAAGCCCAAAACAAAACTGGGTAGATATTGATGCAGCTGATGTTGCTAATCCGCAAGCTTGCGTTGCATACGTAAATGATATCTATGATCATTTCTTTAATACTGAAGGAAAATTTGGACCATCTGCTGGTTACATCTCAAAACAAGCGGACATCAATGAAAAAATGAGATCCATTTTAATCGATTGGTTGGTTGAAGTACACTTAAAATTTCGCTTAAAGACAGAAACATTATACCTTTGCGTAAACATCATCGATCGTTATTTAGAACGCGCGCAAGTTGGTCGTTCCAAACTTCAATTGCTTGGTGTTACATGTTTACTCCTTGCAGCAAAATACGAAGAAATCTACCCACCAGAAGTTCGCGATTTGGTATATGTTACCGATAAAGCATATACTAGACAACAAATTTTAAAAATGGAAAGTGCAGTTGTTAATACCTTGAAATTCAAATTGACAGTTCCAACACACTACAAATTTTTAGTTCGCTTCATCAAAGCTGCCCAATGTGATACACGTACCAAATTGATAGCATATTACTTTTGCGAGAAAACTTTGACGGAATATTCCATGTTGAAATATAAACCATCAACAATTTCTGCAGCAGCGGTATACTTATCCTTGAAAGCAGTTAATTTGACTCCATGGACGCCAACTTTGGAACATTACTCCGGATATCAAGTAGGTGATATTGCTCAATGTGCCAAGGATATCATTGCTATTGTTCAAAAAGCATCTGGTGCAAGTCTTCAAGCAATTCGTAAAAAATATTCTCAACAAAAATTTGGAGATGCAGCTGGTGCAGCAGCAACAGTAACAAGCGTTTAAGTACGATATGATTTAAAGCAATTGCGATCATCATAAGCAACCGAGGAGAGGCAAATAATAATAATAAAATAAATAAATAAAAGACTTAAGATACGATCGATTAGAAGACCAAAATTAACAGCAATCACATTTTGGCCACATTTTTCATTTATGGTATTGGAAACCATATAACAAATAATAATTAAATGATTGGATAAAAAGAGAGAAAAGGAAGTAAAAGAAAAGTTTTTATACTTGGGCGTTCATAAATTAGAGAGAGCATGTTTATTATGTAGAAACTTTAGAGAGAGAATAAAAAAAATATTAGGGTTTTAAACATTCTAGAATATATTATATTATATTTTATAAACATTTTGCTTTGAGAGTACATTTTTAAATTAAAAAACACTTTTTTTCCTTCAAAAAATATGGACATAGATATCATATTAATCGAGTTAATAAATTCTCTTACTCTTCTATTTTTTACGATGCGTCATCTCTGTTTAATTTTTTTTTTTAAATCCCACAAATGTATATATAATCACTACTGAATGTTATGTGCGGTACTTATTATTAATACGCGCTCGTTTATACACGTATATTTCGCGTGTAGCACTGTATTTTAATTTTTTACTTCTACCCATCATGACAATTCCTATACTCTCAAAAGTGCGTAAATTAAATTGTATAATATCATACTGATCATATGACACACGCACACACGCACAGACTATAACATTTGATCAATATTAAAAAGCAACCACTTGATACAATCTTCATAAGACATACCTTTATTTTCGTTATTATTAATCATAGCATAAAAAAATTGTTCGTCGTTTTTACCAAATAGCCCACAATGGCTCTCATCAGTAGTTAACGAGTCATTCATAAATATATACACACGTTGAGCACCATAGGCGGGCCTCTTTAATCGAAGTTTTTTGTGTGTGAATTCTTTGATAATAATTTTAATTACATCATCTACAGTATAGTAAGTTTTTTTTTCTAATAGCAATCCTTTAGCATTTATAATATTACTGAAAGCAAAATTTTCATTAATTGGCGGAATCAATTTTATTCTTTTATTACTACAACTATCATCAGTTATGCCTCTTTTGCGTGAAGTGGTTGATTGAGATGTTGCGGAAACATCTTCATTGTCTTGCATATGTTTCGTTTTCTTTTTAATAGGTTCTTTGTCACGTTTCTTTCCTGACTTTCTCTTCTTAATATTCTCTTTAGATTTAAAAAGTCCAGAAGCATGTGTGAATGCTATTGTAAACGGCCTAACTTCACCTTTAATCATCTCAACAATATCATTTAACGCCATTCCATAGACATCATTGTTTCCTACACGTATAAGAATATCTTCCTTTTCTTGATATTTTCCAGATACAAGATGTGTGGTAATTTTATTTCGACTTTTTCCGCTTTGTGTTTGAGATTTATGCATGGATTTAAATCGCACTAATGTCCTATCCTTGTATGAACTATCCTCAGTCAAAAAAATTCCTGCACTGTCTCCAGTGATCTTAAATATTACATCTTCACTTTCAACGTGCTTCTTATCACCGGCATTAAAATGATTGTTTTTATTATTACTTTTATCATTATCATCATCAACCTCATCTTCATTATTATTACTATTATTACTATCATTAACGTCCTCCTTATAGTTGTTGTCGAACTTTAATCGATCATCATCAACTCTACCATTGGTTTTAGACATAGATGCAGGACTAGGTGATAAATTTTGTACAACATCATCCGCTGTTTCCATATCTGCCACAGTTACAAACGATATAGATACCGGCTTTACCTTTGAAGCCTTTTTTATTACACTAATCAGTTTCTCAAAATCCATGACAGCAGGATTTTTGTTATTTATTTCGACTAGTTCCATCCCTTTCTTAATACCTTCCAAATATGCTAAAGAATTTTCAATTACATTATTAACACAGTATTTACCTTCTTTATCTTTAAATATTCCCACACCAAGCGGTTCACCTTGAATTGTAATGCGAATTACATGCCTCCCCTCGACACTTCGGGAAGAATCAGACTTATTTACATGCTCATAAGAAGAAACCCCCTTATCCATTTGTTATGATTTGATACGTTTTTTTTTTGGTTTAAATTCGTTTCTTACTTTCCTAAGTTGCGTAAATTCAATTCTATTTTCTTAGAGACAATATAATACACTAATTCCAATAATGTCGTGATATGTGGTATATATATATATATATGTATGTATAGAAACGCTCTATACATTAACATTATACATAAACAGACGACGATTTAGATTATCATATATTCTAATTATTAATATTACCTGGTAATAAACCTGAAAGGCCCGATGAGGCTACTGTACATACAATTGTAGTAGAACCCCTGTCCTGAAATCAATTTAAGGACAGAAACAGAGGAGAATTTTCACAAAATATTCTGGAGTATGCAATTGGTATAGAGTTTAATAAAAGTACCTATCAACATTCTGATGGCAACAAAAATTAAAATATATTAAGGTAAAATACCCAAAAAAAACTATCTATAGCCTTTTTATTTTGTTCTTCGGAATCGAAATGATGGCCAGGATGGCCTGCCCAGGGCCTGGATGGCACGATGATGTTTAATTAATTATACTGTACGAAGAATAGCAAGTTGCAATAAAATAAATAAGATATTATTTTTTCTATCGATAGTGTGTACATAAACTTTTTTTAACGCTACGCTCAACTCGCCATATGTAAATCATATCAACTGTTATTAGTCCATTTGAAATCCACCATTCATATCAAGTACCTCCCCAGTAATGAAACCGGATAATGGAGAAACAAAAAAACTAACTGCATGGGCAACTTCATCAGGCCCGCAAAATCGTTTGACTGGTATCTTTTGTAAAAGCTCATCACGTTGCTCTTGAGTCAATTTTTCAGATATCATAGGTGAAAATACATAACATGGTGCAATTGCATTTACCGTAATACCATCCCCAGCATATTGACGAGCTAATGAAAATGTCAAGCCTACCATTGCTGCTTTACTTGCAGAATATGCAGTACCAGCAGTTAAACCACCAGATTTCCATGCCCATGATGACATATTGACAATTCTACCAAATTTTTGTTCTAACATATATGGCACACATTTTTTTGATAAATAAAAACACGAGTCATAGTTTACAGCATGTACTTTTTTCCATTCTGAAGTTGTTGTCTCAATAAGCTTATTATTGGATAGTATACCAGCAACGTTCACCAAAATGTCAACACCTTTGGCACCTAGCTTTTCCAGACCTCTATCAACACCAACATTAACGGCTTCATCATCAGCAACATTAATAGCAATACCGACACATTTAGATGGTAGAGTTGCTGCAAACTCCTCACATTTAGATTCGTTTAAATCGACAATTATTATTTGTACTCCTTGTGCAGCCAATGATTTACAAATCTCACCACCGATTGATCCAGTCCCTCCAGTTACTAGCGCGACCTTGTCTTTTATTGAAGTTGACGTAATACTTGCCATTATTTTCCAGTTTATATATAATTTGTTCGTTTAAAAGGGAATTGTACATAGGTAAATTATAAATCTATATATAGAAATAATAAATTACAATATGAATTACACTAATATTGGTTTTATAACTAAAAAAAATAAAATATACGTGGTGGTGGGTGCATGCCAGCAGCATACAGTATGCATAGCTTAACAAGCATAAAACCACATTTTTAAGGGTATTGGACTGTCCCGTATACTATGTATCTATAATGTAAATGTGTAGTGTATATAGCACATCGATAATTACATCATGTCATTAGAGTCATATGTCGTTTGAGTATTAATATTATACAGTATCATATTATGCCAGGTACAGTAAGGTATAGACGACTACGAGGATATGAGTTGTATTGTATGCCTGGTATGCACATACATGTGTGATGCACATTGCACATCTCTCTTTTTATGCATCTCTTATAAATTATTAACATTATATATATATAATATATATATATATATATACTCGTATATATATAAATGATGGTTAAAATCTAAGTTATAATACGAGCAATTTTACTTCCCGTTCTAAGTAATATGCTCAATACTCAATCTCAAGAATAATATTCTATCCTACTATTAGTAAAGCTCTAATGCACCTCTGCAAACTAAATACTCTACAAGCACAAGTAGGTTTCTATCCTTCCGCGCGTACATATAATATATTTCAATATATTATAGAATTATCATGAGTAAATTAAAAATAAATTATGCGTAAAATTAATTATATATTATATTAAATATATAATATGAGAGCTTTATTATAGTAGGATAGCATTATTATTCTTGCGATTGAGTATTGAGCATACTACTTAACATGAGAAGTAAAATTATTATATAACTTAGATTTTAACCATATTATATATTATTTTTTTATACCGTACGCTTTGTATTATAATAATAATATTATTTTTATTTAATTACGTACCACCTCTAGAAATGTTCAGTTTCAATCATAGCATTTAAATACCATACATTTTAAATCAAATTCAAAATTGGTAGATATGTATTCACACACGCAATAAAAAATTTTCCGTATCATAACACAAACATCTTTTATTTAATCTCCCTCTTCAATTTCAACAGTTAGTTCTCCTGGACTTAAATTGTCCCCAACCTCAACAACTACACGTTTTACTTTTCCAGAGCATGGAGCAGCAACTACAGTTTCCATTTTCATTGCACTCAATACAACTAATGGATCTCCCTTTTCCACATATTCCCCTTGTTCAACACGAACATTAACAACAACACCAGGCATAGGCGCACCAACAGAACCTAATACGGATTCTATGGCTACCTCTTTCTTAGCCCCTTCAACGCCAGCACTCTTATCTTCCACCGTTATGATCCTCTGATGCCCATTTAAATCAAAATAGACATCTCGATTACCAGTCTCCGCATCAACATCTCCAACTGATTTCAACGTAATGTATAATGTTTTGCCATTATCAATATCGAATTTAGCCTCTTCATTTGGTGATAGACCAACAACGAAAGCTCTTGTATCTAACACTGATACGTCCCCATATTTATTCACAAAATTTTTATAGTCTTCAAATACTTGTGGATAAAGGACATGGCTTATCATATCAGTTTCTGATATGTATTCATTAAATTTTTCGTCTAAACGCTCTTTTTCGCCAATAAAATCATATGGCTCCAACTCCTCCCCTGGACGGCCTTCAAAACTTTCTTTGCCATTATCAAGTACCTTACCTTTAATAACTTGTGATCTGAAAGGTTCTGGAAAACCACCTAGAGGTACACCCAAATAACCTTGGCAAAATTCAACAACCGAAAGCGGTAAAGATAAATTTTCCACATCTTTTTCCACGTCCTCCCTTGTCAAATCGTTTGTCACCATAAATTGGGCTAAATCACCAACTACTTTAGATGAGGGAGTCACCTTAACAATATCACCCAATACAGCATTAGCTTCTGCATATTTGCGTTTAACTTGGGGCCATCGATCTGCTAAACCTAATTGACTGGATTGAAATAATAAATTTGTATATTGTCCACCAGGCATTTCGTGATCATAAACATCTGAACTTCCGCTTTTTTGACCACTTTCAAATGGAGCATAAATTTGTCGTGTCTGCTCCCAATATTCATTAACTAATGTTAGGTCATCCATATTCACGCCAGTATCGAGATCTGTTCCTTTTAATGCCGCAACTACCGCTCCCATAGATGGTTGTGAGGTCAAACCACTCATGGAATCTATTGCTAGATCGACCGCATCGGCGCCAGCTTCAGCAGCAGCAATCATCGCTGCTACACCAGCACCGGCAGTATCGTGAGTATGAACATGGATTGGTAGATCAGGAAATTCTTTGCGTAAGGCTGTTATTAACATAGTAGCGGCGCGTGGTTTTAACAAACCAGCCATATCTTTAATTGCTAACACATGAATGCCTTGTGCAACCAATTGTCGCACAAATTCCATATAATAATCTATGGTATATTTGTATCCAGCTTCATCACGTAAAACATCACCTGTGTAACATACGGATGCTTCGATAATTCCACCAGCTTCACCAACGGCATCAATTCCCAATCTCATATTTTCAATATAATTCAGCGAGTCGAATACACGAAATACATCCATACCATGCTTCACAGCAAGATCGCAAAATTTATAGACAACATTATCTGGATAACTTGTATAACCAACCGCATTTGCACCACGTAATAACATTTGAAATGGTATGTCTGGAACTTCCTCTCTCATTTTTCCTAATCGATCCCAAGGACATTCTTTTAAAAATCTCATAGCTACGTCATATGTTGCACCGCCCCAATTTTCGATCGAATATGCATTTTCAAATGCAACTGCGGACGCCGGTGCAATTTTCAATATATCATGCGTTCGCACCCTGGTAGCCAGTAATGATTGATGCGCATCGCGCCATGTAGTATCAGTAATTAGCAAGCCTTCATGTTCCCTCACAGCTTTTGCAAATGCTTCAGGCCCATCTTTTTTATAAATCGAATACAAGCTACCTCTGTCGCTAAAACTTTTATTATTTGTGCCTTTCATTTCGGAAACTGCCGGGACAATTGGGGCAATCTCCGATGTTGGTATAGCTTTGTCAGCCCCAAGCTCAGCTGGACTGCCGTTAACAATTATTTCGCCAAGAAATTGTAACAATCTTTGAGCTCGATTTCGGAAAAATTTTTCACGTTTACCTCCTTCTACTAATAAATCTGGATTCTCACCGATAAAACTTGTGGTAATATTACCATTGACAAATTCTGAGTTACTCAACACGTTACGTAGATAATATATATTTGTAGTGACCCCACGTATACGAAATTCCGTTAAGGCACGCCTCAATTTTGCCGCACACGCTTCCCTAGTTGATGCCCTACCTGTTAATTTAACAAGTAACGAATCGTAAAATGGAGTGATATTAGCACCAACAAATCCTGGACCATCATCTAAGCGTATACCCATACCAGTTGGTTGCCGAAAAACGGATACGTAACCGCTATCAGGAGTAAAATCACGTGATGGATCCTCTGTTGTTACTCTGCACTGCATTGCAACTCCAGTCGCTGCTATATTTTCTTGTTTTAAACCTAGCTCTTCAAATGTTTTCCCAGATGCTATTTTCATTTGTGTTTGGACAAGATCAATACCGGTAACTTCCTCAGTAACAGTATGTTCTACTTGTATCCTTGGATTTACCTCAATAAAATAATGGCGTCCTTCTTTATCTACTAAAAATTCCACTGTACCAGCATTTCGATATTTTGCATTTGCCGTTAATCTTACTGCATCGTCCAACATGGCTTGTCGAACTTTTGGATCTAACCCCATTGCAGGTGCAGTTTCCAAAACTTTTTGATGTCGACGTTGCAAACTACAGTCACGATCATATAAATGCACCACATTACCTTGGCCATCCCCAATTATTTGAACTTCAATATGTCTTGGGTCTATAACGTATCGTTCTAAAAATACAGTGCCATCGCCAAATGCTGCCAAGGCTTCACTTTGAGCTAAGTTGAAATTTTCTTCCAATTCAGCCTCCGTCAATACCACACGCATTCCTTTTCCTCCACCACCCATAGCAGCTTTGATTATAATAGGACAACCATATTCTTCTAGAAACTCCAATGCTTCACCAACCGTTGATACTGCATTGTCTGTTCCGGGAACGACAGGGACGTTCGATGCAATTGCTAATTGCCTGGCACTAGTTTTATCCCCGAATTCTCTTAAATTTTGAACCGTTGGTCCGATAAATTTTATGCCATTCTTTTCACATGCAGCAGCAAAATCAGTTCTTTCACTTAAAAATCCATATCCAGGATGTATTGCTTCTACTCCTGATTCTTTTGCTACTTTAACAATTTCATCCACACCTAAATAAGCGGCTACAGGACTTAAACCTGTACCCACCATGTAACTTTCATCTGCTTTGTACCTATGCGCCGTCTGCCTGTCCTCAAAACTATAAATACCAACGGTAGTTGATCCTAATTCATTACCAGCACGCATAATTCTTACAGCAATTTCACCACGGTTAGCTGCCATCACTTTGTTAAAAGGTGGATCAGTTTTAATTTCAGCATACTTCGTTGCTACAGTTGTGGAGATAGATCTTAAACCAACAAACGTTTTATTATTGTTATTTACGAAGCGAACATGTTTACCTAAACGGTTAGCTAATGCGGACATGATATTTCCAGATTATTATTGTAGCACACTGTTTTCACTGTATTATCAAGATATTATTATACCAGTTTAATAATGGTATAGTTATATTTTATCTAATTATTTTAAGTATCATATATATCTATATATATACAGATGTTTAAAAATACGTAATGTTGTTGGAGTATACAAACGTAACATGAATCCGTATTTCTTTTCGTATTTTTTGTTTTCTTTTCACCTACTGGCTTCTTCTATTACTTGGAATTACGTGCTTATAACCATATATATATAGGTCGTCTATACAACAACATTTTCAAAGAAGGGTATATACCTGGTATAGCACTATCAGAAGAAGAAGAAGTGTTCTTCTTAAATGTGCAGCATTGTGTTATTTGTACTTATTAGATTACCAAATAAGAAAAATAAAGAAAGGGTAAGACCAAAGGACAAAGGGCGCAAAACGATAAATTTCTACGCGGGTGCTAATTACTTCTTCCTATATTCTACCTAGTACCATATTCCCCCCTATCTGGCTATATTATAGTATATTATCATCCTTGTGCCAGGCCATCCTTTCTACTACATACAGTAAGCACCTAAGGAGGGTTCGAAAAAAAAATAATTATAATATTATACGACTACCACAGGACTACGAGGCGTACGCACGTACTGGCCCAGCTGGCCAACAGCTACGTAGCACCACAATAATAAGTGGATATTACAGATCTAATAATAATAATAATACTACCTAACAAAATTAACAACAAGTGCACAAGTGCAATAAATTTTATTTATTTATTCCAAAAAGCATCAAAACAATTAACATCATCCGGTAAATACAGTTAACGGAATAGCATCCTACTGTACAAATATGCACCTCTTTTATCAACCATGTTAAAGAAAAGCTTAGGTGTAAAATATTATAAAGGAAGCAAACATGTTCTGAAATATTTAAAGAACGAAACTGAAACATGTAGCGATGATGTTGGATATGTGAAAAGATATTTATTACCAATTTTAAATGAAAATAATATTAATAATTCAATATTAAATGTTCAATGTGATTTTGGTATATTGATTATTGGAAATAATGATTTTTGCTTACCAGTAACTTTTTCCGAGCCATTGGGGTTTAAACATTTCAAAAATATCATTTTTCCTTTCTTTAATAATAATAATAATAATAAGAATAAGAATGGTGATAAAAACAACATTCTTCGCAATCGTCAACAAAATGCTTGTTATGTTTCTTCACCGTTAATGCAGTACGCTGGATATGCTGCGAATGATTTATATAAATTGAAATTGTCATTTATACCATTCATTATTGCGCGCTTCATTTTATCATGTTTAATTGTATTTTTTTGCATAACGTCACTCGATCAGGTTTTATATGTAAATAATTTTTTGCTCTCTACGAATTTATATCCAGATTTCAAAAAAAGCTATGATACAAAAGAATTAGAAATAATATTTAGCAAAATATTTAATCTATTATCATTCTCTCATCCAAGTCGAATTGTATTATTTCGTTCAATAGATGATTTTGGTACATCTAAAATATTAAAAAATATCTTGA
>JACLAC010021600.1_pt1 | contig 18552 bp, 15 predicted proteins | sample 8027881 | NCBI WGS metagenome assembly JACLAC01 (sample SAMN15725517, study PRJNA655200) | protist metagenome | isolation source: fluorescence activated cell sorting (FACS) single amplified genomes of... | place: Spain: Blaines Bay Microbial Observatory, Mediterranean Sea | collected 2016-01-19 | reverse complement strand
GTACTCCACACTCGGCTTGGCGACGACCTGGCAGGCGAGCTCTTTATGACCCGCTTGGAAGTCGTTTCTTTACTTCTTCATAAATCTCCACTGGAAGTGGCCCGGCCTGAACTGCGGATGCGTTCGCGCGCAGATGGTCAAGGTCTGTGGTCCCGATGATTATTGTATGGCACGCAACATGGGAAAGAGTAAACCGCATCACGAACTCGTAGCGGCTCATCTCACCTGCCAGATCGTCCAACTCAGCACGGTCCCACTCCACCCAGCCCATTTCCTCCCCACGTCGACCCTTAACACTGCCCCCTCGAATGATCAAACCGGCGCCCATAGTCATCGCATATTGAATCATCTCTTCGTGCGTGCGATACAACTCGGAATAAGGCACCTGAAAGACGTCGAATACGTCCATATCGATGAAAGGCAAGAGATGGGGAACTGACGAGGAAATGCCGATAAAACGCGTTTTCCCAGCCTGGCGAATCTGTTCGAGGACGGGCACTAATCGCCCCTACTCCACCTCCTCCACAGTAGGGTTGTGCATTTGCAGAATATCGACATGGTCGGTCTTCATCCGTTTCAAGCTCTGGTCGATATTCTGCCGCAATCGATCTGCAGTCCACCGATGATCAGGCTCCAGTTTATTGCCCTGAGAATCAATATTGCAGCCGCATTTCGTCGCTAAATAGAACTGGTCCCGGCGATGGCTGATATACTTGCCAATCCGCTCCTCGCTCTGACCGTAATCAGGTGCCGTATCAATAAAGTTGATACCCGTATCCAGCACGGCATTCAGGATGATCTCCACCTGTTCATCGTCAGGACCACCCGCAGAGACATCGCGCACGGCTGTCCCAAAACCCAGCTGTGTAACCTGCAGACCAGTCCGCCCTAACGGGCCTATCCGCAATTCTTTCATCGTTCGCGGTCCATTAGCCAAGTCTTTATTGCGACAGGAACATCTTATGCGCCTCAGCCAATCCCAGAGCCTGAAGGCGCATGAATCTAAGCTCCGCATTTCGATCTGCAGATGAACGAGCAATGCCACGAGTTCGAGGAGTCGAGTTGTTCACGCCGTTCGATAGAATTGGCCCGCGCCAAATCGGCGGTTATCGGGCCACATTCCTCGACAGAGACACCCACAGCGCTTGACCAGAATCCCTGCTATACCCTTTAATCTATAGGATATTCCGCTGCGCCCAGAATGATAACTGCTAGCGCCTGCTCTACTCGCTCGACACCTGCGTGGTCCGCGCCTGGCTCTTCGACGGCCAGCACGGCAAAGATCGCGGAGCAAAGGTAATAGGGACAATTTTTACAAATGCTTGATATACCACTGGATTTCGATCAACTCGAATACGAGGGATATACGGTCGTGCATGGCTTTATGGATCGCGCACGCACCCAGCAGATCCGGGACCACATGGACTCGCGGCTACCGCCAATCGGCACATCGCGAGAGGATCCCAAACGCTGGCATCACGTGTTGCGACACCCTATCCCCGGTGCGATCATGGCCGAGTTGCTCAACGATCCGACTCTACTCGCGCTGGCCGCCCGATCCTTGAAAGCGCGCGAGCTGCGCCTGCTGGAACAAGTGCTGATCCGTTCTGACCCAAGACCCCCACCGCATGTGCCGCTGGGCTGGCATATCGACTTCGCCTTTTTTCCACGCCAGTACCAGGCCGCTCCGCGCCAAACCTATTTCCACATGGTTCACTGCCTCAATACCGTAGCGCCCGGTGGAGCGGCGTTTATGATCGTACCGGGCTCGCATCAGCTGACCTATGCCGTCAGCGCGCAGATGGAAACGGCCGAGGAATTGAGCCGGCTCAAGCGCGACCCAGTCGGCTTAACCGGGGTCGCGGTGCAAAAGGGAATCGAGATATGCCCTGAGGAAGGCGATCTACTGATCTTCAACCCGATGGCCCTGCATTCTGGCTCCGGCAATGCTACGGATCAGTCGCGCTACGTCTATTTCACGTCGTTTTTCGACACTTCGGCCAGCGAATTATGGCAAGCGATGCGCGAGACGAAATACCGCGATGGTTTCAACCGCGAATTGCGCGCAGACTTGCCAGAGGATTTGCGTCCTCTGCTGGAGTGGTGAACCAAAGAGTCGCCGTCATTCGTCGGTCTGGGCCAAATCGCTGGTCACCCGACGAACGTCATTGAACATCTGCAGATTGCCGGCGGTCAGGCCGCCGTCTACGGCCAGACTCTGGCCGGTAATCCACGCCGCATCCTCCGAGGCGAGGAAGAGCGCGGCACGGGCAACGTCTTCGGGTTGACCTACGCGCCCCAGCGGGTACCACTGGGCCAGACGTTCGAAGATCTCGGGGTAGCGGCGGAGAAACTGATCCCAGATCGGCGTGTGGATCGTGCCCGGGCAAATGGCGTTGACCCGCACCTGATGAGCCCCGTAGCTGAGGGCCATATTGCAGGTCAGGTTGACGATCCCGGCTTTGGCGGCGCTGTAGGCCATCTGGGTAAAAGCGGCTAGAGCATTGACCGAGGCGATATTGACTACCGCGCCACCACCCTGATCGATCATACTCGGCACCAAAGCCTTCGAGCACAGCGCAACGCTTTTAAGGACCACCTCCAGATCTCGATCCCAGTCCGCCTCGTCCATATCGAGCAGATCGTCGCCGGAGACGATGCCGGCGTTATTGACCAAAATGTCGACGCGGCCCCAGTGGGCCAGCGCCTGCTCTGCCATCACCTCGACCTGCTGCGACGACGATACGTCCGCGCCGATATCCAAAGCCTCTCCCCCGGCCTCAACGATGAGATCCCGGCTCTGCCGAGCACGCTCGGCAATGATATCGACCACGATCACCCGGGCCCCTTCCCGGGCAAAAAGCTCGGCGGTCGATCGACCGATGCCGGAACCACCGCCGGTGATCAAAGCAACGCGATTATGCAGTTTCACAAGCAGATTTCTCCTTTGATTTGAACGCGGATCGCAACGAGGATCTGCGCTACGAGTCGCCGTTCAACCCGCAGAGTCCCAAGAGCCGCTGATCCATTGTATCGATCTGATGCCGGGCAAAGCGCTCGCTGGCATCAACACAGTGCGTCTGGCGCTGCGCGGCGGTATCGAAGCCTTTGTAATGGGTGAAGAGCACTTTGCGCGGCACGGTCCGCATATTCTCTGAGCGATCGTGGACCAGCCAGGCATGAAACAAGATGCACGAACCAACGGGCACGCACATTTCCAGCGGCTCAGAGAGACCGGGAAAGTCGTCGAAGTCCTGGTCGAGCATCCGCTGGCGCAATTCGGAATCGCCTAGCTTCTCCATCACCAGGCGGTGACTGCCCGGACAGACCATAAACGCACCACCATCAGGCTCGACCGTGCTAAAGTGAAGCATGCCGCTGAGATAGCGATCGTCGTGGGGCTCGGGCGGGTTGTGCGGCCAGTCGACATGGTAGCCGAGGTCGAAGCGCTCGTGGCCCGACGGACTCTTGTAGGTGATCACCGGTGCCGAGGTCGACTGGACGAGAAAGTGCGGGCCGGTCAACTCCTCTACGGCGGCGATCAGCTTGGGGTGCCCGACCAGATTCGAGAGCACTGGATCAGTGTGGTCGGAGATCAGGGTCTTGCGGCCGTTCTGGCTATTGCCGGGGATGCCCGGCGGTTGTTTATCAGCGGGCAAGCGTGCTTCGAAGATCGGTGCGTATCGCTCTATTTCATCGCTGCTCAACACGTCGGGCACGATGGTGAACCCATCGCGCGCAAACTGGTCGCGGTCTAATCCGATCGCCATCTCAGATCTCCACCTCTATGCTCCGGCCCGACGCGCCCGATTGCCGCGCCGCCTCCAGGACCTGCATGACGCGCAGGGCGTGGGCAGCGGGAATGATGAGCTCTTTGCCCTCGCGCAGGTGCTCGGCGAGATTGACGTGCAGGCTGAATTGCTCGACCGATTTACGGCGTTTCATCTCGAAGTCGGGTCCGTGACCGTGCAGTATTCGGAGCCGCCGCTTTCGCAGGTCAGTGAAGCCTCGGTGCCCAGTGCAACCCATTTGAGGGGCAGGTTGCAGTAGGATATATCGGCCTTGGTCGCACGAGCGCGGGCCCCGTTAGCGAAAACCATAGTGATATCGAAGAGGTCATCGGCGTCCCCCCACGTGATATGGCGCACATCGGCGAAGACTGAGACAACTTTATGACCCTCCAGCAGATCGAGCAGCTGCTCGACCCAGTGCGGTCCGAAATCGAGCATGGTACCGCCGCCAGCCGTCGCGGTGACGCGCCACTCCTGATTGTAATCAGGCACGCCAAAGCCAACAGCCGGCCGAGCACCCATAGTGCGATTTTCGACGCTGACAATATCGCCGATCAGCCCATCGCGGACAGCGGACTTGACCAGGCGATAGTCGCCGTCGAAGTGCCGGTTGTGATATACACTGAGGACAACACCGTGCTCAGCCGCGGCCTGGACCATCTCCTCGGCATCGGGTCCGTAGACCGCGAGCGGTTTCTCGATCAACATGTGCTTTCGTGCAGCGGCGACTTTGAGGGCTGATTCGTAGTGCAGCGAAGAATGGGTGGTAATGAGTACTAACTCGAGATCTGAATCGAGAAAAGCGTCGAGATCGCCGGTGGCGCTCAGACCTTCCTCTGCTGCGGCCTGGCGCCGCGACTCGGTTATGTCGCAGACATCGGTGATCTCGAAAAGCCCGGTCTCGCGCATGGCGCTAAGGTGGTGATTGGCAGCCATACGGCCGAAACCGATGATACCAGTTTTTATGGGGGTCACTAGCTCTGCTCCTCTATGACTCTGGAGGCACTCCAGTTTGGGATACCAAATCGTTGTCGTCCAATGGATATTATTAAGCTTTTTTGTGCCTTCCGGTCAATCTTTGCTCCCTATAGCAGAGAAAGAGCGACATCCATCCGCAACTACAACTAGAAAGCCGCAATCAACTGCCTCTGCAAACCCCCTATATTCAAGGATCTGCCATCTGCAATCTCTATACTCATAACATCGACGGCCGGCCGAGAGGAAAATCGCATCCTAAAGAGCATCAAGCAAGCACAGTGCATTTATGACGTTGGACAAAGAGATGTTCCAAGACGATCTTAAAAAACTGAACTAACTCAATATATAAACAAGATCCACGCATGGCTTTAAAATTCATACCAGTATTTTCTCTCTTATTTCTCCTTCCTCTTTCGCCCACTAACTCAATTGCACTTTCGGGAGTGGAAAGCCATCGCAAAATGGTATCTCTGTTGGCAGAAGTAAATTCCCAAACACTCGCAATGAACCCCTATCAGGGCAAGGCCTCGCTAGATCTTTTAAGAAAAAAGCTGGCGACGCTTAGCGATGCTGATCCTGCAAAAAAAGAATCGACCTCCTCTTTCACACGGCAGTAGCCGAGCTCTTATTGGGCCAGGAACGCCAGGCCATCTCCCATTTCACCCAGGCTGCGGAGTTGCTCACGACCCAACGCTCAGCACCATCTCAAGTTATTAACGAGATTCAATTCCGCCTGGGACTGGCATGGCTGCGTCTGGGGGAAACCCAAAACTGCGTCCTCGATCACCACCCCGACAGCTGTATAATGCCCATTCGCGGTAATGGGATCCACGCTATCGAAGAAGGCTCACGACAGGCCATCTCCCATTTCCAGAACGTCGTTGAGAATACTTCACGAGAAGTCGCACTGCACTGGAATGCCCGTTGGCTACTCAATATCGCCCACATGACGCTGGGTCAGTACCCCCAAAATGTGCCACCGGCCTGGGTGATTCCCCCGGATGTTTTCATACCGGAAGCGACGATGCCGCATTTTACCAATATCGCCCCGTCTCTGGGCCTGGACACCTTCAGCCTTTCTGGCGGCGCTGTCGCCGATGATTTCGACAACGACGGCTACCTCGACCTATTCGTCTCGACATCGGATCTGAGTGGCCCGTTGCGCTTTTTTCGCAACGGGGGGAACGGCACCTTTGTCGAGCGAACCGCAGCGGCCAATCTGCAAGAGTTGGTAGGCGGACTTAATCTGGTCCAGGCCGACTATGATAATGATGGGTACCTTGATCTGCTGGTGCTGCGCGGCGCCTGGTTTGGCGAGAACGGCCAACATCCCAATTCGCTATTGCACAACCAGGGCGACGGCACCTTCCTCGATAGGACCTTCGCCGCTGGTTTAGGCCGTGATCATTATCCCACCCAAACCGCAGCGTGGGCCGACTACGACAATGACGGCAATCTCGACCTCTACATCGGCAATGAGTCCACAGACACCTTCGTCGCATCGTGTCAGCTCTTCCAAAACCAGAGCGATGGCACCTTTCGCAACACCGCACAAGAAGCCGGCGTGGCCAATTACGGATTTGCCAAAGCCGCAGTCTGGGGGGACTACGACGGCGACCGCTGGCCCGATCTCTACGTGTCGAATCCGGGACAACCCAACCGGCTCTATCGCAACCAGAGCGACGGGACATTCAAAGATATAGCTCCACAATTGGGGGTCGTGGGTCCCAAATCCAGCTTCCCGGCCTGGTTTTGGGACTTCGACAACGACGGCGGCCTCGACCTCTTCGTCGCCGCCTATGACGCAAGTGCGGCCGATATCGCGGCATCCTATATACAAGGCCCTTTTCAGAGCGAATCGGCACGATTGTACAGGAACAATGGCAACCGTGGTTTTGAGGATCTGGCCAAAGCGCACAACCTCATAAAACCGAGCAAACCCATGGGTGCCAATTTCGGGGATATAGACGCCGATGGGTTTTTGGATTTCTACCTCGGTACCGGCGATATCGATTACAGCGAAATAATGCCCAACTTGCTCTACCGCAACCTAGCAGGTCAACGATTCGCCGATCTAACCTTTGCCAGCGGTCTGGGTCATTTGCAAAAAGGCCACGCCGTCGTCTTCGCCGATTTCGACCACGACGGTGACCTGGACCTCTTTGAGCAGATGGGTGGAGCCTACCTCGGCGATGGCTATGCCGATGTGCTGCCCGGCGCTAACACTTGCCTGGCTTAGTAAAGTGGCGAGTCCCAGGAAAATCGGCAGATTCTTCGCCCATATCCCAATATGATGATTCATCTCCACTTATCTTTCCAGCTCTTCCCACCGTTTTGCATCGACCCGTTCCTTCTATCCATATTTTTCCCAGCGGCAGACCTCTAGACCGAAACATCGTGCTCCCGACAAACAAATTGAACGGTCTCATCGCCATCGACCTGGCCTACAACGGATAACTTTTTCCGTACTATAGGGTCTTGTCTTCTATCGGTAGCCCTTGGTTTTATTGAAGAAATAATCATATCTTAACCGGGTCAACTAGTGCAAATCGCGCCATCGTATACTCTCGATCTGGACCAATCTTTCGACGCCACCCGCCTCTGTGCACAGACCGCCCCAGGGCATTTGACTACTCTCATTCCCATCTTTGCGTAGGCACAGGCGATTGGGCAATCTGGGATGGATACTGGCTACAAGCGTAGAAAAAAGTGTACCTTCAGCACTATTAATACAATGCTTACCCGATTCAAACCGCGGAAAAAATTCCATGACCAGCACTAAAATGCAAAACATCAAGCCTTTCGTTGATTGCAGCGACCTATGCGAAGATCCCGAGCAGTTGCGATCTCACGCCGCAGAAAACGGCTATCTGTACTTCCGAGCATTGCTTCCCATAGACGATGTGTTACCGGTGCGCCGCAAAGTCTTGCAAGTCGCTGAACGCCATAACCTGCTGCGAGAAGACATTGATCTAAATGAAGGTATTCGCAAAGAAGGGGTCTACATCGATCTCGAATACGACAAACCGACCCCGCCGGCGCTACAGCGCTTTTACAACGAGATCCTCAGTTTGCGCCTGTTCAACGCCTTTCCCCACCATCCGAGAATCATGGGGCTGCTCGAGTCGTTGCTGGGTGAGCCTACATTCGTCCACCCACGCCATATCTGCCACATCCTCTTCCCAGGCCGTTTTGAGCATACGACCGAACCACACCAGGACTTCCACCCAGTGCGCGGAACCAGGAATACCTGGACGGTTTGGATTCCTCTAGGTGACTGTGATTCCGAACTCGGCGGCGTAGCGGTCGCCTGCGCTTCGAATCAGCGCGGTTATCTCGACAACGAGCGAGTCATATCGGGAGAACTAGTGGAGGATGATACTCTGTGGCACTGGAATCCATTTCGTTGTGGCGATGTACTGATCTTTAATAGTTTGACCATCCATCAGGGCCGCGACAACGCGACCGCTGATCGGATTCGCCTTTCCACCAGCGCCCGCTATCAAACCATCCGTGAGCCCGTTGATGCCGCTGCACTGCGGCCGCACTGGGGCTGGGCCGACTGGGAGGAACTCTACGCTGAATGGGATGAGAACGATCCGCTCAAATACTACTGGCGCTCGCTCAACCTCAATATACGGACCTATCCCTAGTGCAACCCAGATATAGAGGCGCTTGCTACACGATTTCGATTACCGCCATCGGCTGGTCATTGACCTGCTCCGGAGCAGCGTCGAAATTGGAAACCGAAGCGCAAACCGAGTCGATGATCTCTCCGGGCTTTCCCCCTGAAAGAGTTGGAGGATGTGTTGGCCGCGCAGCAGCAGGCAGCGCAGAAATATCCGGTGTCGATTTCGGCCTAGAAGGCACGACCAAGTAGAGAAATATGAGCAATACGCGTAATTCAATTATTTTTTGCCATTTTCATGCGAGTTCCCTCACCGAACCAAAAGCAGACCCCCATCCGATTATTTAATGAATACTTGACTAAGGAAGGGCGCCGTAAGTACAATCAAGTCCTCACGTCACGCCCAAATTCAGACCGTAGGCGAGCATAGTGATCACACTAAAGCCTGGGTCGGCCAAATCCCGATTCTGAATCCAGACACCTCGTTGGCAATACATCGTCTTGAGGTATAGGGCAAATCTCAAGATCCGACTCGTACTGACCGGTTGCCCTGAAAACAACTGGGAATGGCTCTGTGAAACCGAATGCCGAACTAGGGACTACCATGCGCCGAAGCGCCGCCATACTCTTGTTGGCTCTGGCCTTTTCTTGGCCAACAGAATCAGAAGCTCAAAAAGATACAAGTGCCCCGGGACACAGAATCTACCGTTCCGCACCACCGCAGGGCGCCCAGACCCACCGGGTGGTTCTGGGTGAGCGATTTCGGGCGGGCGGGCTCAAGCGCTGGCTCTACGGCAGCGATTATCGGGATCTATGGACCACTCCCATCGAAGTCGAAGTCCTCGACCTCGAGAATGTGGGCGGTGGATTGACCCCGCTGCGCACCGGCGGCTTCGGCCAGTCCATATCCCTTCATTTTACAGGGGCAGACGGCCGCCGCTATACCGTTCGCTCTCTGGACAAAGATCCCACCAAAAGGATATGGGACGAACTCAAGAACACAGTCGTAGACGACGTCCTTCAGGACCTGATCAGTGCGCTGCTACCGACAGGGGCGCTGGTGGTCGATCCACTTATGGAAGCGACCGGTATCCTCCATTCCAAACACCGGCTCGTAGTTATTCCAGATGATCCAAGCTTGAAAGAATACCGCAAGGAGTTTGCCGGTCTTATCGGCACGCTGCAGGAGCATCCCTCTGAAGAGTCCGATAAAACGGCCGGCTTTGCCGGATCCCGCAAAGTCAGCGGAACAGAGAAGCTGTGGAAGCACCTGGAAAAAAGCCCCTGCAATCGCGTTGATTCCCAGGCCTTTCTCAAGGTCAGACTGATGGATTTTCTCATCAACGATAAGGACCGACATTCCGGTCAATGGCGATGGGCGCGATTCCCCAATGGCGATTGTTATACCTGGCAGCCAATACCCGAGGATCGGGATCAGGCCTTCGTCGACTTCGATGGGCTAGCTATGGCCGTAGCGCGCAGAATCATCCCCAAGCAGATCGAATTCGAAGATACCTACCCGAGCCTGGTCGGGCTATCGATGAATGGTTGGGAATTGGATCGCCAGTTCCTGGCTGAACTCGATAAGAGCGTATGGGATTCGGTAACAACCGCGTTCTGCAGGGATCTGCCGGACCCGATCATTGAGGCTGCCGTGCGCAGGCTTCCGCCACCCTATTACGAGATCGTTGGAGAAACCCTTGTGCAGGCGCTCAAGTCGAGGAGGGACGGACTGCCTGAATTTGTGCGCAGGTACTACGAATTGATTACGCGCGAGGCCGAAATCAAAGCGACCGACCGCGACGAGTACCTCCAATGCGAGCATAGGCCGAATGGAGATCTCATGGTTGAAATCGGTCTCTTAGATGACCCTGGCGGAAACCGGAAGCCTCCTTATTTCCAGCGCACTTTCCACCCCACCGAAACCCGGGAACTCCGGATCTACCTCCACGGAGGATCCGACCGGGTGGAGATATCGGGGTCCAAAGCCCGGATCGCCCTGCGCATCGATGGCGGCGGCGGAGACGATACGCTCGACAACACATCCCAGGCCGGAGCTTCAAAGGTTCAGTTTTACGACTTTCGCGGAGAAAACCAGATCATAGCAGGCAAGGGGGTCAAGGTCGATAAGCGACCCTACAAGCGTCCTCCCGGCGCGAAATCGAGCAACGCAAGATATGCGCTGGACTGGGGTATGCAGACCATGACGCTGCCGATCCTCATGACCAGCCCGGATCTGGGCGTATTCGCAGGGGTCGCCAGCACCCGGCAATATTTCGGCTATAGAAAGACGCCTTTCTCTTCGCGACATTCTTTCAACCTCGGCCTAGCCAGCAACGGCCTCGAACCCTTTGTCTCCTATAATGGCACCTTCGACCAGATCGTATCCGGTCTCGATGCGACACTCGACCTCAACTACTCCGGGATCCAGGTGATTCGCTTCAATGGGCTGGGCAACGAAACGACAATCCCGCATTCGTCATCCTTCTACAAGGTGAAGCAGAAATATTTTGTATTTGCTCCCGGTCTCGAGTTTCAGGCGGGAAGCCCCAGTGGCGAACAAAACGATATCGGGGTCGAATCGCATCGCTCGAAACTAACTATTGGCATCGGGGCGATCGCCAAGTATTCAAACACGTCGATGCGTGCCAACAGTGAACATTACATCGGAGATCTCGATCTACCTAAATACCCTATATACGGCACGGGATCCTTCGGTCAGGTCGGAGTTCAAGGTGAAATCATCTACGACACGCGCAACCGCCCGGGGTACACCACCCGAGGATTCCTGACCAGAGCTTCCGCTGCCTTCTACCCGGCACTATGGGATATGGAATCCGCTTTTGGCAGCCTGGATGGGGAACTCCTCACTTTTATGACCGCACCGATTCCAACCAGCCCGACCCTGGCCTTGAGAGCCGGTGGCAAGAAGGTATGGGGTACCTTTCCCTTCCATGAGGCCGCCTATCTGGGCGGACCCGGTTTTGCCGGCAGCGGCAGATCCAATGCCAATTTACGGGGCTTCGAGAAGAACCGCTTCGGAGGCGAGACCTCGCTGTACGGAAATGCCGAAGTGCGGCTGGTGCTGGCCAAAATCAATCTGCTGGTACCGGGCGAGTTCGGGTTATTCGGTGCAGTGGATACGGGTCGGGTTATTTTTGCCGATGATCCGCAAGGTGCCGACAGCTGGCATACCGGTAGCGGAGGCGGATTATGGCTTTCTTTTCTCCAGCGCCTTCAAACCTTGAGCTTGGCCGTACTAAACGGCGAAGAACTTAGAGGAATATACCTGCGCGCTGGTTTCATGTTTTAGTCTTGTTGATTACTCACGCCGAGCATTGAGATAGACCGATTGAGAAGCCTGCTTAAAACGAATGAAGGATCCGTATATGATCAACAATATAATCATGCGTCTCGTTATTTATTATTTGTCATGGCTTTTATTTCTCGGTGGAATTTTTCACCTATTTCCTCAGATTCTCTATCACGTCGACCAAGAGCAAAAACGCACCGCCATAAGCAAATCCATCGATTTCGGAACCAGTGCCTCCCCTGCCCTCGGAAGTATCCAGGAAGGCCTGGGCCGGCTTATCGATCCAGCGCACACCATCCCGGTCGTGGTCGCTTTAGTACTGGCCTTCGCGGTTACACTCCCGATCACTTGGGTATACCGCTGGACGCGAACGCGCAAGAAGTACAGCCAGGCCTTCGCACACACCCTGCTGATGGTGCCCATTGCCATAGCACTGGTCGTATTTCTGGTTAAGGGCAGTCTGGCACTGGCCTTCAGCCTGGCCGGTATCGTAGCCGCCGTCCGTTTTCGCACCTCACTCGACGAACCGCAGGATGCGGTATATATGTTCATGGCCATAGGAATCGGATTGGCGACTGGCATCCAGCTCACCACCGTTGCCTATATCTCATCGTTGATTTTCGTCATTGTGGCTCTCGGCGTGTGGAAAAGCGATTATGGGGCACAACCGGCCCTAATCTCCGGATGGAGCATAGTTCAACCGGAAGAAAAACCTAAAGCTCGTCCTGAGGAAAAACCTCAGGTGCCCGACTCAAACAAGAAGACCACCGCTAGCGCTAAACCTTATAATGCCCAGCTCCAGATGCGTGCCACGGAGGTCGAAATCGCAGAGCAAGCAATAATGCCCATCCTGAAAAATCGCACTAAGCGCTGGAAGGCCGCCGAACCCATTCAAAATGAGGACGGAACGGTTAGCATTGTTTTTGATCTATGGCTAAAGAAATCAGTCGACCCGTCCTCTTTTGCCCAGGAGATTGAAAAAAGCGGGCATCCGCATCTCGATAAAGTAGAACTGAAAACGCGCGAAATCGGAACCGCATAATTGGGTATGCTCAATCGCGGAGACAAATTTCTCCTGGGGTTCCTCGGCCTTGGCATCGTTACCTATCTCTTATCGATGAGCTACGGAGAAGACGCACCGACAGATCCCCATGGGCATTCGTCAAGTGCGGATAACGATACGTCGATGGTCCCTGCCCCGATCGGCACGAACGCAATAACAGGTGAAATATCTCTTGCGCAGTACAATCTACAAGCAGAGACCGCGACACACTGGAAGCTGCCAGGGCGCCTCGAGGAGATCTCCGGTCTGGCCATGACCGCCGACAATCGGCTCCTGGCGCATAATGACGAAAAAGGGATCATTTACGAAATTAACTACCGCAAGGGGTCGATACTAAAATCATTCGCGCTGGCAGATATGGCGAAGCCGGTTGCCGATGATTTCGAGGGCATTGCGCTAGTTGAAGACCTGATCTACCTGGTCACAAGCTCGGGGCGACTGTACGAATGCCGTGAGGGAGCTGCTGAAGAGTCCGTTCTTTTTAATATGTATTCTACCGGAGTCGGCAAAAGCTGCGAAATCGAGGGGCTGGCCTATGACTCGAGTCAGCGGATGCTCTTGCTGATGTGCAAGAACCCTCGCACTAAGGTACTTCAGGATACATTGACCCTATATCGCTGGTCCATAGACGCCAAAGAGCTGGGCGATGAGACAGCCCATACGCTAATACCCATCACCGAGTTCTCGCGCCATATCAAGGGCAAAAAATTCCAGCCTTCCGGAATCGAGCGGCATCCTCTTTCCGGCAATTATTTTATCGTCGCTGCTCGTCAGCGAGCTATAGCGGAGATCACACCAGGCGGTCAGGTCCTTGCTCTTAAGCAATTTCCAGCCCAATGGCATCGCCAAATCGAAGGCATCAGCTTTGCTGCAGGCAGCACACTCATCGTTGCCGATGAAGGAGCGGGAAAGAAAGGCAGACTGACCCTGTACCCGGTATCGACCAGCCTGCGTTAGCACCAATCCGCGACATTAATGAGGACTAGTTCCCCCGACGGCCGGAGCCATTACCAAACCATGAATAGGGATTTTCTTGTGGAACTTTCTATCTTCGGCAGGCATTGTATTTCTTGTAATTAAACGCTGCGATCGACTGTGGAAAGCATAATTCACCGATGGAAATCATTCGATGTTTTTTGGCTTATTGCATATAGATCCCATGAGCTCTTCTTTGAAACCTAGAGTGTTGCACCGAGTACCTGCGAACCTATTTTTCCTAGCCTTAAGTCTCATCGCTGCGAGTGTTCAGGTCTGCACAGCGGCCGCCCCCGTGGCCGCCAGCACCGAATCCGATCCTGAAGCAGTCCTCTATCTGATCGGAGATGCCGGGCTTGCCGAGTCCGAGAGCCCGGTAATCGTCCAGCTCCGAAGCGATCTTCGCTCAATACCAGACGCAACGCCAGCAGCGGTTGCCTTTCTTGGCGACAACATCTACCCGCGAGGGCTGCGGACCGAAGCGCCCTACTATACCCGCGATAGGAATCACCTGGATGCCCAGATCGAAATAGTCCGGGGGAGCAGCGCCGCCGGGATCTTCTTGCCTGGCAATCACGACTGGGACAACAGCGGAGACGAGGGTCTCGCGCGGCTCGCGGCTCAGGAAGACTACCTCGCGACCCAGGCCCGCCAGGGGGTAGCAACGACCATGCTCAAGCCGCAGGGCGGCTGTCCGGGGCCGGAGACCATGCAACTCGGCGATGCCTGTCTGCTCGTTTTCCTCGACACCCAATGGTGGCTGCATCGCTACCAGCGAGGCGGAGAAGCCTGCGCCTCGATAACCAAGGAACAGGTTATCGACGAACTCGGTGCGATCCTGCGCGATGCGGAGCTGCCCGCAATCGTCCTCGGGCATCACCCTCTGGAGACACGAGGCCCGCACCGGGGTTCTTTCTGGAGACACGTACTGCACTGGTTCGTGCCTCGGAACCAGGATCTGCCGAACCCGAAGTATAAAAAGATGAGGACCGCTCTTATCGAACTCTTCCAACAATTCGACGACCAACCGCTGCTCTATGCTGCAGGACACGATCACAGTCTGCAGGTCTTCGACGGAGCCTCCTACGGCATCGCCGGCCTCGTCCTCGTCAGCGGGTCCGGCAGCAAACTAAGCGAGGTAGAGCAAGATCCCAAACTGCTTTTTTCCGCAGGTCGAAGCCAGGGAGAGATGGGGTATATGAAGCTCGAATTTTACGCCGATGGAACCATTTACTTGAAAGCCTTCACCGCTGGCATCGGGGAAGGCGGCACATCAACCACGCAGATGCGCTACGAAACTTCGATCCAATCCCGGTAGAATTGCCAGCCAGCCGGCCGGATCCTTGCGGTGCAGGCCATATCACATGGGATTGAACACAATTACCTTGTAGAGGAACGCTGATCATGAAAATCGTCTCCCGAGGCATTCTGAACCAAGGCCAGCCCGGAACCAACCGAGCCGTATCGACCTTCCCGACACTGACCCTGCTGGCCGATGGCAGCCTATTGGCCACCTACCGGGTCGGCAGTACAAAGGACTCCGATGACGAGCAACTCGAATTGCGCCGATCCACAGACAGCGGCCTCACCTGGACGGAACCCACCCGCCCATTTTCGACAACCCTCAACAGAGTGAGCGGATCGCTCAAACTCGGTTATATCACCGAGCTGGCGCCCGATCGATTGCTGCTGGTCGCAATGTGGATCGATCGGGAATCCTATCCCGGGCAATCGCTCTTCAACGAAGAAACCGAGGGTGCCCTGCCAATCAAAATTTTGTTGGCGAATTCGTTCGACAACGGAGAGTGCTGGTCACCCTGGCGCGTCGTACCCACCGGACCTGAAATAGGACCGCCCAGTTTGACTAACCCCATTCTGAAATTGCCCAGCGGCCGACTGGCCATGAGTATCGAGACCAACAAGACCTACGAAGATACCGGCCCCTGGCACCAGCAGGTCGTTTACCTCTACTCCGATGATCAGGGCAGCTCGTGGAGTGCGCCATTGACGGTCAGCCGGGACCCAAGCAACCGAATATTCAACTGGGACCAGCGGGCCGCAGTGGATGGACAGGGTCGCCTGGCGACGTTTTCCTGGACCTATGATCGACAGACCAATACCTACCTCAACGTGCATCGACGGATCAGCGTCGACGAGGGAGACAACTGGACCGCAGCGGAGGACCTCGGCTTTGCCGACCAGGCGTCCCACCCTGCGATACTAGCCGATGGTCGCATCATCTTGGCATGGGTGGATCGCTTTAGCAGCCGCTCCATACGCGCCAGAATGGCCGAGGCGGTGGACCAGCCTTTCAGAGCAGATAGTGAAGTGGAACTTTATCGGCTGCCGGATACCGCGCCGACGGGAACGGGCCGGCAAATAGGCGAGCTATTGACCCAGATGGGGCTGTGGAATTTTGGCCTGCCCTTCGCGGAGACCCTACCCGACCAGAGCGCCCTGATCGTCTATTACGAGGGCCATGCTGAGAATATGTGGATTTCCTGGGTACGCCTTGAGCCGCAGGATCGTCCACTCTAGATCTGAAGTGAGAGCTAGAGCGTATACCGATCGAGACACTCGGATTTGATGGCGGTCCCGGCGCCGGGCGTATCGGACACGACGAGATAGCCATCCTCCAGGCGCGCGGGTTCCTCGAAGATCTCCCGAATCCAGGGGATCGATTCCACCATCCAGCAATGAGGAGTCGCCGCGGCCAGATGCTGGTCGATCTGCAGCATGGTCCAGCCGGCGGGGACGACCTTTTTTCCAGCCACTCGCGCCAACTCCGCCACCTCCATCCACCGGGAAACCCCTCCCAATTTCATATCGGACGGCTGGACAATACCCAGCGCGCCAGCCTCCAGCATATCGCGAATCATCAGCGGCTCGTAGAGGTTTTCGCCGTGCAAGAGTGGCGTGGTGATACTCTCCGCTAGTTCGGCATGGCCGCGCACGTCGAAAGGATAGAGCGGTTCCTCCAACCAGGCCACCGCAAAATCAGCCAGCGCCGGCGCTCGCTGCAAGGCGGTCCGGCGATCCCAGCGGTTGTTGGCGTCGGTGGCGATCAGAACCTCAACTCCAAACCTGGACCGCAGCGCAGCAAGCCGCCGCAGGTCCTCATCAAAATCTATCCCGATCTTGACCTTGACGCCGCGAAAACCGCGATCGAGCGAGCGCGACACGTTTTCGAGCAACTCGTCAAGGCTGTAGCCGAGCCAGCCGCAATTGGTGTCGTAGCAGGGAATGCGTCGGCCTGCGTCCCCACCCAGCAAACTCCACAGCGGCGCATCGGCCGCTCTCGCCAGCAAATCCCAGGCGGCGATCTCGGGCGCACTCAGGCCCTGGATGGCCGGACCGTTGAGGCCAATATGGTGGCGCAGCAGATAGAGTTCCGGCCACCACTCGCGATGCCGCCTGGCGTCGCGACCGACGAGGTCCGGCAGGATTGCGCCATCGACAAAATGTCTGAGCGCCGCCATCGCAGCACCGAAACCACACTGATAACCCCAGCCACAAAGACCGGATTCAGTCGTGATCTCCACTACGAGCACATCCCAGGAATCGAGCACGCTTTGCGCGTCTACGCGTAGTGCCGGCACCGGCACGCGCAAAAGATGGCTGCGAGCCGTCGCGATCGTCAGCGGCTCGGCATCAACAGATTCTTGCATCGTCTGATTTCCTTTCATCGGACTAAGAAAGACTCAAGCCCGAACCCGGTCAACTGGCAAAAGTCAATCTCGAGCCAGTCGATAAAAAACTTTGGATTTCACACAGCACAGCCTATCTTCCACCGATATGAGGCGTATAAACCTAAGGCCGTGCATTGCGGATTTTTCCGGCGTTTTGAATAGTTTGCCAGTTATATCAGCAACCTTTGTTGCGCTGCTGATCGCCTGCGAATCCCAGCCTGCACCGCAAGAGATCTTCGGCATAGTCATTGAGGATTTGAATGGGGCGCAAAGGTCGCTAGCTGAGATCCGCGAGCACAGAGCCAGTGTTTTTCTTTCTGGGCCCGGAATGTCCACTGAGCAAGAATTACACCTTGCAAATCCGCGAATACTTGCAAAGATATAAAGATGACGAGATCGTTTTCTACGACATCTTTCCTGGGGAATTTTATGATCGGGAAGAAATTGCAACGTTCTGTGCTGAATTCCTGCCCGACAATCCGACCCTCCTCGATCCGAATTACCTGCTTACAAAGTATCTGGGTGCCACCATTACACCTGAGGCATTCCTACTATATTCGCGTGGCTCGATTCTGTACAGCGGAGCAATCGACAATTGGGCGATTAAGCTTGGTCAGCAGCGCAGAAAAGCAACGAAGTTCTACCTGATCAATGCGATTCAAAGCTATATGGATGATAAGCCCATTGAAACAGCTTCTGCTCGAGCTGTAGGTTGTTTTATTGAATGAGACACATCTCCATCGCAGTACTCACCATATGTATATCGGGCTGTGAAATCAGCAGCGAGTCGGGAACTGATCCGCAAACACCCAATGAGATTACCTTTGCTGAACACATCGCTCCCATTATCCATGAACAGTGCACCCCATGTCACCGACCAGGGCAAGCGGGTCCATTCAGCCTGATCACATATGAGGATGTACGAAAACGAGCCAGGACCATACAACAAGTCACCGGCACCAAATTTATGCCGCCCTGGCCCGCAGACCGAACCTATCGAAGTTTTGTGGGAGAAAGAGGGTTGGCAGACGAGGAGATCGCACTGATTGAAACTTGGGTCGCAGATGGTGCACCCATCTGCGACCCAAGCAAAGTACCGAAACCCCCGACTTTTT
>JACLAC010019733.1_pt1 | contig 18555 bp, 17 predicted proteins | sample 8027881 | NCBI WGS metagenome assembly JACLAC01 (sample SAMN15725517, study PRJNA655200) | protist metagenome | isolation source: fluorescence activated cell sorting (FACS) single amplified genomes of... | place: Spain: Blaines Bay Microbial Observatory, Mediterranean Sea | collected 2016-01-19 | reverse complement strand
GCAGTCCTGGTCCGTCACAGGAGGGGATGGGCTATGGAGCTCTGCTAGTTGCTAGTTGCCTGCTTTTCCTATTTACACAAGGCTGGAGCTTGCGTGGTGGAATACAAGGGGACGGTTTTGTCACTGGCTCAATCGGCCTGAACGTTCTGCTGGTACTGCTTTTCATCTTCTATCCCGTTGTCAAAATTCTGTTCAGTGCCTTACTGAATGAGGATGGTGCGCTCGCTCCTGTTCTGTTTTTAGAAAAACTTGCTTCCTCCAGAATCTGGCAGCTTAGTTGTCTAAATAGCTCGCTCAATTGTGGAGTTGCCTGGAACTCACTCTACTTGGCAATCTTAGTTGGTGTGACGACCACTCTTCTGGGACTCGCCTTTGCTCTGCTTGTGACCCGGACTTCTATTCGAGGCAAACAAACCCTTCGGGCTATCACTCTGCTACCAATCATAACACCACCATTTGTAATTGGGTTAGCAGTTATCCTTTTGTTCGGCCGCTCTGGAGTTGTAAACAATTTTCTGGAGTGGGCCTTTGGCGTTCCCCCCACCCGTTGGATCTATGGTCTTCCAGGTGTTTGGTTTGCCCAAACCATGGCCTTCACTCCGATTGCTTTCCTAGTGTTGATTGGTGTCGTTGAAGGTGTCAGTCCTTCAATGGAAGAAGCCGCACAAACTCTTCGTGCCAACCGATGGCAAACCTTTCAAACCGTCACTTGGCCACTGATGAGGCCAGGTTTAGCCAATGCTTTTTTATTAGGCTTCATTGAAAGTCTAGCGGACTTTGGGAATCCGCTTGTATTGGGTGGAAATTTTGATGTTCTCTCTACCCAGATCTTCTTTGCTATTGCTGGAGCACAAGCAGATCAAGGGATGGCGGCCGTATTGGCTCTAGTACTGTTGGGATTCACACTCACGGCCTTTTGGATTCAACGTCGATGGCTGGGCCAGCGTTCTTATGTCAGTGTTACTGGCAAAGGCGATGCGGGGATACCAGTTCGATTACCACAGCGGGTACGTACAGCAATAGCTTTCGTCTGTGTCCCTTTTGGAGTTTTAACTCTTACCTTATACGGAATGATTCTCTTCGGAGGTTTTGTTGAGACGTGGGGCTACAAGCACAATTTCACATTCAAACACTACATCGATGCTTTCGCCCTAGGTTGGTCCGATGAATTTGGCCTGATGTGGGAGGGTTCTGCCTGGAATTCTTTTTGGACGACCCTACAAATCTCTGCGATCTCAGCACCACTGACTGCTGGATTGGGTTTACTCACGGCCTGGTTGCTCGTTCGTCAGCGTTTCGCAGGGAAAGACGTTTTCGAATTCATCACGATGCTAAGCTTCGCGATTCCTGGAACGATTATCGGGATCGGCTATATCCTTGCTTTTAACGTTCCTCCAATTGAAATAACAGGCACAGGGATCATTCTTATCGTTTGCTTCTTATTCCGTAACATGCCCACAGGCATAAGAGCTGGCGTTGCTGCGATGGCTCAGTTGGATCCGAGTCTTGATGAAGCATCCCTAACGCTTGGTGCACCTTCCAGCACAACCCTTAGAAAAATTCTGCTTCCCCTATTGCGCCCAGCCTTGTTGGCTGCTTTGGTTTTTAGCTTTGTAAGAGCGATGACTGCAATTAGTGCCGTGATTTTCCTCGTCAGTGCAGACTATGATATGGCGACCTCGTATATTCTTGGACGTGTTGAAAACGCAGACTACGGCTTGGCCATTGCCTACAGTTCTGTACTAATTGTCGTCATGTTGATTGCGATTGGTGGCATCCAGTGGGTAGTTGGACAACGTCAACTGGGCCGACGAGGTTCGAGCCCAATTTCCTGGAGTGGCAACTGATGAACAATAAAGCACACACTGCGGTTGAATTTATCAATGTTACCAAGGCTTTTGGAAACGTCAAAGCAGTCCGCGATGTCAGCTTTCAAATTCAATCTGGAGAGTTAGTTACACTCCTTGGCCCATCGGGTTGTGGAAAGACGACCACCTTGCGTTTGATTGCGGGCTTAGAAATGGCCACCGAAGGCCAGATCGTGATTGGGAGTCGTGATGTGACACAGTTGCCGGCAACAGATCGAGATGTGAGCATGGTCTTTCAGTCGTACGCTCTTTTTCCCCATATGACTGTGCTACAAAACGTGAGTTATGGGCTGACAATGTCTCGCCTCTCAAAGGAGATGGTAGAAGAACAGGCGCTGAATGGTTTGAAACTCGTAGGGCTGACTGGATTTGAAAAACGTCTGCCTAGTGAGCTTTCTGGGGGACAGCAGCAGCGAGTCGCCGTGGCAAGAGCACTCGTTTTAGAACCTGAAGTGCTGCTTTTCGATGAACCTCTTTCGAATTTAGATGCAAAACTGAGACGGCGAGTGCGTGAAGAAATTCGCGATTTACAGCAACAATTGCAACTAACAGTGGTCTATGTGACTCATGATCAAGAAGAAGCCCTAGCAGTCTCCGATCGGATCATCGTGATGCAAGAGGCTGTCATTGCCCAACAGGGTTCCCCGAGGGAACTCTATGAAAGCCCAAAAACCCGTTTTGTTGCTGATTTCATTGGAGATGCAAATTTGGTCAATGGACAGTTGGTTTCTAGTGAAGGTGAGATGGGCAAACTGCAACTAGATGAATTGACGATCCAACTACCTCATTTGAATCTACCCATCGGTGAGGTGACAGTGGCTGTTCGTCCGGAGGCAATCATGCTTGATCCGACAACAGAAGCAACTGGGATTCCAGGAACTATTCACAAAGCTGTGTATCTGGGAAGCCACCTTGAATATGAGATCAAAAGCGCAGTAGGGGAGCTCTTTGTGATTGATTCACTTGGTAAAGAAATTATTGAAGAAGGACATCCTGTTCGGCTAAAGATTCGTGAACGTGGGGTCAACCTGGTACATGACTAAACATATTTGGTTTAATCCGTTGGTAGTGTGACTCGATATGCTTTATCGTTGACCGGATCATAGGCAACTGCTGCGCCGCTGGAGACACTCATTCCTGTGATGGCAGAAATCGTCACCTGGTGAGTAACCAGCAATACAGGATCGCTATCTGTGGCCAGTTCCTTTAAAAATCTCCGAAGAGAAGCCAGGGTAGTTTCTCGCGGAACGATGCCTTGGAAAAAAGAATTCAGACTAGACAATTCTTGAACTTTCCCCATGTTGATCAGGCGAGCTGTTTCCAGGCAACGGCACCACTGGCTAGAGTATACTCCTTCAAACCTCAAATCCACATTCCGGAAGGCATTGCCAATCTGGCGGGATTGTTCTTGTCCAACTTCATCCAAAACACGCTGTGTACTGCAATCTCCGAGTTGAAAGTTGCTTGGGTCTCCAAAACCTGGCGCTAAAGCATGGCGAAGCATCAGCACACTGCCAAATGGTTTCTCAGCGTATTCTTTCAGGGACATTGCTTGCGTGCCATCAAAGACTACTGTCCAAAACATCCCCACGAGGAACAGCCAACTCCATTTCATCGATTCCAAGAAAGGTTTTGTATTCTTAGTATTCATCTTGATTTGCTCGCTAATTTTGCGACAACTACATTAAACTAATTTAGCATCACTGTATTTATTGTTTACAGTCTGATGCGGATCTCATTTGAAAGCCAAGTAGAATAAGAACCAAATAGGTAAACTATCATGGAAGCGATCCACGCAATTGGCATTGATGTGATTTTGCTACTGATCCTAGGTATTGGGCTCGGACAAAATTTATCGATCAAGCTATTGGGGGTTCTGCTTCTGCTGTTCTATCTTGTCAACGATGGTTTTGAAACTGCCGGATTTGATATTGCTTTACTGCTAGCTGTAGGGATTGGACTCGCACCTAACTGGGCGTTTAAGATCATCGGCTTTACGTTTCTCTGGTTCTATCTCACTGAGATACAAGCGCCGATTTGGTGGCTCCTCCCCTTGATTCTATTAACGAACATGGTCAACCGCATTATCTTCAACGTTGGTATAAACTGGCAAAAAACCTGACTAAAATACTATCTTAGTTAGCCATTGTGACCTGAAAGTCGCATAGCTTGACGATTGCTTCTATGCCCTATCTAATCTGGAAACTAGGTCAACAGACCATTTCTAAGATTTCTATTCCCAAAGCTGCTTCTAGCGGCTCTTCACGCTTAAAATTATTCTTTTTCGAAACAGAAACCGGTGTGTCGAACTCATGAGTTGGATGCTCCAACTGTTTTTGATAAGTTTCCCGCATCTCTTTCCAAGCTCCAAATATTGTTTTGGGGTTCGGTATATCATCAGCAACCAATTTGTGCAGTTTTGGCAGATTTTAACAAGGAACGTCAGCAAACATATGGCTTTCTAGATAATAATATTAAAATGACGTAGAAAATGACTGCCCTTTAACTCTGTTCAGAGTGCTTTTCTCTTCCAACACTTTGAGAGAATTATTAAATGCCTGCTCACTTTAGTAAGTCAGGTCACCCACGGCGACTCAGGAAAAAGTTCAAAACTCTAATTCCTTCCCATATCTTTCCCCTTCGATTGCTCTGGGCCGCTCAAATTTAGACCACTACAGTAAAGTTGAACTTAAGAAACATAATTTCACTTTTGTAACACTTTACCTATATACCTTAAATTTAGAGCCTGATGCATTACCTTGCAGCAGCTATCGATTGCACAACCACCTAAATTCTTGATTCATGCTTAGATTAAAGAGACTTTAAGCTTGCTGAAGTTGCAGAATTGCATTCTGGAGTATCTTCCTTGGTATTTCTGGCATCTATTGATCTCCCCCCACTTAAAGAGGTGAGCAAAGAAAACCAATGTCTAACAATAAATACCTGAATTCGTTCCGATAGAACCGAATTGGAATCCAAACACCATTACAGTTCAAGCGGGCCGTCCCGCACGAGTCGCTGGCGCTCCCATGAACACGCCCATTACTCTCTCTTCTACCTATTTCACACTACTGACCTTGGGTACGGTCGTGATGGTAACCAGAGTTGGGGAGCACTATGAGGAAGCTCTCGGTAAACTGGAAGGTGGCATCGCTACCACATTTTCATCCAGGCTCGCAGCCGCAACCGCTATTACTGATCTTATTGTTTCAGGTGGCACTAGTCGTTGCTGACATTCCTGCCATCGTCAACGAAGCGAAAAAGCTGAATATCCTCACAATTGTCGATTCCACTTTCGCTACGCTACTTCGTCAACGTCCGCTGGATTTCGGTGCGGACATCGTTCTTCAATCTGTGACAAAATTTCTTGGCGGACATTCTGATCTCCTGCTCGGAGCAGTCATCTGTAAAGCAAACGCACACGCTGAGTTCATGGTGAAAAATCGACACGACTTCGGGGCAATCCCCGGAGGATTGGATGCTTTCCTTGCGATGCGTGGTTTGCGAACCCTTGCCGTGCGTCTTGATCGCTCTGAAACCAATGCACTAGAGCTAGCAAAACGATTGAGAGACCATCCCAAAATCAAGAAAGTCAATTTTCCAGCTTTGCCAGGTGATTCCCAAGATGAGAAGGCGACCAGAGTCCTTCCGAACGGTTGTGGCGGGATGCTTTCCTTCGAAATTGATACTACGCCTGAGAGAGTAGACCAAATTCTTCAATCGCTCAAAGTCATTAGTCACGCAACAAGTTTGGGGGGGGGTAGAGAGCCTCATCGAACGCCGATCTCGTTGCGAAGCAGAAAGTGAAGCGGAAGTGCCCATGACGCTTTGTCGATTTTCGGTAGGGATTAAAAACGTTGAAGATTTGTGGAGTGATCTTGTGTCTGCAATTTCTGGGGTCCTGGGTTAGCCCAAACTAACTTTCCAATTCCCCTAAATTAATGATTCCTTGATAAAACAATTCCACTGGTAAGAGGTAATTGCAGGTAGAGATTTCACCAGATTTTACCCGGTAGTTTCGCAATTATTTGTGAAAAATTCGGTTCGGCACATACAGCGTCATTGATCCAAATTTTATCCACACTTCTTTGCCGCTCCTTGCCCAAATACAACTTAAGGAATAACTGATAAGGCTAGCGGAGTAACAACTGGTTAAACGCTCAATTGATCTACCTGGCATCCAACCAGTCTGATCCGAGTTGTGCCAAAACAGACTCCGCAAATATAGCTCACTCTTAGCTTCATTTACCGCCTAATTTTCATTGAGTTAGTACCATCCTTCCACATTAAAATACATTCGGATGTATGCACTTTGGAAGTACTAGATAGGAATGACTGACTTGAGCTCTGTAAGCCTGCCCAGAGCTGCTGCCACCTAACCAGCTTGGTAGACGCAACCAACTTTGCTTAACAAATTTTGGGTCCAAACTCAGGTAACCTGTAGCACCTGAGTTTGTGACCAGACTGACTTTTGTACAGAAATGATTCAGAAGGTGGGACTTGCGTTGGCGCTCGATGTTGCGGACAAGATTCTCAACTGAGGCTGTTTGCTTGACTGACATAATAAACTCCATGTTTTGAGTAGGCATCCTGCTTATGATGGATTCGCTGAATCCAGTGTCATGAGGTTGTTGATCAGGAATGGTCTCGCCAACCCATATGTGATATTAATATTACATTTAAGTTATATATTATGTCAATAAAAATTTTATTATTTTTATGAAAAAGTTTAAAAGTTCTTATTTTATTAATTAAATTTTATAAATTAATATAAAATTTATTTATTTAACAGTTAAACATTTAATCCGGATAAAATATTTGAGAAACCAATCCTAGCTTTTGAGGTGACTTGAGAAAAACCAAAGTTTGAAGAGGAATTACAGATCTCATTCACAGCCAATCGAGGTTCTTTGGCAATAAATTTTGCTTTTTTACAAGTCGGGGCTCGCCAATCATGCACAGAGCAATGAGATTGGCGCGGAGCTTTGTCAGCCAATAGCCCTTAACTTTTTTGAAGAACCGCGATCTTTGGATTCGATTGGTTCTTGGTACCCTGACTTAAGGAATGAGCATACAGCACGTTGAGTTGAAATCCTTTGGGCTCCCCTGGGAGGTCTGCAAAATGGTCGATGGACCAGAACTCGGTTCACCCTCAGCAGATGAGGTCAATCTTCGAATCGAAGCAGCGCCCATCAACCCTGCAGAAATTCTGAACATGGAGGGGAAATACGCTTCTAAACCACCCCTACCTGCTAGGCTTGGTATAGAGGGAGTAGGAACCATCAAGGCGCTCGGGGATGGTGTCCAAGGCTTTGCTGTGGGAGATCGTGTGATGAGCATGGGTAGTGCAAATTGGGCCCAAGAGATTAAAGTACCAGCATCCACTTTGATCAAAGTATCAACTGAAGCAGGCTGACTTCAAATTGGGATGATCGAGGTCAACCCAGCTAGCGTTAAATTCACGCTGGATCGCTACGTTGATCTCAAACCTGGTGATTGGGTCGTCCAAAACGCCGGAAATTCAGCGGTCGGTCGATACTTGATTCAATTAGCAAAAGCCAAGGGAGTTCGCTCCATCAACATTGTTCGTCGTGAGGGACTAGAACAAGAGTTAACCGAAATAGGTGCGGACTTGGTGATGGTTGAGGGAGAAGATCTTCCAGAAAAAGTCAGGGCAGAGCTAGGAGATGCCAATATTCCCTTGGCGATTGATGCAGTCGCAGGAAAAGCAACTCTCAACCTTGGAAGCATTTTGAATGAGGAAGGAACTGTCGTCAATTATGGGCTACTGAGCGGGGAACCGTGTCAATTGACTGCGGACTTGGTGGTTTTCAAAGGAATCACACTGACTGGTCTCTGGCTTGCCAAAACCTTGGGGGGGATGACTGCAGAAGCGAAGCAGCAGCTATATGGTGAACTGGAGAGCCTGGTCGCATCAGGAAAAATTTCAACGCCGGTTGAAGCAACCTATCATTTGGGCCAGCTGGAAGAGGCTCTTCGTCATGCCTACCGTGGCGGTCACAGTGGTAAGATTCTCTTGGCTCCCAATGGTTGAACTCAAATTCCATCTCCAGGGGAGAATTGAATCTTCCCAAATAGACGTGATCTAACCTTCCAACTCGGGTATCTGCAGCAACCGGAAAGGATGGCCACTCAATTGGAATAGCCTAACCAGCTCCTCCCTACCAAGCCTGAGGGTACTCGTATTGACCAAAGGGTGGCACAAAAGGTACTGCTTCTTCCACAAATTCTCATCAATTAGAACCTCGACTTCACAATCCATGTCATGGAGTACTCCCAACAAAGAGACGGATCCTGGCTCTACTCCCAAATACTTTAGTAAGCGATCTGAAGAGCAGAAACTCAAGCGCCCATAACCTATCACCTCAGATACCTTCTTCAGATCAACGCGTTTGTCCTGCTCCACTGTCAGCAAAATATGGTGCTTCCCTTTCTTGTCACGAACGAAGAGATTCTTGGTCTTTCCACCAGGAATTGCTGGTGACAATTTCTTTGACTCCTCTACCGTGTAGACCGCTGGATGATCAAATTTTTCATATGAAATCTGATGTTCATCCAAGAAATGATAAAGTTCTGAAGGAGTCATCGGATCCCGTCGAATGCAATGATTGCTCAGTTAGATTGATGCCCAAACTGCACACAAGATGGTTGAAGCTTGAGCTGTTGGTTATCTGTTTGGTTCAATATGCCAGTTTGTTGGTCAACGGCAAAGGAGAGAATATTTCCTGACACCTGATGGGCCACCACCAGCCACTGCCCATCTGGATGGATTGAAAAGTTCCTCGGAGATTGACCACCTGTGGGGACATGCCCAATCATTTCTAGTTTTTCATCTGGAATTATCCGATAACAACAGAAGCTATCATGCCCTCGATTGGTGCCGTACAAGAATTTGCCACTCGGATGAACATGAATGTCTGCCGTAGTGCTCTCGTCCAAAAAATCACTTGGTAGAGTGTCGATCTTCTGAACATATTCCTTCTCAGGCAGGCCGTCTTCCCCAACAGGAAACACGAGAATCGTATTCCCCAGTTCGTTGATCAGATACATACTCTTGTTTGAATTACTGAACGTTAAGTGACGAGGTCCTGAACCAGCTGGCAGTGTTAGACAACGATCTTTGAGCAGATCCAGTTTTCCCTGAGGATTGATTTGATAAACCATTAATTGGTCTGTACCCAAATCATTAACTAGTAGATGACGACCGTCTGGAGTCAGGTGAGCCATGTGTGCGTGAGGTCCCTCCTGACGTTTCAGATTGACTGAGCTTCCTTGATGCTGATGAAAATCGCTTGGTTCCGAGAGGCTTCCATCCTTCAAAATTTGATAAGCGCTGACACTTCCACCCGAGTAGTTCGCAACGAACAATGCGTCTTCCGAAGTAGACAAGCTCAGGTGACAAGGGTGGTCCCCATTGGTTGGATGGTTGTTCAAAGATACTAAGTTTCGACCTTCTTCAGAAATCTCGAAACCCACTACTCCCCCACCGGAAATACCCTGGTATTCTGCAACTTCAATCACAGCATAAAGACGCTGCAAATCCTTGGTGACAATCAGAAAAGATGGATTTTCAACTCCCTTCACCCCCTTGACGTATGTCAACTGACCAGTAGTCAAATCAAGATTGTAAAGTTGAATACCTTCCATTTCAGGAGAAGCATATCCCCCCACGTAGATTAGTTGATTATTCATGGCCCTTTTTTGAACAATTTTGAAGGAATGAAAAAATTAACAAAGCGAGTATACTAACCGTGGTTTAGCGCTTTCAATATGATTTTTTTTCGTAAGAAAGAAAAATCATCCATTGATTTTAGAATTTCTTTTTGCGCTCTTGATCACTTTCGGTTAAAAATTTCGCCTTATCTGTTACTCCGGTATCAGATCTAACTCAAGTGGAGTATTTTTCAGCAAATGATTCCTCTACTTCGCTCACCACAGAAGCATCCTCGTGTTTCTGTTTGATTACACTCATTTTGAGGTTCAGATGAAAAAGATGTTCACCAAACTCGGACTGGTGTTGTTGGTCAGTCTATTCGCAGTGAAATCCTTGTGGGCACAAGTCACCGTCTTGGGTTGGCCGGGTGGTCCTGAAGAAACTGCTTTACGCAAAGCGGTAGAGGTTTACAACGCAGGCCCAGGTAAAAGCAATGGGACCGTCAGCTTGATCTTCTTCAACCGCGATGGTTTCTGGGACAAACTCCAGGCTGACTTAGCAGCTGGCACCACTGAGTTTGACATCAACTTGACCGCTACCTACGCAGTCGGCCGCTATGCCCCCTACATGCAAACACTGAGTTTGCCTTCAGCAGCAACAGGTGTCTTCGGGGAAAAAGTCTTGAAGACCATGCAGTTCGAGGGAGAGCAATTCGGAGTTCCTACCGATCTAAGCCTTCACTTCATGTACTATCGCGATGATTTGATTGATAAGTTACTGAGTGATGCAGGCTGGCAGAAAATCTATGGAGAAATTTCTCAGAAGTATTTGGGCAAAACGCTATCACCCAAGAATCCTGACACCTGGAATTGGGAAGACTACGTGGCAACAGCATTGTTCTTCACAAAGAGTGTCAACTCAGCAAGCCCAACACGCTATGGAACTGTTCTGCAGATGAAGAACTTGCTTTTCAACATGATGATCTGGCATTCGACCGCACGGTCTCATGGAGGTGAGTGGCTTGATGCCAACGGAAATGTCATGGTAGATTCATGGGCATTTCGGCAAGGACTACAGCTGTACAAAAAGCTTTATGATGCGGGTGCTTCTCCGAAAGATTCAACCTCCTATGAGTACGCTGAAGCCAATGCAGCCTTCGGTTCGGGGCAAGCCGCTACGATGCTGCAATGGAACGCTGCTTTCGGTAGCTTGAACAACCCCGAAGAAAATCCTGCAGTGGCTGGAAAAATAGGCACAGTCGCTCCTCCTGCTGGTCCAGCTGGACGTGTCACGCACATCCATGGTCTGGGCTTGGGTTTAAACAAGAACTCCAAGAACAAGGATGCAGCGATCAAGTTCTTGAATTGGCTCTCCGGTGCGGATGCCATGGAAACCTATGCCCTAGGTGGAGGTTCTCCAGCTATGGCAAAATCCATCACCGACAAGATTTCTGGTGATCGACCAGACCTGATCAAGTTGGGTGACTTCGCTGGAAGCTATGGCTTTGTGATGAATGGTGGAACCTCTGCCTCTGCCTTGCAGATCTACACCCTGCAAGCTGAGCAGTTCACTGGATACTGGTCTGGAACCAAGTCCTTGGACGAGGCACTTCAGGCCACAAGCAAGGGAATGGCTGAGCTTCTCAAGTAAGCTTTCAGGCGTTTTCTTACCCCAAAATTCAAGTTCAGCATGCAGGTGAGCAGAAAGGAGAAGTTCTGGCTGACAGCCCCGATCACTTTTTTTCTTTTGGTGATGCTCGGGTTTCCACTGCTATTGGACTTGATTTACAGTGTTTCGGAGGTCACTTTTGAAAACCTCCTCTCTCCTCGTCTTCAGGGTTTTGAAAACTATTTAAAAACCCTGCAGGACCCTACCTACTGGGATGCCCTCGCATTCTCCCTAAAATTCGGACTCACTGCTTCGCTGGTACAGCTGATCCTAGCTTTGTTCCTGGCAATCTACCTAGAACCCCTGTTGGCTCGTCATCCCTGGCTAATGGCAGTGCTAATGGCGCCAATGATGGTGGCCCCTGCTCTCATCGGGTTGATGTATCGACTGATCCTGCATGAGTTTGTGGGAGTGATCCCCTACTACCTCTGGGAGTGGGTGGGGGATAGTCCTGCCTTTCTCGGAACCGAAAATGCGTTTCTGACACTGGTCACCATTGAAATTCTCCAATGGACCCCCTTCGCACTGTTAATTATCTACACAGCTTATCGAGCAATTCCCACCCACCTTCGAGAAGCCGCTCGGATGGATGGAGCCAACTCTGCACAATTGTTGTTGTTGGTGGAGTTGCCTAACATGATACCTGTCATTTTGTTGACTTTCTTCATCCGTTTTATTGACTCCTTCCGAGTTTTTGACAACATCTATGTTTTGGTGGGCAGCGGAGCCGGTGGGACCAGTACTTCGTTGAGCATCTACATCTACAAGGCCTTTTTTCGAGGTGGAAATATCGGGCAAGCCGTTGCAGCCTCCGTTCTGCTGTTCCTCGCAGCCTTATTATTGATTGCTTTGCTAGAGCGATTCAGTCGTCGAATGGAGACCACATGAGCATGTTCTTCCGCTGGCTGGTCTTTGGTCTGGCTGCATTGCTGTTTAACTTCCCATTGATTTCGACGCTGCTGACTTCTCTCAAGTCAGAGGGAGAAATCGTCTCCAACCCCTCCATTCTGATTCAATCCCCTACCTTCGCGAACTACGTGAAGATTTTCGAAATGGCTGACCGCTTCGATATCCTCCATTTCCTCTGGAACTCGTTGGTCATTTCAGCATTGGGCGCTTTCTTTGCGCTCTTGCTGGCCTTTCCCGCAGCCTATGTCATCGTAAGAACCGGCTTTGGTCGAAACTGGCTGCTACCCTTTGTGCTAAACTTAAGAGCTCTACCGCTGATCATTTTTGCCATTCCACTGTACATGATGTTTCAGGCCGTTGGGTTGCTGGATACCCTGTTTGGGCTGGCGCTAATCATGTGCATCATCAATTTGCCTCTGACGTTGGCCCTGCTGTCTTCAACCCTGAGGAATATTCCAGAAGAATTGGATGATGCAGCTCGTGTTGATGGGGCTTCCACTCTTTCGATCATTCTACGGATCATTCTGCCACTTTCTGTAGCCGCTATCGCATCATCCTCCGTGCTCGGATTTGTTTACGCCTGGAACGAATTTCTCTTTGGGCTGATGTTGACAACCAAATCAGCCACACCAATTACAGTAGGAGCTTCCTTCTTTTTCTCGGCCAGCGGCGGTGGAGTCAAATGGGGAGTGGCTTCAGCTGTCATCATCTTGTCCCTTTTACCTCCCTTAGTTGTGGGCTTGCTCTTTTACCGTTCTATCGGCAGATCCCTAACGGGTGGAGCCGTCAAAGGTTGATAGGCCAAGACTCATTCAAGAAGGGAATTACAGCAGGAAAGGCATTCTTGGTTGAAAGATCACTTATCTGGAGAGTAACCGCTATCCTGATGACAGGCCTCCTGATCTTGAGTGCTATCGTTCAATGGAACGATCCTGACCTCTTGCGTTGGATACTTTGTTACTCCGTCACCGCAATCATTACCCTCTGCTCACTGATCCGCCCACTACCACCATCCATCCCACTAATTTGGGGGATGATTGTCTTGCTAAGTAGCTTGTTTGTGGGAATGGATCTCTGGATGAGCGAGGAGCAATTCAACTGGGGCTCATTCTGGAATGTAATTGCCATGAAGAACGAAGCTGTCGAATTAGGCAGGGAATTGGGCGGGTTGCTATTGGTAACTGGTTGGATGGCTGTGTTGGCTTGCAGAATAAAATTTAACCTCATGCAACAGCTAAAAAAATTATCTGATGAAAAAAACAACTGGTTTTGATCACCAAGCGCTCTATGGTGACATCCATAATCACTGTAATATTTCCTACGCTCACGGGAGCTTGGACGATGCCATCAAAAACGCAGCTCTACGCTTGGATTTTGCCTCCATTACCGGTCATGCCTCATGGCCTGACATGGATGAGCATGACCCAAGCATCCAGCATATCGTTCAATTCCATCAACGTGGTTTCGCCAAGCTACATAAAAACTGGGACAACTATCTTGAGAGGATATCTAAAGCGGAAACGGCGCATCAGATAGTTTTATTTCCAGGCTACGAGATTCATTCGAATGAGCATGGTGACTACACCATTGTTGGATTGAAGCCATCTACCAGAATGATTTTGGCAGACTCGCCTCAAGAACTTCGGCAAAGAATTTTCAAAGAGAACCTTGAGGAGGGCTATTTAATCTTCCCACACCACATCGGATACCGCCAAGGGGCAAGGGGGGTTAATTGGAATAGTTTTGAAAATCCACTGACCCCTTTAGTAGAGATTGCCTCAGCGCATGGTTTTGCCGAAGAGGATCTCTTTGACCGGCCTTTTTTACATTCTATGGGGCCTCAGCAACACCAGGGATCCATGCGCTACGGGTTAGGGCTTGGCCATAAATTTGGTGTGATTGCCAACACAGATCACCACAGCGCCCATCCTGGCAGCTACGGCCATGGTGTAACAGGCATTTGGGCCAGCAGTGATCGGCGTGAAGATGTCTGGGAAGCCTTAAATGCGAAGCGCACTTGGGCAATGACAGGGGATCTAATGCAACTCAAGTTTGCTGTTGGAAATCAGCTGCAAGGATCGATTTGTCGTGATCTTGGTGAACCAGGAAATATTGAAGTCCAGTCTACCAGCCCAATTGATTACATTGCATTGCTTACTCCAGAACAACGGCATTGTTGGCATATGCCTTTGTTTTCAGAGCGCAAAATGGCGGAGGAATTCGAGGGGGCGGAGGAAGCAATTGTCTGGATTGAACTAGGATGGGGTGAAAAAGGTAAGGCAGCAGACTGGGACGTAAGTCTTGAACTGGATGGAGCCACGATTTTGGAAGTCATCCCTCGCTTCAGAGGTTTTGAAGTAGTTTCTCCCCTGGACAGACGAACAACTGAAGTTCCAATTCAACATGCGAGTTGGAACCAGCTCAGTGAAAGCTCTGTTCATTTTCATTGTGGCACTTGGGGCAATACAACAAACTCCACTTCTTCAACTCAAGGGCTGGCTTTACGGATCACGTATAAAACTACAGCAAAGCTAAGAGTCCAAATGAATCAAGAATCTATCAATTTACCAATACATGCTCTCACCAAGGGAAGTATTTCAGGGAACTTGGGTCCTATCGATTCTCCAGCCTACCGAATTGGCTTAAGCCTACCCTCCCAATATTCAAGAAAGGTAGCGTTTCAGTTGGATTCAAAATGTTTTGAAAAATGTGAATACCAATGGGCTTACGCAAAAGTTCGACTCAAGAATGGACACTGGGGAATTTCTTCTCCGATTTTTCTTTATTGAGATTGATGGGCTATCACCTAGATAAGATGGAGATTTCGGAATTGAATAAATTTTGAGTAGAGAGACAATTTCACTCAGTTAGTTTGAAGAAAAATGCCACTCAAAATCTCTTTCAAAAGGAAACATTGGTTTCCGTCGATGATGATAGTCAAAGTGATTAAGGTTAGAAGCGGTCACTCCTTGAGTATCTACCCTAATAAATCGTGTACAAACTTCTTCATACGCTGCAATCGGTGAGTTCACTCCCTTGGCAATCAAGACACTGAATTCAGCTGGTTCTAATCCACAACTACGTAGTTGTTCCAGGCTATAAGGTGCCATCCGCTTGCTGGTAAGCAGAATCGTCAATCCTTCGGTACGAACCACAACGCTCAGTCCTTGGTCAAAGTGAGTGAAGCCTCCGTGTCGAGATTGTTTCTCTTCAAATTTTCCTTCAAAAAAACCAATGACTTCTACTTCTGCTACCAAGGGAGTCCCATGAAGTTGATCGGTCTTTCCACCCATTGCAAAGGCCAATTTTCCACCTGAACCAACTGCCACTGCCTTTTCAACAGCCTCTGGATCATAAAGACAGACAAATGATTTAGGAATCTGGTGCTTCAGCAGTTCCGAGGCAATCAAGGTCCCATCAGCGGAAGACCCACCACCAATGTTGTCACCCATATCGAGTAGACAAGTACATGCGCCATCTTTCTTGATTAGCTGCATCGCATCTTCAAGGGACACTCCAGTACCCTCAAAATCAGTACGACGTTTCCAGAGATATTCCGACAAGTCTCCTAAAACTTGATTAGCGACTTCAGCCGATTCATCGGCAACTGCCAATAGAGAGGTACCCATTTCATTAACATCTGCATAGGGATATCCGTGCAAAATACTCAAGGAAAGCAGCCCTTTTGTTTGTCTCAGTTGGTCAACAAGGGCATACAGTTCCTGACATGGTGATAAATCTGTACATTGTTTTTCAATATTCATCACAAATGGCAGAAACGCTGCGTGCTGAACGGGCTTCGCTTCCCCTTTTAGAGTCTTCAATATTAACTCAGCTGCCTCAACTCCACGAGCGCGTTGATCCAAGTGTGGATTCGTTCGATAGGCAATCAGGGCATTAGTCGAAGAAACCATCATGGGAGATAAGTTGGCATGTAGATCAAGGGTGCCTATGATGGGAACCGATCCTCCTACTGTTTGCCTGAGCTCATTCAGCCAAAAGCCATCGGCATCCGGGTGAAGCTCACTCACAGTTGCTCCATGAGGTGCGACGAGAAAGCCATCGAGAGGCCCGGTGGCTTCAACTTGTTTAATCATTATTTTTAGCAACTGATTAAAAGCCTCCTTTTGAATTGTCCCGTACGGAATCGCTCTGGCAGCAAATAGAGGGACTGCTTCTACCCCAGCCAATTCCAAGCCTTCCAGAAATCCTGCTACTTCATGGTGTGTGTTTCCCATCTGCTCACGGATTGACTCGCCCGTCAGCAGCAGATCATCTTCAAAGTGATGAAACTCAGTTGGTTGGTTCAGAAAAGTATTGGACTCCTGCATCAGGCACAAAATGCCAACACGCATAGGATCTCCCAGAGCAATGGGTATGATTTTCTCCTGAAGGATTGGGGACAGGAGGTAATGAATATTTTTTTGAAAATTGTGACAGAAAGTGAAGGTATAGCGGGCTCAGAACTTCAGTGCAACCGAAGCTTTGGCTCATTATCGAATGAATTTATAGAAACAGGCAGGAGGAGCGCTCAGTTGAATAAGGGCTGGCAGCGACTAGTGAAGTGCTGACCAGCCACCCCCATTTCCAGTGAAAATCAGGCTCCGGAGCACATTCCAAAGAAGTAAACTGCGGTGTTGTTGGTGATCCGATCTTTACAGACATGCTTGCCGCTGCATCCAGCAAGTGAACTGACGAACAACAGAGCAAAAACAAGAAGAGTCATTTTCATACGGCCTCCATGGTCGTTTTTTAATACTACTGATGCGTTTCCTCGCATCAAAATCTTCAGATTGAGCAAAAAATTCATTCAAATTCTTTACCAGCCAATCTCTCTCAATTCTCAAAATCGAATTCCATTTTTTCAACATTGAGGATTTGCAGTTCGCTCCATTATGCTGTCTAAAATCTGATCGATTCAACAATCAGAGGAATAGCAAATAGAAATTGGTGCGAACGTGAAATGATCAATGACTGCACAATCTATCCTCTGAGGATTTGGAACCTGAACCCGTTGATCAACAAAATTCCTAAAGTTCAAAATGCAGTGAAACATGAGTGAAAAAGAACTTCATAGCGGTGGCTGCAGCTGTGGTGCTGTGCGTTACGAGACTCACGGCAACCCTATACGCGTAGCTGTTTGTCATTGCTGATACTGTCAGACCCGAACCGGCTCTGCTTTAAGCATGAATGTCTACTTTGAGGATTCTCAGATTCAAATCACCTCTGGTGAGTTGAAGGACTATTTCTTCTTCAACAACGCAAAGCGCCAATTTCACAATCGCTTCTTTCCAAACTGCGGAACGACGGTCTTTTGGAGTATCGAGATGCGACCTGGCTGGACAGGAATTGCCGCAGGGACTTTTGATTCGCCATCTGTCTGGTTTTAAACAAAAGAGGTTGTACAGATTTTCACTCGCTCAAAAGCTTCCTTTATTGACGTTACCTTCTCAGACTCTCATGAAACTGCCGCTTACTACGCCCCCATTCAATCCGACCGGCCTGGGTTGTCCATCCAAGATGAGCAACCTTTGAAGTTTTACGACTTGCTACATGTGACGGAGAAGCCTGCGGATTAACTGCTCACCTATTTCACTAAACAACCTCCATCGTCACATGCCCTGGTTGAGCACGCACCCGTGCTAACCAGTTTTCAATCGCAGGAAAATCACTAAGGGTCTGCCCGCCTTCATGCGCTTTGTGGGTATAGGCATAAAGGGCGATGTCCGCGACTCCATATTGCCTGCTAAAAAACTCGTTTTCTCGGAGATGTCGTTCCATCACGCCGAGCGCATCTCTCCCCGCCTGTTGACGCTGCTTTAACTCACGCTCATCATACTCTCCCACCCGCAGATAGTTCTTCCAGAATCGGGGGCTTGCAATGTTTGGCTCATGGCTATATTGCTCAAAGAATAACCACTCGTTCACTTTGCTGCGTTGCCAAGGATCGCTTGGTAGAAATCCTGTCCCCTCCGCCAAATACAACAAAATTGCATTGGATTCAGCAAGATAGCGACCGTCTCCCAAAGCTAAAGTTGGGACCTTTCCGTTTGGATTCATCTCCAGAAATTGCGGAGTTCGGCTCTCCCCTTTCAGGATGTTGGTCTCCAAATAGATGAAAGGCTGTCGCAGCTGGTGAAGCAGCAACCGAACTTTGTAACCGTTGCCAGAGGATTTGAAATCATAAAGGGTGAGCATGAAATTCCTTTGAAGAATGCTTGATCCTACTGGAGACCTCGGTTTAGTCTTGCCAAAAATTCACTAGATTTAAGGAGTTCATTCATGGCCAGATCCAAACTGCAAACCACTACAATTGGCTCATTCCCAAAGCCTGATGTTTTGCCAATTGGGGGCTGGTTCGATGCAGCGCAACGTGAAGGAAGTATGAACTTTCCCAAAACAACAACGAACTTTACGAATTACAGTGAAACAAAC
>JACLAC010017386.1_pt1 | contig 18562 bp, 18 predicted proteins | sample 8027881 | NCBI WGS metagenome assembly JACLAC01 (sample SAMN15725517, study PRJNA655200) | protist metagenome | isolation source: fluorescence activated cell sorting (FACS) single amplified genomes of... | place: Spain: Blaines Bay Microbial Observatory, Mediterranean Sea | collected 2016-01-19 | reverse complement strand
GCTAGAAGATCCTCATTCCGACGCCTGTGGTACCAACGCGTACCGGTGATCCGACGAAGCTGTGTTCGCCACCAAATGTCTAGGCGCAATCGCTGTTGTTTAGTTAAAACCCAAGATTCGCTACCGTAGGACAAAGTGGGGTAGACAAAAGTCCGAAGACACTTCACCCGTAACGGCACCGGGAGGTCCTGATCGAACAGAACACGGCGCATCCGCCGCACTTTGTCAGTAGCAAGTTTGAGTCGTCGCTCAACGTCCGGGCCATCATTGGCATCGGAAGATATTATACTACCTAAATACTTATATTCCCGTACCTCCTCGAGCGCTAGCCCGTTTAGTAGTAGAGGCACAGTAGAACCCTGGAACTTTTGAGGCTGATCTACCGTTTGGTACTTACACTTATCGGCATTTAGCTTGAGGCCGTAAACCGCGAGCGCCTCGGCGATTTCAGTCAAGCCACGCTGCGCCCCCTCGCGCGAGCGAAAGAAGATGACTAAGTCATCAGCGTACCCTAGGCAGGGAAGTTCGAGGATCCCACGTGTCGGAACGCGCGTCGACTCAGGGTCTGAGAAGACGCTGTCAGTATCGGTGTCAGAGTCATCCGCATTCTTCCAGTGATCACTGAGTCTACCGTAAAACTGCGCGTTGGGGTCATGCCAACGCACACTAGGTTGATCGGTGGGAATCCACCCATTCAGTCTATAATAATAAGCCACTTACAAAGTTCAGGATGATGATATCATATTATGACGTGATGACCTTTTACTGCTGGCAAGGCGTCACGAATGGACACTTTCTCTCTCTATTGCTCCAAAAGATTCTAAGATGTCAAGAAGCGATGTTTTGTTGATAGTTTCGTTGATGGCCTTGCTGATAGTTTTGTTGATAGTTTGATCGAGACTACTCGTCCTTCTATTGTAATTGAGAACGTGGCCGATCGGGCTCCCACCGTTACTGAATTCACTGTCCTTACTATGCGTGACCGTCACGCATAGTCTACTAATTCACTTTCACAACGTACATTACCAATGGTGTGTCATTACTAATACTCGGCCCTTATAGATGCTAGAGACACGTTAACCTTCACAGACACGCCACTTTTCTCCCCCTCATGCGCTGTAGTCCTCCTGTTCCTCGGTGAGTGGGGTCCTGCCGTTCATCTGCAGGCGTGAACAGCTTTTTATACGTCTGTGAACTCATACAGCAGCCCTGTTTCAAAGAGATCATATGTCATTGGAGCTTCGCGAAAGCCAAACGAGTCGGTCCATCACTGAGTCTGGCCGTCCTTCCTACGTTTTGACGATGTAAAATTTTCCCTTCTCTTTGTTTCTTTCACTGATTTGTTCCTTTTACACTGATCCTACTCGATATTTGCTTGTTTCCTTTCACATATTCCTACTACACTCTCTGCGTAACTCCTCCAGTAATATTAAGTCGCGACATTCCAACTTTCGTGTCGGAGTAATACAAATGTAGTCATATTGAGCGGCACCGGCACCCGAGTTATTGATTGATAATACTAAGTCTAATGCAATTGATTGATAATCCGACCAGCCAGTGTACACTGTAATTGTTGTCTCGGCGATTAATCATGATATCAGTTCTACACACGTCCGATCAACTCGTCATGCCATGACGAGATTTGTTCGAATTGCAACTGTTGATCGGTTGCCCGGACGATTGATTGATTGCCCCTGGATGTTGTTGAATTCAATCGACTCGAGCGATAATATTATTAGTAAGATGTTACAGCATTATCACTAGTCTATTGGTATTATGCGCGAATGTAAAGTTACTATTGGTATTGTTATTGACATTGTCATTGTCATTGATATTATTAGAATTATTGAGCAGAGCTGATTCGTCATTCGAACAGAATGCAGTGTGGCTGTTTGCTTCTTTTGCTCGTCTGTGCTCGACCGAGATGTGCTAATGACGGTAGGTAGAAAACACTATCATATGTCTAACAGTATCTGTCGTTGGACCTATTATTTTTTGCGACTGAACAACGAGAAAAGCCTGGACCAACCATTTTTCACCTTTTTCTCTTCCTTTTTCTCTTCCTCTCGCTGTTGTTGCGGTGGATTGGTTCTGAGCTCGATCCAGTCCAGCACACTCTTCCGCTGCTCTTCGGTTAACGTCTTCAGCGCGGCTACGTAGAAGGGATTAGCCTCGGCCTCGCCTGCGCTACGATTTTCAGCAGACTTCTGCAGGTCTTTCTGCAGTTCGTGCAGGTCGAGGTTGGGAAGTTTGCCGTTTTTCCAGAGCACTTCGAACAATGGCGCGAGTTGATGCGTTCTCTTTCTCAAATGCCTGCGAATTAGCTCAATCAGCTCAGCGATATGTTCGATAGGCTTGATTCTCTGGATCACAGGCTTCACCAGAACTTCCACGTAATCCGGCAAACAGATATCCGATCCGGGACCGTGTCCGAGGGCGTACACGAACAGCTCCGTGAGGCTGAAATCATGCTCGAACGCGTCGACACCGTGATCCCGTAGAACATCCCCCCGCTTCCGCTGTGCTACCTCTTTCTTTCTGTCGGCGTCGTCGCCGGACCCGGAGAGCAAAAAGTCCTGGAAAACCTCCCTATCATAATTTAGGTTGGTGAATTTCAAAAAGTTCAAAGTGATCTGGCCCGGACAGCCGCTGACATACGCTCTCATTGTCGAATCGTCGGGACGACAGTCGACAACCGGACGAATGCGCGCGTGGTACTTGCAAACGACAATTTCTCCTACTTCCTGCGGAGTGAATTTCTCAGAGTCGTTCTCGCGAGCTCTCTTGATGCGCGCGACTTTTTCGCGGATGCGAAAATTCGACTGGTCGTCATTCCACTTCCACGTATCTGCTTCTTCGGGGTCTTGTGGCGGCTTGCAAGCAGGTGGAGCGTTCATTGTGCTGTTAGCAAAGAACTGCGGCACTTTGTTGTGGTACCAGTCTTGGCCAACCGTCTGCATCCTCCTGATGTCCCGCTCGTTCAGAAACTGGAAGACGTTGTGGACAAACGCATCGGACTTGCTCGCCTTCCGAAACAGCTCGTTGATGAACACATTAATGACGAAGTCACCGGACTCGCTGGCCTTCTGAAACACCTGCTGGTTACCGTCCTCCATGAACGACTCGCCAGCCAACTTCAAGGAGCTGTTCATATCGATCTCGCCTTCCATCTCCATGATCTTGTTTGGTTCAGAAGGGACATTGTTATCCACCGACATAGTTGGCTGGCGATTGCGATGACCATTTTTACGCATGACGTGAGAAGCTCCCAGATGGTCGAAGCTGAAAGCTTCGCTCGCGGAAGCCAAGCCCACCGCGAAGACGATGTTCGCGAGAAAGACATGTTTGAGTGCCACGTGAGTCATGATTCGTTAAATTAGTCGATAATGCAATATTAATTGTGAAGAATGTACTGCGATATGCGATTTGTAATATATTCAATAGAATTCTTAATCGGATTTCAAATCTAAGCTTTCTTAGTGGAGCGTCTCTTCTGCAATTCGGTAGATGAGAAAGAACTTTGAGTAACGTTTCAGTTCGACAATGTATTACTATGATTGGTTTCCTCATTCGTCCTCATGAGTGATTTTCTCTCTCGTCCACATAATGATATGTTTCCTCACCGTCCGCGCTGTTTTTGACTCTTTGACGCTCTCCATCCGTACTACCACAGTCACTCTCTTGGATGTTTGTAACTACTGCTCACCGATAAGTTTGCAACTACTTGCCAACTGAGACTCCCTCTGTTTCTTGCAACTCTGGTTCATAACTCACTTAATGCTTGTCTGTGGAGCTCACACGAGATGTCTGGAGGAAACTGAGGAAACTCCACCCACTCATCTGCGGGCCAGACTTCCAGGAAACACACATTTTATCAGAACTATGTCAGACAACACAGCTGCAGACGGTTAGCATGAGAAATTCAAGGGGTGGCGGACCTCGGCTGAAAACCATACTTGATACTTTAATAAAGATTATAGATTTTTTTCCAAAGTAACATCAATTCAAAGTCTCATGCCCAGGAGCGATGTCAAAAGTTGATAGTTTTCGTAGAATTGATGGTTTTCTCGATAGTGTTCTTGATAGTCGTCTTGATCGTTTTGGCCGTTTTTGTCCTTCCGTTGGAGCATATACAAGGACTGATGCCAAGATAGACACATCCCCGCCAGACAGTGTGCCCGAAGGTCCACAGCTGGTTGGGCGTGCAGCGCGTGTTTCACCTGAAACACACCACCTGCGCTGCACAATAATTGATCGAGATACACACACTCATCGAACCCCAGTTAAACTTACGTAGTCAATTTCACGACAGTCAGTTTCATTGTAATACTAATAACATCATTAGTATTGTACTTGTCCCTTGCAGAATCTAGGCTCTACAGACACTCGTACACTTGGCGCCTCCTCATATTCACTTGGCGCCTCCTGTGTGTTCATCTGTGAGTTTTAGGTCTGTGAACTCATACAACTGTTGCAAACAGATTGTCCATTGTTGCAAACAGATTGGTCCATTGTTTTGACAATAATAATATTTTGCCTCCCTCTGTTTCTTCGACTGACAGTGATTTGTTAAACTTAGAGTCACAAATGTAGTCATACTCAGTACCAGACGAATTATTGATTGATAATATTGATTTGGAGAGCTAACCTCCTGACACTGCGACTCAAGTCTCCTCCTCGCATGCTATTAAAGGAAGCTATTAAAGGAATCATCCGTACTGAATCATGTTCTCAGCTATCCTTCGATTGATGTTGACGAATTATTGATTGAATCTGAGAACACTAGTGCAAATCAATGTGATTGATACTCCAACAAGTGGTATGCGTTCTACTCGTAGACTAGTAGTATCACCGACCAGTCAGTATAATGATGATTGTTATCTCGCTGTTTCATCATCAGTTTTGCACGCGCCCCGTCTTCCCTCTCAAGCCGTCATATCATGACGAAAATTGTGCGGCGAATTGTAAGTGTTGCTCGGACGATCGGTTGCCCGGGCGATTGATTGATTTCGCCTGCATGTTATTCAATCGACTTGAGGGAACATCATTCAGATGTTATACTGATAAAATTATCACTAGTCTACTGATATTGTATACATATCAAGTCCTGATAATGTACGAAGATCCTATTGCTATTATTATGATGATTACTATTAGTAGTCATTGATACTATTAGACTTATCGAGCAGCGACATTTCTTAAGCAGAGCTACGGGGCAGACAGTGTCTTGCATCGCAGCTGCTTCCTCATCAGAACAGAATGCATTGTGGCTGTTTGCTCCTTTTGCTCGTCTGTTTACTACAACCGAGATTAGTATCTAATCACGGTGAGTAGAAAACACTATGTCTAACAGTATCTATCGGTGTCCAACAGTATCTAATTGCGATTGAACAATGATGGAAACCCGTTAAAGTTAAACCAACCTTTTTTTTCAACCATCGAGTTGGCCCAGGCCAGCACATTTTCCTTTTGCGCTGGAGTTAACTTGTGCAGTTCCTTCTGAAGTGTCTGCATGTCGACGTTGGGAAGTTTACCGTTGGCCCATAGCACGTCGAACAATGGAAAGAGGTCAACATGATCTCCCAAATACCCTTTAATTAGATCAATAAACTCAGCGATATCTTCGATAGGCTTGATTCTCTTGATCACAGACTTTACCAAGGGAGTACAATCTCTGTCATATAATTTCGTACTATCAAGTAAAGCTCTGTTGATTACCAGACCGGCTCGATTGACGTACTCAAACAGCTCCCTCAGGCTGAAATCCTCCGTGAACGCGTCGCTCCCGCGCTCCGATAGAGATTGCCACCGCATCCGTTGTCCCAGCATCTGCCACTGACGGTGTTTGTCAGATACAAAGCCCTCTCGGGCCAGCTGCTCTCTGTTAAAAAGACCCCTCTCGAGCCCGTCCCAGCTGATATATTCCTTAGGGTCATCCCACCTGAGATATTCCCTGGTCTGTCTCAAAGCCTGCAGCGTGGTCTGGCCCGGACAGCCGCTGACATACGCTCTCACTGTCGACGAATTGTCAGCACGACAGTCAACCGCGGGACGCTTTTTCCTGTGATACTTGCAAACGATACTTCCTTCCAGTTCCTCCGGAGTGAATTTCTCAGAGTCGTTCGCGACAGCCCTCTGAATGCGCGCGACTTCCATTGAATTTGAGTTCCATTGAATTGGGTGAAAGCGTCGAATTTGAATTCCATTTTCGCGGACGCGAGAACTCCGCTGGTGCTCATTCCACTTCCACGTGTCTGCCTCCGCTGGACCTTGCGACGGCGGGAAGCAAAGAACAGGTGGAGCGTTCACTGTGCTGTTAGCAAAGACCTGCGGCACTTTGTCGTGGTACCAGTGTTTGCTGACCGTTTGCATCCTCCTGATGTCCTGCTCGTCCAGAAACTTGAAGACGTTGTGGACAAAGGCATCGGACTTGCTGGCCTTCTGGAACAGTTTTTTCTTCTCTTCGGCAGAGTTCTCCATGAAGGACTCGCCAGCCAACTTCAAGGAGCCGACATCCTCGCCTTCCTTCTTGTTTGATACAGAGTCAGAAGGGATCACATTACTGTTATTCTTGCGCAACAACTGACGGAAACTCCAGCCGTCCGCAAATTCACCCCCGCTCGCGGAAACCCAGCCCGCCGCGAAGACGATAACATGTTTGAGTGTTGCGTGAGTCATGATTCGTGAATGAGCGATAATAATAGTTCGATATTAGTTGTGGATGATGATGTGCTGATGTAATATGCGATTTGCTATACTCGATGTCAATGACAATGTCGATACTATGTGACAATAGAAGTCGTAATCGGATTTCTTGCTAGATAGAGTATGTTCCAAGCTTTCTTGATCGAATGTCTCTTCTGGAAAGTGTGGAATGAGAAAGAACTTTGAGTTTCGACAGTGTATAATACCATCATCGCTGTATTAGTGTCGTTTGCCTGCTGAGTTTCACATAGATCTATCTGCAGCCGAGAATAGTTCATAATCTGGAGCTTCGTTCACACTTTTCCATAGTTACAAAACTACTGCTGCTGCAGTTTCTCACAACCTCGCTCACAGATATTCAAAACGGGGGATATTCAAAACCGATTCCCTCACAGAATTCTTCGCCTCAGAGCCATTCTCTTATAAATGATAATCTCCGGACGAGTTCTCATGGCCCTGGGGCCGCTGCCACACGACCATACCGACGACACGTTAACATCAAACCTGTTTTGAACTTGATTAAACATTATCAAGTTCAAAGCAGATGATATCTTCCCTCGCACAATGCCTTCGCACAATGTATACATCTTTCCTCGCGTCTATTGCGCAACACGTTTGCGTACTATTCGTTGGCTATTTTTTGATATTCGTCAATCAGTCAGTCGTCCAGCCACTCTCTTGAACCCCCTTGCTATATTGTCACTCCGTTTCGTGGAACTTATGTTTCAATGTCATAATGTGACTATGGAGAAACTAAGTAAACTTGACCATTTCTTTTGTGGGACAGACTTCCACGTCCCCGAACACACACATTTTGTCAGGACTATGTCAGACAACACAGTTGCAGCCAGCGCTCTTAACTTAGGATTGACTTTCAAATAGCCATCACCAACTCACAAATTTAACGTATAGGAGACTGACAACCTCGGTTGACAACCATACGATATGCCGATTGCTTGACACTCTACACGTTTTAAAAAGTGCAGTTGCGCTGCACTCAGATTTGCAGTCGGCGCGATTGATGTTAATTTGGAAAAAAACGTTTTTTTTTCCAAATTAACATCAATCGCGCGCACTTCGAATCTGAGTGCAGCGCAGCTGCGTGTTTTCAATCTCTTGTGCGAACATGCGACGAACACCTAAATGCACCAACCTGGGCCTGAGCATTTGCCAGTCGTGAAAGAATTGGACTCAGCATCGCAACACCCAAACCACCTCCCGTATCCTGCAACAACGCCATTTCCAGAAGTTTTTGATTTGAACACCGCCGGAAAACGCTTCTCCAACGACAACAATGCTAATACTAATAGTAATTTCCACCCGAAACACTACACGTTTTTTACCCCAACAAAAGACATCTGAATGGCAAAATCGCGTGCACTTCGACTCTGAGTGCAGCGCAGCTGCGTGTTTTCAATCTCTTGTGCGAACATGTGATCAACGCGTAAATGCGCCAACCTGGGCCTGAGCATTTGCCAGTCCTTCAAGAATTGCACTCAGCATCGCACCACCCAAACAAAATCCCCATGTGTCCCGATGCTAACGCAATTTCCAAAAGGTTTGAGCGTCGAAATCTGCTGAAAAACTGCACTGCTTCTCCAACGACGACAATGCTAATTTCCATGTGAAACACTACGCGTTTTTTACCCCAACATTAGACATCTGAATGGAAAAATCGCGCGCACCTCGAATCTGGGTGCAGCGCAGCTGCTTGTTTTCAATGTATATATCTCTGCTTCGCATAATTCAAATAACCGCGTCGTACGATAGTTCATGCATGCAATAATCGTACGGGAAACACACATTTTGTCACACTTCCCAGCAGAGACTACCATGCGACACGGCGATTCCTTCATAATACGTCATGCGTTTTTTTCCAAATAATTTAATTATCAGACTCATGCCAGATTATCATGCCAGTCCACAGACGCACAGTCTCACTCACTCCTATACGATTGATGAATTGCGGTCATACTATGGTCACAATAGTATTACCGCAATTCACCAATCGCACGTCACTCATTGAAATGATAATCCAGAGGATCTTCTTGATGACAAAAAAAACGTTGCTTTTCGAGAAAAAGAATTGTCACAGTCCAGACTTACTCGCCACTCACACAGTCCAGACTCTCAAAACTTTACAAAGTACCAGGCTTGTGTACAGAACTTGTGAAGTGGACGCTTGTGAAGTAAAAACTTCTGACACGCTTGTGACATCATATCTCAGACACATTTAGCAGGGAGATTGTTGCTAGAGAGTCAGACGGAGATTGCTAAGCCTATAGCATTAGATCTAGAAGCAATCGTTCAACGGTTAGTAATACAAGCAGAAGACTCTGTCACCTTGAAATCTCGTCGTCTGATCCTCGATCAGATTCGTAGCATTTGTCGAAGCATCTTCATCGTAGCATACACATCGCCAAGCATTGTCATCGTTGCCGAACGACTTCCGACTTCGCTGTCGCTTCTCATGTGCGCACCCCTCGTTCACATTCACAATGTCAACCCCAGTTCGCGGTTTGGTCGCCTCAATACCATAAGCTGATAAGAAAATACTGAGTTGATTAAAACTGTTCAACTTTTTCATTTAATATTAGTTGAATCATAACAGTCACTATTTTAAGTCAGACAATAAGCCTATTGGCTGGCTAGTATCTCGAACAAGATTAGATAATCCTGTTCTAAGACTAATAGTCTGCTGCGTAGTACCAACAGTCAGTCTCCGGTTAATACTAAATCGCTTCGCCATCAAAACTGTATCAACAAATCTTTTTCTGAAACTCCGACGTCCGTACAGGCAGCAGACAATTTCTGGTAATCCGCGCCGCGACCATCTAGATTCCAGCAAGCAGACAATTTCTGGTAATCCGCACAGAGACCATCTAGATTCCAGCCAGCAGGCGCTTGCGCTCTTTGTGATCTTCTTGTTCTGCGTCCATCGGGTCCTTGATATTCTGCGAATTTTTGGAAATTTTTTTTCTTACGACTACTACTACTACTACTACTACTACAACTACAGTCTATTCCTACTATTAAATTTACTGAGTCTATTACTACCTCGCTCATCCTCCGTCCCCTACTACAATCAATTACCAGTTTGTTGCAGTCTCACCTACCAGTGGAATTAGTGCTGCCAGTAGTACTGACCTCTCACCTGCCAGTAACCTCTTCTCACCTGCCAGTAGTGTTGCCAGTAGGTGCCTGAGGATGGGTCGTAGGGTGGCAGAGCATCTACATCCTCCTCCTCCTCTTCCTCTACCATGTCCTTCATTAATTCTGCGTATTGAGCTTTTTGGCGGGAGCCGTCCGAGACTGGTGTGATGGGGGTTGGACAAGAGTGAAGTATTTTACTCTTAGGGTAATTAGTGTGTTTAATCTGATGAGGGATGAATCTGATGAGGGATAATATCATTATTATACATTGACTTAGTGCTTGTGCGCTGTACAGTTCTCCAGACTTGTCTAAGCTGTGTCTTTACTACCTGCTGCCCCGGTTACAAATTATTACCTGCTTGCTTGTGCGCTAGCTTCTCAGCCTCTTTTCGCTCCTGTTGCTTTCTTTTTCTCTCTTCAGCTTCCTTGTCCTTCTGCAATTCCGTCGTTGCGGCGTCGTTGATACCTGGACAATTGTTGTCGGAAAAATCAACTATTCCGATAATCATACAAAGAAACATTCAGATTATGATTTCCGAAATTGCAAAAGTTCGTAATACTTTGACAAAGTTCACATTGCAGATAGATCGCCGTAGGCGAAGACTTAAGTCGTCTTCTCGACTCCTTACCGTTACCGGACTTAAGCTGCGCTGTTGCATGTCTATTATAGTAAGATTAACTGTAAGTCGTCTTCTCGACTCCCTACCGCAAAAGTTGCGATCCTGCATGACCTTGATGAGGAGTACGTCTTCTCGACTCCTGAGTCCTTACCGCAAAAGTTTCGGTCCTGCATGACCTTGATTAGGAGGAGGAACTCGGGGAACTGACAATCTCCACTCCCATCCAGATCGCACTCCTGCAGCATCTTCTTCAGTTCCTCCTTTTCCGTCTCGTTAGGGATTATACCTGCGGAGAAGAATTTGTTTTTTTGCGAAGATTTTTTTTACATGCAAAAACAACTATTTAGTAACGCGAAGATTTTCATTCTAAGCATACAGGAAAGCAAATCTTCCTGACATCATGCGTTTGTACTGTTCTCTCGCCAAGGACTGCAGTATAGATTGGAAAATCATTCAAAGAAAAGCATATTCGAGGAAGTATTCACGCCCTATTCTGGGTAGTCTGTTCTGAGTCTGTTCTGAATCTAAGCCAGTACTGTTGTTTGCTGCATTCTGGACTATATAATTGTTGCTTACTCAGACTCGCAATCATCCCCAGAATTATGGTCAGATCGCAGTTGCCCTCTCCTTTCCCGTAGTGGTGGTCATAACTCTTGAAAAGCTGGTGTTTGTTTTTTTGCAGTTACCAATGGCAATATAATAGTAATACAATTATTAGCGGTAAACTCAGTCTTAAAGCTTTGCCAACCACCCCAGAATTATTAGGTGACTAGCAATATTTTCTTATCTTAGAGATCGCATTTCTACTGTCATTTATATTACTAGCATTGTATTTTCTGGTCAAAAAAACTCTGCATCAATTATTTCGATTGTACGATCGTAGTAAGTCTATAGTATTCATTCATCATATATCGAAATCTCATTGAGAAGTCTCAGAGTACCCAGACCACTCTCCCCCAACTCCCTTCTCCTCCAAACTGTACCAACTGACTTGAAGTTAATAACTGTCACTCCTCACCCCCTTAAACACCATAGCTTCGTGATTGGTGAAGTTGGCGTTTTTGCAGGCTTCTTCTTCTTCTTCGTTGAGTTCGGAGGCTTGATATTCCGAATCCTCACTAGCGTAGTCCATCTCATCCGCCTCCGCCATTTTCGGAAAAGCCTCTCTTTAATAGGAGTTGAAGAAAGAAGGATACTGTATGATGATTCTGAATCTGATGACAATGGCAATGCCGATCACTTAGAGTAGTTGAGAGGGTTTGTCGAGCTGATGAGCTGTACAAGAGTTACTAGTGAGGGGGATGGTCATCCAGGATAATTGCGGAAGACTCCACAGAAGAATCAGACACTGACAGACTTAGTTCCAAACTCAAGAAATGGAAAACTCGCGAAAGAAGTGATGACCATAGCCGCTTAGTTCTTCTGTCCAACTAAGACTCTTCGTAACAACACGTCAAATATCACAGGGTACAAAAGGACGAAAGGACAAAGAATTTCACGGATCGTTCACAGACTTTCGTTTCAACTCCAAGACACTGCCACCGTCAAGTATGCAAGACTTATTACCATAATACACGAAGTTGCAACGAAGGGAAATCAACGTCGTTACAATATACAAACAAATGCAAACATCTGCCTCCATCGACAGAAAATTAATCAGACCGTAATCGCCAAGGAAACAATGTCTTGAAACGACGACAGAAATAGAGCAGAAATATGCTTTCCAATAATATCTAAAGCGGACAAGCACAGGAACCAGAGCACAAGAACCAGAAGAACTGAGCACGCGACGACCACCGAATCTAACATCCAGAAGAATCCCGAAGAATGATATCCCGATGTTATTATGAGACAGAAACTTAACTGCCAGTAGCTGTATTCAATTCGAAGAATTCATTCAAGTCGAAGAGTTCGTCGAACGTTCGTCGAGAAAATTAACGACAAGCATGCCTAAGGCTAAGCATACTCGGAACTGTCTTAGCATTACTATATGGAGCTAGCAGGAATAATAAAATACTGATAATAGAATTTTCAGATAGTAATACTGTGTCCCCAGTCTGATATCATCGATGAAAAAAGGTACTATTTCCAGGTCACGTGCACTGTCACATAATAGAAATATCGAATAGTAATATGGATGACTCCAAGACGCTCGAGTCTAATCATAATCGTGAGGCAGAAACTAAGACTGGTTCTGCACGCTAATGCACACTATGGGAGATTATATAATCTCCCATAACCCGCAACCTGTTCGGACGAGATCTGATTTGAATAAGTTCATTGGGTTCAATATTGGAAGATTCAGTCCCTGTGGTGACGGTCCCCTCCTGCCCTGATTCTCTGGCCCCGGCGACGCCAGATTAGAATCTACTTCGTCCTCCTCATCTTCATCCAAAAGGCAGATCGGGGAGATGTCATTCTCCTTATTCCCGTTCTTTGCAGCAGTGTTAGCCTTGCCATTCAGCACTGCGGTAGTGTCACTGTTATTAGTATTACCCCAGTCAGTGTCACCTTTCTTCTCATTAACAGTTCCACTGATACTTTTACTATCACCCCCACCACCAGTAGTAGTATTATGCCCCAGTAACATCCCTAGACGTGAAGCACTCGACTCAAGGAGGGATGGAGCAGACTCAAGCAAGGAAGGATGGGACATCTTGCTTCTAGATCTGGGACTAGCGCCTCCACCGTAGGGACCAAACAATCTGTAGTAACAGTTACTGCCATCAGACGATCTCTCCTCAGCATTGTCACTACTATTATTCGGATTCTCCAACATTATTCCAGCTTGATTCCCCTCCTGACCCTTCTGATGCTCGTAATTCGAATGGGCCGACAATGAACTTGCACTGGTGCTTTGTGTCGTCTGAAGAGTTTCCTCCGAGATCCCTCGCTCCCACTTCTTGGAGAAGTTCGGAGCGGGAAGAAAGTCTGCTTCTTTCTCTGCTTTCAAATTCTTCCCCTGCAGATGGTCCTCGAAATTATTAGCATTGTTGGTGAAATTATTGGAATTCGGAAAGTCGCTATCTTTCTTCTCTGTTTGCCTAGTAATCTGGAGATGGTCCTCAAAATTGTTGCGATTGTTCAAATTATTGGAATTGGAAAAGTCGTCGACATCATTAAATTTAGATGCAATATGATTTGGAGAGGCAACAACGTCGACCTTTGCATCTTTACCAGACTTTGTACTATCATCTTGTTTCCAATCAGTCTTGTTTCCAACCCCAACGATTTGCGGAAACCTGCGTTGGCGCGGAATAACTATGTTGCTAGAACCATTAGGGCTGTCATGATGATCTGATAAATCCAGATCACCGGAAGTTGCCGCCGACATAATGGTGTTGAAATAGTTCCGCCGAACTGGGTAGTTCCAATTGGTTTGGCTCTGTGCTCGAGTCTCCTGCTCAACGGGAGCCTCCAACCTGCTTCCCCTCCCAACTGTCTTTGAATCCGATTTTTGCAGGTCGTCGGGAACTTGCTCATCGGAATCCTCCAAATTGTCACTTCGAAGAGCGACACCACTATTAGCGATTGATGAGTCAGGGTTTTCAGAGGCAGCAGCAGACTCACCAGGTCCATTTACTCTTCCTTCTGGCTTCGCCGAACTCCTGCTGCTGGTCTTAGACTTCTTGTCATATTCTACGATTGGTGACTTAAAGTTGATCCACTTGAGGTCCCAGGGATAGTAATAACTGAATATGGATGAGACCCAATGGTCCCTAGTAGTATTACTATTAGTATTACTATTCGTCGTCTTACTGCTACTAGTCGCTCCTACAGTATTACTGTTACGATTAGAACTAGTATTGGAATTAGTATTGGAAGTAGTATTACCATTGGAATCGGCATCAGTGACAGTCTGAGTCTGCGTAGTACTTCTATTGGTTAGAGTTCTGCTAGTGTTGCGTATGTAGTTGGTGTAGCGGCTCCAGCAACTATTAATCAATTGCATACCCACAAAGCAGGCTGCGAAGTACTTCATAGAAGCGAAAGATGAATTGGAGGAAGACATGGTTGATTTGAGAAGCTGGAGTTAGGCCAGGAGTATTTGCAATAATAGAATTAATATTGTTAAGTATCCGATGTTCTAGAGAAATAATGTATTCGCCTTGGTCGTCTGTTTATATGAACGTTGGTTGTCTGTTGATAGGAACAGTTCTGACTCTAGAGGTCTGTTTCAAGTACTATACAATAACAGTTACAGAGGGGACTCTGAGAGACGCTATATGTGAATGAATGATCACCCCGGCCAAGGATGGTATGCGATACGATGATCTATATCCATCCCGACAGGAAGCCGCGTCGGTTCAAAATCCTGTGATAGTTTAGTTGTTGCAATTAAATTCGAAGGAAACACGATTCCAAATTTGCACGAAATGATTGTGGACCTGATCAGAAGTATGATGTGCAAAGTGACAGTTATGCATGGAACTGTTACTACGCTCGAGCTTAGTACCACTGACAATACACGATGACTCTGGTTCTACAAGATAACATTAATGATTACTCCTTTTTTCTTTTTGCAAATTGTAATTTTTCTCAATGAACTAAGATTTACGTGACGGGAACTTCCAATAATAGACTGCCAATTAGAACATTATGCCACAAATGTCGGACCCAATGATGTCATGAGAACCGATGAAGATGAATCACAACATGTTTCTTGTGAGTACTAACTTGCATTGAGGTTGATTATTAATATTGACTACTGACTTAAGAGAATTCTGATTGGAGACAGATGGACTCCCCATCATTGCATGGACTGACTTGCCAGACTTGAAGACTTTCGAGAACTACTTCACCAAGACGAAAGATTGTTAGTGTTTATAGATCGTATGAAGATGACCTAGTTTTAGATGATCGAGACACATCCAACCAAATAATTGCTATGTAGTGGAAAACCCCACCAAAACTTGACAGAGCCTGAACCGTAATCGCGCAATGCCAAATCACGATGTGCGCCATCCAACAACATGCTGCGTAGCAGATCTCGAAAGAAGATCATATGGAACACGCGAAGACCAGACTCATCGAAGACACCGAAAACAGTTCTGGGAATCCTGTTGCAGATCTCGTGACAATTTTTGGGGTACATCTGTAACGATCGGCAAAAAAGTTAAACGCGTTTTCGATAAATGGTTTTTGATAACATCACGCCTCACCCTTATTTTCATGACAATAACATTACTACTGCTGAAGATACAATTATATAGATAGACGATTATATAGATGGATAGATGATGCAATTATATACGAATCAAACCAATAGCGAAGATATCGAATAACCAATAGTGAAGATATCGAATAACCAGTAGTAAAGATATAATTGTAGATATATAATTGCAGATTGCGATGATTTCATGATAAGGAGTTTTTTTTTCCTGACAATAATACTGATGGAGATACACGAACCAGCACAATAGTAAAGCTATAAGTATTCCTACAATATAAAGATCTATAGATATAAGTAACTTCTTTGCTCCAACGTTGACGAGCTTGTTACTGTAGATCTCATTGTAGATTGTGATGATTTCATGATAAGGATTTTTTCCCTGACAATAATACTGATGGAGATACACTACGAACCAGGACAATAGTAAAGCTATAAGTATTCCTACAATATAAAGATCTATAGATATAAGTAACTTCTTTGCTCCAACGTTGACGAGCTCGTTACTGTAGATCTCATTGTAGATTGTGATGATTTCATGATAAGTAACTTATGTGATCCATTACGATGATACTAATGAAGATACAACATGATACTAATGATGATACAACCTTGACTTCATGATAATATAGATAGGTTGTTTCACGCTTCCAGCGATAACCCGCGCTTCCAGCGATAACCTACGCGATCCTCTGATCCTCCCGTGAGCTCCTCGCCGTGTCCAGAATCGCGGAAGAATGGTATAAATATGCGTTATACAACGTCCATTCTGTAATCTACAAACGATAGAATTCGAAAGCTACTGAAGACCTAAATAGTACACTAAGAAGAAAACTAACAAAGATACAACAAGACTCAATACAACAGTGAAGATAAAATTCTACTAATGTAACTTTAAGTAACTCAGTTGTTTCTACATTGACGAACCGGTAGACAGAGATGCAGATCGTGAAGCTCTTATTTGTTTCATGCAAATATTATTAGAAGTACTGAAGATACAACAAGGCTCAACACAATAATGGAGATCGCATTGTAGATATAAGTAACTCAGTTGTTTCTATATTGACGAACTTGTAAATATAATTGTAAACTGTGAAGATTCCCTGATAAGAATATTATTACTAAAAGCGTCGATCGTCAATTGTTTGGAGTACGAATCGGACGGGTTGTGGTAGTCACGCCGAACGATCATCGATTCAAACGGAGCTTCACGGGGCAGAGTACGTTATATATCAAGGACGCCGCCATTGTCAGACCACTCCTCGGCCACTCAGAGCGTCAGACTATACGTCTTTTGAAGAATACTCGTGCCGCCAGTTGAGAAGAAGTCCAGATTATCGATTGATATGTATATATTCTGTCGGAATTCGTTCTTGATGTGTTCTTCCAAACCTCATGCCAGATTCACATAGTGAGACAGACCGTTGAACTAGAGGACGCTTTCAAGTGACAACCGGATTGGTGCTAAAAAAGACTCTTGCCCACACTCTCTGCGACGTATGGATTCGAGTTAGTGAGATGCATCTTCACCTGGATCCTCACACGTTCTTCTCAATTGGAGTGTATTGTAATATAGAAATAGTATATTGTAATAATACGAAGTATGAATCTATATCTGTTAGTCCTAAGAATATTACTATTAGTCACATGAGTTGAACTGTGTTGTATTACTATTGGAATATGCTGTTGTTGTGATCTCGTTGTAACTGTTGTTGTAACTGTTCTTACGACTCCGCCTAGTCGTGCAGAAAAGAACTGAAAGGTTCAAATGAGAATGTGCTATGTTCTGGCCATCAGCTTTCGTCAACACCCGACTCCATTGGCACGTCTTCACCTGTCATGTCAATCATACATAGCACTCCTGTTGTTCGATGACTTTTGCCAACGTGCCCCGGGGGAGACGCCAACACAGAACTTGTTCACAATCCCGGATCACGCGGTTGATTTCAATTGTTCAACAATAGGACATATTCAGTTTATATAAAACAGACAGTGCGGCTGCGACTTCAACTCCAAGCCCCTGGAAGAATCCGACCAACACTACTGATTCGTCACGACCCCTCCCTCCTCTAGCACTAATGATAGACAAAGTCATGCCACCTCATAACTCGCATTTTTCACATTGTGATTTCTGACTGATGCTTCAACTTGTGTTTCCACACTACAAACCGCTCACCTCATTGTTCCTCTTTGCGCTGACCACGCCACGTGTCACATCCCCCCTCACCCAGCTACATTTGTATATTGTTTTGTGGACTGTGTTCAGAATCAGTTGCAATCGGTCAGTTTGTAGGATGATTTGCGTATATTGAAAATCTGGATGTATGTTTGGAACTCCTTCAAGTTTTTGATCTCTCAATAATGGGATTAAATCTATATTATCTGAGTCTGTATAATACTTGTGACTCAACGCCAGCCACAGGTTCTTCTTCGTTCTTACTCTAAGACACACGAAATTCAAGAGCGTCTGCTATCTCCCGGAGCTCTCCATCCAACTCGGATTTCAATTGGTCTCCCCCCGCGAACTGCTGCTGGGGACGGAGAAGCAAATAATGTGTCTTCGGGTCTTTCTGAAGGAGTGATATCATGTCCCTCACAACCGCGTTTTCCTCCGCCACTATTAAACTCTTCTGGATTGGCCCAAATTGGGATCCAATCCTTAGACGAGAGATATTGAGGACTGCGCTCCACAAGTAGCACAGCTGAGGACAGAAGTGCAATTGAAATGTGCTGTCAACAAATCGGACCCACTGTCGGTTTTTCCCAGAGCTGTCGAATCAATGCCATATGGTGGGCCTGCAAATAAAATCGTCAACTTACTGACAAACGATTTAACGGCTCATTCTGCAATTGATATCAACAATGCACCTGTCGCACCTGATGTTATTAATATTAATGTCGTGGAGGCGTAACC
>JACLAC010017712.1_pt1 | contig 18564 bp, 30 predicted proteins | sample 8027881 | NCBI WGS metagenome assembly JACLAC01 (sample SAMN15725517, study PRJNA655200) | protist metagenome | isolation source: fluorescence activated cell sorting (FACS) single amplified genomes of... | place: Spain: Blaines Bay Microbial Observatory, Mediterranean Sea | collected 2016-01-19 | reverse complement strand
GCCTACCCAGGCCTGAACATGAGCCGCGCGCTGGGCGACGTCATCGGCAACAAGCGGGCCGGCATCAGCCACATCCCCGACGTGGTGTGCATCGACCTGAACAAGCTGGCCAACGGGCAGTCGGGCAGCGGCTCGGCGCCCAACGCCTCCGGGCTGCCGGGTGGTGCTTCGGCTAGCAACTACCGCGGCTACGAGTTCTGCGCGCTGCTGCTGTGCTCGGACGGCGTGTGGGAGTTCATCGACAACAACGAGGCGGCGCGCATGGTTTTAGCTACCGCCAATACCACCGGGGGCGCTTCGAAGAAGAGCGGTGTGAACCGGGCGGGAATTGACCCTGCTCAAGCTGCGGAGCAGCTGGCCAAGGAGAGCTGGGTGAGCCGTCACTGATCTCGCTACATCATCCATTTATCGCTTCATTATGAAGATAAAAAGCACGTTCAAATACATACGTTTCTTCGAGAATACGTAAACACTCATTTTACTGACTTCATAAACTATTTCACATTCATATGATAGGCGCGCTGGATGGACGACACCGGCGGAGAAGTCTGCGACGATATCACGGCGGTGGTGCAGACGCTGGGTTAAGCGAGCGACCACATCACGGCGGTGGTGCAGACGCTGGGTTAAGCGAGCTGTTGGGTGAAATTTAAATTTAGCGACTACTGTTTTACTAGATGTTGAAGTATAGTAGTCATTTCTTCAAGTTGTAGTGGGGGATCGCAGGGGTTGCGAATCAGATACAAGACGCAGTTGTAGATAGATTTGTCGAGCATTGACGCCAGAGTGCCTGTAGATAGCTAAAAATAAAAACGGTTTCAATGTTTCTCCCTGCAATAGAAGGGATGGTGTGTACATAGTCAAAGGAAACCGATGCAGTGTATTTTTGATTTAGACGGATATGTGAGTGAGTTTATAGGTGCGTGCGAATTTTAATCAACAAGACCTTCCAGTTCCTATTCAGACTAATTACGTTGGGCGATATCCATTGAAGTAAAGACAAAGAGAGTCAAGAAGAATTCATCAGTTCTATCACTATCTAGGTGCGGAATTTCTGTTTTCAGAGAAGCGTATTGACGAGAAGGTCAAGGTGAGTTAGAAGAAGTGGAATTGTTGTATCACAAAATAAAATTTTATGTATGTGTTCTTTTGTAGGCTAGGCGAAACGAGCTTTAGCGGGGACGCAGTATTTGCATGCGCATGCGCGTGTTGTCGTATGGGGAAGCTTAACAGTTTGTCGATAGAGAAGAGTTGCACGAAGCAGTTGCAGTTGTAAGCGTATAAATAGATTTTCAGAAATGTGTGTATGTGAATGAGAAAGTGAAAGATCAGCATCGAATAGAATTTTAAAGGACGGAATCTTTGTGAATAGGAAGAGACGGAGCCGGTGATGATTGTTGTCAGATGAACACTACTACAGACACACTACGAATTTTGCTTGGTAAGTATTTCATGATGAAGTTCAGTTGTGTCTGTCTGTGCTGTCTTACTCGTGTCGTGCTGTGTGTGTACGCGTCGATTCCACACAGTGCGTCAACACTCTGATACTTACGATTCAGATGAGACTCATTATCAGCGTTCTCCAAGAAAGAATATCTAAGGTTTAGATTTAGAATAAGATTTGATACAACAGCAACACAACGCCAACGTCGACCAAAATGGAAATGAGTGAAGAAACGCTGTTCATCGCACTCGTGCTCGTGATTTGCTTCGTTTGCTTTTTTGCATGCGTGGCATCCTTCGCGGCTAATATTTTTTGGTCTTAGGAGGGACGACGTCCGCCAGCACCTGCTCACCTGGATCTGAATGGTGTCCCTAACCCAAATTACGACGCGCAGGGGCGGCTGACGAGTGGGACGTGATCGACTGGGTGAGTGAACGCGTGAGCGTGAGGGAACGCGTGAGGTTCGTGAGCGTGAGATCAGCAACCGCCTGTAATTGTAGGTGTGATCGCATATGCGGATGCGGACCCGCAGGTAGCAGCGCAAATGTCGGAGATGCAAAACGATCCGTAGATGTCGGCGCAAATTTAGCAGATGTAGCAGCAGCAGCAGCTGCAGCAGATGCAGATGCAACAGATGGCTGGTGAGGGAGACACGGCGGCAAAGGCTGACACAAGTGGTGGGTCTGGTGCTGCTGAACCGCCACAGACGCCGCCGAAGGCCATGGCGGCGGGTGAGATGGCCGGTGGAGAAAATGGGGAGACGGAGACGTACAGTAAAGTTTGATAAATGTATGAATGTTGATGTAGTACGCAAATTAAGATACCCTTGCAAGACTATGCATTACAGTTTTGTGTTGGTTACAGTTGGAGTCGTCTTCGTCAAGTCAAAGGTCAGTATTATAATGTCATCTTTCCTGTGCGATTCTGGTGCCGTGGTCGAAGCTCTAGGTTTAGTTCTTCTATTCAAACAAAAAATCACGTCTACGTCGAACTACACTTTTAGAGCTCTCTTGATGTTGAGGGTTTCTTTCTTTTTTTTGGAACGTGTTCTTCTTGATTTGAGGCTACTCTAAAGATTTGATATCGAAATCGGTCGATTAAAAGAATTCTCTCACCAAGCATAAAAAATGGTTCTCGACTCGCTGACCGGTCGCGACCTGCTCACCCTGGTTCTCGCCGCCGGCCTCATCCTCTGTAGCGCCGCCGTGGCCGTCCTGTGCGTCGCGCTTTCGAAAAAAGACAAAGAGGTCCGCAAGCTCGAACGGGAGGAAGACGAGCTCGCCGACATGGTGTAAAGTGTGGAAAAGCGTGCGCTGCGTCGGGCGCGGTCACAACAAGCACTTGAGACAGGAGACGGTTTTGGTAATAGTGTGGCTGTGTGTGGTGCTGATGGGAGATGACCTGCGACCGCCACAGCGGACACGACTGACTGTGGAACCACGACGCCGAAAAGTCCGAAAAGTGACACATCGTCCTAGTAGCGCGCGTCTGAGCAAGATGCGGCTGCACCTCAGGCAGCGCTCGAGCGAAACTCTCGAAAAAAAGGAGAAGCTGAAAAAGCGGTAGATGAAGGGGAGTAAGCCGAAAGGGTGCGGGGTAGTGAGGGGGTCGATATCTTCAAGTTCTAGTTCAGCAGCCTCACATTTTCTTGATGGTGTCAATGAGCACGATGTAGACCTTGGACAGCGATGATGATGATCATAGCGCTTGCGGAGTAATTCTGGCTCTGGTAAGCCTAAGCGTAAGAAGTCGGCTGGAAGCGGAAGTGGAGGTGGAGGTGGTAGCAGCAGCAACACAATCGAGTTCGTCTCACGCGATAAAAAAAGCCGCTCGAAGAACAAGTCGAAGGAGAAGACTCAGAGGCATAAAAATATGCGCGAGGGGGAGTGCGCGTCGCCTAAAAATGGCACGTCGCCCACGTCGGCAGGAGGCACGCCGTCGCTCCAACTACTGCCTCGCACGCCGGGTAAGACGGGTAAGACGGGTATTAAGTAGACATCGCCCACGTCGGCGCGCAATGCTTCCAAGAACTCCCCCTACGCGTCGCCCAACTCGAATCTGTACGCGTCGCCCAACTCGTATCTTGTAGAATCTCCACCGCGATCTGTGCAGCTGCAGCAGCAGTACTACTACGTCACTGCGAGTCCGAGCCCGAGTCTGCAGTCGCCGTTGTTGGCAATGTCGCAGTCACCTGAGGTGTAGATTTCGCCATGCACTAGAGGAGCAGGTGGAAATAAAAAAGGCGTCGCACTACTAAAACAGTAGGGGCCCAGCCGAAAGCGGTAGAAAAGTATACGCCGCCGCCTGAACAAGCACACGCACACCTAGAAGCACAAGCGCACAGGTGCGGACGCAGGGAGTCCCGGCGGGGGCTCTGCGGTAGGTGCCTTGATGAACGACGAGCGGTGCAGCGGGCGAGGGTCTCCTGGAGGGAAGTGGAGCAACGGCGACTCGGCAGAGCTACCGGCGGTGCCGCACCAAAGAAGTAATTCGGTGCCGACGCCGGGCGGGGTTTAGAACAATGGCGAAGATGGGCGCGAGCAAGAGTACGTGTGGGTCCGCTTGCCGAGCGGCCGAAGAGGCAGCCGTGAACGTACGAGCGATCACGATCGAGTTGATGACTACGATGCCAGGAACGCGAATGTGAATACGAACGAGACTGTGGAGCATCATCAGCATCACCAGTTGTGCGGCTGCAATGATAAAGGTTGCAAAACCGCGGAGGTGGAGGTGATGACTGACCTAAATTCGGGAAATTACATGCTCAGAGTTACTAACGCTGCGAAGGCCTAGAAGGTGCTGAAAAAGAAGGTGCAGATCCAGTAGCAGCACAAGAAGGACCGGTTCACGAAGCACTGACATTAGGGCGCGGCTGCTAAGAAGAAGTCCAAGGGCGGCTAGGCGCTGCAGCAAAGGGAGCGCCAGACCAAGAAGCAGAAGGCTTTAAAGGGGCAACAGCAGCAGCAGCAGCAACAGGACGATCAGCTGCAGAGGGAGCTCGTTCGGCAGGGGCAGCAGACGAACATGGGTTTGGGTACGGGTTTGGACAAGTCCGTGCCCGAACCTACGTTCGTCTGCTGAGTCCAAACCCAAACGAGTCCGTGCGGGGCGCAGCGGCAAAGCCAGCGCAGTCGGCGCACGGCGAGCTCCGGCTCAGCGCAGGTGCGCTCGCCGGCAGATGAACACGAACGTGAAGGTGCTGGTGAAGTGCAGGCGCAGCCGAAAAACGAGCGCGACGCGGAGCACAAGAACTACCTGCACGCGCGGTACGCATAAGGACAGGCCTCTAGATGAGGAAGAAGGATATTTAACGCCTTGTTGTAAGCATCATGTTCATGAAGAGACTGATGTAGTGATGGCATCGTGATTGATTAGGTGTAGGTGACAATCGAATACTATGAGTATGACCTGTGGCTATGTTGAGCTGTGTAAGTTTGTAAATTGGACTGACGCCGACGGTGCTTTATTTGTAGGCGTGGTTAAGTATTGTCAATCTCAATATGTTTGTGCTACAGCTACTTGGCCGGGCGTCAATTCAAAGAAAATCAATGTAGTGCCACGTATTGCTACATACGACTTCAACGACCTTGATCATCGATTATGAAACGCAAGAACATTGACCTACCTTAAACAATCATAAGACAGCTGGAGAGAGACCTTTGATTTTTGTGAGAGACCTTTATTGACTTTGACTTTATTGTAGATTTTTTTCTACATTTTTACTACTCCCTCTTTTGCAAGTAAAAATAGAAAGTGCGCCGAAGTAACAGCAACAGAAATAGAATGATGTTCAGGGCGAGTGCGAGAAAATTCGTGTATACCACGTCGTTTCTCGCACTTATTGGCTTCTTTGGTTGCGCGCACGCGAGCAACTTGACGGATAACGCTACAAACGTGTCGAGCAGTAACACCTCGTCCAGCAGTAACACGACGGCAGAATCAGTAGCCTCGGCCTCACCGGAGCCAGAAATAAGTTCAAGTACATGACTGAGCGCCGACGTGAGTGTGAGCCAGACGACAGACGAGCCGACGCTCGTCGCTTCCCAACTGCCAAAATGCACGACCATGTGCGACAACGGCGTTCCGGGCACTGGCATGCCGTGTCTCTACGGCGATAGCACAAAGTGCCACACGAGCGACCCGTCCGGCGCGTCCTGCAAGTGAAACAAACCCGCCGCGCACGCAGTGTGTTGTGGGAGCCAGATCAGCGGCGTCACCATCGCCTGCACGGTCCAGCACCAGAACGTAGTGGAGCAGACTTCACCTTCTCCCGCTATCACAGACCAAACCCAGTCCGAGGACGGTGCCGAAAACGTTAACGTAACGGCACCAGTCAGGGCGAGGGGATACGGCTTTGGCAGGAACCGCTCGAGCGACCTGAGTCTGGACCCCGCGTGCCTCGGCACCGGCGAAGGGCACGACTTCTCGCACTGCGTGAGCCTGCGACTGAGCATGTCCAACGGGACCCGACACGGGAACGACGCGGAGGCGGCGAGGAAATATTGTCGTGAGACGGTGTGTGGAGTGGCTGTGGTGGAGAAGGAGGAGACGGAAGACGCGGTGGACGAAATAAAGGTCGAAGCCGTGGAGCCCGTAGAGTCGACGACGTCGACGACAACCACGACGACGACTTTACTAACATTCTCGCAACCTTCCGGGGACGCCGGTATTTTTTTTACTTTTTAGTGACTACGCTCCGCTTCTGCTGCTGCTCGCTGCCATCGCGCTGTGCGTGTTTTTGGCTGTGCGGCTGGCGCTGTGGCGACGCAGGAGGCGGAGGGAGAAAAGAGAGTGAAAGAGGTGGTTTGCCGTACCCGTCGCGTCCATGAACAATAACATGCTTGATGAGGATGACGCAAAAGGAAAAGAGCAGGCCAAGGCGCAGCTGGCCGATAAGTAGAAAAAGCATGGAGGTGACGCGGACGCAAATGCGAATGCGGACGCCAATAACAATTATAAGGATGGCACGCCCAAGTCGCCAGTGAGCGCGGGGTCGCCGAATGGTCAGACTCCAGTGACGCCTGCGAGCGCAGACTCGCCGGGCCGGCCTGCTAAATCGATTCTGAAAAAAACGCAGGGGTCTTCGCCTGGATCGCCGAATCAGGGGCCGAGGCCGATCCTGAAAAAAGCTGATGGTTCCTCGCTGGTGAGCAGGAACACGAACGCGCAGCGGGACGATCAATTTGACTTGCGCAATGAAATTGAAAACAAGCTTGACGACTTCACAAATGAGCAGCTTGACGACATGATCAATGAAATTGAAAACAAGTAAAAGAGACACGGAGGTCCAAGCAAGTCGCGGCGTGTGTATAGAGCGAGTAAGTCTAAGTCAAACGATGCCTCACCTACGTCTTCGTCCTCGCCTCTGACGCTAATTAAGTGAAACAAAGCGTCGCCGACTTCTTCATCGCCGTTGACGCTGAGCCTGACTAAAAAGTCGCCAACTACGCCAATCACGGCAACAGGTGCAAAGGCAAACAAAGGAGCGCGCGCCGTCTATGGTATACAAAGGGGCAAGCGGGATAGAGATTGAGATAGCGAGACCCGAACTGGTGCCGGTGCTGATGCTGTCGCGAAGCCTGTCTTAGCGAAGGGTGACACCAAAACCGAAACGACCTCGTCCGACGATACTAAAACTAATATTACACCTACGAGTACGCGGCGCTGAATGTAGAAAGGCGCTCCGACTAAGTAGGCTGCAGCAGCGGGTGGAGCAGCGGCGTCCGATGCCAATGAGGCCAAGCCAAAGGAAAAAGCCAAAGCGAAGGGGAAGGCGAAGTAAAAGTAGGCCCTGAATTTGAACTTAAGCAATCTCAATCTCTCGCCGACAGCAAAAGCGACGCCCTCGAATGTTTTGTCGAACAAAGCGGGAATGTTATCGCCGATGGCTACGCCGGCCGCCGTCAGCAGGTTCGGCAAGTAGCTGGACATCTAGGCGTAGGCAACAATGAAGTGCAACGCACACGCGGTCGCGGCGAACGCGAAGTAGAGAGGCAAAGGTGAGAAAGGCCAAGGTGGAAAGAGCAAGTAACAATGAAAAAAGACCCCGACCGACTCAAGAATAGACGTGAGTCCTTCATCTGGAGCAGGCAAGAGAATTTTTGGTAGTCCGAGCGGGTCAAATCGAGATTTGACTGTGACGGTGAGTCCTACTGCAGGGAGTAATAGGGGTTGTTTGTGTCCCACTGGGTCGAGGATAGATGTGAGTCCTACTGCAGGGAGTAAGAGAGGTCGTCTGAATATGTCCAGATTAGATGTGAGTCCCACTGCAGGGAGTAAGAGAGGTTTGAATATCGGTCCTACTGGATCGAGGATAGATCTGAGTCCAAGCGCGTCGAATTTGAAGCGTCCACAACTGCTCACCCCTACCAGTGGGCTCTCGCTAACCGTCGCCAGTCCTCGGTGAAATGAAAACAAGTCACCTTCGGCGCAGTCTATGCTGGGCTCTCCATCAATGAAGCGGAGCTGATCCTGAATGTGAACCAAAAAGTCGCCCGAGTCATCTACGAAAAAGATCTCGTGAGGCTCGCAAAAGTCACTGAGAAAGTAGAAGCCGCCGCTCTCTCCGTCTCCGGCGGAGAGCTGAATCCGAACCAACACTATGTCGCCGCGCGGGTGGCGCGAAGGCGGAACGGGAGCCGGCTCCTCCCTTACATGATCACCATCACCATCACACAAGCGCAGCGGGAGCCGCCTGAGGGCTGGCGGCCCGAACACGGACTCGATCATATGAGATGTATTGGATGGTTCTGTTGTGCCGTCGCCGCGAGGACGCCCGCAGCAGTCGCCTAATGCTAACAAGCACGGAGGTGGTGGTGTAAAGGCGAAAGCAAAGCACGCGCCAAAAAAACTACCGGGTATGGCGCGCAAAGGTGCCTAGAAAAAGGCGGGAACTGATATTAAGACGGCTGGTGATGAAAAAGATGGAGAGTCGAGAGGTGCTAAGAAAAGGCACTCGTTGGAGATGTTTGGTGTAGTAAAAGACGAAGTCGATAGGGTTGGGGCCAACTTCACTAAAAAAGAAGATGGCGATCTGGACGTTACCACCGATGTGCCGCACTGTGGAACACGAAAGCAGGGACACAATGAGCACGGTGATTTTGATTCTCAATTTGATGGCGCAGGATCAGATGGAGGCGTTGCAAAAACCAAATGTCGCGCTTCGTCGCCCGACGGCGATGCCACTGGCAAGCTTTAGACCGAAGTTGAGCAGAAACGGAATAAGCCCCAGCAGCTGCGAAAGCGCCGAAGTACCGATGGTGCGCAGTCTTGAACTGGAGATGGAGATGATGATTTCGAAGCTAATGCTAAAGTAAAGCACAAAATATATGGTCGTGGCAACGAAGAAGATGGAAGCGATGTCCACGCTGCAAACGATTCGAAAAAGCGAAACAAAATTAAGGTAGATGAAGATTGCACTGGCAGTCTGATCGTGCGCGACGATGTCGAGCAGCAGGGCCTAGACAAACAAGAGGGCGGTGGGAACAAACTCCGAAATAAGAGATGAAGCAGCGAAGGTGTACAGGCGAAGACGCCAAAAAACAAAAAGAAGAAGGGAGAGGCTACTGATACGTGATGAAGCCATGGAAGTGTAGGCTTCGCTGATGTAGCAGACGGAGGCAAGCATAAGAAGAGGCGGAGCAATACGGTCGTCGAAGGCGAAGACGACTTGCTCGTGCTGGTGCCGGCGACCGACGCAAGGTACGATCCGATGATGCAGCTAGACGCCCTGATCGCCCTCGACAGCGGAAAATTCAAGGGTGACTGTGCTTCTGCATCGCCGATGAATGTCAAACTTAAAACTGCGACTGCAGCTGGGCAGTTCTCGAGCCGGGCAGAGGCATAGGCAGAAAATTCGATGCGCGGACGAAAAAAGACGCGGGCCGGGTCGCGCGCTGAGCGTGCAGATAAAGGACTCATTGAAGTCGATCGTCTGGAAAGGTTGGGGCACAGCACAGTTGGCGTCGCGGCGGACGCACTGGAAATTGAAGATATAAAGGCTCAGGCGCTAACCTACGATGGTAAGGCAGATGGAAAAAACAAGAAACAGTGCATGCGGTGAAGTGGGGTTTTAAAAGGAGCCTGCGCCGCGATCGAATTGAGTGCGAAGGCGAATGCGAAGGCAAAGCACGAGGAGCATGCCCAGGAGCATGCCATCGCAGTTGCGACCGCCGCATGTGATTTGTCTGTGTCGCCGGCTGGCTGACGCAGTTGAAATAAAAAGGTACCTGCAGCTGCAGGGCACCAGCTCGACGCGAGCTGCCGCAAGAGCAGTGAGAAGCCCGGTTAGCGCGGCAGGACGCCCGTTGGCGTGCGTTTGGATGCAGACGCCCTCCACGCGGGCTAGAAAGAGCTGCTCACTCCTTCTAGTGCCTCCTTCTAGCCCCCGTGGAGGGCGTCTGTGAATGGACCCGGTGCCGTCAGCCCAGTCATGGCCAAGCAGGGCCAGGAAAACGTAGATCATCTTTTGAAACAGATCGGAGGAGAAAAAAATCTGGGGAAGGACATCAGGGTTAGCGCCAACGCTGGAGATATTTTTGGGATGACGAATGCCCAAGTAGCTGCTAAGAAAATGAAGACAAAACTTGGAAATAAGGGCAAGAAGGACAAGCTCTTGACCAGTGGAATCGGTGGCGCGTGAAGCCCCGTCAACAGCGCTCTGAGCCAACAAGGGCAAGGACTAGGTGCACATTCAATGCGCTCGGTCCTCTCAGCCTCGCCTGGCGGCGGTTCTATACGCCCTTCCCCGACGGGTAGCGGTATAGGGGTCGGATCTTCTTCGCCCAAGAAACAGAAAGACAAAGATAAAAATAACCTCGTCCTACCTGCACCGCGAGGCAAGTGTGCCGCCGCGTAGTTTATGCAAAGTGCGCGTGCAGCTGCGAGGGGCAGTGCGTCGCCGCTGAGCAGCAGGATCGGGGCGAGTTGAGTCGGGGCGAGTGGAATTCTTGGAGTGGGTGGAGTTGGAGGTACGGGAAGCAACAGCAAGGCGAAAGGTGTAGGTGTGAACAACAAGCTAGCTAAGCCAAAAAATGCTAATGCTGGAGGTGCAAATGCAGCGAATAATAAGTTCAATGCAGGAGGAGGCGGTTCGAAGCTGCACTCGCCGTCGGGCCTGGGCGCAAGTGGATCGCGCCTGATGGTACCAGAAGTGTCTACCGCATGTTGCTCGCCCTCGCGGAGTAAGAGTGGGGGACTAGGGACGCCAGGAGCAGCAGGATCGAAGCAGAAAAACGCCCAGCACGCCAAAGCCAAATCCAATTCGCCGACTGGCTCTGCCTCTGGAGTTGGGGTAGGGGTTGGCAAGAAAAAGTAATCAAGTATACAACTGGAACTAAATGTCTGATCGTTCTATATACGTATTGGTATTGGTTTTTATGCACTGCATCTGCAATGATCATGATTATCTCTTTTGACTCTAATGCTGTTCCTGTTCGGTGTGGGTGTCATCTCCTATGTTTGTGTGGGATGTAGATGAAATCAAAATTATGTTGAGAGCTGCCTTCGAGAGATAGGCTGGTTGTAAGCAAAGGCTTATCATCATGCAAGTCTTGACGCGACTAAACTGCACTAAACACTAGTATCGCGTGGTGGATTTGTAAATAGAAAATAGAGGAAGGTGGAAACATATCGATAAAACAAGAGACTTAGGTTAAGATGAAGATGTCCCGCCGCCGTCTCGCTCGCTCGCTCACAGCGACGGCCGCGACCGCGGCCGCGATCACAACTTTCACAAGCAGCACAGGAGGTGTGTTGGCAATAGGTAATGAAGCCGCTAAGGGTCACAATAAGTTTGAGCAGTAGTGAGCTTAAGTTCGCGCGCGACCGCTTGGTTAGAGAAGCCGGGGACGACCTGAACAAGGAGAGTCTGCGGAAGGCGTACCGCAAGATCGCGCTGAGACTGAATTAGAACCTGTGGCAGAAAACCGACACCCTCGAGTTCCAGATGCAGATGCTGAACCTCGCAAAAGATGCTCTAGTAAATGGTGAATAGAGCGCGTTCGATGACGCATTTTCTCCTGGTATGAAAACATCGTACAAGGACCGGTGAGAGGAGGGTCATCAATTAGGGTAAGGGAAGCGGTTGCGACTCACTAGCACTACAACTCATTCTATGATTTTAATATACGTTTTCCTTTTCAAGTTGATGTAAACTGTTCGTACAGCGACTGCAACTCTTTTTCTTCCTGAGCGGTGGTCCTCTGCTCCTGCCACTACCATTTCATCATGCTTTCACTTTCTATTTCTAACACTAACAGCACCTCCGAGGACCAGTTCGAGGCCATGATGAAGTGGCAGGAGCAGGCGGTCGAGGAAGAAGTGGAATTCACCGAAGCTGATCCCGAGACAGGCGTGAACGAGGCGAACAAGATGTTCGAACGAATTCTCAGAGAGGTCTACGCGAAGGAGGTTTTGAGCAAGAGAGGGAGTGGTAATGTCAATAGGGTGTGGCGAAATATCAGGTAGCAGATGGACTCGGAAACCGCCACTGAGGAGGGCGCGCGGCAACTGTCGGCTGAGGACAACTTCGTGATCGACCGGCGCTTAAACCTTGCTCTGCAGGCGTGTGGCCTCGACCTCGACTGAGCGTTTAGTGGGGGAGCGCCCGAGCCCGGGGAGGTTGAGTTGTTGTGATGAAAAGGCTTGGAGGAAATCGCAAGCGTGCAATGGGACGGAAGAAGCTATAGCTGTCCGCCGCCTTGATTTTTAAATGTCGAGGAGGCAGAGGAACACGACGGTTGATATGGCGACGAGGACGATGCGGGAGATGGCACGGTTGACATCGACGGCGAGCAAGAGCAGGCTACACGTGAGAGCGCGGGCGGCAATAACTATCAGAGAAGAAGGAACCCTTGCAGTGTGTGCGGCAAACGGATTGCGAACAACGCCGAAGCGAAGGCCAAGCTGTTCACCTTCGCTCGAGAATTGAGAGAGCTTCACGAGCAGAGGTGACGGTGAGCGCACGGCATTCCTGGCACTGGCGCGGGCTCAGCGGATGTTGCTCTCAAGGGCATCGACTGATCTTTCTACTACGGCGCCGGCGAACAAGCTGGGTCAGAGTATTGAGGATCTAATTACAGCAGCCCGGTCAAGGAGGACGTTTTCTGCCTCGAGCGGAAGTTTTCATTATATGATTACTTCAAGGCCGCCTTCGATGAATACAAATTTAACGAACTCATCTCGAAAGCTTATCCTTTGGATCCCTGCGGCCTTCTTGGTCTGGAGGAATTTGTCAGAGAACGCGTTCAGGTGCAAAATACCATGAACCTGGGGCCAGGCGGTGGCAACGCGCGGTCGGATCAACAAGTTAAAACGGATAGAAGGGTGGTGAGGTGATTGATCGGGCTGCTTGGACTGCAAAGGTAGAAGTACAGGAATCATAACGACGTGACGTTTCTGGGCAGCTTTCTGAAGGAGATTTAGAAGATCACGGCCGAAGCGGCGGCGAGTGGCATGATCGAGAAGGAGTCCATGGGCGACGCGCTTGACGTAGATGTCGAGGAGTTCGAACGCAAAGTGAAGGAGAGCGAAGAAGATTTAACAAGGTGAGCGACGAGACTGCTAGATCTAGGAGACGGCGAAATCAAGGCACCTGAGAAGGACAACAATGGAAGATTATTAACTGATGGAGATAAGAAAAACTTCCAGGTCGCGGTGCGCGTAGAGAAGGAGAAGGCATTGCAGGATGCGAGACGGGCGCTGCTGCTGGCGAGCATCAAGAATCTCGAAGAGGTCATTTGGAACGGCGTAGCATTCCCTGAGCTGCACGAGGTCACCGCAAAAGCCATTACGGATCTATCCGAAACACTTCAGTTGGGTGGGGTCTTACAGGAATTCGCTGAAGATTTAGATAATCTTGAATTTTTGTGGGAACCGCCGATGAAGGCGCGGTTCGAGCACCTGAGCTTTCCGGGGATGAACCTGCGGCCGTACATTGTGTACGAGGCGGGTCTATTGTAGTGAGTGGGGGAAAGAAGTTTTACAATGAGGGGCTGACAGGAATCAAACCGAAGGAGGAGAGGAAGTTCCGAATCCGAACTGGGACCCCGTGAAGATCGGCCTCGGCTACCTCGACCTAACCCCCTACTGCGACATGCCCTAGCAGATCGCGGGCTCCTTCTTGCAGGCGGGCTTCTGGTTCTTCAAATAGATGAGGAATTTGGGCGATGATACCGGCGCTTGAGACAACTGGGCGTGAGACTTCATCAACGCGGACCTGACGGCGATCCAGCTGGAGCCGAGGATGACGAGGGATGCGATGATGTATTCTTTGAAAAGAGCCGCGCTGGAAGCGTTGGACACGGCGGAGACGATGGCCAGTCACCTGGTGAACCCGAGCATCAGGTTCTTTCTCACGCGCACATCACTTAGGTTGAGGAACACTCTATTGAGAAATTATGCGCACGTGGCGAAGGCGAAACGGGGAGAGGGAGGTGGGGACACCCAGTACGACGAGGCGGTGATGCGGATGGACGCCGAAAAACTCCTCAAAAGTTATAAGGAATACAAGGTGATCCAGCGCTTCCAGCCGCTGTGGCACCCACCTTCGATTATGATCGGCGACATCCTGTTCATGGACATCCTCACGTCATAGATTACTAGTAACACTTTCAACTATTTTTTAAAGTTTAGCTTTTAGGCTATCGATTTTAAATCAGTAAAATACTGTGTTTTTGCACGGCTGTTGCTATACTTTTTCACATCTTACGAGATCCTTCCTGGAACGCTTTAAATTTAAAATTTCACCCAGGTCGAAACTCCAAGAAAGCTTCATGGCAAGTGTTGGAGCATTAGTGAACACTCTCGACAGCAGCTGAGGCTCAGACGGCGCGATGGACCTGCAAAAAGCCTTGATCGCACCATTAAGTGAAAAAGACCTGGCGTTCATGAACTACGAGTACGACCTACTGCAGCACCGGGGCGACCTGATGACCTCCCGCTTTCGCGCGATGGAGATGGCGATCAAAGACCTGGTGCAGACGGCGTAGAATGGTTTATTGGGCGGCATCGGGGGCGCGGGCGGTGGCTCGTACGCGGCAGGAATGAAGGTCATCGGCGTCCCCGACCCCGCGTCTCAGGCTAACCACATGTGATACAAGCAGCTGTTCGCTTCTATAGAGGGCAACATCAAGCCGAGTTTTCTATCAAACTATTTTGATAGAAACGGGTTTTTTAGGCTGCAGAACGAACTGCTGGACAGAGCGAGTGGGAAAATCGTGGATGGTGAACATATTAAGTTCAGGAGCAAGTTCCTGAAGAAGCAGCAGACGAACAGGTACAGGCTGACGGGCAGCTTCTTGAGTGAAGGTAACACATTTTCTGCTGTACATGGGATCGAGTTCGACGTCCAGACCGGTCACGTCTATCTTCTCGCGAACAGAGACCTCGACGCCGAACCCCTGGTGGACGCGGAGGACATCGCGGTGTTATTAACAACCGTCGACGTCGTGGAACCCGCATACGTTGCGATCGACCCGGTCAGCACCTGGCATGTATTTAACAAAGCTAAAGGGAATGTGCTGATGAACACAAAAGCTGGCGAAACCCTGCGGTATTTATCCTATCTCTTACAGCAGATCGCCACGTAGACCGAGGTCAGTAGTTTTGTGCCGTTTAGACAGCGGCCTTTACAAGGAATTAACCTCAACATCAACCGCGTGGAGATCGGGGAGCCGTGGCAAGTTCCCCGCGTTTGGTTGGAGTGTAGGAAGTTGGAATATAGGCAGGAGACCACGGTGGAGGGACGGTTGAGGATCCTGTTCAACCCGGAGAAGGTGGCGGTGGAGGTGAATCATGGGGAGCCGCTGATTCCGATTGAGGAGGAGGTTGGTTCGTGGTCGTTGACGAAGTTGAAGGAGGTTATTCGCAGGTTGGTCAGGCTCAGGTGAATGAACGTTGAAGTGAATGGAGAAGACGGTAGCTCGGGCTCGGGAGAGAAAAAAACCTGTGAAGAAGGCGACGAGAACTGCGACCCCAACGAGGACATCAACATCCCGCGGTTTGATTTTGGGATTGCGACGGACAAAGCGGAACTAGTAGAAACAGCGCAAAAGCTGATGAGAGAAAATCCCATGGCATTCGTGGAGAGCGAGACCGAGAAAAATCCTCTGATTATTTTTGGAAGAAGACTGACGCACGTGTACCTTTCGATTTTAAAGGAATTTCCACTTTTTAAGAGGTTCGAGGAGATGTGCAAGCTGAAGGCCTTGTCGCAGATCCTGTGAAACCGGCACGGGCAGGTGCGCGAGCAGGCGAACAACGCGGACACGGTGTGACTGAAGCAGGAGCAGAACGTGGAGCAAACCAAGATAAACACGTGGGTGGAGATCATCGTGCAGACGCGGCAGCAGCTGCTCAACCAGGAGCTTAGTGTGGACAACTGGAACCCCGGCAAGTGCTTCGAGGGCGACGGCGTGACGGATATTCAGAGCGATCTTTCGTTCAAGAACTGCTGCAACGGGCTGCCGAACACGTACAACAAGTGTTTTGACACCGTAACTAAGGGGTGAAAATACACCTACGAGCAGTGCTGTCCGGACGGCGCTGGGAAGCTCGGTTTTAAGAGGAAGATTGTGCGGGGCATTGCGGCGCAGCTGATCGCGATGTCTGATTAGTAGGCAGCCTGCGGATCTGACGGTGCTGACGTCGTCGCTGGAGAGCTACTTCCGGTACCCGTACGACACGCGGGCGGTGGCCGGGGGGGACAACGCCTTGTACAGTATCATCCGGTCGCTGTACGACGCGGAAGACTTCGGCGCGGCGGCCGCCGCTGCGGCAAGCGGCGGAGGTGACGCCTCTGGCAGCAGCGGGGTTGAGAAGCGCGTGAAATAGATGAAGGACATCTGATCGCGCTTCGACTCCGAGGTCGGCAGCCTGAAGGACGCGATCTCGGGCATCAGGGCGAAGGCGAGCGTGCTGCAAGTGAACCAGGACGGTGGGTTCGAGGGCAAGAAGGCGCAGGACCAGGAGGGCAAGGTGCCCTTCCACGACGAAGATGGCGAGGACAGCGAGCACGATGGCACGCTGGACAAGGAGCTGGAGAAGAACAAGGCCATGCATCACTTAGACTTAGTTGAATTTATTCAATTCAAATGTCATGGTCTTCAGGTTTGACTTTTTTGACTTTCTATTTAGAAAAAGTAAGCCTTTCCAATCGCAATCGATTTAAAGCGGCTACGAGACCGGCAGTTCATCACACCATTAACTTTTGGCTTTCAGGTCGAAGAGTACAGCGTCAGCGCGCAGCAGCTGGTGAGCGACACCAACTGGGTGCCCGCCATCGGCACGGTGCGCAAGATCTACAGCGGCGCGCTGCTTGGCCCCGAGATGGCCGAGGCGCCGCAGCGGTTCGACATGGCCACCTTCCCCAACTTCGAGCGCGTGAGTCTTTCGAAAATTTTCGACTTCGGGGGCCGATCATCTTTGACATCTACCAATGCACAAGACGGCGCCGGCGTGGCACTCGCGTCGGTAGGGGCAGATTCGCAAAGGCACCAGAAGAACCTGATCACGCTGGAGCTGGAGAGCCTTGCGCTGGACGTCGCGAAGCACGGGCACAAGAAGAAGGACGGCGGTGCGAACGGGCAGCAGCAGTTCGGCACGGGGCTGCAGGCGTCGGACAAGTGCTCCGGCGCCGAGTGGCTGAGACTTGATGACTACGACTCCGCAAGTATCGGAGCCGCTGTTCCTGGGGGAGGCGCTGCTTCGTCCTCGGGCGGCGCGGACGAGAAGGATACGGGTAATGCGGCGGTGGAGCAGAACACGATCCGGGGGCTGGGCGTGCAGCAGGGCCACGTGATCAAGGTGGTGGACCACCACCGCGGCGTGATAGAAGAGGGCTTGTATGTTGAAGAGTTGATCAACAATAGAAGGAAGTTGATCGGGATCACGCGCGCGCACCAGCAGGGGGAGAGCGGCGAAGGTCGTGCGTCACTTTTCAATCGAAGCTTCATATCTATATGTTGACCACCACGATACTGTAATAAAATTATATGAATCAGAACAAGAAAAATCAAAAGCAAAACTTTTCTCCACTACTTTCCAGGCGGCGCCCAGTCCCACCCCGCCGCTCCGCAAAATACCGGACCCGAATCGCTAGTGAGATATTATGATAGGTCGCAAGTTGACGTGCTCGTCAAGAACAACTTCGACGATCCCGACACTGGGCTGCTGTACAACTTCAACGTGACGGAGAGGTGCCCGGGCGGCAAGAAAGCTGGTGGGCGGACACGGTTGGAATGTTTTTATGTACCATCTACTTCTCTACTGCAAGTTGGTGGATTAAGTTAAAGATGAAGACCTTGACCTTCTCCTAGCTGTACGTGATGAGAAAACAGTTTTATTTTTTGAGCATCAAGCAACAACATTTCATCATCAAATCAAAATCATCGTGGACTGCTAGTGCGGCCACGCCTCGTTCTCCTTACTCTTTCTATGATTTGATTAGGCGCCGGCGCCAAGAGCAAGGAGGAGGAGGCCTGGCCGCAGTGCGTGCACCAGAACCTCTTCGCCAAGGGCAACGGCATCTTCCTCAACCTGGTCGCCTTCGGCATTACGAAAGGTTGTTATCAGGACGACTGCACGCATAGCGACCACTTCACCACGGAGTCAGCGGCGCTGTGCTGAGAGGTGTGCCGCCTGATCGCGCACTGCAACCTGTGGAGCGTGACGGTGGGGCGCGACTCCACCTGCTGGCTGCGGCATGATCCGGCTTTAGAGGAAAACGGCGCGCGCGCGAAGCGGATTCGGCCGGACAACGCGCGCAGCGGCTGGGTGGAGCAGAAGGGGGCGATGCTGGCGGTTGGGTCTTACGGAAGAATTTATGAGTGGACTTCGATTTACTTTTGATAGGCAGTTGTACGTTTCATCAGTTCGGGATACAACCCTAGGCCTCTTAAATTCAAAACGATTTTTGAAATAGCGTTTCAGTTCACATAGATGCAAAGCGCTTGCGTTAGCGTTGATAAACTTGCACGCACTTTCATATGTTGCTCTTTTTTGCGATTGAAAACTTACTGTTACTCTGTCATGCATAACTTGTAGGTCAAGTCCTGCCACCCGCCGGCCGAGGACTACGTGCTGGGCGCGCAGCAGCAGCAGCAGATGGGCGGCCAGGGCGG
>JACLAC010011719.1_pt1 | contig 18570 bp, 20 predicted proteins | sample 8027881 | NCBI WGS metagenome assembly JACLAC01 (sample SAMN15725517, study PRJNA655200) | protist metagenome | isolation source: fluorescence activated cell sorting (FACS) single amplified genomes of... | place: Spain: Blaines Bay Microbial Observatory, Mediterranean Sea | collected 2016-01-19 | reverse complement strand
CACCTATATGATTATATAATTCGACTTCAGGCTTGAAGTGAAAATCAGGTTCTAGTGCAATTATTAACTTCCATTCTGGTGTTCTCCAGCCATGCTTTCTCATCCAAGTACATTCTGTAAGATAAAATTCTTTTTCAACCTCATTGTCATGTGAATCAAGATGATTCATTAAGCTTTTGCCGTCGTGTTTAATATCTGCATCAATATCCAAGAGGTCTAAAATTGTTGGAACAATATCAGCGTGACTTGTGAAGGATTTAATCTCTTTATTTTTCGGTATTTTTGTAGGTAATCTTATAATTAACGGAACTTTCAAATTGCATTCATAAAGTCCATGGTGATCGAAATAGCAATCATGTTCATAGAGAGTTTCACCATGGTCTGAATTCAGCACTATTAAAGTGTCATCGTATACTCCGTATGAAATTAAGGTTTGTATTATATTTTGGATGCAGGCATCCATGTAAGCTATTTCTCCATCATATTGGGCAATTACATAATCTTTATCCGTTATTCCGGGTGGCATCCAGCTTTTATGAAAATCTCTGTGTGGCTGAAAACCAAAAACAGGTTCCATTGATTTATTGCCAGGTTTACATTCATCTCCATCATAAAACATTCTTTCAAATGGCGATGGAGGCAAATAAGGGGCATGTGGATCCATGTGTCTTAGAAACATGAAAAATGGCTGTTCTTGATTCAGTAACTGTTTCAACCTTGGAATTGTTACATCATTTAATTTCTCTGCTTTGTGTAATCTACCCTCTTCCCAACTACCCCATGCTGGATAATCAAGGTATTCATCAAAGCCTCTTGAGCTTGGATTTCCTGTAAATCCAACGCAACTTGTGTGGTATCCGTTTTCTTTAAGAATTTCAGGCAATGTCTTAACTTCTTTTCTTAACTGTCCTTTGTGCCTAAGAGCTACTACTTGAGTATTAATCACATCACAACCTGTGAGCATTGAGGCGTACCCAGGCGTTGTTGGGATATTTGGACTGAAGTAGTTTTTAAAGCAGACTCCCTCACTGGCAAGTCTGTCAATATGCGGTGATGTGTTCCGTTGATATCCATAACAACCGAGGTGATCTGAACGGAGTGAATCGATCCCAAAAAATATAATGTTCTTTTTTTTGCCCATTTTTTGTCACCTCCAAAGATATTAATTTAAATTGGGTCTCCCGGATTCTGGATGCCCAACGATGCCGATCCAAATAACTAATGTTCGACGTCATTTATCGTATATGATATCTGTCGTCAACCTTTATTTTTCAATCTTTTTTTGATGTTTACAATCTCAGACAACTTCCGTTTTACAAAAAAAGAATTGCTTTTCAACCCTCAATTCCTTTACTTAGTGCCCTTGGTCTAATGCTAGATTTCTCAAACCATGAAAGAGAAGGAAATTTATGAAGGTTAATGAGCCCAAGCGAAAGTCTGGTTGGCGTTGTATTAACAAATATAGTAAACAAATTCTTGGAGGGATCGCCCTACTCTCTGCACTCTGCCTAGCTCCCTCCGCTGTTCTAGCAGGTGGCCATGGGTTGCCAAAAGATGCCGCTTCATCAGATCAACAGGTACTCCGAGTACCCTGCGACAATACTCGCAATGAAGTAACTTTTGATTTTGCTGTATCAGTTTATCAACGCTATGCATGTATCGCTGATCTCTTTCAGGATACCCTGGTTGATCTGGACAAGGACTTCAATGTGATACCTGCTGCTGCAGAGAGTTGGTCTGTTGATGCCAGTGGGAAAGTCTGGACTTTCAAGCTTAGCAAAGGTCTTCAGTGGAGTGACGGCACTCCACTGACTGCTGCTGATTACGAAGCAACCTTCCGCTACTCAGCTGACCCATCCAGCGCATGGGACTTCACCTGGTTCTACTCCTTTATTGGGGCCGGTGGAATCAAAAACTGGAGTAAGGTGATTGCCGGTGAAATGCCAACCTCTGCTTTGGGTATTCGTGCTGTCGACGACATTACACTTGAAGTAGAAACCGAAGGGGTCTTCCCTCCACTACCTGGAGTGATGAAATTTGCCTTCCTACTTTCCAAAAAGGCTCTGGAAGCACACGGTCCCTACTACAACAACGATCCAGAAACTGCTGTTTCTGCAGGGCCTTATGTATTGACAGAGTTTGATCCTGGCAATCGAATTGTTGTTGAAGCCAACCCCAATTACAAAGGCTACCGCCCCGCTCGCTTACAGAGAATTGAGGGCATTTACATGTCACCAGCGACTTTCTTCACTGCATTCCAACAGGGTGAGGTCGATACGGTTCCTTATGAGTACTTGACTCCTGCTGACTTCAAAATTATCGAGAGTGATCCAACGCTGAAAGAAAATTATCTCCGTCATTTTGGGGATTTCCGGACAGACTATTTACTCTTTGATACCTACACGGCCCCCTTCAATAATCTAGATGTTCGCAAGGCATTTGCTTACGCTCTAGATCGCGATGCTATCGTCAAAAACGTCTACGGTGAAATCAAAGCGATGCCCGCACATTCCATGTTGATGCCGGGTTATCCTGCTTCGGACACCAAGGGCGAGTTGACGCAATACCAGACCTTCGACTGCCCGAAGGCTAAGAAACATCTAGCCGACGCAGGCTACCCTGATGGAAAAGGGTTCCCAGACCAGGAAATGTGGCTCCGTGGAGAGGGTCCAGCGATGAGTGCCGTCTACCAAGCTTCTGCAGCCTCGATTGCGCAGTGCCTGAACATCCAAATTGAGGTTTCTAACAAGGATGGAAAGGTCTATATGGATGCCCTCAATGCCAAACCGACACAGCTGACTCTAGGCGCTGTTTCCTATGGAATGGACTTTTTGGATCCCGCCAACTTGTTAGGCATCTGGGTTTCTTCAGGACGACACTCATGGACGAACGAAAAGTTTGACAGCATGGTAGCTGAAGCCAGCAACCTAGTGGGAGATGACAAAAAGCGGGAGCAGATGTTCCGTGATGCTCAAAAGATCCTGGTAGATGATGTTGGAGGAGTCTTTATTGCCCATCGCTGGCAGGGAGATCTCTTCAAGCCATATGTCCAGGGTGACAGCTTCCGAGTGCCTGATTCCAATGGAATTTCTGGAAAACACTGGGGTAACGACTGGTACTGGGGGAATGTTTACATTACGAATGCAAAGTAAACGAAAATCCAGATTCAAACCTGATTGGGGTTAAGGCGATATGCTAGGTTACATCTGTGGGAGAATTTTTGCGTTGATGATGATTCTCCTTGCTGTATCCATAATCGTCTTTTCTCTGATGCACTCCGTTCCAGGCGGTCCATTCGATGAACGAAAGGGCCGCCTCCCTCCGGCCGCAAAGGCCAACATCCTCAAGAAGTACGGTTTGGATCAGCCCGTCTGGAAGCAGTACATCAATTACATGAGCCACGCAGTTCGCTTCGACTTTGGTATCCCCTACCAACGCCCTCATACCACTGTCGCAAAGCTGATTAGTAAGTCCTGGGCCATTACTGTTCAAGTAGGGCTAACAACGATTGTTGTTGCCTTTGGTTTCGGCATCTTAGCGGGAATTTACGCTGCCTATCACCAGAATTCCTGGGTCGACACGCTAGTTACCTTTGTTTCTAGTCTGGGCGTCACTGTGCCCAATTTTGTCGTGGCGATGTGGCTAATCCTGATCTTTGCCGTTTCCCTTAATTGGCTACCCATGGGGGGCTGGGGTTCTTCTGGTCAATGTTTGATCGACAAGTATTTTTGTACGGACTGGATCTTACCCGTGGTCGCCTATGCGATTGCACCCATGGCAATTGTAGCCCGCTATACCAGGGCCAGTATTGTCGAAGTGATGGGTGAAGATTACGTCCGTACAGCTAGGGCCAAGGGCCTCTCCGAGGTCAAAGTAATGCGCAAGCACGTCTTGCGCAACGCCCAAATTCCTATGGTCACGGCTCTTGGAACTGAGATCCCCAACCTGATCACAGGTAGCATCTTTATAGAATCGACCTTCCGTATCAACGGTCTCGGTAAGTACTTTGTCACAAGTACGCTCAACAGGGACTATCCAATGATCATGGCTACCTTCCTCCTCGTTGCTTTTCTTTGGGGAATCCTTTATCTACTGACGGACATCGCCTACACCATGATTGACCCACGAGTTCGTCTGGGCGCAAAATCGCTTTCCTAAGTCCACCCTTGAGCACCTTCATACCAACCAGACGTAGCTTTCTGAAGGACGCCATCCAGCGTTTTTCCCAGAATAGATTAGCTTTATTCGGCTCGTTCTTGGTGGGATTTATTCTATTCTTAGCACTCTTTGCGGATCTGCTCTCTCCCTTTGCTTACGACCGTGTCTACTTTGACCGGGTGTTGCTGATGCCTTTTGAGCACCCAGAACATCCACTAGGTACTGATGAAGTCGGTCGTGACTATCTGAGTCGTCTGATTTATGGGGCACGCACCTCAATGATGGTCAGCCTCTCTGTGCAGATGATTGCATTGATGATCGGGCTCCCCATTGGAGCTTTGGCTGGCTATTTTGGAGGTGCCTTTGACTTTGTGATTTCAAGAATCATTGACATTATGACGGCTTTTCCAGCCTTGCTCTTCACCATCCTGATTATATCTGTCTTAGGTGGGGGGATGCCTACAATCATCGTTGCTCTCAGCATCACTAGCTGGATTGTCATTGCTCGCATCACCCGAGCACAAATATTGACCCTGCGTGAGCAAGAATACTGTACTGCTGCCAGGGGCATTGGTGCTTCTGAATGGCGAATCCTCTTTCGTCATTTACTGCCCAACGCCATGAGTCCGATTCTGATAGCTGTAAGCTTTGGGATTCCAACAGTGATTTTTGCTGAAGCTGGACTTAGTTTCTTAGGATTGGGCGTTAACGATCCAATTGCGAGTTGGGGGAAAATGGTTGGGGCTAGCAACGCCTATGTAAGAGTCTACTGGCATCTCGCCCTATTGCCAACTTTGGCCATAGCTTTAACCATGCTGGGCTTTTCGTTTTTAGGAGACGGTTTAAGAGATGCGTTGGACCCCAAACAAAAGATTCGGGTGTGAACATGGGAGAGGCATTGTTAGAAGTAGAAGATCTCCACGTTCACTTTCCAACACCAGATGGGGTTGTGCAGGCTGTAAATGGAATCAGTTACAGCTTGGGTAAAAAGGAGATTCTAGCGATTGTTGGCGAAAGTGGTTCGGGCAAGAGTGTTGGTGTACTCTCGCTGCTGCGTCTGATTCCAGCCCGTGATTGCAAAGTTCAAGGGAGTGTTAACTTTGAAGGTCAAAATCTCCTAAAGTTAAGTGACCGAGAAATGCGGGAACTCCGTGGAAATCGAATTGCTATGGTTTTTCAGGATCCAATGACTTCCCTGAATCCTGTCTTGCGAATCGGCGATCAAATCCAAGAATCGGTCATTGAACATCAGGGAATTTCAGAGAAAATTGCCAAGAGTAGAGCGATTGAACTGTTGGAACTCGTAGGTATCCCTGAAGCGGAGAAAAGGTATCGCCACTATCCCCATCAATTTTCTGGGGGTATGCGCCAACGAATTATGATTGCGGCCGGACTTGCTTGTGAACCATCTATTTTGATTGCCGATGAACCGACAACGGCGTTGGACGTGACTATTCAAGCTCAGATAATTGATCTGGTCAAGAAACTGCGAAGAGAAATAGGAATGTCCGTAATCTGGATCACACACGATCTAGGAATCGTTGCAGGTTTGGCAGATCGAGTTGCTGTGATGTATGCAGGAAAAATTGTGGAGTTTGCCCCTGTTGATCAACTCTTCAAAACGCCACAGCATCCTTACAGCAGAGGTCTTCTGAATTCTTTGCCTAGACTGGACGCTCGCTCTGAAAAACCTCTCGAAGCGATTGAAGGGCTTCCTCCCAATCTTATCAACTACCCAGCCTCCTGTCCTTTCCTTGAGCGCTGTTCGTACCAAACAGAACAATGCCAGACCCCACCTGAGATGCGATCTATCACAACCACCCACGAAGTCTGTTGTCATCATGCAGGGAATTTGTGAGCCATGACTGAACCGATCGTCAAAGTGAAAAACTTGTCTATGCACTTTGGTCAGGCTTCAGGGTTCTTCAGTGGGCCTCAAAGACTTGTCAAAGCGGTCGATAATGTGAATCTGGAAGTTTTTGAAGGAGAAACACTCGGACTTGTTGGAGAGAGTGGTTGTGGGAAAAGCACCTTAGGTCGCAGTATTTTGCAACTCTACAAGCCCACAGCAGGAACTGTTCAATATCGTGGAACGGATTTAGTAAAATTGGAGGGCAAAGCATTGCGCAAGATGCGCAATCGCTTTCAGATGATCTATCAAGATCCTTACGCCTCACTGAACCCAAGGATGAAAATCGCCGATATCATTGGGGAGCCAATGTACATTCATCAACTTCATCCCCGCTCTGAGATCCGTTCTGAAGTTGAGAAAATCCTGAAAATGGTGGGTCTAGCCAGGGATTTTGCCGATCGTTATCCACATGAGTTCTCCGGTGGGCAACGGCAAAGGATTGGAATTGCGCGAGCTCTTGCGGCACAACCCGATTTCATTGTGGCCGACGAACCAATCTCTGCCTTGGACGTTTCGATTCAAGCACAGATCATTAACCTGATGCGCAACCTGCAGCAACAACTAAAACTGACCTATCTCTTCATTGCACATGATCTAGCGGTGGTTCGGCATATTAGTGATCGGATGGCTGTAATGTACCTGGGCAAGGTGATGGAATTGACAGATAGCAACAAGATCTACGAAGATCCACTGCACCCGTACACACAGTCCCTGCTTGCAGCGATTCCCATTCCTGATCCTGAAAAGGAACGAGAACGTGAGGCCAACCGAGTGCTTCTCGATGGAGAAGTGCCTAGCCCGGAGAATCCTCCCGAAGGTTGTGCCTTCTGCACACGTTGCCCACGCAAACGGGAGGTTTTTGAAACAAAAAAAATTGATTGTTCCACCAAGGCTCCTACGTTTGCTGAAGCTAAGCCTGGACACTGGACTGCCTGCCACTTATACACCTGAACAAGAAAGACTTTATGGCTCTTGGACTACGCGAACACTTCCTGCTAAGAGACGATGTTGTCTTTCTAAACCATGGATCTTATGGGGCCTGTCCACGCCCAATTTTTGAAAACTACCAGTACTGGCAACTTGAACTCGAAAAGCAGCCTGTTGAGTTCATGAATGAGCATCGAAGAAGTCTGAAGTTAATGCGAAATGTGCGAGAACACCTAGGTGATTTTGTTGGCTCACATCCTGATAATTTAGTGGGAGTGACCAACGCCACCACAGGGCTGAACATTGTAGCTCGTTCACTACCTCTGAAGGAAGGGGATGAAGTCCTAACAACAGACCACGAATACGGTGCACTAGAGAAAACCTGGACCTTCATTGCTCAGAAGACAGGGGCCAGATACATCCATGTCGAAGTCCCTCTCCCCCTGGCTTCTGCAACAGAATTTACAGAAGCTATCTGGTCAAAAGTCACATCACGAACAAAGATTCTTTTTCTCAGTCATTTGACCTCAGCCACAGCCCTTACCTTTCCGATTGAGGAGTTGATTCAAAGAGCTAAGGAACATGGCATCTGGACGGTTATCGATGGTGCTCATGCTCCAGGTCATATTCCCCTTAAGTTGGATGGGCTAGATGCAGACTTCTACTCTGGCAACTGTCACAAGTGGATGCTAACACCGAAGGGATCTGCCTTTCTGCATGTCCACCCTCGCGTACAACATCTGATCGAACCTTTGGTCGTTAGCCATGGTTGGAATCATGATGCCGAAGGAAAGGGGGCTCTAGGAAATTCCCGTTTCATTGATTCTCTCGAATTCCAGGGAACTCGTGACTTGGCTCCCCTGTTAGCAATTCCAACAGCAATCGATTTTTTTGAAAAGCACCAATGGGCTGGAGTCAAACAAGCCTGTCACCAATTGGTTTGGCAGATTGCTGAGGAATGGTCTAGTATAACTGGCTTGAATCACCTCGTAGAGCCCGGATTTAGGGCTGGTATGCAGATGGTTTCTCTGCCTTTGCCAGAATGCGATGTGATGAACATCAAGAACCGGCTCTATGATGAATTTCGAATCGAGATCCCTGTATTCCGCTGGAAAGAGCATTGTATTGCCCGAATCTCGATCCAGGGCTACAACACCAATGCCGATGGAAAGTGCTTAATTGAAGCCTTGAAGAAGTTATTGTATTAGTTCATGAAGACTCTGCGGGCTTTGGTGGACCATCCAGAATATCAATCACATTCGGATCATCCTGTAGAGAAGACATCAACGGTTGGTAATTGCGTTCTTGCACCTGCAGTGAGACGATTACCTGCCCCTCTGCAGCTCCTTCCTCCCAGGTGCCGCCCATTGCTCCATATCGCCAAGCCTTGCCAACCAGATGGGCTCCTTTCCCTTCATAAACTACTTTGAGTTGCGCCATTCTCCCCTGAAGATGGATTCGGTTTCTTGATGATATGCTGGAGGTTCGTAAAGTATTCAAATACTGGACTCGCTTCTCTACTTTCTTTCCACTATAAGTCATCCTCAAATTTCATTCTCATTCTTCATAACTATTTTACTGAGATTCTCAAATGAAAAAGTATTCTGGTATTTGGCCTGTCGCTCCAACTCCTTTCCATCCCAATGGAGAGGTTGATTATGACGGCATGAAACGAGTGCTAAACTGTATGATTGATCAGGGTGTCGATGGTATTTGCATACTGGCGAACTTCTCTGAACAGTTTCTAATTACTGATGCTGAGCGTGAAGCTTTGAGCCGACTGAGCTTGGAGCATGTCGCAGGGCGAGTCCCAGTAATCGTCACAATCAGCCACTATGCTACACACATCGTCCTGCAACGCGCTCGTTTAAGTAAAGAATTGGGAGCAGCCATGGTGATGATGATGCCTCCTTATCATGGTGCACTCCTCAAAGGAACTCCGGATCAGACATTTGAACAGTTCGCCAAAGTAGGAGAAGTTGGAATACCCATCATGATCCAAGATGCTCCCCTGTCAGGAGTAGAGCTTTCGGTTCCGTTATTGGTGCGAATGGCCCATGAAATCGAGATGGTCAAGCTCTTCAAGATTGAATGTTCTCAAGCGGCAAACAAGTTACGTGCACTCCTCGAACAAGGTGGAGAGGCGATTGAGGGACCTTTTGATGGTGAAGAAGCCATCACCTTGATGGCCGACCTTCAAGCGGGAGCTAGTGGCTCGATGACTTCAGCAATGATCCCCGATCAGATCAAACCCGTCATCGAGCATTTTCTGGCTGGTAGAACAGATCAAGCTGCATCTACATACGCGCGGGTTTTACCAGCTATAAACTTTGAAAACCGACAATGTGGTTTCCGTGCTACCAAGGTGGTTATGGAAGAGGGCGGAGTCATTCAATCATCATTTTGCAGACACCCCATTCCTTCATTACATCCTCAAACCAAAGCCGGCTTGCTAGAATTGCTCAAGCCCCTCAACCCTGTTGCTCTGAATTGGGGTAAGTGAGATCCGACCACTTATTGACTCCCATCAGATGATACAGACCTGTTTGATTCACGCAATCTCTGGTCCTCGCAACATTAGCACAGCACTGATGTACAGCTTCGCTCAGCGGCCGGGCTGTGTGGTGATTGATGAGCCCTTCTACGGACCATATCTTCAACGGACTGGACTGGACCATCCTGGCCGAACAGAGATTCTAGCTCAACTTCCCCACACCCCAATAGATTGCATAGCTAAAATTGAGCAATTTTGTCAACAAGGCTCCCGGGAACTGTATCTGAAGAACATGGCACATCACATGGTGGGGATGCCTTGGGAGTGGGCCAAGGACGCAGTCCATATCTTTTGGATTCGTCACCCACGCAAGGTCATTCGATCTTTTGCCAAGGTTTGGCCTCAAGCCCAATTGGCGGATATTGGCATTGTGGAACAGGTGGAACAGTGGCAGAGACTGAATCATTTTCAAGGACCAAAGCTTGTTGTAGACAGTGATGAAATGCTGGTAAATCCCAAATTGGCATTTCCTAAAATCTTGACTGCCCTAGGATTATCTTACTACGAAGCAATGCTAAACTGGGAGCCTGGTGAAAAGCACTACGACGGTCCCTGGGCTCCCTATTGGTACAAAAACGTTCAGGCAAGCCAGGAATTTGGTCCACCCAGCCCACCCGGAGAGACCTTGACTGGTCAGTACCTTGAGTTGGAGCAACATGCGCTGCCTTACTACGAGGAACTTTGGGATCAACGTTTAATATTAAACACACCTTAGAGTATTAGTTCATGTGCGGGCGCATTGACATTCTACCCAACAAAATTGGTGACGCTGTCAAGGCAGGCTTTGGCGTAAAATGGGAGGGTAAAGAGAATCGTGATTTACGACCCACACAAATGGTGGACACGCTGCAGGCTGATTTCCAAGGCTTCACCCAAGTCTGCCTGCAATGGGGCATTAACCCCCCCTGGGCCAGGCACCTGTTGATCAACGCCCAAGCTGAGACCGTTGCTACCAAGATGACATTTCGTGAATCGTTTCGATCACGCCGTTGCGTTATTCCCTGCAGCGGGTGGTATGAATGGAAGGTTTTAGAAAGTAGTCAAAAACAGAAATTTCGCTTTCATGCACCTGATGAATCCCCTCTATTCATGGCGGCTATCTGGTTTTCAGAAACGGATTCAACCAATCAGCTGGTAACCCTAACCACCAAGCCCACTCAACAATGTGCCCAGATTCACCATCGCATGCCATTGCTCCTACTTCCCAGTGAAGTCTCAACCTGGTTGAATGGACCACTCTCAAAGGTGGAACAGCTGCTCAAAGCTCCATTGTTTCCCTTGGTTTTACAACCAGAGGATCTGGCTCCTGTTCAACAGCCCTTTCTTTTTTAGCTTTAGGTAAGAAATGCAAATTTCTTCTTTCAACCGTTCCAAGTATCGATCTTTTGAAGCTCCAGGGGAGGATGTAATACTGATCCTGACTGATCTCTATGCCTTGTTTGATGGCGCAACCGATCCAACCAAAACAATGCTGGACGGAATCACCAGCGGACGCTTTGCAGCATTTACCTGTGCCGAAGCTGTCAGTCGACTTTGGGCAACACAAAAATTGGCACACGACGAAGAACTTCTACATCAAGTTAATGCGCAACTGGAACAGGTCTTATTGCAGAAAATTGCACAAGGACAGCTACAAGCAGAGGGCAAACCACCGTCCACGACGATGGCTCTCGCCTGGGATATTGGAGATGAATTGCTCTTTTTCCTGCTGGGGGATAGCGGCGTGCGTCTAAATGGGAAGGAAGAGATTATCTTACGCAAACAAATCGATCACGTCTCAACTCTAGCGCGCATGACGATCTTTAAACTTTTACGCGAGCAGGATTTGGATGGCGATGAATTGGAATATCAAACCCGTCAAGTTGTTTACTTTGGACTAGACAAGGCTCTCGAGCAAGGAGTATTGAAGGGTAGTCATTATCAAAACCTCTTAGAGCGCATCAAACTAAACTTCCCAGCTTCGGCAGAAGAAGGGATAAGCTTTCTCAAACAGGGGGTGGTTTCGCAGCACCGCTTTGCCAACCAAGAAAAACTTCCCCTAGGCTATGCTGCATTGAATGGAAAGAGCCTAGCTGGTGAGGGCATGCTTTGCTTTTCTCGTCCAAAGTCTTCTATTAAGAGCCTCGAACTCTTTACGGACGGCTATTTCAGTCTGCCAGATGATGTGACGGTGGCAGGGTGGGAGAAAGAGTTTGCCCAAATCGAATCCATTGATCCATGTAAGATTGACAGCTGCCCAGCTATCAAGGGTTCCACCAGCACAGAATTTTCTGACGATCGCTCGGTTTTGATTGTCCAGTACGCCTAAGTTCGGATCAAAAAAACCAAACTTCACTCGGCTTGTCGACGCTGGGCATTCAGCAGATCTCGAATCTTTTCACGGGCAGCCTTTCGGATAGAATTGAGGGGCTTGCGCATCTCATCACCCAAGCCCATCGCACTAGACACTAAACCTAAGGTCAACCAACCACTTGCATCTCTTCCATCCTCCCACCGCAAAGAAACGCTAGCATGATAGAATACTGAATTTCCGAGATATTTTGAAAAGCAATTAACCTTGCCAATAAGTAAAATTCTGGGGAGTAGGACCTCCATTTCCTCAGCCAAGGGTAACAGCTCAGCCTTTTCAATTTCTTCAACTAGGATTTGATTGACAGCAGCCGCATTGAGACCAATTCTTACACAGCGATTTTCAACCAGACTGGTGTAAGACAAAACTTCATTACGAAAGTATTTTCTCGACAGGCTCTCAGCGTTGATCTTCGAGACCTCATGAGCTGAAAGCGAGCTTACCCACAATAGAATTCCTGTCACAACACATAGCGAAACACTTCGAAAAACTTTCATAGCGTTCACTTTTTAGAAACCATCAACGAATTAAACTACGCTAAATCTCACCAACAACGCTGTGATCGTCAACTTTAATCGAAGATACTCATATTGCAATCCAGCACTGTTGCTACCAAATGAACTCGGTCTTCTTCTCCACCATTAAAGGCAGTGTGATAACGAGTATTGTTCGTGATCCAAACGGAACCATCTGCGGGCATGTGATGGCTGACTTCTTCAATCACCATATGAGCTCCAGGATTGGTAATGATCGGCATATGAAGTCTCGGCTCCGGATCACGATGCCAACTCAGGGTAGTGCGGGGGAGCTTCCAAAGGAGGCGGATTCGACCCAACCGGAAACGCGAGATCAAGGTGTCGTAGATTTCCCTAAAGTAAGTATCTTCAAACAATTTGACGAAGTCCGAATACTTCTCTTCAGCAATTGGATCATCACGTTGCACCTCAACCCCAGTATGATCAGGCATGGTCCAAAACAAACCGCGAACATTACCGCCTGTGATCGAGTTTGGGTCACCAGGAATCTGTGTCAGGCAAATGGCGTTGATGTCTCGTTCACCAAGAGGAGACTGCCGAGCCACCCTGGAATCCACCTCTTGCAGGGCATCTTTTGTCTTCTGTAGATCAAACTGCACATCTGGAACTCGATAAAAACCTTTGTGCATACCATCAATCTCCAAATTTAATCCCTTGTGCCAATGGGATTGACGTCCCATAATTGATCGTAATCGTGCTACGACGCATGTATTGCTTCCAGGCGTCAGAACCTGACTCACGGCCTCCACCTGTCTCCTTTTCTCCTCCAAAAGCTCCACCTATTTCGGCACCGCTGGGGCCGATGTTGACGTTGACGATTCCACAATCAGAACCGACAGCAGAAGTGAAGGTCTCGGCTTCTTGTAGGTTGTCTGTGAAGATACAGGAACTCAAGCCCTGGGGGACACCATTGTGTAGCCGAATTGCTTCCTTCAACTCCGAATATTTCAACACATAAAGGATCGGTGCAAAGGTTTCGGTCCGCACCAACTCGCACTGCTCCAGAGCTTCGACGATAGCAGGACGCAATAGGCATTCTCCAAGGTATTCGCCACCGTGAACGGTGTATCCTTTCTTGCTTGCAGAAGACAAGGCAGCCTGCATCTGTTCGACTGCTGCCTGATCGATCAATGGTCCAACCAGGGTTTCTTCATTGAATTGATCACCTACGGATAGGCTCGCATAAGCCGGTTTCAGCTTGGCCAACAGTGCATTATAAACCTGCTCGTGAACAATCAAGCGGCGTAAGGTAGTGCAGCGCTGACCTGCGGTACCTACCGCTCCAAAGACGATCGCCCGAACCGCCAGGTCGATGTTGCCATGTTGGCTGACAACCATCCCGTTGTTACCCCCAAGCTCATAAAGCGCCTTACCCAAACGAGCTGCTACTCTTGTAGCCAAGGATTTGCCCATCTCCGTTGAACCCGTCGCACTCAGCAGGCTGATCCGCGCATCGTCAGCCAGCCACTCGGCCTGCTCCTTGTGCCCAACAACCAACTGTAACAGATCCTCAAACCCTTCCCTAGGCATACAGTTTTGCACCGCTTGATCCCAGGCCTGCTTACAATTGGCAGTGACATTCAGTGCCTTTGGAGAAGCCTTCCAGATCACACTGTTCCCACAAACTATTGAGAGGCAATGATTCCAGGCCCAGACTGCACATGGGAAGTTGAACGCAGTGATCACCCCAATGACCCCCAACGGATGATAGGCCTCCTGTAGCTTGTGTTCTGGACGCTCACTTGCAACCGTCAGTCCGTACAGTTGCCTCGAAAGCCCCACAGCAAAGTCACACATGTCAATCGCCTCCTGCACCTCTCCAAGGGCTTCAGCCCGTATCTTTTTAACATCGGTCATGATGCAATTGGCAATGCCTTCTTGAGATTCGCGCAATTGATTGCCAAAGACTCGCAACAGTTCTCCTCTTTTCGGAGCCGGGATCTCCTGCCACTTGCGTTGAACAGCAACTGCTTTTTCAAGGATCTGATCGTAGTCGGATTTTGTGATGGAATTCATAGGTTGTATTTGTAATGGAGCCTCTGGGTAGAGTTGAATTTTTTACAAATCCACTGGACATTGAGAGCTCAATTTTGAGTAGTTGATGGGTGTTGAGATTCTTTAACAGCTATCATGGAGAAAGCAAGACAGTCAAAAACAGGAAGGAGGGAAATAATTTTTTGAAAAGATTTTAATAATGAAGAAAATGGAATCAAATGATTTACTATGCTGGACGAACCTTCAGAATATTCAGCTATGAATCAAATTCATGATTCTGGTGCTCATCTCCTTATAATTTCGGTTGTTTTTAGGTCTCTCTTGATCGCAAAGTCTTATATTACGATGATTCGATCTACCACTGTAATGATTTCGGGCATATCAGAGCTGATCAAGGAGATTGACGTGCCCTGATCGGCCATTTCCCGAATCAATTCGTGCAGGTAGGCCTTGGTCTTTGTGTCGATGCCTACCGACGGTTCATCAACAATTAGGACTTCTACCTGAGCCGCCAGCCACTTGGCCACAGAAATTTTCTGCCGATTACCTTCCGACAAATTACCCACCATATAGACCGATTTCACGCTTGGCGTCCTGTCTAGCTTTTTCCCACGCTGCAAACTGAGAATATGGTCTACCATGTACCAATGTCACACGAGTGTCGGAGGCCAAAACGGGGGAAGCAGTCAGATAGGCCAAGGCAGTCCCGAACACACAATTTTTTAAAGTCTAAAAACTTTTTCGCTCAAATTCCTGAAAAACATTCTCTTAGTTCATGTTCATTTCTCTATTCGAGATTAACCGAAAGATATGGGCATGTAAACGTCTGACATTAGCAATGATTAAACAGTCCATTGGGAATCATACTCTCTGCAATCACTCATCCTGAGATTTGATTCGAACAGGCGAGTTGGTCTGTGGGAACTTATTGATTTTTTAGCTTCTGTAAACAATTTCTTAGTATGACAAGAGCCAGCTAGCTGCCATGATTTGGAAATTGCTGATCTGCCATTAAGTTGCAACCCGGTGCCCTATGCCACCTCTTCAAGATGAAGTGGGATAGGCCATTCGTGCAGTTTAAGAATCAGGAGATTTGGGTTAAGTTGATGGTTTTGAGATAGGTGTTTTCTGAGCTTTTTGTGGGGGTTCATAAAGCCCATTAAAAAAAAACCTTGGGAAGTTCAATCGAGAATTCCAATATGAGATTAATTAAAATCAAATGAGTTGTGCGAAAATATTCAACTCCATAATCATTAATTCGAATTCCCATATCTCATGAATCCTTATCAACCAGAAAAAATTCGTGGAATGCTCCTCGGTATGTTCATCGGAGATGCTCTCGCAATGCCTGTTCATTGGTACTACGACACCAAAGCACTCCAGCAAGACTACGGGCCGATCCGCAACATGGAGGCTCCCAAGGAATTTCACCCAAATTCTCTGCTGCACCTCTCTAACACAGGAGGGCATGGGCGCGGCAAACAACACGGCAGCATCGTGGGGGATGTGATCCTCAAAGGGCGCAAGGAATTCTGGGCTAGGCCCAAACTCCACTACCACCATGCGCTGCGGGCCGGTGAAAACACTCTGAACCTTCAGTGTCTGCGGGTCTTATTGCGGAGTTCTATACTGGATTACTCAGCAGATAGATTTTTGGAGGCCTACATTGATTTCATGACCACCGCAGACAGCCATCAGGACACCTATGCTGAGTCCTTCCACCGGGATTTTTTTGCCAACTGGAAAAATGGCAAGCCTGCTAAGAACTGTGCCGGCGCAGAAGATCACAACACTGCGTCTGTTGGAGGCCTCGTCCTGCTTCCTCCAGTTCTCATCAAATCCATTGGAGATTGGTTGACGATTCGTACTCAATTACGACTGACTCATCAATCTCCCAAGCTAGAGCACTACGCAGAGCCCGTCATGGAGCTGTTACACAAATTGCTTCAACAAGAGCGCTCGACTGATCTTAAAGATCAGATGCTGGAGGTCACTCAATCCCTGGGACTTCGCCTAAACAAATTGCTTGAAGAAGCTGGTCATAAAAATTGGCAGGATCAGGACGTCATCGGCCCGATTTTTAGCCCTGCATGCTACATCGAGCACTCCGTTCCATCAGTACTTTATCTACTGGCCAAGTACAAAACTGATGCTGAGCAAGCCTTGATTGCCAATGCGGAAGCTGGTGGTGATAACTGCCATCGTGGCGCCATCTTAGGCGCCCTTCTTGGAGCAGCTGGAGGTACAGGTGTTTTCCCGAGCCGATGGATCGAACAGCTTCACGACCGTACCATGATTCTTGAAGAGATTGAGCATTTCATTGAATCTGTCAATTAACCCAAAAAAGTTACGCTTTAATCTATTTTTTGTGCCAAGTATTCGAAATGACAGGATTATATGACGATCAATTAATCGAAAGGCTACGGCAAGGAGCAATTGGTTTGCTTGACAAATGGGAACTTGATCCCCAAACCAACGTGGATTTGTTGACCATCTCTGAGAATGCAACATTTCGTGCAGAAGAGCCCGGCAGTAGACGCCAGATAGTGATCCGAGTTTATCGGCCAGGCTACCATACCCAACAAGAGATCGAGTCCGAACTGGATTGGATCGTAGCCTTGCGTCAAGAAGAGATTGTTGAAACCCCAGAGCCACTAGTAGTCAAAACGGGTGGCCTTCTAACAAGCTTCGAATTGGAGGGAGAACATCGTTTTGTGGTGGCTTTCACTTTTATGACAGGAGTCGAACCCTCTCCAACAGCAAACCTGAACAGTGGCTTTGAGCAACTCGGAGCCATCAGTGCTCGACTACACCAACATGTTCGCTCCTGGAAGCGACCAATTGCTTTTGTCCGCAAGATTTGGAATTTTGACACTACAGTGGGGTCAAAGTCTCACTGGGGTGACTGGCGATTTGCCCCTAAACTGACAAAGGATGGGGAACAGTTATTGGAAAAAACCTGCCTGAAATTAAAACGCCAACTTATTGAATTTGGAGAAGGTTCCGACAGATTTGGACTGATCCACGCCGACCTGCGACTCGCAAACCTCCTCGTGGAAGGAGACCGCTTGGGGATCATTGATTTTGACGACTGCGGTTTTGGTTGGTTTGGCTACGATTTCGCAGCGGCGGTAAGTTTTTTAGAACACGAATCCATCATTGCTGAGCTTGAAGATTCTTGGATTCAAGGCTACCGCAGTGTGACCTCACTCAGTGAAGAAAGCGTGAACATGCTCCCAAATTTTGTGATGCTTCGAAGGTTGTTACTGACTGCCTGGATTGGCAGTCATCCGGAAACCCCAACTGCAAAGGAAGTAGCCGAAACTTACACTACCGGCACCTTGATGCTCGCTGACAATTTTCTCTCAAGAACCTAGTCCTCCTGCATCACTGCAACCACCGTCTTCCTGTTTTCTCGATACCAAACAAAAATGCCTGAAGCAACGATTACGAAAGCTCCGAGGTAAGTGAAGATATCGGGTAGCTCTTCAAAGACAAAAAATCCCCAGAAACTACTGTACAACAAGCCAAAATAAGAGAAAGGCGCAAGGATCGAGGCCTGGGTGTATCGCAGAGCAAAGATCAACATCAGGTGTCCAATTCCCCCAATCATGCCAAAACTAGCAAGAACTGGTAGATCTTCCATTGCAATCGGTTGCCACTTAGGAATCACAAGTACCGAAGCGATGAATGTTCCAATCAGGGCAGTGCCGGTTTTTGATCGAGATCTCGAGATTGCTCGAGCCGGAGCCCGTTTGATTTCTGCAGAAGTACCTGTGATCCTAGTAGAGGGTAACTATCTACTGCTTCAGCAGGAGCCGTGGTCTCAGTTAAGGCCGTTGTTCGATCTGGCTGTTCTGCTCGAGGTACCGGATGCAGTGCTCAGGCAACGTCTGACTGAACGGTGGCAGCATTATGAGTTGCCCTCGGAGGAGATTGCTGCGAAGGTAAATGAGAACGACCTGCCAAACGGACGCTACGTGATGGCCAAAAGTGGCGGAGAAGACTATCGCCTGAAGAGTGGATGAACACTTTCCTCCTAAATTTTGTTTTTGCAGACCCTAATCTGATTGATCCCTTTTCATTTAGATGCTAAGTAATTCGTCTGCTTCACCGAGTATCCTGTTGACCCTGGCAA
>JACLAC010003063.1_pt1 | contig 18574 bp, 21 predicted proteins | sample 8027881 | NCBI WGS metagenome assembly JACLAC01 (sample SAMN15725517, study PRJNA655200) | protist metagenome | isolation source: fluorescence activated cell sorting (FACS) single amplified genomes of... | place: Spain: Blaines Bay Microbial Observatory, Mediterranean Sea | collected 2016-01-19 | reverse complement strand
AAGGTATCGAGGGTTCGAATCCCTCCCTCTCCGCCATACAAATAGAGAAGCTCCTATCTTGATAGGAGCTTTTTTTTTACCATAAGCCCAGGTGTGGCGGGCTCTAGCGGGCGTTTTCATTCGAACTGTCGCTATTTGTTATCTGGATGTTTTGGGGGTATATTAACCTCTTTTCTCTCTCTTATCGCGTTTCTCTCTCTCCTATTGGTACCTCGTGCGAAGTCGGTACCTATCTAAAAACCTCTTATAAAACAAATGGTTGTGAGATCTTTGGCTTTTTCTCGAAAAGCGTGTTTATGCCTATCATAGTCTCAATAGAGAAAACTGATGATCTTGGAAAAAGTTGTCTTTCCTGTGACTGGTATGATTATGAAGCTAGCAGAATTGATAGCTTGCCTAGTTATTTATTTCAACGGGATAAAATTAATAGAAACAAGGAGTTAGTAAGCTCGAGGGGACTATTCTATATGGTATCGATCTCTCGGGCATTGGTATCGGATGGGAGGTGGCGTTCCACTTTTCTCGTATTTATAGCTATTGAGGTATACCACCGGGGTTAGGGGTATCTTCTGAGGTGGCTCTCGTTTACATCTTGGATTAATGATAGCCCAACAAAGGGATGTGACAGTATGTATTAGTAGCTGCAAATTCAAGGTGCCATTTGCTCTATGGGGGTGGTAAAATGGATATATTTGAAATATCTGAGTGCATAGGTAGGGTAAATGACTTTAAAGAAGCTGGAAATGGCCAGCCTTATGGACGAGATTGTTGGCCTTCAGAGCGACTTTCTTTCTTCCAAGTCGATGGACGAAAGGAAGGAGTTAGGACAGTTCTTCACTGGGGCTATCGTTTCAAATTACATGGCTTCACTGATAAGCAAGCCCAAAAGCAAGGTTGTTCGTATTTTGGATGCTGGCGCGGGAACAGGTATGTTAACTGCCTCAACCGCGTTACGCTGTTTGGCCTTGGGGTGTAAGTCTGTTCATGCGGTTTTGTATGAGTTGGACAGAAAGGTTATAGGGAACCTAGAAGAAACGTTGAAGCTTGTTCAGCGGGTATTTGAACAAAGTCAAGCATCCTTTACTTATGATGTGCGCTTTGAAGATTTCATTATTGCTAGGCCAGATAGAAATGAAAGTATTCAGCCTTTTGACGTGTCAGTGATCAATCCTCCGTACTTTAAGTACAGGCTGAAAGAGTCGCCATATGCAAAAGTGGCTGCAGATTTGTATCGTGGTGACCCCAATATTTATGCTTCGTTCCTGGCTGTTGTTATGGCCTGCATGAAAGGGTGTGGACAAATGATAACGATTACCCCGAGAAGCTTTACAAATGGCTTGTATTTTAAGGGGTTTCGTGAATATCTTCTAACCCAGTCAGGGCTTGATCTAATTCATATATTCAAACACCGGGATAAGGTTTTCAAAAACAGTGATTCGGCAGTGCTGCAAGAAAATATCATTTGCAGGTTCGTTAGAGGTGATAGAGCTGACACCATTACAGTTCGCTCAAGTGACTGCGATGAAAGTATTGGTGATGCAGATGAAGAAGTATACCCAGTTGACTTGATAGTTGACCCTTCAAATGATCAGAGCTTGATACGTATTCCTGGGTCGGCTTCTGAGGCTGGCATACTGAAACAAGCAGAGACACTTGAATCAACCTTTGATACTGCCGGTTACTTTATTTCTACGGGGCCGGTTGTTGAGCACCGGACAAGGGAATATATTACTGAGGATACCTGCGGGAAAAATTCAGTACCACTTTATCGCCCGCATAACGTGACAGCATTAACTGCAACTTGGACTAGCGACCACAAGAAAGATGTTTCTTTTAAACTCAGTGCTGGTCATCAAAAGCACACGCTTGAAAATGACACTTATACTTTATTGAAACGTTTTTCATCTAAAGATGAAAAACGACGTTTGGTTGCTGGCGTCCATCTTGCAAGTAAATATGATTGTGACCTAATTGGTTTTGGTAACAAGACAAATTATATTGGTGTCGTTAACGGCAAGCTATCAGCAGTTGAAGCTTATGGTATTGCTGCGGTTTTCAATTCCTCATTCATGGATAAATATTTCAGGTGTATTTCGGGGAACACGCAAGTTAATGCAACTGAAATTAGGGTGATGAAGTTTCCTTCAAGGAACCAGGTAAAAAAGATAGGAAGGCAAGCTAAGGCACTTAAATTGTATGACGTAAGTGAAGTTGATTCAATCGTGAACCCAGTTCTTGGGGTGTAGAGTATAATATAAAGGGGTGGGGTTTGGATTTTACAGCACAGCAACAAGAAAAACTTGAACATGCAAAAGCATTATTGACTGCACTGGGGTTGCCAAATGCGCAATGTAATGATCGTTCGGCGTGGGTGCTTCTGGCGCTAGCGGGTGTTAAGCCTTCGGATAGTTGGTGCTCGGCAGCAGCTCCGCTTTTACCAACTGTGAGTATAATGGAGTTCATTCGACATGAATACGGTATGGACTATAAACCAAACAGTCGTGAAACCATTCGGCGTCAAACACTTCATCAGTTTGAGCAGGCGCGTATTGTGGATCGTAATCGGGATAACCCTGCGAGGGCAACAAACAGCAAAGATAACAATTATTCGTTGAACCAACCTATCTTAGATATATTGACAGAATTTCCTAGTGGTGGTTGGCAGGCTAAGGTTCAAGATTACAAGAACATGGTGCCAGAGTTGACCGCGCAATACGAACGTACGCTTGATATGAATAAGATACCTATTTCGTTGCCGAATGGCCAAACTATCAAGCTTTCGCCAGGCAAGCACAATCAGCTTCATGCCGACATTGTTCATGAGTTTTGCTCGCGCTTTATTGGTGCTGGTGGGCGTTTGTTGTATATAGGTGACACTGCTAGTAGTCGGAAGGAAGGTGGGAAACTGATGTTCCTGGAGGCCAGTTATTTGGAATCCTTAGGCGTTCCTCCTATGTCCCACGATAAGCTTCCAGATGTTGTTGTGTATGATGTGGAGCGGGAATGGTTGTTCTTGATTGAAGCCGTTACGAGTCACGGGCCAGTATCGCCAAAGCGTTGGGTTGAGCTTGAGGAGGCTTTTAAAGATTGTAAAGTCGGTCTTGTATATGTGACTGCTTTCCCAGATCGTGCTGAATTTCGAAAGAATGCTGCCGACATTGCATGGGAAACAGAAGTCTGGGTTGCTGATAATCCAGACCACATGATTCATTTTAATGGGGACAGGTTTTTAGGTCCACATACTGCTCCAACTGAGGGATAAATAATGAGCGACTTAGAACAATTCCAGAATACCTTATCGGCACAACTAGACGTCGCGAAAAAGCTAGTCAAGACTGACGACTATGCTATGTCAATTGGCGAACTAGTGAATTTATACAGAGATGGTGAAATACTGCTTAATCCCACGTTTCAGCGAGTATTCCGCTGGGAGTTAGAGCAAAAAACTAAGCTTGTTGAATCGATACTTATCGGGATTCCTGTGCCCGAAATTTTTGTATCTCAAAAAGCTGATGGTACTTGGAATGTTGTGGATGGAGTTCAGCGGTTATCTACCATTTTTCAGTTGCTTGGTTTGCTCGAAGATCAAGAACCTTTGAAATTAACTTCCTGCAAGTATTTGCCAGAACTAATGGATAGAGAGTGGTCTGATTTTCCCATAGCGCTTCAAAGACAATTCAAGAAATCTAAAATACGAGTCAATATTATATTGATGGAGAGCAATGAGGAGGCTCAATACGAATTGTTTCAGCGTTTAAATACCGGTGGTTCTAGTCTTTCTGATCAAGAGGTGAGAAACTGTTTGATAATAATGATTAATGAGGATTTCTACAAGCGAATCAATGTGTTAAAAGACTATGAGAATTTCACTGAGTGTTTAAAGCTCAAGAGTGAGAGTTTTAGCAAAGAATATCACATGGAACTCATTTTGAGGATGTATATTGGGTACTCGGGTAGTACAGAATATGAAAAATACAACCCTTTAAATCAGGCATTACTATCAGATTTTATAGATAAAGAGACTTTAAAGCTCTGTGATATAGAAGCATTTGACGCATTTGAAAATGACTTCAAGCGAACTTTTGACAAGCTGAAGCCTACTTTAGCAAATCAAGCGTTTTTGAAATATAATGAAGAACGAGATGGTTTTACGGGGCCGTTTAATGTCTCTGCATTTGAAATGATAGCAGTTGGGGTTTCCTCAAATATCACGATAGTTGAACAGCTGGGTAACGAGGAACTAAAAGAAAAAATAAAGAGGCTGTATAAAGAGGATACGGTTTTAACGCTATTAAGAAGGGGGGTCAAAGCAATTCCCAGATTCAAAGGTCTTACCGAATTTTCTCGAACTTTTTTTGGTGACTAAATGAGTCAGCTAGACAGATTTATAAGTGAATTAGATAGAGATTTGGCTTGGAGAAAGAAAGAGGTCTCCAGTTTTTTGGCTATGCATAACGAAACAAACTCTGAGTTGATATTGAAAGCTTGCATTTTGCTTCTGTATTCTCACTGGGAAGGTTTTGTGAAAAACGCGAGCAAAAGATACCTTTATTTTATATCCAAAAAAAAGTTGGATGTTGAGGTGTTGACAAATAACTTCAAAGCAATTCGGCTAAAGGGCTTTGCTCGAAATGTCCAGGATTCAAGAAATACACTAACACTCTCCAATGAATTGAAACTTATAGCTATGATAGCTGGGAACGAGAGGAAGAAGTTTGTATTGCCAAGTGGATTTTTAAGTGAAAATGATTCTGAAAATATCATTGATACAGCAGGTAATCTAAATTATGAAATATTCCGTAATATATCTAATATACTGGGGGTTGGAGAAAAATACTGTATAAAAACCAAGAGTCACTATATTGATGTTGCACTTCTTAAAAATCGAAATAAAATTGCACATGGAAATAAAGTTGGTTCTTCATATTGCGGTGAAGACGATTTTGATTTTAGCGAAAGGCGGTTTTCACAATTAAAAGAATTGATTTTTACTCTGATAAATAACGTTTCGGATGACTTGAAAAGTTATGCTGAGTACGGATTTTTTTTAGAAGCTAAAGCTGCCGAGAGAGAGCTTTACGCAATAGAAAGTAGTCTTAGCTTAGAAAAAGAACTAAAGGCTATCTTCGAATGAGTTGCTTGTTTAAAAGTTGGCTCCTCCAAAAAATCAACTTATTCCATTTTGGAATCGATTCTTTCTATTAGTGCATTTTCAAAGAGAAAGGATTGGATTCTTATTTCAGTTGACGTGGTTCCATGGCGCAGTTTCATTGGTGATGTTCTTTCTTCGCAATCTGCTAGTGAAAAAGAGAGGGCTAGATATTAAGTTTCATATCGAGAATAGAACTTGCTTTGACCGTGATTTGAGTACCTCAAGCGAATTGTTATTCTTTACTTGAAGGGCTTTCATGGGTATCTCTATGATGGTGTCGGCAGTATACCTTGTCGCCATCTCGATAGAACTCAGCCTGTTTGAGTTCATTTTCAAAAGTGTGGCCATTGAAGGGGATGACTTGCTTTTTGTCACACTGGATGTTGTCGCACTCGACAAAGATTGCTTGCACATGTGTGATACCCATGCTTTCTTTCTCTCCAAACCTTTTAAGCTGTATTATCTAAAACGAAACAGGGGGCTATTGTACACTTTTTCAGTCACACTGTATGGCAATGAATCAGGAGTGACTGAAGTCATCATCACGTTTTTATTTCTAGTCTGCTGACTTTTTGGATAGGTCAAGATGGAAATTTCCATCTTTTTGAAATGTGTTGAGCTGCCTGTACGGCAGTGAACTCTTTAGTATCCTGTCAAAATGTGCACGGTATTTTCTAAGCTGCCTGTACGGCAGTGAACCAGCGTGTGTGGTGTTTGTTGGGACGTGATTGTTTCTAAGCTGCCTGTACGGCAGTGAACACGTTGATCAATGTAAATAAGATTTCGCTACTTTTCTAAGCTGCCTGTACGGCAGTGAACAAAAAACTCCTTTATTTTCAATGGCTTGAAAGTTTCTAAGCTGCCTGTACGGCAGTGAACATCACCCTGCATTCCGGCATTCCCTATCGATCTTTCTAAGCTGCCTGTACGGCAGTGAACAAAGCATCGCTGTCGGTTACGAGACTTTAGCGTTTCTAAGCTGCCTGTACGGCAGTGAACAAATCGAGTTGCGGAGTGAGGATGTGGTGCTTTCTCTAAGCTGCCTGTACGGCAGTGAACCAAAAGAAAGAAGGTTAACGGTGTTACTTACCTTTCTAAGCTGCCTGTACGGCAGTGAACGCGTTTGCAACAATTAATGCGGAAGGTATAGATTTCTAAGCTGCCTGTACGGCAGTGAACATGTCATTGTCTGAAAGAGACAATCTTCGCGGTTTCTAAGCTGCCTGTACGGCAGTGAACGTCGGTGTTTTTGTCGTAGGGGTTGGCTTCAATTTCTAAGCTGCCTGTACGGCAGTGAACGATGTATACAAGAGCTAAAGTCTGACCAGCGTTTTCTAAGCTGCCTGTACGGCAGTGAACGGTGGAACCCGTTATGTGGTCGACTATCGTAATTTCTAAGCTGCCTGTACGGCAGTGAACGCTGTGATTTATGATACTTTGCCAGATGTGGATTTCTAAGCTGCCTGTACGGCAGTGAACAATGTCACGTCACTGAATTTACTAGTCGTGATTTTCTAAGCTGCCTGTACGGCAGTGAACTAAGCAGGGGCACAACTGAAATACTGTGCTGGTTTCTAAGCTGCCTGTACGGCAGTGAACAAAGGGATAGACCCGACAGCGCAGCTCCTGATTTTCTAAGCTGCCTGTACGGCAGTGAACCGTTGCTAAAACATCCGAAACCCAGATTGTTAAAGAGCTATAGGCCATTTCGGCCAAAAAACCCTTTTTTTCGACCCAAGCTACAGGCCCCGAAAATAGGGGGTTCAATCATACCATAAAAAAAAGGGGTAAAACTATCAAGGTTCAAAGTTGATATGAGTTTGGCGCGAAAGATGGCATTTGTGCGCTGGTGAACGGTAATTCGTCATACTAAACGTTGTTCTTTTCACAATTTGTTCCCATATGGAGCAATGGGCGCCATAAAGGTAAAGCCGAACGTGAATACATTCTATATTTTCTTGCGTTTAAATTGTAATTATGAGTGTAGCTCGTTTTGAGCTTTGGCGTGAAAGATGCCAAACCTGATGTATGCAAAATCTACGCTCTTAGTTTCATACTCGCTGGGAATCAACTCGCTCAGGAGAGCCTTAGTCATTAAATAGTTGTTTAAAAAAGCCTTTGATCTTTCTATAAAACCCTTGGTCTTTATTTACCTTTGTTTCAGGAGTGAGGTCGATTTTGTCGTATAACGAGTCGAGTGCTTCTAAGTGTGAGGGAGTAGTGTTTACTTCTATAGCTGGTTCAACGGACTCAGGTTCAGCGGTCACAGGTTCAACGGCCATGGGTTCAATAGACTCAGGTTCAATGGACTCAGGTTCAATGGACTCAGGTTCAATGGACTCAGGTTCAATGGACTCTGATTCGGCGGTCTCAGGATCAGCGATCTCGGGCCCAACAGTCCAAGGTGCTAAAGGCGCTTCACTATATGATTTTGGTTGATAATTGGTCAGTCTCTCGCGCAGATTCAGAAGTATTTCTGTGCGTGTTGACCTGTAGCTGTATAGGTCAGATCTATTCTTTGCTTGGCGAAATAGCACTTCTGTGTCTTCACTTGGAATTGACAAGGTGTGACACCAAAAAGGATTAAATGGTGTTAGTTCAAAATCAGTAGGATTCTCTTCTAGTTTTCCAAAAGCAAAAAAAATGTGCTTGCTAGCCATTCTAGATACAATCTCTTTGCTCGTTTCGTTTTTATCTAGTAGCACAAATGTAGGTTTCCAGTTCGTTGAAGTTGTTTTCAACGGCTTGGCCAATACGACGATATATCCATCAGTGCATTCTAGATAAGCATTGGGTTGCCCCATATAGATACGGCTTCGTTTGTTTTTGTTAATGGGTGGGTAATTTAAGTTTGAAAAAGCAGATTGATAGCTCACTGGAGAACTCCAAACGTAGCTCACCTCGAAACGAAACTCCCTCAATAGCCCCTTTTGCCTGTAGTCGTAGTATTGCTCGCATAACCTCGCAATGCTTTTTGATGAACTCCTTTCTTCTCTTGGGGTTGATTCGGTGTGGCTTGTCTCTGTTGTTGTTATAGTGTTGGTGTTACTATTGTCTTCAGAGAAAAAAGTTAGCACGGTGACAGGAGCTTCCGATTTGTCAGTAACGACTGAGTGATTGCCGGTGGCAGTACCCCCTTCACCATTTCCATAGCAATTGTTCTCTAAGCATCGAAAATGAGCTGTTGTGGCTGTTTTTTCGTCATAATCTAAAATGACAACTGGTGTGGCGGGCTTCTTACAGCTAAAGCAGTAAAACTGAAAGGTTAGTTTTAAGTGATCCCTTTTAGTTTCTTTGCCGTGCTTATCCTCGTACCACTTCTTGTATTGATTGCAAATCTTGCGTGCCTCTAATGGGTAATACTTCTGATTTACTGTTAATAGCTTATGCTCTTCTTCGTCTTCTCGTTCAATTGTGACGTTTGTCGCTCCGTATGCCCACATGATAGTTTACCTATATCTAAGTTTCGTAGATGGATTTCCGTTAAAGATAACGAAAGTTGCCGCTGAGTTTGCTGTTCTCTCGTGGACATATATTAATACAAGTCATCCTCCTATTAGCCCGCCTCTGGTGAAACTCAAATGATGGTAGTCAAACTCCTTATAAGTGTCGATTATAAAAACAGATATTCCGGTGGTAAGGCCGAGCCATTCACCAAGATCGAGATATCGAATACGAGATCTTTTTAAGGATTTTACAAGCATCTCCATCTTGTATCTCCGAAATCCTTCGTTGTTGAAAAACTTCTCCGACTTGCTCTTGTTGGAGGTTCTGAACCCTGCTGAGTCGTAAAAAAACGGATCAAATTCGCGTAATTCCAAACAAAATGAATGAGAATAGATATTATAGTGGAGGTAGCCATATGCGCTAAACTCATAGTTGTACGAAGTGTGAAAATGATTGATTGCTATGGTGTCTGAGTCTTCAAGAGGTGTGATGTTGTCGTCTGAATATCTGTGCCGCAGAAATAGTGTCGAGCAGATTAATTGTTGAGTTGTATCATCAGAAAGGGTATACATTAGAAGAAAACGAGAGGTTGAATTGTCTACTAGTGTACTGTAATCAGTGGGGACTGGCTTATCGTGCTCTAGCTCAATTTCTAGCGCAGAAGAGAGTTTTATAATTTGATAGGGTTTAAGCTTAGAGTAACGCCCATAGATTATATTCGCAACAGGATGAGAGCTATTCCTTAATTGCTTATTAAAGCACTCCCTATATAGGCTGTCTAGGTATCCGCTATTTTCTCGTAAGTAAGGTATCACCTGTTCTAGAGTTTCAATGGTTTCCTTCGGGAATTTAAGGTTATGGATAGTTTTTGAATGCATGTCGCCCTCTCTAGATCATTGTCCCCCGCAGCGTGATCCAAAAGTGGATAAACATGTATAAGTTGATTGTAGATGCTGACCGATAATATAATCGGCTTTAACACTATTAGCGGGAGAGTGTAGGCCTGCACAGGGCACAGTCGAATGCTATCAATATGATTGGTGATTGTAAAGGAGCTAATTGACTTTGATTGCTGTTTTTGAGTAAGTGTGAGTGGATTGTGATTTGATGTTGAAATTGGCGTCATTTTTTGGTCGCATTGCGCTTAAAGCTCTATTATCTCCCGTGATGGCTTCGTTATTGATGAGGTGGGAGGTTGGTGGTTTGTTCTTTCGTTGATTAATAAGAGGCTTTTTGTGAGTGTCGGTTTTAGACTGAGGAATCTCGACTCAGTTTAATTGTTGCCATGTGTGATCTTATTCAATATGTATAGCTTATATCTATTGCTGCTATTCAATCGATTGTTTCTGTTGTGGTTGACTTTGCTGTTCCTTTTTCTTAGAATGAGGCTTTGAGCCTCAAAGTTGGGGCGGTAATTATAGATATTCCTAGCTAGGAGGGAGTATGAAAAAGGGGTTGTTGTTAGGAGCCGGGTTCTCCTATGATTTTGGTATGCCTTTGGTTCAGGAAATTACGGAGGTGTTTCTTGGTTTGTTCAACAAAAGTAACACTAAACAACTTGTTGATGTTTTACTCCGGAGCAACCCTTATGGTACAGGCAGGCCGATAAATAGAGCCGCGTTGTTGGATGGGGTCGCTTTGTTGTTTGAGCATAAAAACCATGCAGATAAGAATTATGAGAAATTATTGGCTGGCCTTCAGAGTCGTGGTTATCTGCCAGGGAAAAATCAATCTGATAGGGACTCATACAACTGCTTGTTTAGCACGTTTTACGATATTGTTCATTCAATTTTGTCTATCTATCAGGCCGAATCGTATAAGTCTTTATATGAAAAGTCTTTTCCATGGTACTCTAAGTTTGAAGAATTGCTTTCTGAAGAAGAAACTTGGGTGTTTACTCTCAATCATGACTTATATCTCGAATGTTTGGCACTCGACTTGAAAATTCCGGTCACATATGGAGATATAAATAGAATATCGTTTCCTGTTAGTAATGCTGATATGGATAATAATATAGAATTTACGTGTTCTGACAAATACGAGTTTAATGTAAATAGTAAGGGGTTCTTTAAAGGGTCTAGAGGTATTAATTTGATAAAGCTTCACGGGGGGCTTAGTGAGCTTGAATATAACGACAGAACAGTTTTATGTAATCCAACGCTTAAAAAACAAAGCTCTTCGGAGTTGCTGCATGACTTCAATAAAATTGAAAATATGGGGCATTATATTGATGGTCGGCGTATCCCAAGCGGAAAAACTAGGTGGATAACAAACTCAAACGGAGAGGTTGATATTGCGGAGAAGTCTATGCTTACCGGGGGTAAGAAATATTCCAAAACAACAAACGTTAAAAAGGGAGAGGAAAAGTTAAAAGCTTTTTACGACTCTCTTTGCTGTCTGGATGAGTTAACCGTTATTGGTTATGGCTTTGGAGATGGCCATATAAATTGTAGGCTTTTAAATGCGATGGTATTGAATGATGATCTTAATGTGCGTATTGTAGATCCTGTAAGCAAAGTGATTCCAGAATTTTTGCAGCAGTTTGATTATGATTCTAGAGTACGGTTGGCCGTTTGTGGTGGCGCTCAATGGATGGAATATGTGAATACTGATCAGTGGAATTTCAAACAAATCGAAGCATTAAAGGATAACGAAGAAATTAGGAATAACGTAATTAAGAATGTTAAATGTTTGTTAAAGCAGAAGTATTCTCTATGGTGAACACTGTCGTATCCTGGGATGATTGAGGGGTAAAGCTTGTATATGAGATGAAAGAGAAGCTGTCCGAGAGATTGAGGGCTATTGTTCCATTGTCTGTATACCTCGGGTATTGTTGCCTAACTATTTGAATAATATGGCAATTCATTATCTGCTTTGAAGGTGGTGTTCTCATACCATTGAAAGCTTGAGTCGAGAAAGGACAATGCAAATGAGCCCGTTGAACACCCCTTAATGCAGCTGCCCTTTTTACCACTGTCTTTCCTGTGCAGTGCTTTCGATCCTTTCTTCTTCACGGTCATCCAAGTTTGAGAGTATATTCAGCCCGGATCTTACTTCGATTTCGTTGATGCTGACCAAATATTCGTCTAGGTCTCGTGTGCTAATTCGTTCGTGGGGGAAAAGGTAGGCGATGGCTTCGCCATCCGTGGGTGAGTAGATTACCTTGAAAAAGTGTGATGGAATAGGCACGCTCTTATCAATATATTTGATCTTACCTTCGTATAGCATGCCGATATACACGTAGCTTTCGCCCCTTTCTATCGTCCACTTACGTTCGCGATTTTCAAGGCCTTTCCATACACCGCGATTCAGGCCTGCTAGTTGAGGTGCCATGTTAGATAACAATAACGTCTCTGAATTTATAGCTTCGGTTAAATCCAGCGACTCTGAAGGGGCTAGATGTCCACGGTCATAGCCAGAACCCAAATAGCTCGCCGGTGGCACTCTAAATAATTTTGGTATTGATGTATCGACTCTAAAACCGTTTTGTCGATCCGCAGTACCATTAATAATTTCAGGCGTTAAGCGATATGCTGCCCAGTCGGCCAGCCGCCTGCTGTAATTATAACCAATCGCATAGCCTTCGCGGCAGAGTATCTGGTCGCTGTTGCTGGGGGTTCCGAATTCGAGGTGAACGCATGCGAGCGATAGCTGATGTGGTAGCACAAAAAACAAACAAAGAAGTTGTGTTTTCATCATAGATCCCTTATCGTGCTAACTTTAAGTTGGGCTTGTCGTCGTAACTAAGTTAATTTAGCATACTGGCTGTGTGCCTTCTAGTCAATATGGCTGGTGTTTAGTGTCATAAATAGACCGTGCCCTTAGAGTGGGCAAAACGATCAGCTGTTTATTCTTGTTGGTAAGGGTGCTGCTGTTCGCTTGTGTGCAAAGCCAGCGTCTAGCTATTCGAGTAATAGGGTAAACCGTCACCTTCCCGAATAAGCAAGTGTTGGACGAAACTTCTATCATACTTTATATGTTTTAGCCTCTCCGGTGTTGTGGGGCCTGCTGATGTTACTGCACCATGTTCATTTTGTGTGACAATCCATAAATACTTCCCTTCGAAAGCCTTCTGGTAGTATATCGAAGGGTCAATGTCGTATATGCCTGTTTCGTCTAAAAGAGGATTCTCAATTAATGTGCCATTAAATATGAATGAGCTTATAAGCATTTTTGTACTTCCTATATTTTGTCGACTTTTATTCCGTTGGTTAGCTCTACGCCGCAGCGGCTAGGTTCGGCATCGATGTTGTTGATTGCTCTTCTAAGGGTGGGTGAGGTAATCTTGTCCTTTGGCGAAATAAGGATGTTGCCGGTTGGGAAGGTTATTCGATAATTGTCGCTTTCGTGAATGTTGTTGGTTTTTTGGTCTGGCGTGGTCATATCGATTGCCCTTTTGTTAATGCCTTGGTGTAGGTACATTAACGCTTCATTCTTAGAACGAATCAAGCGTTTGATGCACTATTTTCTCGTGGTGACCAAATATAGGTTGTATTACCTTGCCTCGGCCTTCAGTGTCTAAATTGTGGGTAGCGGCAAATAGCCGCGCTTTTCGAGCGGCATATACATCTGATAGCTCTATCTCAGTGTGCGTTAAGCCTGTCTTAAATATAGTGTCCTCGATACCTTTCATTAGTATCCAGTTAGCATCGATTTTGTTTTCGAGTTCGCCGCAGCCATTCAGTGTATATAGTGAATGGTTACCGTTGCCTTCATCAAGTAGGGCATAAGAGGTAGGGGCGTCCATATCATCTTTAGTATTAAGGCGGCGACTATTGTTGTCGTTGTAACTTGTTGCGCTTAAGCGTTTAAAAGGAAGTTGTTGGTTCATATGAATTCTCCATGTGGTTTGTCAAGGGATAAGTGTGGCATGCTTTAAAACATGCCTATATCAAAGGTATTAAATTAGGGTTGTGTTTCCTCTTCGTCTGGCAATATAGGGGTTATATCTCCATCGTTCAAGTCGTGGGTGTAAGTTAATTCATCAAAGTACTTATGTTTCTCGATGTAGGACATCCAAACGCCTCCACATGTAGAAACCGCGATTTGATGTTTTCTGCTGATTTTAGTTAGATCTCTTATGAAATTACACATGCGTCTATCTAATTCTTTATCAGTTAATCTTCGGTCGTCGTTGTTTTTCATGATTTTCCTCCGGGTTTTCCTGTCGATAGGTGTATTAACGCTTCATTCTTAGTATGAATCAAGCGTTTGATGTACTAATTACTCTTGTTGTTTTTGAATTGGGATGCAGCTCACCTGTTGCTATTTCTTCTAATGAAAGACTTGATTCAGGTTCCAATTGAAGCGTTAATGTACCTGCACAAACAATTAACAAGGAATACAACCTGTGAGCACAAGAAGCGTTATTGCTGTAGAAACAGAAGACGGATACGAAGCAATATATTGTCACCAGAATGGGCAAGATGACGGTGTTGGTGTTGGTGTTGGCCCAACGCTAAGAGAGCATTATGGCCTTCTCGAAGATGCGGAAAAATTAATCGCACTAGGTAGTATAGCTCATGTCAAACCCAAGGACGTATACGCTTACCACCGCGATAGAGGTGACGATTGGGATCAAACTAGGCCCAAACGTTTCTATCAGTTCGAGGACTTGCTTAAGCATGCAATTGAGCTAGACGCTGAATATTTATATGTTCTTGAAGATTGGGATTGGATAGCTACGAAGATATAATGAAATTGATACTCCATCCCAGGGCTCAAGGGATATGGCCGGGGTGTTCATGTGAATGGAGTCTCCAAACAGTCGAGATAGTAGCTAAATATCGTACTTCAATAAGTAATGTAAGGCGTTTTTACAACGTCCTATGATGTCAGTCGATCCCCATCGCAATAGTTAATAAAAGAAATCATAATTGACTTGATTCAGTTTCCCGTTGAAGCGATTATGTAACCACGAACACGGCAAAATATATATTAAATATTTTATTAGGAGAAGGGGTATGGGGGTTTGGAACGCACCACAAACTGAAGAGCTTGCAAAAAAATTAGCCAAAGTTATGGAGTCACCGATTCACCCGAAAGATGCTGCTGACCTTATAGGGGGTATGCTTGGGGAGGATGATCTTTTTGACAGCTTTTATCGCCAGATTGATGAGGGAGACAAAGACGCAAGGGTATCGATTGCACTTTGCCTAGAGGACTTTCTGGGGAACTTAGATAGTTTTGTAAGGCCTTGGGAGCAAAAGGCGATAGAAGTTTGTCAAGGAATTGTGGAGCGCGAGTTGGCTTTCTTAGCGTAAGGCAACAGATAAGGGGGCGTCAACGGGGGGGGCGAACGGCCCTCCCAGGCGACACGCAGGGCAAGGAAGAGTGATTGGGTTATGTGCTGCGCTGCAAGCTAATAGGTTGTGAGGCGGCGATAGAGGGCAACTGGGGGCGCGTTTGATCCTCACTTTTTGGTATTGCCGTGGTTAGGCAAAATCTGATAATTCAATAGCTACTCCTATATCGGTAATGACGCTCCGTTCACACTCCCGAACACACCACTTGTTTAGCTTTTCAGCGTCGAAGATAGGCTTAGCTGAGCTTCCCTCATATGTGCCGGGGTTTAAGGAAGTTGTGTCTGATTCGGGGTTCAGGTGCCCAATATAAATATTAATTCATTCTCCACCTGCTGTACGCCCTCGATATAATATTGTCGGAGGAAGTGTGCCCCATGGTTTCTAACATGTTCGTATGCTGCTTTTTCAGCATTAATCAACGCAGCCTTTATTGATTGATCCTCTGTCAAAATTATTTCAATATCCTTACTTGGCGTTAGGCCCTTTCCATTTCCTCGTGGTGACCAAATATGAGGTAGTATTACCTTGCTCCTGGCCTTCAGTGTCAAAGTTGTAGGGATGTTGCAAGCCCAGATAGATTTTGGTTCGATATTAGATTGAGATGAAATGTTTGTCATACTGTTTTTCCTTGTTGGTGTGTCTTTGTTGTGTCCATTAACGCTTCATTCCTAGGGGGAATCAAGCGCTTTAGGGCTTAGTGCTTAAGTATTTTCATCTACCTTATTCACTGTTCCAAATAGGTGCTGTGCCACGTCGACTCCTTCGTCGGTCATCGCCCAGCCGTCATAGTCATGAATCAAACCTTTGTCGTTAAGGCTGGACATCAATCCGGATACTTGGCGATCTGTGAAAGATGTTCGATTCATAATGTCGAGTAAGTCAAACCATGAGTGGTTGTCCATATGAAGATCTATAGGCTCCTTGCCCCCCATATTCTCGAGGGCATTATCAAGAATTGCTTTAAAAGCTGTCTGCTCCTTGTCTGATAGCTCTATCTCAGTGTGCGTTAAGCCTGTCTTAAATATAGTGTCTTCGATACCTTTCATTAGTATCCAGTTAGCATCGATTTTGTTTTCGAGTTCGCCGAAGCCATTCAGTGTATATAGTGAATGGTTACCGTTGCCTTCATCAAGTATGGCATAAGAGGTAGGGGCGTGCAGATCATCTATAGTATTAAGGCGGCGACCATTGTTGTCGTTGTAACTTGTTGCGCTTAAGCGTTTAAAAGGAAGTGGTTGGTTCATGTGAATTCTCTGTGTGGTTTGTCAAGCGATAAATGAAGCATGTTTTTAGGCATGCCTATGAAAGGTATTTAGTATGGCCCTCTCTCGTCGCTTGGAAACTTTACGTACAGGTCTCCGCTAGTGTAATCGTCGCTGTAAGTTAATTCATCATAATCTTTATCGTTCTTGGTGTAGGCTATATGGAGACCTCCAACTGCAGAAATGGCGACTTTATGTTTTCGACTAATATTGGTTAGTTCCTCTACAAAGTTGGTGAATCGTATAGTTAACTCTTCGTCTGTCAGTTCCGGGTTGTTTTTTCTCATATTCTTCTCTCTAGTTCTTAGTGTTGGTGGGTTCATTAACGCTTCATTCGTTGAATGGATCAACTACTTTGTTGATTGATTTTTATAAGTTAGTCTTCCTTCTTTCTTTTCCTTTAAATAATTGCTTTCGGACTGGCAAGAAAAGGGATCTTGGGGGAGCCTTGAAATATACATGAGTGTTCAAAGCCCCTCGTAGTAAATCCTATTCTATGTCATCTCATTTTCACTCGGAAACTTGGCGTACAGGTCTCCGCTGCCGGGATCGTCGGTGTAAGTTAACTCTTTAAAGTCCCTATTGTTCTTGGTGTAGGATTTGCAAATGCATCCACTTGCTTGGATGGCGATTTGATATTTTCGGCTGATTTTCGTCAGTTCCTTTATGAAGTTGGCGTAGCATATTTCTAATTCTTCGTCCGTCAACTCTTTGTTATTGTCGTTTTTCATGTTTTTTCCTTCAGGTTTCTCGTTTTTGTAGGTCCATTAACGCTTCATTAAAGGGATAGATCAACTACTTAATTGATCAGCTTTTAAAATCAATCTTCGTTACAATAATCTTCCTTGCATTGGGTGCAAACGCTTTCTGTATCGCCAATAATGGCATCACAATATCCGCATCGATTTGTATCTATGTCGTTGTGTTCTTCTAGTGTGCTCATCTATGATTTACCTCTTTGTCCGTGTTTGTGGATGTCCATTAACGCTTCATCCCAGTAATAGATCAACTCTTTTATCGATCATTCCCTCTCGTTGAATCAAAACCAAACTGCTCCCGTTGTTCTCCCCATTCAATGGGGAATGGGGACATCAAATCAGCCAAGCTAAGACTCGGGGGTTGTTTTCCCTGGACAATTGCTTCTTGAATATCTGGAGCTAAGGTGGTCAATCTAAGGATTCGTGATACATATGGAGTACTGTCAAAATTCTCAAGTTCGACAATTTCAGTGATGCTCTCACATTCACCGCTCTTCAGCAGGTTGTTCCAGTAATGAGCCCGAGCGAGGGCACTAAAGAGCGTAGCGTCAAGGGCTTCGTCCCTGTCGGGGTTAACGTTAGAACCCTCAGGGGCCACGATTTGCCGCTTCCTGCCCTTGCGTTTAAGCGTCATGGGGATGAAAATAGTAATCCGTTGGTTATCTTCGCTTGGGGTTATTTCTACGGTGCTGGCCATCTTAGTGTGCTCCGACGTGGTTTGCAGACTTTAAGTTAGTTACGAGGCTTTCGATGCCGTTGGTAAGCATGTTGATTGTCACCCCATTCTCGGAAATGTCGATTCGTTCGATAAATAGTTGAAGTAGCCTAGTTTGTTCGTTGTGATATAGGAGGGGCCAAATAGTTTCAATGGACTGGAGACCAATGCGTACATCGTCTTCGGTATGTCGGGTGTTACCGTTGCGAACATTCTTCCAGGTTTCGATGATCATCTCGGGGTGTTTGAAAATGGCATTTAGTTGATCAAAAATAATCCCTTCCAGTGTGCCAGCCGGTATCATCCGAATAGGGCATTCGTGGTTTCGACCTTTACTTGCGGCGTGTGTTATGTAGTAGCGATACTTCTTACCTTTGTTATTGGTATGCGTCGGTGTCATGGCTTTGCCGTCTGGGCCGTAGATAAGCCCCTTTAAAGGTGCGGGTGTGACACCAGAGGTGATTCTAGGAGTCGCTTTAGGCCTATTTTTGGTCAAGTCTTGAACTGCTTGCCAAACCCTTGGATCGATGATCGCTTTATGGATGCCAGGGTAATACTTGTCCTTGTGTTTGATCTCGCCCAGGTAAATTCGATTGTCGATCAACTTATAAATAGCGGTGCGGGAGAATTTGGCACTCGTTCGAACTTCGCTGTTATTCTGTTTATATTCTCGAGTTCGGTAACCTTTCTCGTTCAGCTCTTTACAAAGTGAGGTTACGGAGCCGAGTTCGAGCAATTTGGTAAAAATCAGGACGATGAGTATGGCTTCTTGCTCGTTGACGAAGAGCTTCCCTTCCCTTGCATAGTAGCCCAGTGGCACGGTTCCGCCCATCCACATCCCCTTTTTCTTTGAGGCTGCGATCTTGTCGCGAATTCGTTCTGCGGTGACCTCACGTTCGAATTGAGCGAAAGATTGCAGCATGTTTAGCGTCAGG
>JACLAC010013136.1_pt1 | contig 18575 bp, 16 predicted proteins | sample 8027881 | NCBI WGS metagenome assembly JACLAC01 (sample SAMN15725517, study PRJNA655200) | protist metagenome | isolation source: fluorescence activated cell sorting (FACS) single amplified genomes of... | place: Spain: Blaines Bay Microbial Observatory, Mediterranean Sea | collected 2016-01-19 | reverse complement strand
TCATTGTGGGTGATGGCCCCGCTCGAGAATCAATGCAGAGAAAGTATTCCGAAGCTGTTTGGCTCGGTTACAAATTTGGAGAGGAATTGGCCAAACTCTATGCTGATAGCGATGTTTTTGTGTTTCCTTCTAAGACAGACACCTTTGGGAATGTGCTACTGGAGTCAATTGCCTCAGGAACACCAGTAGCAGCCTTCCCAGTTCCTGGTCCTCAAGATGTCCTGAAGCCAGGAGTGGATGGAGTATTATCAGAAAATCTCAAAGAGGCCTGCCTCAATGCTTTAAAATTAGATAGAGATGTTGTTCATCAAAGCTCTATGGATTGGGATTGGGATGCCTGCTTCCAGACTTTCCTGTCCCATCTGGCTCCTATTGAAAGTGGTAAATTCGGGTACCAGTTCAACGAATTCGACTCCCCAACCATCTTGCCTACTTCAGATTAGTTGGTTGTAGTCCATTTCAGGAGGGGTTGCCCCATTCGTACCTGTTTTCCAAATTGTAATTCAGGGAGAGGCTCCACATCTTTGTTGAATAGCAAAATTATTGTAGAGCCGTGCTCAAACCAGCCCAATTCCTGACCTTTGAGATAGTTGGATTGGCAGGGAACCTCGTTCGGGCCTTGATAGCGAAGATTCAACAAAACATCTAGCGCATGCAGTCTCATGCTTGCAACTAATACGGCTGCAACCGGAACCATTAAAAAATCAACTGCTGCCGCAGTCTGCAAGTGCATAACGATTCTCTCGTTCTTGCAGAAAAGCCTTTCCACGCGCTTCAAGGCAATTGGGTTTACATTCCAAGTGTCGCCACTGATATAAGTCACATGTGTTAGCTGCACATCACAGGGAGCATGAAACCGATGGTACATGCTGGAGGTCAAGCGCAGTGTGAGATAATGGCCACCCTCCAACTTTTCATCCCAACCCCGACTAAATGGACTCTCTCCCAGCAAACTTTGGAGACTGTAGGGAAAGCCCTTGGCTTGGAAAATCTGATTCTCTTCAATTTTTCCTGAGCAGCCAACAATCGCATCACACGGCGAGGTTAGGATGTTTGGATTGGGATGAATCGGTCGCAGACCCGGTCTTAACTCCCTTGTAAAACAGTCATGCAGGCTCTTAAAAGTCTTGGTATTGGACTCAGAAAGATCTAAATCGCTGAAGGTTTGCCAGAGCGCAATGGAACTTTTTACAATCCAGGGATGCTCTAGCTTACTCCACCAACCCATAAAACGAGTTAGGGTGATTCTAGGAATTCGATTAGTCAGCAAAAAATTGAGATCTTCCTGCTGAGCAAGCTTTTTAAGAAAATTTGTCAATGGTCCTTCATTTAGTTGTAAAAATTTAGTCAACACATCAACCCAGGAACCTTTTGGAAACCACTCTCATTAGTCTTAGCCTACTGGCTGCGCTCAGTCCCAAAATTTATCGTAGAATCCAACTGTCCCGAGCAAAGCACAGATCATTAGCGGGTCATTCCCGAATAGCAAAATTTCTCGCACGCTTATTGCCCGGTTATGCATTAGGTGAAGAGCTTTTCTTTATTGCAGATGGAGCCCCAGATGATGTGGCTGAGAAAAGGAAAAATGGATTTAATAGCCTTGCTCGAACACTACAAAAACATAAAAAAACACTTAGTTTAACCACAGAGGCCAAGGAGCACCTGAGTGATTTGCAGTTCACATCAGTTTATCGAATTCCATTTGCATTCAGCCCCTACGCTAGAGAGCACCTCAAGGTTGGAAGCGTTGCAAAGTCATTTGATGGCGTCATTTTGACAGACTTGGATGATTGTCAATTTTATGACCTGACAGGTTCCTATGGAGTAAACCTTTTTGGTTCGGACTTTTATAAGCGTACTATGCGAATAGGCCTAGAAGAAGGTGTTCCTCTCGGCCCAGCATTAGGGGTTTATCATCCGCATGTGGCCAGTAACGCATCTCGACTCTGTAAAATCAGTGGCATGGATGAAGTTTCATTTCACATGTCTGGAACAGAGGCTGTGATGCAAGCTGTCCGGCTAGCCCGCTACCATACGAGGCGCACGCATCTTGTTCGTTTCTGTGGAGCCTATCACGGGTGGTGGGAGGATGTTCAGCCAGGGCCTGGAAACCCACAACCACCACATGAAACATATACCTTAGCTGATATGAGTGAGCGCTCCCTACAAGTATTGCGATCTCGTAAGAATATTGCCTGTGTTTTAGTAAATCCTTTACAGGCAATCCATCCTAATCGGAATGCCCCTGGAGATTCAACGCTGCTAGATGGAAGCCGCAAGGCTCAATATGATCGAACGTCCTACACATCATGGCTGAAGCAATTGAGAGAAGTATGCACTGAAAAAGGAATTGCTTTGATTTTTGATGAAGTGTTTCTGGGATTCAGATTAGCCCCTGGTGGTGCACAAGAATATTTTGGGATTCAAGCGGATCTCGTTACTTACGGAAAGACGCTTGGTGGCGGTTATCCTGTTGGAGTGGTTTGTGGCAAACATCACTGGATGAAACGCTGGAAAGAAAACCGTCCTGCAGACATCTGCTTTGCTCGTGGGACATTCAATGCCCATCCTGTGGTGCTGTCAGCAATGAAGGCATTTCTGGATGAGATTGAAAAGCCCGAGATCCAAGCTCTTTACGAGGGGCTGGACGAAAGATGGAATCAACGTTGTGAAAAATTCAACCACACCATGAGGAATTTTGATTTCCCTATTCAAGCCACAAATATGTCCTCTGTTTGGACAATCAGCTATACTCAACCAGGACGCTATCACTGGCTATTCCAATTTTATTTACGTGCCGAAGGACTGGCTCTCAGCTGGGTTGGTACAGGACGGCTGATTTTCAGTCTCAACTACGGAGAAACTGAATTCCAGGCAGTTCTGGACCGCTTCGTGTCAGCGGCAAAAAAAATGTCAGAGGATGGCTGGTGGTGGCAGAATCCGAAGCTAACGCATCGTAGCATTCGCTTACAGATTCTACGTGAAACCCTAGGTTGGCCTGAAAAGACTAGTGATTAGGAATTGGCTCAAGATCACCCATGTCCATTACAGGATCTCGCTCAAAGCGTTCCCCTCGCAGTAGATGTAGCGGAGCTCTATAGTAGATGTAGACATCGTGAAAAGGATCTGTGATGATTTTTGTCATCCAAACAAATCCAGTCTTGAGATCCTGTTGAACGAACAACTGAATGCCGCGAAACAAGACAGCCGCAATGCCCAAATAAAGCCAAGCTGTGCCCACTGCTTCTATGAAGCTAAGCCAATCATTGTGTTCCGGTAGAATTCCCAAAAAGCCTGGATTGAAGTAAATTGCCATCGGCAACAGTGCCCAGATACTGAGCAGAACAACTTTGCGCTTTAGGTTGTAGCCGACCTTGATTTCTTCCTTGTGCTCATGGGAAGCCCGGTTCACATGATCGTAGCTGTGGGGCTCGAAGAAGAAGTGTCCAGCCTGTCTTGTGGTCATTGAAAACGTCCAAGCCACGATTGCAGACCAGACTGGGTTGATGAACAGCATCACATATGAACCCAGAAAAGATAGAGCACTAATAAGATGCAGGGATTGGTTGATTCGGCAGTGGTGATAGAAGCGATGGTCATCCCAACGCTGTTCGCGAAGAGTTTCGAGGAACTGTTTCACGTCGACTCCAGGGGTGATGGTTCGAACGAATAAGGGTGAAGTGGAAAACGCCAAAACCCTCTGCACTAAGTACACCTTCCTTGGTGTCAGCTTCCGTGCAAATATTAAGTTGGCAGTTTTGCGAACTAGAAATGAACTAATAAAAGTTTAATGATAAGTCCAGTTATTATTTATGATGTCACTTTTTGGAATATTTGGCTTTTACAGTCAGTAAAGGTCGTCTGTTTTGTATCCCCGAAATGATCAATTTAAATTACCGATGCAACTGATTCTTAAATTATTATCCTTCATTTTTTTGGTGGTTTTCTCAGCTGGAGTCAGCACTGCCTCTGAGATCAAGCTTGGACAAAGTCTACCAGAAGTTAGCCTAACAGAATTTGGAAAACTCAATCTTGAGGGAGAGCAGATCAGCTATGTTCCGTGGAACAGTCGGGAACTTCGTGGAAAGGTGTTCACAATTTACCATCTGGCTGGGACCCGTTCAGCGGCATCCTTGAATGATGACTTCATTGATCGACTTTTGGAGGAACAGTTTGACTTACTCCCGGGTAATCCCCATCAGACATTCAACATCATCAATTTGGACGATGCTATGTTCGGCACCTCTGGTATCGTCCAGCGCACTGTGGAAGACCGTAAGCGGAAGTACATCGTACCTGGCTTCGGACTGGACAAGGAGGGAGTGATTCGCAATGCATGGGGATTAGCTCCAGAGAGCTCTGCAGTGATCATCCTTAATAGAGCTGGAAAAGTGGTTTTTTTCAAGGATGGACAGCTAAGCCAAGCAGAGATTGATCGTGCTGTTCAATTGATCAAACAAAATCTCTAGCTGACTTTTCTCTAACATAAATCTCATTAGGTGCTAACACTCATCAGGCAAAATTTTTATAAATATTTTTTGCTTTTGATGAGGAATAAGGATGGTTCGTAAGCTAACGCAAACCAACATTGAAGACCCTTTAATCAGCCTAAGTGAGATCCTTCCTAAGCCATTCAACAGATTGGCTCCCGAGCTAGAAATTCTGACTGGAATAAGCCGCTTGAATCGAGAATATGAGCAACTTCCAGTCGACCTGACATCAGCTAATTTCTGGGAGACCTCACTCAGCGCACTAAAGGTTGAGCCTCGAATTTCAGAGGAGGATCTGCAACGCATCCCTGCCAAGGGCCCTCTCGTCATTGTGGCCAATCATCCCTTTGGTGGGCTTGAAGCTGTCGTCCTCGGCACGTTACTGAAGCAAGTTCGCCCAGACTTCCGGATGATGGGCAATTATCTGCTCAACAAGATCCCCGAAATCCAGCCCTGGATTTTCCCAGTCGATCCCTTCGGAAATCTGTCTTCCAGTCCAGCCAACAGCAAAACACTACGGGAAGCAGTGCGCTTTGTGCGTGTAGGGGGAGCGCTAGTCATTTTCCCCGCTGGTGAGGTCTCTTATCTCCACTTGAAGTCACTGCGCATCATGGATTCAGCGTGGACACCTCATGTTTCAGCAATTTTGCGAATGACAAGAGCGACGGTCCTGCCGATGTTTTTTCGAGGTCAGAACAGCATCCTCTTCCAGTTGCTTGGTCTGATTCATCCAAGATTGCGGACCGGGTTATTGATCCGAGAACTTTTCAACAAGCAAGGGTCCTCTGTTGAGATTTTCGTTGGGAAAGGTGTTCCTCACAAGCGGTTGCAGGAATTTGAGTCCAACGAAAAACTGATTGATTACCTTCGATTCAAGACTTACTTCCTTGCGAATCGACGACACAAACAATGGATTCCATTACCCAAATTGCTTCGTCAGTCTCGATCAGTTCGAAGGCCAATTGCCCAGGCATCTGCCCGAAATCAGTTGAGCTTGGAGGTAGAAGGCCTGCCACAGGAACAGTTGTTGGTGGAAACGGAGGATTTTCTTGTAGGCTATGCAAATCACACTCAGGTCGATGAGTTGATGCATGAGATTGGCAGGTTGCGAGAAATTACCTTCCGTGCCGTCGGAGAAGGATCGGGGAAGTCTTTGGATTTAGATGCCTATGACGCAAGCTATCTGCACCTGTTTCTCTGGAGTAAGACAGAGGGCAGGTTGGCAGGTGGATATCGACTCGGCTTGGCCGATAGAATCACTAGAACTGCTGGAATGAATGGACTTTACACTCATTCACTGTTTGAACTGAGCTCAAGATTTGTCGGAGAACTGAATCCCGCAATCGAAATGGGGCGCTCTTTCATCCATCCTAACTTTCAAAGACAGGCAGCACCTCTATCTTTGCTTTGGCGAGGGATCGGGGAATTCATCGTCCAGCACCCTCAGTACCAGAATCTCTTTGGGCCCGTTAGCATCAGTCACAGCTACTCCAGGACGTCAAAGAATCTTTTACTTCGTTTCCTCAAAGCAAACCATTTCGATCACCGCCTGTCTCAGGAAGTTCGCCCAAGAACTCCATACCGACATCCACAGTCTATCCCAACAAAAAACAGTTTGAGCAACACCCCCAATGATCTAGAAGAAATTAGCAATCTAATTTCGGAGATTGAGCAGGATAACAAGGGTGTTCCTGTGCTGGTACGTCATTACCTGCGCTTAGGAGCTCAGTTCCTCTCCTTCAACGTGGATCGAGACTTTTCAAATGCATTGGATGGACTGATTGTTGTCCACGTGCCTTCTATTCCGCTAGCCTTGGCTAAGCGTTTCATGGGGAAAGATAGCGCACTTGCTTATCAGGAGTATCACCAAAGTCGAGAAGTCAAATACTCACAAGTGGTCTGATACCGTTCATCAAATGGGATTGGGTTCGTAGAAATTTCGGGTGAGTCCCCCCTCACAAGTACTGCTTGAGGTCCACTCGGAACCAATCGATACGGCTCACTATAGTCTAAGATGCTACTGACCCAGTTCCATCCTCTTCTTTCTCATTTCTTCCTTTCTAGAATTGTCAATAATTCGATGTGTGGTGTGGCTGGAAAAAAATTGAATGCCTGCTGCCACTTTAGCTGATAGCAGGCCTGAAGGTCTTTGAGATCTCGCGCACAAGTGCTTACATTGCAGGAGAGATAGATCAATCTCTTGGGCTTCACCTTGAGGAGTTGCTGACGAACCTGATTGGCAATGCCCGCCCGTGGTGGATTGAGTAGAACAGTTTGCTGCCCACCAATTTGTTTCAAGGCTTGTTGTACTTTTGAGGGAGTGACCTGGAAGTGAGGAATTTCTTTGGTGTTTCTCTGAGCGAAATGGATTGCGTCAGGGTTTTCTTCAACAATCATACAGCTTTGTGTCTGTTCAGCATGGGGCAAACTGAGAGTTCCCACCCCACCATATAGATCTAAGACCTCTTCTCCCTTGATCCATTCACCGACTACGGGCACAAGCGATTCCAGGCAGAATGGATTGATTTGAAAGAAACCTAGCCCGCCAAAACAGATTCTGGCATTCTCAGCAGATTCGAACAATTCACTTTGAGAGACAGCCTCTTTTGGGAAATTCTCAGAATAAGCAATGAACTGAAAATCCAGTTTTGGCCAGTGGCGCTGATGAGAAGTTAAACGTTGTTTTGCAGCTGCATTCAGCCGGAGTAAAGCAACAACCTGCCCTGCTCGATTCCCTCGCAAAACCAAGCGGCCCATCTCCTTTGGTCGGAGTTGAGCGTCGTCAAGCAGGAGGATCAATTCCTGAGATGCCCGTTGCAAGGTGGGTAGCCCGAGTTGACAAGTTTCTACAGGAATTGGATTTTGACTCGCAGGCTCATGAAGTGCCAAGTGCAGCCGGTTCTTCACTTCGGTAAAATGGAATTCCAACCGATTGCGGTAACCCAACCTAGGCCCTTCCTCAATCACCTGTAAATCGTTGTGGCAGAGCACAGTTTGACGTTGGAGGGTATCTAGGACAATCTGACGTTTCCAGTAAGCTTCTAATTCTGGAGCAAGAATTTGCCAGGGACTACAGCAGTGAAAGTGATCTTCCTGTGGTGCGATTCGCTCTGGAGCTTCTTCCAGGATCCGGACGAGGCGTGCTTCTGAAAAATCTCCTCGCTGTTTCTGTAATTGGATCTCTACGACCTCTCCAGGTAAGGCGCCTGGAATGAAAACAACCTGTCCCTTTAAGTGCCCCAGCCCTGCTCCACCGAAGACAAGTTTTTCAACTTGGCATTGGAAAAGAGCCACTAGAGATGTCCGTCTGCCAGAAATAAGTCATCACGGTGAATTACTGCTCTTGTATGTCCGTTGGCTTCACTGTGCTGGAGCAAGACCCGCAAAGCTTGAGCGGATTGAGCTGCGAGTCCAACACCAATGAGTTCGTGCTGGAGGTTGAAGATATTGACTGGGTCCTTGGCACTAAAATTACCTTGGACCTCACAAACGCCGGAGAGCAAGAGACTCTTTTTATGCACTCGTAAAGCTTGTTCAGCACCCGAATCCACATGTAGTTCACCTTGACTCAGCGCTCCTGCCGCGAGCCACTGGCGGTAGCCTCTGAGCTTTGATCCATGAGCTACGAAATGAGTGCCCACCTGCGCACCATCCAAGATTTTGAGAACAGTATTGGGCTCTTTCCCGGCAGTGATATAGGCATTAATCCCAAAGGAGATCGATTTCCCTGCCGCGCGTACTTTGCTCTCCATCCCTCCACGACCCACGTTGGTTCCTGGGCGCTGGCAATGCTGAAGCAACTCCTGATTCACTTGTTTGACTTCGGGAAGCACCACATCGTTGAAAGAACCATCAGTTTGTTGCTCACGAACCAGTAGCCCTGGTGCACTAGTCAGAAAAAATAGATGACTAGCGCCTGCCAATGCAGCAAAAGAAACAGCGAGTTGGTCGTTGTCACCAAAGAACGGTAACTCCTCTGTGGAGACCACATCGTTTTCATTGATGATCGGTAAGATTCCAAAGTGCAGCAGCTGTTGGACGGTATTGCGGATATTCAGATACGATTGGCGTTTGGCAAAGTCAGCTCGAGTGACGAGCACCTGAGCTACGAGGATTTGGTGTTCCTGAAAAAATTCTGAGTAGATTTGCATCAGTCGAACTTGACCAACGGCCGCCAACATTTGTTGAATGCCCAATTCTTTACGACCCTTACCTGGTGTTGCTGCTTGCGGAGGGTTCGGGAGGACCGTGCAGCGTTCCCGACCGGCTCCAATTGCGCCTGAGCTGACGAGTAAGACTTCATGGCCTCTCTGGCGTAATTCAGCAATCGTTTTTGCGAGTTCTTGGATCAGGTTATAATCCAATTTGCCATTGGGTTGCTGAAGAACATAAGTCCCCACTTTGAGGACAATGGTTTGTTGGGAGGACGTCGACATCGAAGAAAAGATATTGAGAGATGAGAAGAAGGTACGGGTTAGAAACGATTTATAAAATTCAACAAAAACAGTTGTATGTAATGAAAAGAAGAAGTACTTGGGGGTGAGGCAAGCAGATTGCAGATTACCACCTTAACAATAACGAATACAGCTGGATAATTAGGCATCTCCGGGTGCGATCACGGTTGACAAGGAAATCTGTTATGAGCAAGCATGCGCAGTACCATCGGGAGGATCTCCTTCCGGAAGATCGAAACCGGGAAAATGAGAAAAAGAAAGACGAAAACTTTCTGAATTTGTGGAGTTACCTCAGCCGGCGTTACCCAGATATTGATATCGAGAGCAAGCCCTTCATGGAATTGATTCAATTGAAGACGGCTCTGGAAGGTCCTCGAGAATTGCGCCACTGGAATAGTGACATTGCCACCGTTCGCAAGCGCTGATTATTCCTGCTCCACTGAGCTTCATGCATGGCTGTTTCAGGCTTCAGCGAAGAGTTTTTTGCAGAGCGGTTTCGTCGTCCTGGGAACCTTGATGTCCTTGAACAGCAACTCCGCGACTACGATCTTCAGAAAACGGAGCAAACTTTTGATAAGGAGTTTGTTCTCAAAAACCTGCACTTCTCAGCAAAACTTCCGGAGAAGGCAGTCACACTGCTCAAACACCTCATTCCTTCCATCCTCGAATTTTCTGCGAGCCTAGACCTGAGGCTTCGCGATCCGAATCATCAAATCCGCTTTCTACCTGTTCATGAATTTGAGTCTGAGTCTGGTTTACAGTTGCAAGGGAAGGTGCCCTTGCCAGCTTCCAGACTTGATTTCAATGAAATTTCAAGAGTTTACACGATCACTATTATTCTGCCAGAAGAGATCAAGACTAGTGAACAGATCATCAACATCACTCGCACCCTGTTTTCAAAGCTGATTGGAGAAATTTATCTGAATGAGAGCGTACTGCCAATGGAATTCTACCAGCAGGGTGCTGATAGCGAGCAGTCGGGTGTGAGCGCGGGGATGCTTGAAAAGCTGGACATCCTCCGTACTCAGGAAGTTTCTAGCGCAGGCTGGGACCAGCAGTTTCAAAGTTTTGCACAGCAGGGCCGATACTCGCTCAAGAAAGATGGAGAGAAGATCCGGGCTCAACTGACGACCCACTGGAGACAGCTTTGGGAAGCTCAGGCCCTATCAAAACAAATCAACCAAGTGATTGAACAAGCCTTTGAAGACTTTCTGGAGACCTTTCGCCGTAATCCAACGGATGTTTTGCAAAAGAGTTTGCTGGAGGTCAAGAAGTTGGATCGACAAATTCATTTTTTACTTCCACATGAGCATCGAGCATATTCAAGGTTTGAACGTGAAGATCCTGCACATTACCTCAGGGCAGCTTCCAATAAGCTGGAAGAAATTGATGGGTTGGTTGGTTTTATTTCAGAGTTGGCAGCCAATCTGGAAGAGGGTCAGGAGGATTGGGAGCCTGAAGAAATGCTGAAACAGTTGGCAAGTCGGATGAGACAGCTTCAACAAGAACGCAAAGCGCTGGTTTTTCTGTTACCAAATCAGCCGATTTCACTAGCATTACAACGAGAGCGCCAGCAACTTCCGATTCAATTGCTTAAACAATTGCCCAGAAGCTTACCGGTCAAAGAATGGTCAGGCCTTGTTAAGGAACTGCAGGGACAGTATGAAAACTCTATTTACTTAAAGCTCTGGGAGGCGCTTCGAGGACTGCATCGTTGGATCAGCTTGAACCAACAGCATTCAGGAAAAAATCCCCTTGAAGATGAACATGTCCAGCGTCTTCAGCAGCTACTTAGAAATTTTCAATTTCGGTTGCCGTCGATTCAACAAACACGCTCAACGACAGGAGTTTTGATCAATTGTGCTGAAGAATTTTCACGCAATGATCAGCGTCAACGCTTTCCACTGGGAGAGTTTCGCAAGGCGTGGAGCTATTTCATCTCATCAATTCTGATTACACGCTATTACGAAGCACATACAGGTCAACAGCGTTTCAATAAGGAACGCTACATGGATTCGATCAGACATTTTGTAGAGCGCCAAGTCCACCGAGGGATCAACTACTACCACTTAGTTTTATTGTTTTTACGAATCTATGAGGAACGTGAACAAGACAAGCAAGTGGTCCCCTACCTACTTTACATGATCCACTACCCCCAAGCGTCTCTACGATTTATTTTTCACCGATTGTTGGCTCCGATTCCTTCTGGTCGTCACTATGAAGAAGATGAACTCCCTCGTCGAATGAAGCGAGTCGAAGAGTACACCTACACGCTCTTGAAAGTGTATGAGAATCGATTGCAGACTGCGATTCTTGAGGAAAATGACGGACGTCCCTTCACCGAGGCTCTACGCAAATCTCGATTAGGAGGTGAGTGATGAAGTTGTTAAGGAAGTTCTCTGTATAGGAAGAGTCAATCTTCCATGAACTGAATTTCTTTACCCCGAATCCCATGCTGGATTTGGCCATCCACAAAAACGGTCTGACCATGAACGATGGTGCGAACCGGCCATCCTGTTAATTCCGTGCCTGCGTAGGGAGACCAGTTTACCTTCGTGAACAGTTTCCCGTTTTCCACGGTTCGCTTCAATTGTGCATCGACCAAGGTCAGATCGGCATCGTATCCCACCTGAATCCTGCCTTTGTTTTTCATCTTATAAAGTCGAGCAGGCGCTTCACTCATCCACTTTGCGATTTCTACCAAGCTGCAGTCTCCTTGACTATGCCTTGTCAGGAGTAATGGCAGGGAAGTCTCTACTCCGGGCATCCCCGATGGAGCCTTACCATAAGGAGCATCCTTCTCTTCAAGAGTGTGTGGGGCGTGATCAGTGGCAATGCAGTTGATGATATCATCTTTGAGTGCCTGCCAGAGTGCCTTGCCATGACGTGGACTGCGCAAGGGAGGATTCATTTGGGCTAGAGTTCCTAGTTTTTCGTAGCAGTCTGGAGCTGTCAGCATGAAGTGTTGTGGGCAGACTTCCGTGGAGATCTTGTGATCCCTTGGTAAGCGGCGTAACAGTAGGGTCTCTTCTTCAGTGGTGAGATGTAGAATATGAAGCCGTCTTTTGTATTGGATAGATAGACGAACTGCTAATTCAGTTGCCTCCAGCGCCGTGGCCTCATCTCGAATTTTGGGATGTGCCTTGACATCCTTACATCCTTGGAGCAGGGCCGTGTTGTCTCGAATTTGACGTTCACTCTCGGCGTGTACAGCAATCAGGCGGCTACCATTGGCAAAAATTCGCTCTAGGTCTTCTTCACGATGAACGAGCAGGTCTCCAGTAGAAGAACCCATGAAGACCTTGATTCCACAAACATTTGGAACGGTGTTGATCTCAGCTAGGTTTTCAGGCGTGGCACCAACAAAGAATCCATAGTTGACCACACACTGTTCGGCAGCACGTTGTTTTTTGGCAGCCATTCGTTCTGCATTGATCACCGCTGGATTATTGTTGGGCATATCCAAGAAACTGGTGACTCCTCCGGCAGCAGCAGCTTTAGATCCAGTATGTAAATCTTCTTTGTGAGTATTTCCTGGCTCTCGAAAATGCACCTGAGGATCGATCAAGCCCGGGAAGAGAATCAAACCAGAAGCATCTAGAGTTTCTTTACCGTCAGGCAATCCACGACCAATGGCGCTGATGATCCCATCTTCTACCAAGACATCAGTTTGTTGCAGCTGATCGGGTAAAACGACAGTGGCATTTCTAATACAAAGCTCTGGTTTTTTCATATTTAAAATCAGTTGTTTACAGCCAGAAATTTCCAATGTGTAACAGATGTGCATCAAACACAGTTCACACACGATTTTTTGTGTGTGCAACTGCTACCACTAGCAGCACACACACTCAATGCCAAACTAGCTCAACTTCTCAGCCTTAATCGTGTTAACACGTTTTCGCTTTGCCAACTGTGCAGCAATCATATCATCCATCTCACCCCGTTCAGCAGCTGCCTTAAACTGTTCTAGCACAGGCGCCAATTCATCTGTACTGGCTAGTTCAACAGCATCCATGCCCTTAGCAAGTTCCAACACCCTACTACCATAGCGTACGGTTAACTCAACACTACCATCTGCACCCACACGCCACCAACGCAGCACACGTTTACTCACTTCAACTTCGCGTATTTCACCACTATCGTCTGCAACAGTGCGCACACTAATCTGTTTATAATTTGGATTTTCAGCTAGCTGTATCTGCTCAGTTATACCAGCAGCAAGCTTGATTCTGCGCTGTAGGACGGGTTTGTTTGAGTTATTTCGCTGATAACGTGTCAGCTTCAGTGTCTTCAGTAGTTCCATCGTTGCCTCCTTATTAGCAAGTGTTCAGTAGTATTGTGTTTTCACTTGAGGAGATGGACAACCGAAAATTATTCTCTTTCTTCCAAATATTTCAAAATTCATCAAGTTTCCGCTTTCTGCTCACAGCTTTCATTTCATCATCTTTAACAGCAGCAAGCATTGAATTGATAGCTGACTCAACAATCATCAGCTTCACCTCAAGTTTGCTCACCTGTCGTACATCTCCACCACTCTTATTGTGACTCCTGCTAGTAATAACACGCGGCACTGATTCACTGTCAATGACCGTACTATGTTCACCAGCCTCAACACAAAGTGTCCTATCAAGCCACATGTATAGTGCAGGATCTGCAGCAACAGATTCACCTAAATGCTCAAGTGCTCGTTCAAATAACACATCAGCACGATTCCTAAATCTTTTCGCAAGTGCTGCTTTACCTCGCGTTGAATAGCCCTCAGCCCTGTTGTCAAAAAAAATAGCTCGTTTAAGCAGATGCTCATATTCGCACAGGGCTCCAGGCTTAGCTTCCAGTTCTGCACGTATCTCTTTCTGCCGAAGCCATCCTTGTTCAAACCGTTCGTACTCATCCGCAGTCAACCAACGCTGAAACTGTCGATTCTGCACGTTTTTTTCCACGCTTTAGCTGCACGTTTTTCAAGCTTGGTGGCTTCTTCATTTATCAGCGTTTTGTGAAGTGGATTAGCTTTATCTAAGCGTTCTTGCAGAAACTTGCTCAAGGTACTACTTGACTTCTTTTGACAGTTGTAACACTCACTCCTTTGAGTAAAGGAATAGTTTCTGCGTACATGATGCTGTTGGGTGCATGCCATCGTAAAACTCATCACTCATACAGCCTACTAAATTGCCATCGTATGAACCAAATACTCTAATATTATTACGGTTAGCGAATTCTCTGTACCAATTTTCAATTTCTAGAAAAATAGGCTTTTGAGCTTCCATCATTTGGTACAGTTTTGGGTGATAAGGAGATAAAATTAAATTAACAGAAACTCCATATGTTTGCAGATATGCCACGAACGTTTCCAAATTATTTATAGATTGATCGTCATATTCGAACTCTGCCATAGCATAATCAAGTCCTCCACTGAGGTGTAACTTGATATTTCTTGTTTGGTCAACATATTTATCATTATAAATATGATGGCCATCGTAGGCTTTCTTCGCGTAAGCTTCTATGCTGTTATCTATAGGAATTGTGTTCGTTCTTATCGATAAAAAATTTCGTAAAAGGGTTAATATATTCCTAGGTGTATCGTTTGCTAAGTGGGATAGTTTAGGCTTCAAGAATGGTGTTGGGGGCTTATGTGAAGACATCAGTAGCATCCAATAATCAAATAATTCTTGAACAGACTGATATCTGTTTTGTCCGTCATGTAAATTTATAAGCCAGGGATCAGCTGAGATATAAATATTTCGGTAGTTGAGCTTAGGAAGTGCTTCAAGTGCGAAAGCGATATTATCCTCTATTGATGCACCACTAACAGTAAAGCTTTGAATATTTTCACCCATCATGCGTGAGTTGATTTGCATGACGCGACTTGAGCCAACGACAATAGTGTCTACAGCATTCAACGGATACAAAAGGCGTCCTTCCATAAACTTTCTTTCATCTAAATTTTCAAAATATACGAAATCATTTTCTGATAGCTGTCCTGCCAGCTCATATGCCGCTTCAACTGTTACTTTCTTCGATGTATATCCCAATGTAAGCAGTACAGCTAACATACTTAAGCTAAGATAAAACAAAGATGAGCGATTCATAAAATTTCGATTACGGAAGATTTTTTCGATAAATTTCCAAGTTAAGAAAGATAGCAAAAATGTAATAAGTATCAAAACCAAGGCAACAAACCAGTTTAATGAAATTTGGTTCGTGTAAATTCTGAAAAAAGAAAATATTGGTTGGTGCCATAGATAAATTGAGTAGCTTAATAAACCGATACCTACGAATAATTTTGTGCTCAATAATCTTGCAGCTAGTGTGGCTTGGTCCGCAAATAAAATAAACAGCACTACGCCGAATACTGGAGCAATTGCATATATACTAGGAAATGGTGTAGTTTCATCATATGCAAAAATTGAAACGAGAATAGTGATTAAGCCAGTAAGTGCTAATACACCATTCTTCTGTACCCCATTTTTCTGCACTATAAAGGCAACAATAGAGCCAGCGAATATTTCCCAAGCACGTGTTGGTAAAAGGTAAAAGTTTGCTGTTGCTTTGTTGCGCCAACCCCATTCACTTAGCAGTAAACTGATTACTGTCATCACAACAATCATCCAAAACACTCTGTTCTTACCAAAGCGCCAAGCAAATATTAAGAAAAGAGGGAACAGTACATAGTACTGCTCTTCGACAGCTAAGCTCCATGTGTGCAAAATAGGGTTTAGCTCTGCAGACTCCTGAAAGTAACCTTGTTCTCTCCAGAAAACGATATTTGACAAAAATAATGAAACACCTATTAAACCATTTCCAAATTTGTTTAGTGCAGTGTTTGATAACAGCATCCAAGCAAATGGAACACAGGCAATCATCACAAATAAAAGTGCTGGAAGTATTCGTCGTGCACGTCTTTCGTAAAAATTAACGATACTAAAGCGTTTGTTCTCTATGTCTTCAAGAAGGATTGAAGTAATTAAGTAACCACTTATTACGAAGAACACATCAACACCCACAAAACCCCCACGAAATAGTTCAAATCCAGTGTGGAAAAGTATTACAGGGACAACAGCAAGTGCTCGCAAGCCATCTATTTCAGCTCGATATTTCAAATTAAAAATCCTTAGGTGGTATTTTGGTGATAAGGTAACTATTTTTTCTTTTGGCTTTCTTCCACCAGCTAGAGAACCTTTCAGCACTCAATTAAAAAAGCAAAAATCTTTGCATAGTCACTTTATTCCCTCAGTGCATTAGTACGTTCGTTCTTCTTGGCGTCAACTATCTGAAACTGAGTAGCTTTCATCTCAGCTTTTTATTCATCATAAGATTATATTTTGCACTCCAGTTGACCACTGTAACATAATTCATCGGAAGAAGAATAATTGCTTACCATGTTACCCCCTAACTCAGTAATGTGGTCAACCTTATAAGAAAAAATTTTTTCTCTTACAAATTTTGTAATCACAGTCGTCTAATTTCTTCAGAAGAATTATCTAACTAGTCTTTTCTGTGCAATCAAGTTCATTCCCATAACCTAGGTCTTTCCCCCCACAGTATCACTTGTCCTTCTTCTTCCTCTCTCTCGTCACTAGTGCTCCCCTCAGCTGTGTAGCTGATATTCCATAATCCATACACAGCTTCCTAACCTGTTTTATCACTGCTGCTTTCTCTTCCTTCATCCTCTGCTTCTTTAGTTCAACTAGCTTCTTCTCAAGTTCATCAATCTCACCCATACTCATCTGCTCTAATTCCATGTCCTTTGCTTTTGCCATTTTGCTACCATGTCTTAGTTTTAAAAAAGCGTTTGCTATGAATCAGTATCTGTTCTGTACTTCACATAGCCTGTCAGTCCCACAAAATTCTACAGTTTTTCGCTGTCTACCGTAGCAGTCTCACATATTTGTCTACACTAGATCAAACAGCACGTTGATTTGGCAACGCAGCTTGTGGTTCCACTGCTGTTAGCTTTTGTTGTTGCTCCCTAAACTTACCATCGTCATCCACACCTGCTTGCTTCTGCTTGCCTGACGCTGCTTTTGGCATATCCACGTAGCGTGTCACCCACTTTGTTCTTGGTACGGGCACTGTCTGCTTGACTTGCTTCACTTGAGGTGCTGCTTGCTTGCGTGCACCTGCAACTACAGATGCACTTGCGCTCAACATCAGCTGTAATATCTCCAAACGCAGTTGCCAATCAGCTTTCTCTGTTTCAAGTCGTATCACCTCCAATGCCTGCTGTATTCCTGTGAGTATATTACTCATCTGTTTTCTCCTGCATCTCTAAACCATGTGGAGTAAAATCACCACCTAAAAACTGTAAGTACTCCATGCTTTCATACCGCACGCTGAAATTTTTATGCTGCAGGAGCCATTTTATGCTGCCAACCATACTGCCTCCGCTTCCTCATTTATCGTGTTGTGGCACTCTCTACTTAGTTCTAGGAACTGCTTGCCAAGTTCACTGTGTGCACTAGATTCACACATACGCAGCCCATAGTGCTGCAGCTTGCTGGCACAGATTGCCACGCTCCCTGTGCTCGCACCCACCCCTTTAAATCTCAGTGTTCGCATATAGCACTCACTTCTACCCAACCAATCCCTGCTAAATTCCGCTTCATTTGCCACTGCTCCAATACGCTTCAGCAGTGCATATACCCCTGTCAAAACCAACCTCTGCATGTTTTCTCCTTCTGTTGCTAAATAACAGTAGCAGCCATGTATCAGCTGCTGTTTTTATTTAGCGGAGAACTGAATTGACAAGGACTGAGTGGCAAAGGGTAGGAATAATACGGCAACAGGGTGCAGCTTGGACACGACAGCAGAATTTCTGGCTGTTTGGTACCTGCACTTATGTGGATGGTGCAGCTGTTACCAGAACGCAGTGTGTATGAAATGCTCAGCGTTTCTTTAATAACTTGGATAGGAGTGTATTGGGTAGGCGACTGTACAGGGAAAATACCAGATTGCCGCGCTTAGTGTATGTGGAAACGGGTAGATTTCGTGTTAACACACACATCCACTTCTACATAAGTGGCTACGCCTGGCAACACTACAGGAGGATTTGGACAGCAGCTGAAAACACATGGAGGGCACAGATAGATGGAGCAAGGGATTGCGTAGTACAGGACAACTTGGGTGCACACAGGGTACACGCAGGATATTGTTGGAAGGAATTTGATGGGTTAGAAGCAGAGATACTGCTAACAGAGTGCTGCTATCTACCCACACATATGTAGCTACACTAGACAGGGGCGCTGCCCATACTTAGTGTACATAGAATAGGGCAACAGGGTTGGATCACAGCTTGTTCTCACGTGTCAACTTTTCCAATCCACTTTTCCATTAAAGTTTTCACAATCACTTTCACAATTAGTTCATTAACACTTTCACTAACGTTTACCCAATTACTTCATGAATAATTCAAACAACAGCTATCAAATAAATGTAAGAAAATAAGTAAATCTCAACATTTCACTATAAGTCACTGTTATCAAATGTAATCATTTCTCAATCAATTTCGTTGTCCTCAACATATGTAAGACTTTATAATTATATTATGGAAAACATACATTTATGGGAGAAAACATGGCACAAGCAAAGACACTGACAAAAGCAGAATTGAAGAGACTGTTTGACGTGACTAGGA
>JACLAC010003642.1_pt1 | contig 18581 bp, 18 predicted proteins | sample 8027881 | NCBI WGS metagenome assembly JACLAC01 (sample SAMN15725517, study PRJNA655200) | protist metagenome | isolation source: fluorescence activated cell sorting (FACS) single amplified genomes of... | place: Spain: Blaines Bay Microbial Observatory, Mediterranean Sea | collected 2016-01-19 | reverse complement strand
TGAGCATTCACAAGATGAATGTCCTTCATTGGCATTTGACTGAGGATCAGGGTTGGAGAGTTGAGATTGATTCATACCCACTATTAACTGAAGTAGGAGCGTGGAGGACTCAGCTCGATGGGTCTACTCATGGAGGATTTTACACAAAGGAGACAATTAGAGAAATTATTGAATACGCTGAAGAGAGGCAAGTTGAGGTGATTCCTGAGATTGAAGTTCCGGGTCATAGCCAAGCAGCTCTTGCTGCTTATCCTTGGCTTGGTTGTACTGGAGAGAAACTTCCTGTAGCAAACAAATGGGGTGTATTCAAGGATATATACTGTCCAGGTAACGACAGCACACTGAGATTTCTAGAAACAGTTTTCGACGAGGTATGTGAATTATTCCCTTCTCAGAAAATACATATCGGTGGGGATGAAGCGCCCAAGGTTAGATGGGCCTCTTGCGATAAATGCCAAAAGAGAATCAAAGACGAGGGTCTTGCAGATGAAAACGAACTACAGACTTGGGTAATTGAACACGTAGGTAAATATCTAGAGTCAAAAGGCAAAACCATTATTGGATGGGATGAGATTCTCGAAGGAGGCTTACCTGAGGGTGCTGCAGTCCAAAGCTGGCGAGGTATGGCTGGTGCAATTGAAGGGGTGCATCTAGGTACTGATGTAATTTCTTCCCCGACATCTCATTGTTATTTGGATTACCCACTAAGTAATACTGATTTAGAAGAGATTTATAGCTTTGACCCTGAACCAGAGGAGGCTTCTCATGGTCCAGGTAGGGTGATTGGCGGCGAGTGTAATATGTGGTCTGAACGCGCACCTCAACATCTAGTTGAATCAAAAGTATTTCCAAGGGCAATAGGATTGGCTGAAGTTCTCTGGTCAGGAACTGAAACAACTCTAGCTGAAGGTGCTTATGATGCGTTTTTAAAGCGACTTGATTTTCACTTCAACAGACTTGGAATACTTGGAGTGGATTACGGATTAGAATCTGTTCCAGTTTCAATGAGCCTCAGCATGGAGGAGGGGGAGGATTCTAGGCTCTATGCAAACATTATTCCAGCAGGGTCATATATCAGGGGTGAGGCCAGCTTTGTTTCATCTGATGGATCAGTATCTGATCCTATTAGCTTTGATTCACCAATTGAAATAACAGGTGCTGGCGAGGTAGTAGCAACTATCAACTACAGAGGAAGGTTACTTGAAAAAACAGAAAATTTCCCTGTTGATTTTCACGCAGGACTCTACAAGAAAATTTCTTTAGACTATGAACCCAGTCCATACTACACAGGAGGAGGAGAATATGCCCTAGTAGATGGTAGAGTTGGGTCTATGGATTTTAGAGATGGTGTTTGGCAAGCCAAACAAGGAACAGATATTAGCTTCACAATAGACCTTGAGAAAACAACAGCACTCGATAGTATTTCCTTGAATTTCTACCTGTATCAGGATGCTTGGATTTTTGGTCCAGCCTCATTGAATTTCTTAGTGTCTGATGATGGCGTGAGTTATACTCAGGCTTCATACGTTGACAACACTCAGGTTTTTGAAAAAGACGAGAGACAAACCATCGTAAATTTTAACTCAGGAAGTCTTGATGGAATTAGTGGGAGATTCGTGAAAGTAGAAGTAGAAAATCCAGGTCCATGTCCAGATTGGCACGCAGCAGCGACAGAACCTTCATGGATATTCGTTGATGAAGTTATCGTGAGAGAACTAAAGTGATTATTTAGCGATAAAATCGTTTAATGACCTTGCAAATATTTGGGGATATCCATCCATTTCGAATGTTTCGAATGACACTCTAATTGATTCTCCAGGAAATAGATCAAATCCATTAGTGCTGAAATTTCCTTCTTGTGGGGAATAAAGTTCAACATCCTTCACGTAGGTGTTTGAGCTTATCTCAAATAGATATTTATTGTCGATCCAGCCAAATCTTTCGATGAATATGCTGCCCTTTTTTAATTCTAGTTCACCTGGTTCTACTAAATAAATCCTACTCGATGCTTTTTGCCCGTTTTCAGCATCATCTTCATTCCATAGAAGATTAATCACAAGGTTTTTCTTATTACTTCCAACTGGGACCAAATCTTTGAATTCGTGCCAAGAGGTCTTGCCAGAAGTCACAGAAAGATTAACTGCTTCAGAGATCAAAAGCTGATCGTCCAAGGTTTTTACAGATACATTTAGTGTTCCGGGCATAGTGCTGGAAAACGCGCCAGGATTTGCTGCTATTCCAACCTTTAATTCATCGTTTTCATATAAACCGTGCAATAGAACTGGTTGAAATGCTTCTTTCAACTTGTGGTGGAGAAGCTTCCATCTTCCATGACCATCAATTGAAGACCAAGATGCTACAGGCCAACAATCATTTAGTTGCCAAACTAAAGTTCCTGAACAATGGTGTTGGTTTATTCTTCCAGCAATTGCTCCTTCAGCTATCCCTTCAGCTTGAATCACTCTGCTTAAATATGCCCAATCTTCGAACAACATAGAATCCGATAGCAAAGCTCCATGTGTTCGCTGTAGATAAGCGTCGATTATGTCGAACCCTCTGGGGTGCTTTTCGTGGGCAACAATTTCAGGGTGATTCCTGAAGTCGTACAAGTTCAAAATGCTGTCGTGACTCAGAATTGATTTGAATGTAGAGCTTAGTGGAAAACTCTGGAAACCATATTCACTCATAAATCTAGGAACCCTAGTCCATAGGCTGTCAAAAGAATATCCATCGTGCCATATTCCCCAATCATGAGCATCGCCAATGTTCTTAAAATTACTGTCGCCTCTTCCAAGCATGGGTGAGCTTTCCCAATAAGGAGCGTCGTCGAATTCAGTGACCACATTTGGCAACAAATCATTAAACACTTTCTCGTAAGACTCACTAACTGCTGCTTTCTCGCCAGAACTTAGTCCATCCTTCCAACCCCAACGAGCCCAACCCTCGCTAATCTCATTATTGCCACACCAAATGGCTAAAGAAGGATGGTGTCGCAATCGTTTGCATTGATATTCGGCTTCAGATTTTACAGAACTGATGAAATCCTCATCTCCTGGATACATGGCGCAAGCAAACATGAAATCGTGCCAAACCAGTACACCCATTTCATCACAATAGTTCATGAATTCCTCTGAAGCATACAAACCTCCTCCCCAAACCCTGAGGGTATTCATGTTCGCAGAAATAGCCGCGTCAATTATCGATTTCTCCTCTCTTGAATTTATCCGGTTGGGGATGATGTCACAGGGAACAACATTAGCTCCCATGCTGTATACTGGTTGACCATTGAGTATGAATTGAAATCCATCATCCTCAGTGTTCAACTTGAGTGTTCTGACTCCTACATGTTTGATAGATCTGCCTAATAATCCTGAGTTGTTGTATGCAATAACCTCGAGTTTGTAGAGGTTTGGGCTACCTAAATCATGAGTCCACCATAACTCTGGAAAATCAAGAGTGAATTCTTCAGTATAATCACCGGCTAGGCCAGATGAATTGCCCCAAGCTACTTTTGCCCCAGTATTATTCGTAAGAGCCCATCGCATCGATGCATTTTCACCTCCTTTAAAAGTCCAGCCAACTCTACACTTTGCACTATTCTCATCTAATTCAATAGTTTCTAAATTCAGATCTTTTATAGACGTGAGAGAAGAGCTAAATGTTAAGCCTTTTACACAAAAATCAAGTACCCTAGGGCTCCAATCCCATCCAAATGCAAACTGTGGCATCCTGTGTACGGCTCTTGCTGCATCTCCAGGAAGAGGGTGCCCTGTTTTCTCAAATAAATCTTCCTCTTTCTGATTAGGAGGTGTGAACTCAACTTTTAAAATATTTCCGGTTGGCTTTAGTAATTCGTCTATTTGAAACGAGTAGGGTCTAAAAGCATTTGACGTTGTGCCTAATTCAACACCATTTAGAAACCAACGCGAATACAGTTGAATTATCTCTGCGTTGAGAATCAGCATTTCTTCATTCTTGTTGAAAGGGTCAGAAGTAAAAACCCAAGCCTTTTCTCCAATCCATTGAATCTTCTCCTCATTTGTTCCTACAAAAGGGTCAGCAATCTTCCCAGATCTTATGAGTGTTTGATGAAGCGAACCAGGTAATTGTCCTGTTGCTTGGAATTCTGAAGAATCAGGACAAGTCCAAACCCCAGAAAAGTAAGCCTGTGTTGGTGATGTTTGGGCTGAGGTCTGAAGTGGGGTAAAAAAGAGCCCCCAGCAACATAATAAAGTTACTATTATCGAATTTTTCACGCCCTAAAATAAGCCCCTAAGCCCTATAAATGCTTGGAAAATCGATAAAAGACTAAATCTTGGGTTATTATTGTGGATTGAGTTAAAATCCTTGCTATATTTGCACCCCTATTAAAAGAGGACTATAGATGGCAAATCACAAATCTGCACAAAAGCGCGTACGTTCTGACGAAAAGAAGCGCGATCGCAACCGTTACCAGCACAAGACTACTCGTAACGCTGTTCGTACTTTACGTGAGTCTGAAGACTCAAAGGAGGCTACTGAAATGCTTCCAAAGGTTAGCTCAATGCTAGATAAGCTTGCTAAGAATAACGTAATTCACAAGAACAAAGCTGCCAACCTTAAATCAAGTCTATCCGCTCATGTATCGAAGCTAGGATAATTTAAGGATTTAAAGATATTTGAACCCTCAGCATTATTGCTGGGGGTTTTTTTATTTAAATACTTTACGATGAGGCCTAGAGAGAGGATGTTGATGGACGGTGTGTCGTCCTTAAATGACAAAGAATTATTAGCAGTATTAATAGGGATTGGTTTTCGTGGTAGGTCAGCAGAGATTGTCGCCGGTGATATACTTGCAATGACAGATCACGATTTACAAACCCTTGGTAAGTTGACTCCTGAGGGATACTCAGTGGTGCCAGGGATAGGAAAGGCCCGCGCTACTCTCATATCCGCTGCGATGGAGCTTGGCCGAAGAAGGACAGCTGAAAATAGAGTTAGACGAAATAAAATCACATCATCAAGGGATGTGTTTAATAGATATGTGGACAGGTTATGCGATTTGGGACATTAGGGGTTTAACGTTCTGTTACTCAAAATATCAAACTATATACTAGCAGAGTTGAAAATTTCTAGTGGTGGCTTGAGTGGAACGGTTGCTGACCCGACAATAATATTTGGAAAGTCTTTAGCGTTAGGAGCTGCAGCCATTTTTGTAGTGCATAATCACCCCTCGGGAAATACTAAACCAAGCAAGTGCGATATTAACCTCACAAACAATCTAGTCAAGGCTGGTAAATTCTTAGATTTACCAGTCCTCGGTCATATCATAATTGCTGGAAAATCCTTTAGCTCTTTTTCTGATTCAGGACTGATTTGATATACAAACTAAATGCCCAGACTTCTTACCATATTAGGTGCGAGACCTCAATTCATCAAAGCTGCTGCTTTGACTAGAGTTATTGCAGAGAATCCTGAAATGGGATGGTCACAGGATATTCTGCATACTGGACAGCATTATGACAACAGCCTCTCTAAGGTTTTTTTCGACACCCTAGATCTTCCAGAGCCAAGGTGGCAATTCAATTTAGAGAATTCTTCTCGTCCAGAAAGGATGAAGGAAATGAGAGAGAGAATAAGAATGTGTATTGCTGAATCACGACCAGATGCAGTCTTAGTTTACGGCGATACAGACTCTACTCTTGCAGGAGCCCAAGTTGCAAAAGATGAGGGTATTCCTTTAATACACGTTGAAGCTGGATTGAGGTCTTTTGATTTATCCATGCCTGAAGAAGTAAATAGAATAGAGACTGATAAGATCTCAGACATCCTTGTGGCACCAACTTCTGTTGCTGTTGAGAATCTTGAAAACGAAGGGATTTACGGTGCGTTTTTAACCGGTGATGTCATGCATGATAACGCCCTGCATTTTTCTAAGGCGGGTGAGATTAAAGGCCAAATCTTACTCACCATGCACAGACCATCAAATGTAGATGACCCATCTAGAGCTATTTCTTGGCTTAAAGAGATTGGCGGTTGGGCGCAACTCCGAAATTTCGAAGTGATTTTTCCCTTACATCCAAGGACATTGAGGAGTATTGAAGATGGGCTTGGTTCTGGATGGCGGGAGAATCTAGCGGACTGGGGAATAGTAGCTAAAGAGCCTGTTGGATATGTGAAATTACTCCAACTGATAAATGAGTCACAACTTGTAGTCACTGATTCAGGAGGAATACAGAAGGAAGCATATTCATGTGCTACACCTTCGGTTGTAATTAGACACAACACTGAGTGGGTTGAACTAGTAGATCTTGGTTGCGCTGTGCTTTGCCCAGAGCCAAGTAGGTTCAGCGAACTCGCCGACGCTCAACTTAATGTTGAGGTAGATACTTCTACCGAGTTATATGGTGACGGTACAGCAGCTTTGAGTATTCTGACTATGCTCAACAAAAAATTGAACAATGCCTAGCGTTGAACTGTCATACACTAAGCCAACTCCAAGAATGAGGTATGGGGCCAAACTCTTGTTTGAGTTTTGTCTCGGAGTTAGTCACACGTGGGTGAGAGGCTCGGAAGATGATAGTGTTGTTATTACTTGCGGTGATAAATCAATTACCACACCTCTTCACGCAATTAGCTTTTCTCAAGATGAGCAAGCTCTTTCTTCAGGCGTGAAATTTCCTTGCGAGGTGCTAGGTGTTTGTGATCTAGACTACGATCCATTTGCATCCGCTATTTTTATGGCAGCTAGATGGGATGAGGTTTACAGGGAAGAAAAGCTTGAAAAGGATGAGCACAACAGATTTGTTGGAGTTGATTGTTCTAAACCTGTTGTTGAGTTAATCGCTGTAGATCTAGCTAAAAGATTGGGAATCTCTTTAGATTTTAAAAGGTATTCTTACCAACCAACAATAGACGTAGATGTAGCTTATGCTTTTAAAGGCAGGGGTGTTTTACGAATCCTTTTAGCTTCCTTAAAGGATTTTGTACTACTCAGATGGGGGCGTTTGACATTAAGAAGAAAAGTTTTGATTGGAAATGAGGAGGATCCATATGATACCTACTCTTGGCTGGAAAAACTTCATGAGAAACATGGACTGAAATCATTAGCATTTATTTGGAGTGGTGTTAACAGTGGGTCTTATGATGTTGGATTATCTCGAGATGTCATTGCAAAGTTGATTAGAAGCCTTTCTAAATGGGAGGTGAGATGGCATCCTTCACACTTTGCGTTTAATAGTTTAAACTCTGACGATTCGGACTATTTCTTTTTAGAGAAAGAAATGTTTCCAGGCAATTCCTCAGAAATCAGATCACATTATCTAAGGTGTGATTCACGTCATTGGTTTAAATTATTTGCATCGGATATAAAAGCTGATTATTCTATTGGATATGCTGATAAGCCTGGTTTTAGGTCGGGAATGTGTAGACCTTATCCAGCATTTGATTTAATGAGTGATAGAGAACTGCCACTGACCTTGTATCCATTAGTAGTTATGGACTCAACCCTAAAATCATACATGGGATTGACTCCTCAAGAGGGTGTTGAATTGGTGAGGGTGTTGAATAATGAAGTAAGAAGTGTAGGTGGTCAAATGATAACCCTATTTCACAATACATCTGTTTCAGATTTTGAAGAATGGAAGGGTTGGAGAGAAGCGTATGAAGAAATAGTTGACCTTTGTGCTAAGCAGAGTAAATGATGGAAATTTTAGCTGATATAGCAATATGGTGTTTCATGTCCATCGTGAAGTTCCTTGTTACTCCATCAATTATGGTGGGGTTAAACTATTCGGTTCTATTTACAATCTGTGTTACTTCTTTAGGTGCTACGATTGGAGTTCAGGTTTTCTATTACATGGGAAGAATTATTTTCAAATGGCTAGACAGTAAGAGGGAAAGGAAAAAGGAGAAGGTTATTACTCCTATGAAGAGGAAGCTAGTTGCTTTTAAAAACGACTTTGGATTAATGGGGCTACTGTTTATTTCAGGAATAATATCAGTTCCTGTCGCTTCAGTTCTAGTGGCCAAATACTTCGATAAGTATAAGACAGCACCTTGGCTACTGACTGCTGCATTCGTAATATGGTCAGTGATCTTAACTGTAGCGAGTAATTACATTAAAACTGGCAATCTGTTTTGATATGAAAACATTGTTTTGGGATTTAGACCACACTCTTTGGGATTTCAAAAAGAATTCCCGTGAAGCCCTTGCTGAGGGATATGCTAAGTTCGATTTAGCATCCCTTGGAGTAGATGATGTCGAGCAATATATCGAGTCATATGAAAAGGCTAATGACTGGTGTTGGAGAGAATACAGAGAAGGCAGGATGGAAAAGGAGGAGCTTAGGGGAAAGCGGTTTAAGATGGCGATGGATCCTTGGGGACTAAGTGATAATCAAGAGCTTGGAGACGTGCTAGGGCAACATTATATCCTAACTTCGCCATTTAAAACTCACCTCTTTGATGGAGCCATAGAAGTGTTGACAGAGTTGAAGAATAGGGGGCATAGAATGGTAGTTCTCACTAATGGATTTGAGGAAGTTCAACATATAAAGGTTGAGAAATCTAGGATTGCTATTTTCTTCGAGCAGATTATCACTAGTGATTCCATGGGCTACAAAAAACCTCACCCCAAGGCATTCGATATTGCTCTAGACAGGGTAGGGGTAGAAGCAAAAGATGTGGTTATGATAGGAGATAGCATTGAAGCTGATATTCTAGGTGCAAAAGGCGTAGGAATAGGCCAAATCTTCTTCAACCCTCATGCAACCTCACATCAAGAGGAAGTCGATTACGAGGTAAAAACACTTCACGAAATCTTAGGTATATCATTACATTAGCGACATGGCAGAAAAAGACAAAAAACCCAAGCTCAATATCGAGCTACCTGAAGAAGCAGCAGCTGGAATTTATTCCAACCTTGCTGTAATTACTCACAGTCCTACAGAGTTTGTGACTGACTTCATACAGATAATGCCAGGAGTACCGAAGGCAAAAGTTAGATCTCGAGTTATCATGACTCCTCAGCACGCAAAGAGGTTGATGAAAGCACTGATAGAAAACGTAAAGAGATATGAATCACAGCACGGTACTATTTCAGAGGTGAGTGGTCCAGAGGCTTCAATGCCTATGAACTTCGGTGGTCCTAAAGGAGAGGCCTAGTTTTTAAAGGTGCGTTTACCGTTTACGATTCCGTAAACTTCCCCTTCAAGCTTTTCGTTGTTTTTCCAAGGGTTATTTACCCCTGCTGATACGCCTGGACAGGTGTGCTTCCCCTTAGGGTTGAACAGTGTTAGTTTTGCTTCAGCGCCTTCTGCAATGTGCACTTCTGGCATATTGTAAACTCTTCTGTTTGCGTTTGATATTGCGTCAATTACTCTTGTAATGTTTGCCTTGTCACATGCTGATAGTACAGCAGAGAAGGTGCTAGAAATTCCTGCCATCCCGTTGGGACTTAGTAAGAATTCAACCTCGTTGTTTTCAGGATTCTCAGGTCTGTGATCAGAACATATACTGTCTAAAATCCCATCAGCTAATGCAGTGCGAAGAGCTTTTCTGTCGGCCTTTCCTCTCAATGGTGGTTCAACCTTAAAGGTTCCATCAAAGCATGCAATTTCTTCGTCAGTGAACATCAGGTGGTGCGGAGTAGTTGAGGCCGTAATTGCGAGTCCTTTCTTTTTTGCTTCTTTGATGAGCTTAACGCTCTCAGCTGAAGAGACTACCGGTATGTGGAGCCTGCCGCCTGTGTACTCGAGAATATTGATATCTCGCTTAAGACGCATTGTTTCTGCTTCTGTGGGACTTCCCTTCAATCCTAAAGCAGTGCTCATAGCTCCCTCGTTCATGCAAGCGCCAGGGTTGATGTCTTTTTCTAGAGGTTGTATTATAAGTACGTCGCCTGAAGGTCTTAGGTACTCCAAGGCCATCTGTATGAGCCCGGCTCTCTCAACTGGTCCGTCGTCACTAAATCCTATGGCGCCAGCCTCCGCCATATCCAGCATTTCAGCTAACTGTGAGCCCTTTCTGTGCTCTGATATGCAGCCAAGTGGGTGTGCATCAGTTGCAGCTCCGCCATCTTTGCTTCTGCTTATGAGGTAAGACACTGCCGCCCTGTTATCTATCGTAGGATTCGTCGAAGGGAGTACTGCTACGTCGGTAAATCCTCCAGCCGAGGCTGCCTGCAGTCCTCTCAAGAGCCCTTCTTTTAGCTCTTCGCCTGGGTCTCTAAAATGGGCTTGGCCATCCATCCACCCTGGAGATACGCATAGGTCAGGTTCAGACCAAACCTCAGCTTTCTTTGGCTTCAAGTCCTTTCCAATTTCGGTAATAATACCATCTTGGATTCTTATACTAACTTTTTTACCGTTGAATGATCCTCCGAGATCAATTACTCTAGCGTCTTTGACTAGGATGTTGCTTTCCATCTTTTTTGTAACAAAGTTTCGCCTGTTAAGGCTAGTAAAACGACGAGCACAAGGTACCACCAAAGGTGCTTACCCGATTCAATATTGTTGATTAGCGTGCTCAGGTTGGTTTGGGTTACTTCTAAAACTGAATAATTAGTCCAACCACTTTTTTCCAATTCTTTTCTAAACACCGGCACGTCCCAAGATTCAGGATTAGACTCAATTCTATTTGAATTCACACCCAGAGAAACGACCTCCATTCCATCAATTAGTGTGCTGTAACTCCCAGGTTGAGTTAGTGCGGGTCCTAACATCACCCTTGTAGTCCCTCCAATACTTCTAGTCTCAGGAATAATCGAAGAAGTACTGTCAGTTGAAATAACTCTCACCTCTGAGTCTGTAGCTACTTCTCTTCTCATGTTAAAATAATTCTCTGCACCTAAAGTTATTGCTCTTAGTTCCGATGTCCTGGCAGTCTCTATCATCCTGAGTACAATTGGGACAAACAATGCGTGAGAAGTAAGATTACTCACCTTATCTCTCAATGGCATTCCTAGAAGAAATCCTACACCTTTTCCGATTTCTGATTTTGCCAGTAAGTTCTCTCCATTCCAATTACTCCCCAATCTCTCTACTCCAGACTCAGCCCTGTAGCTCAGTGCGTATCTAGATTTTGGAAGATCCATTTTTGATGGAGTGCTAGAAAATACTCCATCAAAATGTGGGTGCTTCACATTCAAACCACTCGCACTCACCAAATCTTTAGACTTCACCCACTTAAACCCGTCCCCAAACCCCAGTCCACTCATCAGCAGTTCTGCTCTGGGATTAATTTCAACTGTATCTGGAATCACTAGAACGGCACCACCGCCCTGGGCGAACTCAACGAGATTGTTAGAATAACCATTAGAAGGACTGCTCAGACCATTTGAAATAATGAGATCGTAATTCTGTAATTCCACCTCGTCAGGAAGGGTCATCCTATTGTCTATCTCTATAGCCACCTGATTGGAATTACATACTCTAGTTATGCTGGCTGCCCCAACTGACCCTGCATCCTTTGCTATTTGCAGCACTCTTATTTTTTGCACAACTTCAAAACCTAGGTAGTAGTCGTTATCAAAGTTTATTGGAGAATCGACGATGGAAATTTTAGCGTGATACTGTCCAGGATTCTCAAAACCAAACCTCATTACTGTGTCAGTAGCCAGTCCAGGAGTAATATTGTAAGTCCCCACAGCCTTTTTTTCATCGTTAACGTCCAACCTCATGCTCAACCCTTCAACTCCCGATTTCGCATTGTGCTTCAACCTCACATTTAGCTCAGCTTGCTTTCCAGCAGTTGCTATTGGCGAGCTGAACCAGGCTGAATCAACCCAAATGTTTGGCCTAACATTAGCAAAAGAAGGAATGAAGTGAATTTTAAGACTTGTGTCAGGTTCAAATCCAGTCCCTAAATCGTGTGTGCTCTTTTGTAGGTCGCTCAAATAGTAGAGAACCTTATTATGCCCGACGGCTTTCGACACATTATCTGATGTTCGACTCACAACCACATCTACGTTTCTAGACACAGGAGAACCCTTTATGCTCACAATCTTTTCAGCACATTCTTCCTTTGTTAGATATCTAGAGTCAATTCCAGTGAATTCATTTGTAATGATGTGGAACCTGTCGGTTTCTGGATATTGCTCGACTATCTCTAAAGCGTTCGATTTAGCAGTTTGCAACAAAGTTCCATTTTCCCCAATTGCTTGCATAGAAGGGCTATTGTCTACATACAGATTTACAATATTACTTGATTGTTCACCTCCATTTTCACCCTCGGTAAATGGAATAAACGGTTCAGCAAACGCTAGTACGAGTGCTGCAATAGCAATAATCCTTGTTAAAAGAACTAGGAGATTCTTAAGCCTATGGTGGGATTTGGCCTCTTTGTTTACCTCTGAAAGGAAGCTGACGTTAGAGAATTTAACCTCTTTGTACCGTCGCAGCTGTAGAAGATGGATTAATACAGGGATTATTAATGCCGTTAAGGCCCAAAGCATATCCGGTTTTACCCACTCCATTTCGGGTGCAAAGTTAATTCTTTCCGACCTTTATCACATGAATATTTCAAAGTTGACTAAAACGGAGTTGAAAGAGTTCTTAGAAGAGAAGGTTTTGCAGTTTGAAACTCCAGATTTTATTCCGCTAGATCCAATCTCAATTCCTTACTTGTTCACAGATAAAAAAGATGTTGAGATTGCAGGGTTCTTGGCTGCTACTATTGCTTGGGGGAAGCGAGCTATGATTTTGAAAAACGCCCATTCGTTGATGGAGAGAATGGACAACTCGCCATACGATTTTATTATGAATTTTGAAGATTCTGACGCTTCAGCCTTCGAAGGATTCGTCCATCGTACATTTCAACCAGAAGATGTTTTATGCTTTATGAAGGCGCTCCAAAGGCTCATTCGAAAGCATGGATCAATTGAATCAATTATTTCTTCTCACTGGGAAGCTTCAGGAAGACCTGATTCACTCAAGGATTCACTTTCCCACTTCCACACTCAGTTTTTTGATCAGCCCCACGCACCCCGCTCAAGGAAACACGTTGCTAATCCTGCCAAAGGTTCTGCTGCTAAACGCCTAAATATGTACCTGCGTTGGATGGTCCGATCTTCAGACAAGGGAGTAGATTTGGGGATATGGAAGGAGATTCCAGCCAGTGCCTTGAGTATTCCTCTAGACGTCCACACATCAAATGTAGGACGCCAATTGGGCCTGCTTACTCGAAAGCAAAACGATTGGAAGGCAGTTGCTGAATACGATGTGAGACTCCGCGAAATGGATTCTAGTGATCCAGTGAAATACGATTTTGCCCTGTTCAGTCTAGGAGCAGTAGAAAGGTTTTAGCCTATAAGCCCCAGTCTGTTCTCGACGCAATCCCTGATTCGGTTTACTAATTGATCTGGCGCATATGTCCTCCATCCAAATTCACTCAGTTCTCCACCCATAACAAAATAACTGTCGAGATCAATTGATGACATGTCGTCAATAACATGCTGGTGGAAGTTCAAAAGTGCAATCCATCCGTCTCTATCAGTGACTTCTTCAAACCATTCCTCGTAATAGCTATCGTCAGAATGATGAAAGTTCAGTACGTTCTCTCCAATTATAATGAATTTACAAATTCCATCATTCTGAAGGCAATCTATGATGTCTCTCTTGAGTCTCATGATATCGTTGTGTAGGCAGTCATTCCACTCGCCAAGTAGTTCAATAATTGCACTTTCCTCTTCGTAATCGACCCAAATTATTTTAATGAATAGGGTCTGAGAACCTATGCTGTCCCATTGAGGATGAATGAAGTGGTCATAGATTTTCATATGATAACTCATCTCGTTGTATTCTCTACCAAAGAATGGACTACGAGAGTCTTCGCTTGCCACGTAGTGGTTGCGCCACGAGTAATATGGCTCTATAGTGTGCATGCTTGATTATGCCTTATGCGCCTTAACGGCGTTTCTTACACTTCCGTGTTTGAGTAATAATTCTTGGGCTTCTTCAGTACTAACTCCAGTTGCTTCAGCCACCATTCTAATTCCTCGTTCAACAAGCTTATCATTCGATAGTTGCATGTCAACCATTCTGTTTCCCTTTACGTGACCCAGTTTTATCATTGTTATGGTGGTGATCATGTTTAGCACAAGTTTAGTAGCTGTTCCTGCCTTTAATCTAGTAGAACCAGTAACAAATTCAGGGCCTGTTATTGCTTCAATGGGATGGTCAGAATTTTCAGCTACAGCAGTACTAGGATTGCAAGTAATGCATCCAGTTAGGATTCCATTCTCGCGGGCTTTTCTTAGTGCTCCAACTACATATGGGGTTCTTCCGCTTGCTGCAATTCCAAATACTGTGTCGTTGCCACCTATTTCGTTTGATAGTAGGTCAGCCCAACCTTGAGTCTCACTATCCTCGGCTCCTTCAACTGCTTTTCTGATTGCCGAATCTCCTCCCGCAATTAATCCCACAACTCGTCCATGGTCAACTCCAAAAGTAGGAGGGCATTCGCTTGCGTCAACAACGCCTAATCTTCCGCTTGTTCCTGAACCAACGTAAAATAACCTTCCACCATCTGCCATTCTTGGAACTAGTTGTTCAACAAAGTCCTCTATTTGGTTTAGGCAATTACTTACAGCTTCTACCGCTTCAGCATCAACACTATTCATTGCTAATATAAGTTGACCCACACTTTTTTCGTGTAGGTTATCGTGCTTACCGCTTTGCTCTGTAGGAGGAAGTTTTGCCATTACAATCCGTGTTCAAGCCAAATTTTAAGAGAACGCTCTGCCTGAATACGCAGCATATCAGCTCCGTTCATAACACTCGCCCCTCTAGATTTTGATCTTTTCATAAATGTCGTTTCCTCTGGGTTATACACCAAATCCACAGCTAAATGTTTTTCGCCTACACCTTCCCAAGGAATGTCTATGCAAGAATCAATATCTGGATGGGTACCAAGGGGAGTGCAGTTTACTAGGAGTAAATAATGCCCTAAAGCTTCAGGAGTTAGTTCATCGTATCCAACTTGGTCGTCAGACGGAGTTCGGCTAACAACAATGGTCCTAATTCCTAATTTCCTCAATGAATACACCACTGCTCTAGAAGCGCCACCGCTTCCAAGAACTAAAGCCCGCTCATGACTTCCTTTAATAAAAGGCTTTAATGATTTACTAAACCCAAATGAGTCGGTATTGTACCCTTTCCAGCCTTTTTCAGTCTTGACAATTGTATTTACCGCCCCAATCGCAGCAGCCTCTTCGTCTAGGCAGCAAAGCTTAGGAATTATATTCTCCTTATGAGGAATTGTTACATTTAATCCTACGAGCTCTTTTTCTGTAGTTACAAGATTCTCAAAATCTTCAATGGAAGCAAGGTCGTAAGCTGAGTACTTAATTTCAGGCCTTTGAATTAAGGCTAGTTTGGTCTTAAAAAAAAGAGGCGATTTACTATGTCCAACAGGATGCCCTATGAGCCCCAGCTTTTTCATTTACTCGAAAGCTTGCTTAGGCCAATTACAAATACTGCTCCTACAATAGCCAAGACTATGATGAAGCCTTCTTCTATACATGTTTCCTTTGGAATGAATGAGTTTCCCCATGGCCAAAGAACATGCACAGCACCCAACATAAATCCCACTAAGATGCTCAAGGTTTGATCGTGGTAGGATGCTAGAACACGCTTCAAAAACCTGCTAAATGCAAGAATCCCTACACCAATTCCGATTATGAATGAGCCCACAATGACAAGGTCAAAACCAGCTAATGCAGCTATCACAGGTGCATATGCTCCGAGAACGAGTAAGATGAAACTTCCGCTTATTCCAGGAAGTAGCATCGCACTAATGGCAATTGCTCCACTAAAAGCAATGAATAAAGGAGATGTAGTTTCGACTGCTGGAGGCAGGTTTGTTAGAATTGATGCAATAAGGATTCCAAGGAAAACAAAGAAGTAATTTGTTTTAGATTTTGAAGCAACAGAGCGCCAAATAATAGGGGTTGACGCTATTACTAATCCTAAAAAGAAACTGCTCAAATGCTGTGGGTGAGTTTCTTGAAGATAATGGATTGCGTTAGATAAAACTAGAACTGCGCATACAATTCCAACCAGAAGAGCTACGAGAAAATTGAAATTGTATTTCTTCCAAGTGCTTACTAACCCTTCTTTGAATAGGTCAACAACAGTTGATTGACCCAGGTCTGCAATCGTGTTTATGAGCTCTTCATAAATGCCAGTAATGAAAGCTATTGTGCCTCCGCTAACTCCTGGAACAAGGTCGGCTGTGCCCATAGCAAAACCTTTTGCTATAAGTATTGCCCAATCCTTGGGCGTCCTCATGCTACTTGGCAGTTTGGGTCAACTTGTTCAGCCCAAGCACTTATTCCTCCCTCTAAGTTGTGAATGTTTGTATAACCGAGCTGTGTTTCAAGGTGACGTGCAACAGCAGCTGATCTAGCGCCTGATCGACAGTGGATTACGACGTCGCAATCCTTTCGTATTTGATCGAGACTCGATGTGAGTAGATTCATAACGATGTGATTAGAACCTCCAATATTCCCTACTTCTCTTTCCCAGGGTTCTCTTATATCAATAAGTTGATGTTCCTTTGAAGAGTCCATCCAACTCTTAAGTTCTTTTGGTGTGATACTATTCATCGTCACTATCTGGTTCTTGTCTAAGCCCTTCTGCCATACTAGCAGGAAGGTGTTCAAAAAATGTATCTCCTCGTAATCCTAGTCTTAAAGTTTCCATAGGAATCAGGTCCCAAGGTCCAATGTTTCCAAGATTTACGTTAGCGCCAAATTGCTGAATAAACCAAACTTGTTGAGCTTTCTTAGGAGCTTCCCAAAGAATGTCCTCTTGCTTAACTTTAGCTAGAATCTTCCTAATCAAAGCTGTATGTGCTGAGCCATTGGGTCTATAAATACCAACGTTGCCGCTTTCTCTAGCTTCTGCAATAACCTTCCAGCTTCCTGCTTCTAGCTCCTTGCTCATCATGCTGGTCCACTTAGAAGGGCTTATTAGAATCCCAGCTTCTTTTGACCCCACCTCACTAAGCACCTTGTAATTTTTGCTGAGTTTGTAAATGATCTCACATTTTTCATCCTCATCGATAACCATAGAACCGTCGCTCACCTCAAGACATGATATGCCTAATGAATCGATGAATTTCAAGTAGTCATCTAAGGAACGTCTAATAAAGAATGCCTCGAATAGAGTTCCCCCACAGTAAATATCAATTCCGGCATCTTGGTAAAGCTTAACCTTATCCTTCACTCCAGGAGTAATGATAGATGTGCCAAACCCCAATTTTAGAAGATCAATTCTATCAGCATTAAGGTCAATTAAGTCCTCAGTTTGCCTCAAGCTTAAACCCTTGTCCATGACCATGGTTAGTCCTGAATTTCTAGGCTTACTTGTCCTTTCTGGAACGTGAGATAAAGAGGTGTTCATTAAATATTATGGTTTCAAACGAGAGTACAATTCAGCTATCCTAGAATCTTCTAATATTTCAGGGAATGAATTGATAATTCTAGTTGAGTAATCAAAAGTGTGAATTAGAAGTTGCTCAAACAGATCTAATGCCTGATGGTCGTTGCCTATTTTGTATAAACTGTATACCTGTTGGTACATCAAGTGTGTGGGGTCTTTTACAATCGCTAAGCCCTGTTCCAAAGCTTCTAGAGCAGCTTCGTGAGCATCTATTTTTTGTAAGTTGTCTATCCTGCCTTCCCAAGCATCTTCGTTTTTAGGGTCTCTTTCGAGAACTATCGTGAAGTGCTTTTCAGCCTCCTTTGGCTTCCCAACTTTGATGAAGGAAGTTGCTAGAAGTAGTCTGTAATCTATGTTGTATGCATCAAGAGTTACAGCGTGTTCAAAATACTGAACTGAAACAGTTGGAAGGGATTGTAAGTCGGCTAAAACCCCGAGTCCTACAAATGCGTCTGTGTATTCTAGATCTATTTCTAGGCTTTGCTTGTAGTAATTTTCTCCCTTGTCAAATTCACCCAATCTCTCCATGCACTCTCCCATATTGCAAAGGATGTATGCAGATTTAGGCTCTATACTCAGAATTTCCTTATAAGCTTCATAAGCTTCGGCAAAATGCTCTCCAGCTGTTAATGCTTCAGCTTTTTGGTGATATGCTCTGATGTAATTTTTGTCAATAGCAATGCAGAAATCATATGCGGTTACAGCGTCTTTGATTTTGCCTACTCTGTGATACATATTCCCTAGGTTATACCAGGCAGATTTGCTGTAAGGATTTTCGTCGATATAGTCAGTGTAGAATTCTACGCCCTCAGGCACTGATTCAGCCTTGTCAAAACAAAAGGCCAGTTCATACAGAGCTGTGTCGCTTTCTGTGTTTTTATACAGAGCATCCTTGAGCACTCTTATTGCTTTACGCCATTCTCCTAGATTTTGATGCTCTACTGCGATGTCGATGTTGATATCGCCATGTATATCTGAATCTGCACAATCTAAAGCTTTTCTAAAATGCTTTATAGCAAATCGGTGCTCCTTAATCTGACTGAAAATGCTCGCAAGAGTAAGGTGTATTTCTTCGTTGTTGGGCTCAAAAGCAAGTAGAGTCTTTAGAAGAGGTATAGCTTTAATCTGCTTTCCCATGCTTGCTAAAATCTGTGCTTC
>JACLAC010024896.1_pt1 | contig 18583 bp, 21 predicted proteins | sample 8027881 | NCBI WGS metagenome assembly JACLAC01 (sample SAMN15725517, study PRJNA655200) | protist metagenome | isolation source: fluorescence activated cell sorting (FACS) single amplified genomes of... | place: Spain: Blaines Bay Microbial Observatory, Mediterranean Sea | collected 2016-01-19 | reverse complement strand
CATATAAACAGTTCCTTTATTTTCTCTGTCTACATCCTTATACATATTAGTTATATGTTTATTTATGTTCTTTATTTTTTTTGTTTTCATATTATTACCTTTCTAATTTATATATAGGATATTATAAGAAATAAGTCAAGGTGCCAATTGCAATAATTATAAATAAAATTATATCAACCCAGAATAGAAATATGATAATATTCCAGAACACTAATGGCCCTGGCCACGATATTTTGTAAAATTACGTTTTTCAGACTTATTCATACGTTTTTTATGTCTACCTATCTTAGGTTTTGTACGTTTTACGTATGCATTTACGCCAAAATTAGATTTCTTCGCCATTAAAATACTCTTCTATTTTAGAATGAACCGTATTTGGTGACAACTTAGGGATGTATTTTATAACACCATTAACTTGTTGTTCTAAAGAAGCACCACATGACATACATTTATAGAAGGTTCTAGTTATACCGACCAACATTGTATACTCTTCACAATCAGGACAGATACCGTTTACTATTTCGGTATGAATCTTCATCCTAGTATTTTAATGATCTTCTTTCTATCCATGTATATCTCTGTTTGAGCCTTTACTTTCTTACAAGTAAATACAACTCGCTCTGGATTTACCTCGTTCTGCGCGATACGCTTGGATTTCAAACAATCGCTGAGGTTTGGTTTATATACATGCTCTATCATATTTCCGTTTAAAGTTAAGATAAGTGCGAATACAGTTTCTATCATTAATGATCGCTCCCGTTTCTAATTATTTTTTCTACGTCCTCAGTTAACTTCTCAGTTCTTTTCTTTAAAAATTCTATGTTAACAGCGTTGTTTCTCATACCCTTAATCTCTGCTTCTACATCCTCTAGTAAACCACTAACGTGTTCTACGATCATGAAAAGCTCTGCCTCACCAGCTGATTGACCTAACTCACCTCTTGGGTATTTAATTCTAAACTCTGTGTTTTGTTCTAAATCCTTTTGCATTAGTTCTATTTTTGTGGCGTGGTTGTTGAGCATTTCATGTAGACCAAAATAAGCCCAGGTTCCAATGGCGACCATCGCGATTAAACTGGCAACCGTCTTCATAGGCATTTGCACAGATGCCTCTTGACTAATTTTTAATGGTTTGTCTGTCATTTTTTATAATTATCCAATGTTATTAAACCAGGATTTTCCTTCATATATTGTTCTTTTAAAACTGTCCAATAACTTATTTTAGGATCAAAATCTCTGTCTCCATCAAATTGAGATGATGACATAACTCCTATTCTCATACACATATTAATTAACTCTGCAAACTCTGGTGGTGGAGGATTAATTCTAGGTACTCTCTTACACTCTTTGATAACTTCTAATTGTGTTTTAATCTTCATTTGCTTTTCTTGTTCTGCAATAAATTCATCTGTACATGCTGACCCTAAATATTTTCTCCAAGTAAATCTTAACATTCTATCATCATCTGTTCCTTCATAATTATTACTAGGACTATTATGATTGTAATTATATTGATCATCTCTTTGTTCAATAGAAACATCAAAACTACCTTGACTACATGTATTTGTTCCGTTTTGTAAATACTCGTTACGTGCTTGTGCTGATGTAGCTACAATCAGAAAAAAGATAATCCAGAATAGATTACCTGTTAAGATCTTTGATATCATATGCATGTTCTCTTACCTGATCTGCTAGTTGTCTGTATAAATTTTCTGCCATTTCCCACGTTGCCTCAGCTGCAGATAATCTAGTTGCAACTTCGGTTAGCTTATCTTCTGCTACTTTTAAATCTCTCGATAAATTAACAATGGTTTGTTTATTTGCTTCAATAGTATCAGTTAGACTTAATACATATCTAACAGATGTAAATGTTCCTGCTAGTATAGCTGCTACAACAGGAACAATTACAATATTCTTTTTTACCCATTCAAATCTGGATAATTTACTTTTTGTCTTCACTTTTTTCATTACTTATAAAAACCTTTAAAAATCCACTCTACCCATTTGTTCCATAAGCTTTTTACTTTGTCCCATGCTCTGCAACAAATGTTTTTACATTTTTCAATCATGTTTCTTTTCCTCCATTTCGTAGAAAAACTTATCAGTGTCTTCCGTACGCCATAATTTATCATCTTCTACATTCCATTCAGATGTTTGCACTTTCCAGTCTGGGATGTTGTCTTTCACTGTAAATGAAGAAACATTCCAAATACATCTATTATTAGGTTGTGCTGCATAGTTCCCTTCATCTAGGGCTATGATATGAGCACATTTGTGCTCGTGCGGAATTTCTGAATGGTCCGTATCTACTATATTACTCTCTGGATGAGCCCAGTCAATAGTAAATAAATATTTACCGTAGTGCCATTTTTTGTCTTTTCCTATGTATTTACCGGAATGTGATGCTAAAAAATCCCAAACAGTAATAGCAGGATAATAACTGAAAGAGTTCCATAACTCCAACTCATCAAGTCTACGTTCAGGAACGTCTTTTGCCTTAAAGCCTCTTTGAATGAACGCAGATATTGGGAGACGATAGTAGACAGCTCCATTTTCCATAATACAATGAAAAAGGATACTACGCCCTGCAATACTCGAAATACCAAAAATAACACAGTCTTCAACTTCACCATGATGTTTTTTAAGGTCATAGAGATATTCTCTCTTTACTTGAGCATACTCTACAGGAATGTTTGCATTCAAATAAGCCATATAAATTATTCATGTATCTCACCCCAGTTGTTCCCGTGTTCATAGTCAACTTTGTTAGGGACCTCTAGTGTAACAGCATTTTCCATCACTTCAATTATTTTTTTTGCATGTGAGTCGTCCTCAACAGATATATCTAACTCATCATGTATTTGTATATGTGGTATGATACCCTCTTTGTACAACTCTAACATTGCTTTCTTAGTCATGTCAGCTGCAGATCCTTGTATTAATTTATTTAATGCTTTGTATGTGTAAGCTCTCCTGATCCCCGGTCCATGTTCCCTGAGTGCTTCTTCATGCGTCATGGCCTTATGCATACCGAACTGGTTTGGTTCCCATAAATGAAACCTGCATAGTCTGCCCAGCAACGTACGTATCTGTCCACGATCTTGTGCTCTGTTCGATGCTTTTTCCATAAGTTGTTTTACAAATGGTACACGTGAATGGTATGTATTAAATAGGTCAGCAGCCTTGTTTTTAGTTACCCCTAATTCTGCTTGTAATTTTGCTTTACCCATACCATAGAAAAGACCCAAATTAATCGTCTTGGCTTGTGTCCTAGGTATGTCGGCCATGTCAGCTACGGTCTGGTGAAAGTCTGCACTAGAATCGTTGCTGTATGCATCTACAACATCATAAACGGACGGTAATTTGTACAAAGAAGCATAATGCACCACCAACCTCGGCTCTTGCTGAGAATAATCAAATACACCCCATCTATGGCCCTTCTCGGGTATAAATAATGACCTAATCTTAGGTCCAAGATCTTTGTTTCTAGCCGGTATCTGTTGTAGGTTTGGATTCTGATAAGAAAATCTACCAGTTACCGTGCCACCACCAGCATTACGCAGTTGGTTTATTTCTGCATGTATTCTACCTTTGTGTTCGTATCGTAAAATAGAATCTATAAAAGTTGTATGTGCTTTGTTAATCTCTCTTGCTTGTGCAATCATTCTTACAACAGGATGTTGATGTTCTTGTAAAAAGTTTTTTGTAAACGATGGAGCTGCAGTTTTTTCTGTACGAGGATATTCTAATCGTAACATATCAAATACATTTGCAATAGATCTAGCTGCCCAGATCTGTGTATCAATATTTGTTTCACCTTTTATTTTATGCAGTAAATCTTGTTCTGCTTTTTTCATTTCTTTTTTCATTTGATGTGCACGTTCTATATCCACACGTACACCCTTGAATCTCATATCAACTAAGCAATGAAACAAATCAGACTCTAAATCAAATATATCTTCCAGGTCTTGATTAATAATTTCTTTCTTCATCTCTTGCCAAAGTCCTAGTGTAACTTCAGCATCACGTTCTGCGTATGCGCCAACATGCATTGATGGTAATTTGTACATTTCTGATTTAGGATTGATACCCCATTCTTCTGCAGCTTCTGCAAGTGCAGCTTCGTTTTTACCATAACCAAGATAGTGCCATGATAAACTATTAAGATCATATCTAAATCTATTTTCATCGGTCACAGCTGCAGCTATCATTGTGCAGGCTATGTCACCATTAATTTTAAAACCCATGGCTCTTAACCAACACACATCATAAATTGCATTGTGAAAAACTTTTGTTGATGGTGATTCTAATATATCTTTCAACCATGATAAGACTCGTTTCCTATCCATGTTACCACCACCTTCATGTGCAATTGGAAAGTATCCTTTGAAATGTTTTGTTGCAACAGCGATACCAATAACTTCACCATTACCAATTACAGAACCAGATCCTCTCTTTAATAGATCAGGATCTTTTGTTTCTAAGTCGATTGCAATTTCATCTACATGACGTAAGTCAGGAAATTCTGTGGGTTTAACCCATTCAGTCTGTGCTTCAAATTTAGGAATTTTCATTGTAGTCCCTCTCTATAATCATTTCTATAAAATGTATTGCTTTCAACAAATCTTGTTTCTTTCCCTTATCTTGATGCCTTATAATATATTTTATAGCACATCCTTCAGGATATAAAAGTTTATTCTCAACCACAAACTTACTGGGCTGTATGACATACTTTTTATAGTGACTCCCGCCGTGCTGTTTATCCCAAACCTTCGATTTCATAACCTTGATCCTCCTTTTTTGCTGACATGATATATAGATTTTGTTTTGTACGTGTTACACCCACATACCAAACTCGATGTTCTTCATCAAATTTCTCTATACTTTTTTCTGATGCTTCTCTTATTGTTTTTGTATTATCTAAAATTAATAAAACATTATCTGCTTCACCACCTTTTGCTGCATGTATTGTAGATAGTTTAACTCTTGCGTCTTTAGATAATTTTTCACCCACACTTAACATTTCACGAATATATAAACATTCTCCATAATCTATTTGAAATGCATCAAACCACTCTATATCTTTTGAAAAAGAAAGATCTGTTAAGTCATACATCTTCTCTTCTGTTGGTTTTAAACTACTACCTGAACATTCTAAAATATCTTTTACTTCTGACAGGGATAACAGCTCACCTTTTTGCCAACGTATATAGTTTAGAATGGTTTTAAACAAAGATACTCTATAGCTCTTACGACCTTTGTATTGAAAATAGATACCTCTATCTTTTAATGACGGCATTAGTTTTGATAGTCTGTCATTATATCTTGCAAGGACTAACCAATTACCTTCATGAAGAGGTACGTCCTCTACACTCATTATATAATTTACTGTGCCTGGTTCTTTTCTAGCTTTCCAATTTTTTAATACTCTTCTATTGCCTGGAATTAAGTCTAATATTTTATCTGCAACTCCTTGTACGGTTTGCGGGACTCTGTAAGATTGTGGCAAAATTATGTCTTTTCTTGAAATTTCTTGCTGAAATTTTTTTACATTTGCGCCTGCCCAGCCATAAATAGCTTGATCATCATCGCCTGCTAGTATAACATATTTAGAATTTTTCCTTATAATATCAACCATTTTCCACTGTATCGGTGATAAATCTTGAGCCTCGTCAATAAAAACTACGTCAAATTTAGGACACAATTCGGACACATTAAATCTTTCAATCATGTCAGTAAAATCTACTAACTTATATGAATCTTTGTAGTTCTGTAATTCGTCTGAGATAATTTTTAACAATTGTTTATCCATTTCTTGTGAGTACATATCTGTATTGTATTCGTCCATTATAGGTATTTCTTTAATCCTAGCTGCATTAATAAGATTAAAATACTCACTGCTAGAGTCTACAAATCCGGTAGTCTCTTGGCCATTAGAATAAACTGTCATCTGTATTCCTAGTCTTCTACCAATATCTTCATAGTGTTCGTCTTGTAATACTTCTGATTTTTTTAAGCCAAGTCTTGTAAATGCTAAAGAGTGTAGTGTTCTAAAATACTTTAAATCCTTTCTTTGAAAAGCTGTGTGGTAGTCTAGCATTCTATCAATAGCTTCGTTTGCAGCCTTAGTTGTAAATGCAAAATATCCTATCTTATCTATGGGTGTACCTAGTTTTAAAAATGTTTTTACATATTTTAACAACTTAGTTGTTTTCCCTGTACCCGGAGGCCCAAATAATTTTCTACTAATCACATTATCTCCGTTTTATGTACAAGTTTAGTATGATGTATTGGTACTTCTTCAAATGATTTTATATTTATCTGCACTACATTTTTTGTAGATGAATTATATTTACCTGATTCTTTAGATGGAAATCTTTTTTGTTCTAAGAATTGTATCTCACAATCTTTATATATAACTTGTATCATACGTCCTGTTTTATCTTCGCTATGCTTCCAGTTTTTAGATTTTAATTTATCAAAAAATTTATCAAATTTAAAAAATGCTAGATCGTTTTCTATTAATACAGATCCAGTTTTAAACGCTGCATCACTGCTAGCCCTAGGTCCATTTATTTTTGCATGTATCACGTCATGTAGTTTTTCTTTTGGTGATGTGCCTATTGGTGGATGTACTACTTTTTGTGTAAGATATAATGAATCCATTACTGCTTGTTCTTGATCACCTTTGATTAGTGGTGGTAAGAATCCCGCAGCTTTTGATATTGAGTTACGTCTCTTACGTTGATCATTTAGATGTTCAACAGATCTACAATGCACTGTTGCTGTGCTGATACCATCTGGTTTTGTTACATCAAATTCGTATTCTGGTTCTGGATCTAAGTCTATCTTCTTCAAGTTTGTAAGAACAGGGTATGAACCTTTTGATCCTGCCAAGACTCCAAACTTCTTCTTAACACATATACCTTTCTTACAATACTCACTGATTGGACTCTGTGTGCATGTATAACCTTTTGTACTTTTATTCCATGATTTTACTTTCTGACTTAAAAACTTTTGATCCCATGCATTTGCATGATCACCTGCAAAATATTTTACTGGTGCATTCATAACTTTTTGTTGCCAGTTATCTGCAAATTTCATTTTTGCAAACACGTGATAGTTATACATAAATCTGTCTTTGCCATCGAACGCAGGATCTTTTGTAAGTTTTGATAGTATTGCTAGACACGGTGGTCCATCGTGAAAATCTTCGTCAACATCTTTCAGGTCTTGTTCTTCTATTGATTCTGTAATTCCTTTCAATCTTTCTTTGTCTACCAGGTTTATCTCTATGACCTGCATAAACTGGTCTAAGGTAAACTTAGTACCGTCTGCATTTAGTGCCTGCCTTTGATTACCCCCTAGATAGGGTAGATTTATAAACTGACCTGGACGTAGTTGTCCTGTTTCATTATCTTTTGTTAACTGTGTTTGCTTTGGAAATATTTCACAATCTGATTTTAATTTGAATAGTGGTAATAGATTACTTAAAAATGATCTTACAGATTTTGCGTCTGTAAAAGATTTCATAAATAAAAATAGATGTAGTCCACCGCTTTTAGAACATACTGGAACTAATGGTAATTTGTATTCTTGTATCTTATCTATAAAAAATTTTTTATTAAAGTTTTCGTAATCCTTTGGATCTATGTCTACGACTCCAAATTTAACTTCAGAGTTTTCATTACAAGGTTGTATACCTATTGATAGTGTACCTTCTAAATGTGCTTGATAAATTTCTGGTGTAAGTTCTTCGTAGTTCCATCTGTATACTGGTTTCTTTTTACCAGTTTCAGAATCTACGTATGCATCCGGGTGTTCAAAGTCAGCTACACCATATGCATGTCGATACCCATTAAAAAATTCTATATATCTTTTATCCATAACTGTTGCTGTGGGCCACTCAGTCTCCCGCATGGCCCACACTGTGCACTCATTCTCTTAGAGAATTAGATAATGCTTTCCTTTGGTTTTTCTTCGCCATGCTTAGCTTTAACAGTACCTTTCGATATGTTTTCACTAAACGTTTTGGCTTGACCATATAAGGATTGATCAGTTACTGGACCAATTTTACTGACTTCCCAACCAAACCATGTGCCTTTATCGTTCGACATTTGGGTAGTTTTTAGTCTGTAAATGTGGCTGAAAGATGCTGGTGTAAATAACCCATTCTTACCTTTCATTTTTATTCCAGACATCATTGAATTCCATTTTCTACTAATTTTTAATTGAGTAGATTTCATAGATATCAACGCTGTCGATGGACTATCGCCCTCAACAATAACGAAGTGCGATGCAGTCTTCTCAATATAATTACCATTTGGTAATCTATCTTTGTAGTTTGCATCCGGTTTTGTTTTGGACATGATATCAGAAGATGAATCATAGATTGCAACTGGTGCTCCTGGTCCTTCTCCTCTATCTTTCCATTCAATGTACTCCAACTTGTAAAAGCATGGAATCACATTGATACCTTTTACTCCGTCATACAGATCGCCAGATACTGAATTAAATATCATACCTGGTTCTGCACCTTCGACATACTTACCATCTCTTTTGTTTACCTCTGGAGATAGTTGTCCAAGGATTTTTAGAAAAGGAAGAGCTAGATCTTCTTGACCTATTGAGCCCAAACCTTTTGCTGCATCATCTTCAAACACATTTGTTGGAAGACCTGCAGTCTTTTTTTCTGCTACTTGGTTCATGTTTATTTGTTCCTCGTTATTTTGGTTCTGTTTCCTGCGAACACGTTAAAAAGATCAGAGGGCATCTCTTGTCCAGACTCTAGACGCTCCCTGACCAATGCTTTAAGTGTCATGGGTTCAACCTTTAGTTTCTGGACAGGTTCATACCCTTGACCTTGCGCAAGGATCGCATATTGCGATGCCTTGTTATCTTCGTTACGACCAAAGGAAACAGTAACCTCATTTTTAATAAGATCACCTAGGCCGTTTTCTCGAAGCCATTTATATGCTGCTTCTTTATTTGCTACTGTAATAGAAGCACCATAAACTGGTTTAACTTCAACTGAAGATCCATCTGCTAGTTTTAATGTAGAGATATTCATCTCTTGCATCATGGTAGGTATTACCTCACCAGAAACTAATTCAATGTGTCTCTTCAGTTCCTTTAATTCTTTTTCTTTTTTCTCAAGATCGTCTTCTAATGATTTTAGTTTTACGACTTGATCAGATAATGATTTAGCATCGTTAACCGAATTTAAATCTTCTCGTTGGTCTTGCTCAAAATCAATTGTCATTTACTTTTCCTTTCTCGTATAAGTTAATTGATATAGGATAATATCTTCTTTCTTGTCTATCCCATTTTAACAAATTGTATTTACCATTTGTAATATCAGATACAATAGAACATGCAACACCTATGATTGCCGGATCACCTGTTAATAATAAATAATCATCTGGTTTAAAATCTTTTAAAAGTTTTCTTAATTTAAAAATTAATGGACCAGGTGAAAAAATTATTTGAGATAATTCTGGTAACAACGATACTACTTCACCGTATTCTCTAGCACCTACAATATTTATTTTAGGTGTTCCAGCTTTTGTACCAGGTACGTCTTGTACTAAATAAACTATTCTTTCTGACATTGACAAACAATATAATTATGTTTATATAGATGTCAACTAGAAAGAAGAAAAATTATGAATTATAAATTTAAGACTAAGCCATATGCGCATCAGATTAAGGCATTAGAAATGTCGTGGGAAAGAAAATACTTTGGTCTGTTTATGGAGATGGGTACTGGTAAATCTAAGGTATTGATAGACAATATATCTATGCTTTATGACAACGGTAAGATCAATGGTGTCCTAATTGTGGCACCAAAAGGTGTAGTAAAAAACTGGTATGAAGGTGAAATACCCACACACCTTGTGGACCATATTGAACACAAAACAGTTTTATGGCAGTCATTAATTACTAAAAAACAAACAGTAGCATTAGATAGTTTATTTGAAACAGGTGAAGACCTACACATATTAATTATGAATGTTGAAGCACTATCAACTAAAAAAGGTGTAGACTTTGCAGCTAAATTTTTATCATCACATAGAACATTAATGGCTATTGATGAGTCTACAACTATTAAAAACCCAGATGCAAAACGTACAAAAAACATTTGTGCTTTAGGTAGAGAAGCTAGTTATACTAGAATACTTACAGGTTCTCCTGTAACTAAATCACCATTAGATTTATATAAACAATGTGAATTCCTGAGCCCTGGTCTGTTAGGCCATGAGTCTTATTATACATTCAGAACGAGATATGCAATTATGAAGACAGCAAACTTTGGTGGTAGGTCTGTACAGATTGTAGTTGGTTATAGAAACCTAGAAGAACTATCAGAAAAACTAAAAGCGTTTTCTTATCGTGTACTAAAAGATGAGTGTTTAGATTTACCTAAAAAGACATTTATGAAACGTGTAGTCACACTTACACCGGATCAATTAAAAGTATACAGAGAGATGAGTCGACTAGCTCTTGCTAGTTTTAATGGCAAGATGATGACCACAGCAACAGTCTTAACTCAACTCATGAGACTACAACAAATAACTTGTGGTAATTTTACAGCAGACGATGGCACATCACATGAGTTACCTACCAATAGATTACCAGAGCTTATGGATTTACTTGATGAAATAGAGGGCAAGGTTGTTATATGGGCTCACTTTCAAAGAGATGTGAATAGAATTATAGAAGCTATCAGTAAAGAGTATGGTGCAGATTCTTTTGTAGATTATTATGGTTTAACACCTCAAGAAGATAGACAAAAAAATATACAGAAGTTCCAAGATCCCAGTTCCCCGGTTCGTTTTTTTGTAGGCACAACTCAAACTGGTGGTTATGGTATTACACTTACAGCTGCTAGTACCATGATCTATTATTCTAATGGTTATGATCTAGAGAAAAGACAACAATCAGAAGCTAGAATAGATCGTATTGGTCAAGAAAGACCTATGACATACATAGATATTATTTGTGAAAAGACCGTTGATACTAGAATAGTAAAAGCTTTACGTAAGAAAGTTAACATTGCAACTCAGATAATGGGAGAGGAGTTAAAAGAATGGATTTAGGGCCTCACGTAGTAATAAGAATGGGACTATGGATTAGTCTTGTTGCTTGTTTTGTTTGGTATTTCTAACCTAAACTTTTAGAACCACCTATTACAGGTTTGTATTTTGTGCGACCTTCTTCTCTATATGCGTGTAAGAAACTAGCTCTTGGAGTATCCGCAATCCAGCTACAATGTATCCATCCGCTATTAGGTTCTCCCGGAGTGTAGAACTCAAGTATGAGTTGATCGTAAGGAAGTTCTTTATATATCCAGTCCGCAAGCTCAGCATTGTCTACGCCTGGACATTCAAAGTCTGCCGCCTCTGCTTTTGCGTGCTGTGAATCAACTGAACTACCGATGGCTAGACACAATTTTGGGCTACGAAATCCGCTGGTAATCTTAACTCTGCCGAAGTGATCTCTTACGGGTTGTAATATATTTTCGCAAAGTAATTTTAATTTTTCTATTTGATCAGAATTAGGATTATTATCAATGCCTTTCCTGATAGCTGTGTCGGATTTTATAAGCTCTTGAAGGCTGAAATTACGTGAAAGGTTCATTATGTTATCATTTTCTCTATGGTGAAGAGTGCAGCAGTTCCCGCAGCTGCTAAGAGAACCCAATAGACTTTATCTATCTTACCGCCCAATTTCTCGACGTCTTCGTGTACATGTTTTAAATTCTTTTTGACACCTGAAATGTGTCCGTACAAAGATATAATATGTTCTCTAGTATTTTTGGGTTCTATCGCCATAATTAATTGTTGCCAAAAAGTATAGCAAGTTTCTGTGCTGTACTCAAGTTGCTTAAGTTATTGGTATTAACTGTGTTTGATATCAAATTGCTATCAATACCTGGTAGATTTAACGAGTTCGGTGTTACCGGCGTTTCTTGTGCACTAGGTAATAGTGGGTTTTCAAAGAATGGGAAATTAGGTTCTTCTAAAGAGACTGCTTTCATTTCATTTGCTATTTGTGCTATCACCCGTTCTGCTTCTACAAAGTTATTAATTTCTCCAATAGCTTCTGCGTTTTGTCTAAACGCTATTCTAATATCTGGTGAGATATTAATAGGTCTAAATATATTGTTGTCTACGGTGTTTATATCTATTTGAGAAAGTCTTCCTGTTGCAGATGCAAAGTCAGCATTACTAATATTTAAAACTCTTGCAGCATCAATATCTTTTTTAAAATTTTTTCTTACATCAAATAAAGCTCTGTTAGCATTTATATATGAATCTACAATATCTCTTGCTTCAATTGGTCCACCACGTAATGCTTCTCTAGTAAATAACGATCTAGATTGCCTTACACCTCTTTGATAATCTGCTATTTTAAAATTAATAGATCTTCCAGGATTTACGTTAACGGCTCTAAATCCAAAAAGTCCTGCTAACTCATCACCAACCTCAAACGTTTGTCCATATTTATCAAACTTGCCTTTGGTAAGCACATCAACAGACTCTATTGATCTATCTAATCTTTTTAATTGTTCAAGAGAAAAAGGCATTTGTGCCTTAACTAAGTGCCCCATAATTTTATATGATTTGTCACCAGCCGTATCTTGAGGATTAAACACTTGAAAACCATCTCTAGTTCGACCACCTCTTGCTATAATATCTGCTACAGCTTCTGTCCAAATAGATTCAGATATAAATGGTGATGCAAATTCTCTCATCGATGAAAACGTACCTGCAATAAAGTCATTCATTAAACCATCTTCATCCGTTCTACCATCCGCAACGGCATTTATTATAGTTTGCACAGGTCTTAATAAAGTATCATATGCATTAGCATGACTAAAATCTACATATTGAAAAGATCCGTCTTTGTTTTTTATTGGTAACAACGTTGAGTTTTTAGACCACTGAGCCACATATCTTCTGATTGATTCTCTTTCTTCATCAGTAACATCGTAGATAGCTTGAAAAGCTTTTTGTGTAGCATATGGCACAGCTGCAACCGTAGTGCCAAAACCAAATAATCTTGTGTATCCTATTGCTTCAAAGGGTTTTATTTTTTTATTATCAGGTGTAACAAATTCTTCATTTATTTCTCTTAAACCACGTCTTACAATATTTGTACCTGTTCTAACTATCTCTGCAGGAAACGATACAAAATTACCAATAGGTAATTTTCGTAGTGACTTAACAAAATCAGATACGTAATCATAGTTTGGTATATTATTTTTAACAATGTCAGCAGCTTCTTGTTTAAAAAATTGTTCATCTACAGCAATATCAATACCGTTTCTATTTACTGTCATCCCTCTTGTTATACCTTTGTTTGCAAAAGCTTTTTCTAATCTTGTTTTTTCCATAGCCCATGACGCTATTTTCCAGAAGTCATCTTCAGCTGTATACAAATCTTGGGACACAGACTTTAATTTTGATAATGGTTTTAATAATAATCTAAGGCCTCTATCTGAGGTCATAGTCTCACCGAAGTTTACGTCCTCAAGCAGTCTAGTTAGATCTCCTAATCTTACGTTAGAGTTTACAACACCAAGTTTTAATAATTCTTCATACAAATCATTTTGTTGTCTTGTGCCTTTTAATGGTGTTTGCAATGCTTGGTATGCTGTAGTAATTGCTTCTTTATTTGGTATGATACCATTAGCTGTAGCAAACGCACCAGCAGATACAAAGTTTCTAACGTGTGTTACCGGTGATAGAATTGTTTTAGCTATCTGTGACAAACCTTTTGGATATAGTATAAGACTCTGATACAGTTGACCTAACATACCTGCTTTATCAAAAGCAAGAGACGTACCTTCTAATGCTTCAGCCATACCTTTTGTTGAGTATAGTTCATTAAGAGGATTTACAGACCCACCTTTAGCTGCAACACTAAGAGTCTTAGCTTGATCAATTCTTATTTGTTGATAGTCATCACCAAATACAAGTCTTGCCTCATCTGCAGTTTTTGTAAACATAGGTTTTTGTCCTGCAGCTACAAGTTCTTCATTTTTTTTTACTAAATCTTGAAAGAATAAATTTCTTCTTGTGATCATAGATAATTTAGCTGTACCACCCAATATAGTTTGCATGGGGTTGTTTTGTTTACCTAATAATTTCTCAAACGCTATTCTATCCGCTTCCTTAATTTTACCTGCAGATACTAATGCAGATCCCCTAGCTGTTACAACCTCATCTAATGTAGTCCTGTTTACAAAAAACGCAGGCACTTCAAAGATAGCATCAGATGGTTTATCCATTCTAATACCTTTTGGTAATCTTGCAGTTTTTAATACTCTAGTTACAGCTTGTTCTGCTTGAAGATCTGTCATCTCTTCACCCGCTTCTCTAGCGCTAGATTTAAATACTTCTTTTGTTTCGTTTATTGCTTCTTGTGTTGGTTTATATTTTATCCATGGAAAGATACTTTGATTTTGAAATATGTCATATGTAGATCCAAGATATCCTTTAAATTTGTCTCCAAATATATCTTTAAATTCTTTTATTTCATTTTGTCCTAATGATCTTCCTAACTTAGAAAATAAATCTGACCATCTTGTTCTAATGGAAGATAAGCTAGCAAGTATATCTGTAATAACTTGATCATCTACTCTCATACCTTTTAATTCTTTTATTAATGCATCTTTCTTTGCTTCGTCTAGTTTACCAAATTTTGCAACACCGAGATCATCTAGTTTAGGATCACCAGATAATAATAAATTATTTATCTTTGTTAACATTTGTTTTCTTTTTGCAGCGTCACCTTGATTTAAAACTGTTCTTACCGGTGGAAATATTTTATCTATTGCTTGATCTAATTCTCTAGATATATTTCTTGCACCTGATGCATCTGCAGCTCTTTCACCAACAGATGTTCTTTCTATATCAAAAAATTCTTGAGTCTTACCGCTTCGTGCCCTGAACCCTGATGCAACCTTATCTATAAATGCATCTAATTTAGAGTTGGCTACATCTAATTGTTTGTTTCTATCAGTTAGTCGTTTAACAACTTTACCTGTACCACCTATAATACCTGTAAATAGTGCACCCTCGACACCAAACTTAACTCTGTTTAATAGTTCTCTAGTTGGATCGTCATCGGAAGATCTATCTATTTTAGTTGGACCACCGACAAAATCTCCAAACGTACCAATCTTTTCTACATCACCAACAAACACAGCTTCAGCAACACCGCCACCTAATGCACCTGCAATAAATTTATTTGTTTTACCTTTTGCGTTTAGTTTTGTAGCTTTATCTACACCTTTTAAAAGATTAGGGTTTGTTGTTTTAAAATATTTATTATTTCTACTTGCACGCATTGCATCATCTGCAAGTTGCGCACCTATTTTCATACCTTTGACTGCAGGTATACCTATATTTACTAATGCTTCAGTTATTTTACCGGCAGCTGTAGCTTCTGCTTTTTCATCAAACTCTGTAAGATCATCAAAAAATTGTTCTACCTCTGCTGCATATCTTGTGCCTGCACCAAGATCTATAAGCGTTGCACCTAAAGAAAAGAAACCTTTTGGTATACCAATAATACCAGATGCTACACCAGACAACACTGATTCTATTGTGCTTACTTTGTTAAAACCACGATCTTTATTTCCTAATATTTCTGAGGGAAGAGCCATTAGTTACTCCTATAATACAAATTGAAGTTCGCCGTCGTCTGTTACTCTGAGTATGTTTTCACCTACAATATAATCACCCGGAGTTATTGTTTGTCCTTTTTCAATTGCAGGTGCTACTATTTCTTCGTTGAAGAAATCAGCTGCCGTTTTGTTAGGATTGTCTTTAAAATAATTCTGAACAGTTTTATCTGAAATAATTTCTTTAATATTACTAGCGTTTCCAGTTTGAGCAGCTACTTTAAATAAATCTTGACCAGATACTACTTGGCCTTTATCTTTTCTACTGTTTATAATTTGCTGCATAGTACCACCAGCCATGTCAGATTTTGTTTTATTTATAACTGTTCTTTTATACTCTGCATCTAATGCATTTTTACCTTGGTTAATATCTTTTTGTATCTCACCTTTAAGTATTGCAGCATCGATTTGTCGTTTCATGTCTGTAGATCTATCTAAGTTTTTAGAAATAGCGCTTATAATTTTATTTTGTAATGTACCAGATTTAATAGATCCTTTAAGATCTCCGCCTTCTTCTTGAATAGCTCTACTTGCATCAATTAATGAGTCATACGCAGCACCTTTTTGCATCTTATCAATACCCATAAGTTTGTAGTATCTTTGTCTATTTGCTTCTATCTCTGCATCTCTATCTATTGTAGACGTAGTTCCAGTTCCAGTCCCAGTCTTTGATCCTTTTGGTATAACCGGTAATTTGTTAGGTGCATTTGGATCAACGCTTTTATCTTTGTCAGAACCAAATAACCCTGTAACTTTACTAACCCCTTTTTTAATATACTCTGGAGTTAGAGCCGATGCTACTGAGGGAATAACTTTTTTACCAACCTCGACGGCAGTACCTATAACAGGGGGAGCATAAATTAAACCTGCCCCTGTAAGAAGTTTATTGTTTCTTACAAAAGAACCAGCTCTTTCCATCGCAGGCGTTCTAAATATAGGTCCTTGTTGCCCAAAAGGGGGTCTTCTAAATTTAGGAAGAGGTATTCTATTATCGATAAATTTTTGAACTGGACGATATGCTTTCTTAGCAACATTTGCAAAGAAGCCAGCTTTTTTAGCAGGGTTTAAAATATTTATAGGTTTTTTAGATATATTAGTTACAGTTTGTTTACCTGCTTGTTTAACTGCATCAAGTAAACTTAAATTTCTTCTAATCATATTTTCAGAATATAGTCCTCTACCACCTTGAGTAGGAAACATAGGATCACCTACAAGAGCAGCTTTTCTGTCTTTCATACCAGACATAATACCCTCTTTAATAGGGCCACCGTTTCTAAACATAGGTCTATTTAATGGTTTCATTTTTTCCTCTTCATTGCTTTGCCAAATCCACGTTTAGCAACTCCGCATCCTCTAACTCTACCACCATCTTTCATACCTAAAAGAGGTAATAAGTTTGATAAAAATTCTATTCCACCACCTGTAACGGCAGTTCCAGCTGCATATTTAGCACCGGTTTTAATTTTACTTCCTAGTGTTGATTTGTTCTTAGCCATTATCTACCACTACCGTATAGCTTACCAAATATACCAGCAATTCCTGTTGCTGTGCTTAATCCTGTAGCAAATGGAGAAGCACCACCAGTATCCATTGGTTGAGCTGTTGATCCAAATCCTGCAAGTCTACCAAGACCAGCACCATATTGATCTAATCTTCCGACAGGTTCATAAGCACCTGTTCTTGCAGCTTGCGCATCTGCTTGTAATTGTGACTGTGTAAGTCCTTGTCTAAATGCACCTAGATTACCTAACGCAGAAACATCTTGACCTAACGATCCTCTTTGGAAATTAGATAGACCCATTTGTTGAGATGCTAAATTACCTTGTTGTTGAAATGCATTTTGAGCTAATTGATTAGCTTGTGTAAATCCTTGTTGTTGTAAACTTGCTAGTAATGATGCTCTGTTTCTTAAATTATTAGAATCATATTCTGCCATCTGTACACCTTCTCTACCACCACCAAAAGCTCCAGCAGTAAATGCCTGGTCCCTGATTCCTTGTCTACCCATAGAGGCTTGTCTGTCAAAGTCAGATAATGTTGTGTCAATAACTTGTTGTTGAAAAGGTGACATGAACTGTTGAAACGCTTGTGGTCCAGTCAATCCTGCTTGTTGTGATACAGCACCTTGTGCTGCTGTTAAGAATGGTTGATAAGATCCAACACCTTGTGATGCTAAATTAATAGCTTGTGTTTGCATTGGGTCTTCACCAGCAACAAATTGTCTGCCGGTAAACGTACCTGTATTAATAGGTACTGATGTAGTTGCCGTTAATTGTTTGGCAAAATCTTTGGCTGTATCTTGTAAATAATCTGGTAATGCCATTATGCTAATCTATTCTCCAATTGTTGTGATTGATCAAACATCTCTTGTGCAGGATTTTCCTCACCTTGAGACTCTTCAGATATAGTACCACCTGATTCTAGATTGTCCATCATGTTTTGCATAACTTCAGCGCCTTTATCTATATCGCCACCGCCTGCATTTCTGACAGCGTCTGCTGTAAATACAAATTCATTCTTGCTAAGTCTAGCTGGCACATCGTCCGCTTTTTCTTCAGCTCCTAGTGGTACAAAACCACCTTCTCTATAATCTTTTTCTAAACCTCCTAGGTCCATTAAACCACCTTCTGCTTTTCTATTTCTTAATGCGTCTGCAATAATTTTATCATCACCACTTGAATACATAGAATCAAAGTTACCCATAAAATCATCAATGTCTTTGCCACCTAGTCTTAATTTTTTAGTAATAATATCAAAAGCCCCTTCATCTAAGGCATTAATTGTATAACTACCATCTGAAGATTTCGTAATATCATAACCTTCTTCAATAAGACCATCCATAACTTTCATAGCTTTAGCTGATTTAGGTGTTATAAAAACATCTTGACCA
>JACLAC010026166.1_pt1 | contig 18619 bp, 12 predicted proteins | sample 8027881 | NCBI WGS metagenome assembly JACLAC01 (sample SAMN15725517, study PRJNA655200) | protist metagenome | isolation source: fluorescence activated cell sorting (FACS) single amplified genomes of... | place: Spain: Blaines Bay Microbial Observatory, Mediterranean Sea | collected 2016-01-19 | reverse complement strand
GCTGCACGGGTGCGGCAAGGGCAGGGAGCGGCGAGCGGCTCGGCTGCGCACCTGGAAGAGAGTGAACAGCACTTTGAGCATCAGCTGTTGGCGCACCACCTCGGAGAGCGCCTTCCACACGCCGTAGTGCCCGGCGTGCTCGAGGAAGAGGGGCCAGATCATCGTGAGGCCGAGGGAAATGAACCATTCCGCGGCGTAGACCTGATGGTAAAAGGAAGGGCGTGCGTGAGGTAAGGTGACGCCAGTGCGAAGGGGCGTGTGGGAGTGCGTCGCAATCGATCAGGACCGGTGTGGTTGGCATCACACGTTCTCAGTGCCATTTTTGGTTTGTTTTGGTGAATCATCTCGGGCGAGGGCAGGCGGGCATCCGTTCGAGCACAGCCCGCCACCTGCGAGTCGCCCGCGCCGACCGTATCAAAGTTGACGTTTCCTTCCGACGAGAAGACTTCGACGCCACACATGGCGAGGAGCAGCTGCGAGAACACGAAGCAACGAAGCGCCTGCAGCATGAGCACCGATTGCAGATACGCGCCGGAGCCAGAGTTGAACATCGAGAGCAGCCGGAAGATGTCGCAGTTCTTGCCGAGGCGAGAAAAGTCGCGCGACATGCACTGCAGCGGGGATGGTGGAGGAGGTGAGGTGGAGGTGGCGGTGGTGGAGGCGGTGGCGACGGTAGTGGCAGTGGCAGCTTGTCACCTGCAGCGCGTTGCCACCAGAGATCTTCTGCTCGAAGGACATGGCCGCCGCGAAAGTGATGTCGCGCGCCTTCCCGACTAAGATGTACTCCTCGTACTCGACGGAACCGCCGCGCAGCACGACGTTGACGCCGCCGAAGATGTCCTCGGACACGTGGAGCGTGCGCGACGCCTTCGAGATCCCGCCCGACGAGATCGCCCACACCTTGTCCCACACGTCGGGGTGGCCGTAGTGGAAGCGCACCATCAGCGGCCAGGTCAAAAACCGCTGGACCATCGTGCCGAACACAAACTCGTTCGATGCGGCAAAGTGGGCGACGGCGCCGCCCGACTCGGAGAAGATGTGCTCGCGGAAGCCGACGATGCGGACGCCGGCGGTGAAGCGCTCGAGCAGGTTGCGCATCTTGAACGACTCGCCCATATAATTATCCTGGTTCATGTCGAGCGTCTGCAGGTGCTCGCCGCGCGTGAACACGATCGCGTGGTTCTGGTTCTCGGGCTTCCCCTCGCCGAGGATCGGGTTGCCCGGCAGTCTTACCTTGTACAACACGCGATCTCGCGCCGCCCCATCAACCGGCCCCGCCTCCACGCCGAGCAAAACCGAGAAGTAGGCCTTTTCCGCCTGGTCAAACTCGACGTAGGCGACGCGAAGGTTGGCGGGGAAGGTGTGGCGCAGCTCGTCGATGGATCGCGCCTTCCACTTGTCGTCTTCCTTCTTCGACGCTTTGAAATCGGAAAACCTCTGGCACGCGACGACGTACTCAAATTTGGCGGCGACCAGCGCCTCGACCGCCGTCTCCGGCACGCCCTCCAGTCTCGCGAGCACCCGAAGCGCGTCGCCGTATTTCATCACGCCACGCACCGTGCGCGAGAGCACCTGCGACCGGTCCGACGCCCACGCCTGCTGCTCGACCTCCTCCTGACGCGACAAGTACTGCAGCTGAACGCCCGCCGCCGCGAGCTCGCCTTCCGACGAAGGCGGCGGCGCCGACGCCGACGGCGCCACCGACGACTGACGCATCAGCAACCCTTTCCGTTCCGCGCTCGCCGTCCGCTCGGCGCCAATGGCTGCAACCGACGGCGCCGCCGCAACGGGCACCTCGCAGTCGCTGGCGGCGAGACCAACACACGAGCGCATCACCGACCCTCGCATCGCCGACCGACCGAGCGCGCTGCGTTCGCCGAGCGACGGTTCCACGAGCGACGACGACGACGACGGTCCCTCAGCGACCGACTTGGAGGGCGCACGGCGCAGCTCGGGCGACGAGGTGAGCGGCGACGAGAGCGCGAGCGAGTCGAGGGCGGCGGGCCCCGAATTCGACTTCGCGATCCCAACCGTCGAACGCTCATCCCGCAGCTCACGCGGCGTGTAGCCTTCAGGCGGCAGGTCGGTGTCGGCCCGCTCGAAGCCGGGCGGGATCGGCGACTCCGACGGCGGCGGCGGCGACGCTCGGGAGCCGCGCGCGGCGGCGGCGGCGGCGGCAGCGGCCGCCGCGTCGGCGCGGCGGCGCGTAAAGTTCGTGCGTTCGCAGAAGTTCGACCATTCGTCTTCGTGGAGCGAGCGAAGGATGAAGAGTAGGGAAGCGTTGTCCTCGCCGACGGCGCGCAGCGCCGCCGTCGAGTACGTGACGTCCTCGGCATAGTGCGGCGTGAACGCCGACCACGTGCGCATCTGCGCGACGGGCGGCGGCGGCGCGAGGCGGCGGTTGTGCAGCGAGTTGGCGAAGAAGAGCAGTTGACGCTTCGCCTCCGCATTCGCCGGTTCGCCGCCGGGATTCGTCGTCGCGAACGCGCACTTGAGCGCGGACAGCGCGGCGCCCGTGTCGGCGCTCACGCGGAGCGCCACCCAGTTCACATTCTGGGAGTTGCGGAGGGCGGAGGGGTTGAGGACGTCGTTGAGCTCCGACGAGATTCGCGCGCGTTCGTTGATGTGGAACTGGCGCGGCAGCGGCCCCGAGTTGTTGTTGTCCGAGCGCGGCGTGGCGGCGAGGCTTCCGAGCAGCGACGATTTGCGCTTGATGAGCGGCAGGCCGCCCGAGGCGCCGCCGGTGGTGAGTGAGGATTTGTGGGTCACCTTCGACTTGCGCGCTTTGTAAGCCGCCATCCGCGCCTCCTCCGGCCGGGCGGCGGTCGACTCGTTCGGCCCGAGCAGCGTCTTCAGGATCGCGTCGACGGCCGACGCCACCTCCGCCGCCGTCTGCCTCAGCCGTTCGATCCGTTCTGTCCCCGCGCGCTTTGCCCGCAGCTCGTCGCGCAGGGTGGGGTTCGCCGCCACCTCATAGAATTCCCACGCCGCAGACACGACGCGCGCAAACGCCGCACGCAGCGCGAGGAGGTGGCGGGAGGCGCCGAACCCCGTATACCGCCACTCGTCACGTTCGAGCTCGCCCAGTTCGGTGAGAAGCTGCACGAGCTTCGGCATGTTGGCGGTCTGCACCATGCCCAGCGCCCTCGCCATCCACACGGTCAGGTCGCGTGCCTGCAGCAGCGCGCGGCCCATCGACGGGTACGAGGCGCCGCCCTGCTGGCACGCCGCGGCCGAGAAGCACGGCGAGGTGAGCATCGCCGGATAGAGCGTGTACGTCTCTCCGGGCTCGAGCTGCAGAGGGGATGGTGGAGGTGGTGAGGTGGAAGCGGCCGTGGTGGAGGAGGTGGTGGTGATCGTGGTGGCAGTGGCAGCCCGTCACCTGCAGGAAGTCGCGCGCCTCGGCGCCGCTCAACGTATGGAAGAGCAGCATGTCGCGCTCCTTGTCCGAGAGCAGATCCGACCGCCGCAGCGTGAGCACAATTGCATTCCAGGCTTGAGAGAATCGCAGCCACTCGCGGCGGCGCGGCTCACGCGCGGCGCCGCCATCGAGGCCGCGCGTCCCTTCGTCTTCCTTTAACGGTGCCACCGCGTAGTGCTCGTCCATGGGCAGCCCGAGCAGGTTCAGGTTGAAGAGATACGCCGTCGTGGCGAGGTGGCGGAGCGTGGCGGCCCACGTGGTCGCATAGTAGATGCGGAGGTGGAGGGCGCGGGCGGCGGAGAAGATGGCAGCAACGAAGTTGTAGATTTGGACAGTATCGCAGAAGCAGAGGAGCACCGGCGTCGACCACCGCAGCGATAGGAGGATCAGCCGGTACGAGACCGAGCGCACGGCGCGCAGGCCGAGCAGGTAGGCGCCGGGGTCGGCTTCGGCAGCCTCGACGCCGCTCGACCAGTCGCCGTTCAAAGAGTCCATCCAGCAGCTGAAGCCGAAGGTGTTGTACCGCCAGCAGTAAAGGTCGGTGCGCTGCCCGCTCGCGTCGCGCGGGCTGTCGCCCCAATTCCACAGCGCGACGCTCGCGGGGACCATCGGCACGATCACCAGGTGGTACCTGTAGAGGGGAAGTGGGGCGATGAGCAGTGGGAGAGAGCTGGGCGCCGCTCACTGTGTTCGAGTCATGTGACGTACTCGAGAGAGATTTTGAGCGCGATCACCGCGAGCCAAAACGACGAGTAGAAGACCCGCGTCGCGAGCGCGGGCACGACGTCGCCCGGCCCGCCGATGAAGGGGCCCTTGCCGCGGCCGAAGCGCCACCACCGTAGATTCGTCCAGAACAACAGCAAGAAGTACGGGCCCGCAACGATCTCAAAGACCGACGGCTCGTGCCGCGCCCACGCCAAGAACGAGCCGAGGCCGTCCGCCAGAGACCCGAGCGCGGTGGCCGACGCGGCGACGCCCGAGCCCTCATCGGCGGCGCTCGCGGCGGCAGCGGCCTCGAGCGCCTCTCGGATCGCCTGCCACGGAATCCCGTAGATGCCGAAGACGTATTCGACGAGGCAGAGGGTGGGCATCGCGAGGAAGGCGACGATCTCACAGCACATCGAGAAGACCTTGAAGGGTGAGCGACGCGGGAAGTGGGGCGTCAGAATAATTGCGGAGAACTGCGCAGAATTGCGCAGAATTGCGTAGAGCTGCGCTCACCTTGAATGGCGAGCGGCGCGTCAGCGAGATGTCGAGCGCGTGGTGCAAAGCCATCAACAGCGAGTGCGTGACGGTCGCGGTCGAGAGGTAGCGCCACGACGGCTTGCCGTCCTCGAAGGCGGTGACGATCATCGCGTGGAGCAGCACCGCGTTGAAGATGAAGACCCGGTAGTAGGCAAAATACCTGCAGTAGATGGAGGGATGGGCGGGGTGAGGAGGAGGGGGGTGGGACGTGTGCCGTGCGCCAGTGCGCCCCCTCGATTCGAGTCACTGTGGCGTACGCGTGGAACCAGCCGACCTTCTCGCGGTACGTCTTGCAGAAGTGCTCGCGGAGCGCCACCGTCGCGCCGCCCTCGCGCTTCTCCGCCGCGCACAGCAGCTCGCGAAAGTGGAGGTACGCGCCCGTCGCACGCTGCTCGGGAGTGCCTGAAAGCGGGAGCAGCTTCTTCACGCGCTCGACGTCCCAGAACAACTCGTTAAAGTCGTCGTACATGACACGCTCCGAGATTGGCACCTGCACGAGAGAGGGAATGGTGGAAGAGGAGTGTGCGGTGATGGCGGTTGAGGTGGTGAGATTGCGGTGGCAGCGGCGGAGGCGGTGGTAGTGGCAGTGGCGGCCCGTCTGACCTGCACTTGCATCCCGAGCGGGCCGGCGCCGGCGAGGTCGCGGACGTGAAGCGCGAGGAAGTGGTAGAGCGGTCGGATGATCGCGGTCAGGAAATCATTGCGCCCGAGCGGCAGCCGCGCGCCGCTGGCGCCGCCCGCCATCGACGCCTCGGTCGGGACGAACGCGAGCAGTATGCCGCCCTTCCACTGCCCCGCGTTCGGCCGAGGGAGCAGCACCGCATTCGCAGCGCAGTAGAACAGGAAACAGATGCACTCAGGCGCGTGGCGGACCTGCAGAGGGAGGAGGAGCGCGATGAGTTGTGTGTGGGGCTGCGCGTGAGGCGCCCTGTCCGAGAAGCGTCCCATCGCACGTTGGCGGCCTCGCCCCAGATCAGCAGGAAGAGGAGGGCGCGGTGGAGGCGTGCCGACAGGTTGGCGTTCTCGAGAGCATCGCCGCTCATCGCTCCATCAGTCTCCTCCAATCGTGCGGACACCGCAGAATCCGAGCGCTCGAGCGTCGCGGCGACGCGCTTGCCGCCCTTTTTCTTCTCCGCCAGGTCACGCTCGCGCTCGCGCTCGATGCGAGGCGTCGCCACACCACCACCGCCGTTCTTCGCCGACGAGGACGCCCCATTCGATGTGAACCACCCCTTCTTCCTACGCTTGCCGTTAGCGCGGTGGACGGACGCGAGAGTGAAGCGCTCGCCCGGCAGCTCGATGGCTTGCTGAAGGCCGACGTGGTCGACCCATCGGAAGTAGTCGGCGAGCAGCCGATCGTGAACGTTCATCGCCGCCGCCTGCAGCACGAGGGAGTGTGGGAGGTGGAGGTGGAGCCGGTGGTGGAGTGTGGTGGTGGTAATGGCGGTGGTGGAGGTAGAGTGGGAGTGGCAGTGGCGGCGCGTCGTCACCTGCAGCCGCCACTCGAAGTTGCCGCCCTCGACGTCGAGGTATCGATCCATCTCCGTGGCGAGGAGCGCGCACAGGTGGTCCACCTGGTTGGCGACGTTGGACGGCACCGCCTTCGGCCGGATGGCGCCGTCGCCGCTCTCCGACGCCGCCGCCTGGAAGCCGAAAATGTTCCCCAGCGAGTCGCCGACGGGCTGCACGATGCCGCGGAGCGCCTCTTGCAGCTTGGGCTGGGCGGACACGCAGACCTCCATCGGTGTCTCCGTCGCCGCGAAGCCGGCGCGCGCCGCCGCCGCCGACGCCGCCGCCGACGTCGGCCCCTCCGCCACCGCCGCCTCGCGCAGATTCGTCGTCGTGGCCTCGTCCGTCGTCGGAAAGTTCGCTTCTGCCGCATCGGCGACTGAAATTCGCTCGGCGCCCGCAATCTCGCGCGCCGCAGCGACGAGCGGCCCCGCCGCGCCCATGTTCGGGCCGCCCTCCGCCGACGCGCGGCTCGGGGTGAGGTGGTCAGCCAGCACTGACGACATGCGGCACATGTGGGCGCCGAGCGGAGCGCCCGCCGAGAATCTCGCGCCACCGGCGGAGACGCGGCGTCGCAGTGGAGTCGGCTTCTTGAAGAGCGAATCGATCCCGATCGATTGAAACAGCGACGGCGCCGCCGCCTGCGCGAGGAACGCGCGCTGGACTTCGGCTTCCGACGATCCGCGGCGGCGGCCGTCGGGCGGCGTGGGCGTGCGGCCGCCGAAGATGCCGGCGACCGCGCCAAACGCGCCCCACTTCTGGCTGCCCGGGAGCACGCTATCGTCGACATCTGAGATCGTGATATCCTCGGCCGACCGACCGCGCGCCATGCGCTGTATGAGCGCAGTCCGGTTCTGGTTGCGCCGCCAGTGGCGCGGCCGCGACCGCCGGTCCTTGCACGCGTCGGCGAAGGCGCGCAGACGCGCGAGGATGCGGTGGCGTCCAGTGTACAGACGGACGAGCAGCAGGACGGCGGCGAGCACGCCGAGGACCACAGTGTAGTCGAACAGGGGCGGCGGGTCGACCGGGCATGTGTCGGGTGTTGGAACTGTCGCGTTCACGTAGGCTGCCGCCGTCCACCGCCCGTCGCACGTGCCACGCAGCGGCTGAGTGACGTAGTCAGCGATGGCGGTAGTGGCGTTCGTGGACGCGTTGAGAGGGGTGGCGTTGGCGCCGCAGTCGGGCCCAGCCATGTGCAGCGGGACGGGCGGGCACGTCGTCGGCGACTCTGCGTGCACTTTGGCGAGGAGCGTGCAGTCCAGCCCATCCCAAAGCTCTTCACCGCACAAGTCGCCTTCGCTCCACTTTACCATGAACCGTTCGCGTTCGAGCATCTCGCCACAGAAGGGGTACTGCGCTTCCGACCACGGCAGCGGCGCGAGGAAGTCGGGGCGGAACTCTTCGTACATTCGGTGGGCGATGCAGCCGCCGTCCTTCCAGAGGAGCCGCAGCCGCTGCCACGCCATCCGAGGGACGAGCTGGTCGACCTGTAGAGAGAGGAACGTGCGGGTGAGACGGCTGCGAATACGTCGCTGCGTGTTCGATTGGATTGCTGGTCGACCTTGTTCGCGCAGGTGCGGTGGACGGCGAGGAGGCCAAACCACTCCTCGTCGACAACGGATACCAGCGGCTGCAGGTGCACGGCGGGACGCGTCTCTGACAGGGCGCCTCACTCGCACAATCGCAGCCCCACAGCTCACCCCGCTCTTGCACCCTCCACAGGTGCACGGCCGTTCGCTGATGCTGTGCGAAGTGCCGAAGGCCACCGCGGCGGGCGCGCCGCCGCCGCCGCCGCGCGTCTGCCAGCCGTACCTCATGCGAGGCATCTGCTACTCCCCCACTCCGGTGGGCGAGGACCCCGGCTACGCGCAGCCCTACGGCGACTACTTCACCGATTCGTACGAGGGGATCTGGTCACGTGACATCGAGCTCTTCGTCAACATGGGCGCGAATACGATCCGGCTGTACACGTTCTCGACGTCCGCGCGCCACACGAGGTTCATGGACGCGGCGATGGAGGCGGGATTGACGGTGATGGCGGTGTTCGAGATGGGCACGGCCAAGGAGACGCCGCTGACGCCACAACGGAATTTGAACTACGCGCAGCAACGGCTGCTCGTGAAGGTGAAGGCGGCGGCGGCGCACCCGGCGCTGACGGCGTGGCTGGTGGGCAACGAGCTCAACGGCGACTGGAACGAGTTCGTGTGCAACCCCGACTTTGAAGAAGAGATCATCGGGCACAACTGCACGTTTAGGGATGACGGTCGCGCCTTCCTCACTGCGATCGACGAGCTGTGCCGCGTCGTCCGGGGCGAAGGCTACCTGTGCTCGACGCCGCTCGCGGGGACGGGCCTCCCGAAGCAGTACGGTCTGCAGACGCGCCGATCCAAGAAGTACGACGGCGCGGAGGGCGTCTTCACGATGGATTCCGTCATCGGGTGGTTCGAGCTGGGCGCGGGCGTCTACTCCGACCCGACCTCCGACTTTCCCCGACCCGAAGACGCGAACTTCTCGACGCCAAACATTGACTTCTGGAGCTACAATTCGTACCCGGGGAAGAATTGGTGGAAGCGCAAGTGCCAGGACGGCTCGTGCGATGGGACGGCGCAGTGGTGGGCTGGTGACTGCCCGGCGGGGCTGGTGGATGTCAACGCGACGTGCGCCCACCCGTCGTCCTGGTTCGACTGGCTTGCTCGGCCGGAGGACTGTCTCGATAGGACGTGCGACGCGATGTGTCCCGACGGCGCGTGCGACGGCAAGTGCGCGGGGAATGGTGAGGAGCGCGGCCACTACGTTTCCTTCTTCGAGCTATACTACAGGGCGTCGACCAAGCCGCTGCTGATCACTGAATATGGAATCGACGCCTATGAGACGCTCTGGCCCAAGGCGTCGGCTCACGAGAGCCTGTACGTGAATGTAGACCTCGATAATCTCGGCCGCGAGAACGGCGAGATGCAGGCGGATTGGCTGCTGCAGCTCACCGAAGATTTGGAGCGCCATTCGGTGACTTGCTCGGCGGGGTGCGCGCCGTGGTACGAGCTCGTCGCGAGCGGCGGGTCGGTGATGGCGTGGGTGGACGAGCTGTGGAAGGGTCGCGTGATCGACTCGCTGCAGAAGGACAATCGTACGCATCGGAACTCGTCTTGGACAGGGCGTCTCCTCACACACGCAGCCCCACAGCTCACCCCGCTCCTTACCCCACTACTCAGGTACCGACGCGATGGGAGCGACGTGCCCGGACATCTCTCAGTTCGCGCACACGCCGTGCGGCGCTCCGCCTCGCGCTTCGCGTTCTCTTCCGCCTCGCACCGCGCCTCCTCCTCGCGTCTCGCCTCCTCCGCCTCGCGCTCCGCCTTCGCCTGCGCTTCGCGCTGAGCCGCCGCCTCGTCGTCGAGCCTCTGGAGTCGCGCTCGCGCCGGAGCCAGCACCTCCTCGCTCACGCCGTGACGCGCCGCTGCGATGAGCTTCGTCTCGAGCGTCGCCCGCGTCCACGTCTCGAAAGCGGCCAGCTCTGCCTCCGCCTCCCGCCGCGGGATATCCTTCTTCATCGCCTTGAGGGCGTCGCGCGCCTCCCTCACCGTCGCTACCGGTACCCCAGCCTCCTTCGCGGCCTTGATCGCTGCGTCGAGCGCCGTCGGATCTTCGGCCTCGGTCGCACGCTGGATCTCGGCGACCGCCGCGTCCTTCCGCTCCCTCTCCTCCCGCGCCTTCGCCTGCTTCTCCTCCTCGACCTTCCGCTGCTTCGCCGCGCGCTCCTTCTCCGCACGGTCCTTCCTCGCCGCCGCCTCCGCCTGCTGCTTCTCCTTCTCCTCCCGCAGCCGCCGCTCATGTGCTTCCTTCGCCCTCTGGCGGTTCGCCTCCGCCTCCGCCGCCTTTCGCGCCTCCTCTTCTCGCGCGGCCGCCTCCAGCGCTTCGATTCTCTCTTGTGCGAGAGCGATTTGACTGCCGACTGCCGGCGGCCCATCTGGCGGAAGGAATGCCTTGCACTTCGAGATCTGCGCACGAATCTCTTTGATCGAGCCGTCCTCCACCGCCTTGCCGAGACTCTGCAGCGCTTCGGCGATCTGCTGCTGCAGGCGCTCTTCGTTGCGTCGGCGTGCCTCCTCCTCGCGCTCGCGCTGACGCGCCGCCGCCGCTGCGGCGGCCTCCTCCTCGCGCCGCCGCTGCCGACCGTCGTCTCCGAGAGCGTCGCGTAGCATCACCTTTGACACGGAGCGCTTGACCTTCCAGCCCTCCGCCGCGAGAATGCTCGCCACATTTTCAGAGGGAGCTCCGGCCGGCGCGGGAGCCGGCAGCGCAAGCCGCTCACGGTAGATGCAGAAGTCGCGGTCCACCTCCGCGTACGCAGTATCTCCCTTGTCGAGCATGACGCGGTATGGAATGCGAGGGAACGGGTACAGAGCGACGACGACTCCTGGGTGGTAGAGGGAGCAACCGCGGTTCGGACACCGTGCCATCACGCGGGTTCCGATCGGGAAGCGGAGCACGCCAACCTCTTCGGGAACAGCGCCCATCTGCACCTCCTGGGCTTCCTGGACGGCGCCGTGCAGAAAGTTCTCCAGTGTTAGCGCGAGCGTCGGTCCTTCCTGCGCCGGCGGAGCCGCGGAACCCGTCACAGGCAGCAGAAGAAATGCATTTGCGTCGTCGACCGACCCGGGCATGGGCACGAGCTTCTTGTCGACGGTGGTGGTCGACAGCTCCAAAGAGACCGACTCGGCGTGCAGCGCCGCCAGCTCCTTGACGAAGCTTAGCGCGCGCGACCGCGTGACGGAGCCGGCAGCGATGTGCTCCACCATCTCCTTCGCGAGCAACGTGATGCTCCACTTGTGGAGAGTGCGGCGGCAGCGTCCGCTCTCGGCCTCGACGCTGAGCATCACGGGTGACGGCCACTTGCGCCACCGCGCGCACCATGTGTAGATGTCGAGAGACAGGCGTGGGTACAGCTCCGAAAACTTGAGCTTGAAGCCCAGGTAGGTCGAATACGTCATCGCCATGTTGATCACCGTGGCAAGCAAAACGTTCCGCTTGCCGCCGCGCGAGTCTAGGCCACAGCGGCCTAGACCAGCGGCTGGTGCAACGTTGCACCAGCCGGCATAGACGACTGACCAACTGATGACGAGAAGACCGACGGCGCAGAAAAACAAACCGAGAAGCATAACCCACCGCCACCACGCTGGCGGCTGAGAATCGCGTGCGAGCGTCTCGTCGCGCGCCTCCGCCGCAAGACGGAGCTCGTGCTTCAGTTGAAGTGGCCCCGCCGGTAACGATTGAAGCCCCTTGAACGCGACATTCAACACAGGCGTCGGATATACGGCTTCGCTGGGGATGCGCCCGCGGCCGTCGATCGCTGTCTGCAACGTACGGTGGCGCTGCTGCGCGATCCAATCGTCCACAAAAGCCTGCAGCTCTGCCTTGCGGTCATGGTCGCTCAGACTGTCGTCCTCGGGAACGAGGCTGTCTAGCTGCTGCGACAGAGTAGATGAGAGGTCGGTCGCACGGTCGAGCACGTCCAACGATTCACGTTGCAGGTTCTGCAGTTGCTTGAGGACGTCGATTGCGGCTGGGTGGCAGGAGATCGCCAGCGCGTGCTCGAGGTCCATGCCGACCATACAGGAAGCACCAACGAGCCGAGTCTTCAACACAGATGCCATGCGCCGCACTTCAAAGTAAGCGCGGAACTCGACACGGCGACGAACTATGTCTTCCGAAGCGATGAGCCGTTGACACGTGCTGGGATCTGGCGTTCCATCAGTCGAAGTCCGAAAGTGATTCAGATCGAAATTCGCGATGACGTACTTGCCCTTCCCCGGAAAATCGTAGTGACGATTCAAAGCAATTCCCTTGTTGAGCGACATCATCCACCCGTTATCCTCCCTGATCAGCGTGTGCTGCGGCCGCGAGAAGAGACCGAGCGAGTTCAGTAGCTGCGCGCCCATATTCTCGGCTGGGTCGAAGTCAAGGACCATCAGCATGGGCGTGATGGTGGAACCGGTGACACACCACACTGCTTCCTCGAAGCCTGAGTGAATTATCGTCAGTGCCGTCGTCAGCTCCATCCATGCCGGCTGAAGCTTTGAGAGCTCCGAGAGCCAGACCAGCACGATCGCAACGGAGAACGAGGACATGCGCTCCGCCGCCGCGGTGGCTCCTCGAGCGGCGTGCTCGATCATCACCTCAATGCCGTACCCGATTCGCCTCAGCAGGCTTGGATCCCAGGCAAGCAGGACGAAGAGCTCGACCCAGGCGGGCTGCTCCGGGCGACCGGCGACCGGGAGCGACGTAAAGGTCTGGCCGGTTGCGTGCTCCGCCTGCTTCTGCCGCAGCTGCTTGCCGAGACGAAAGAATTCGGCCGTCAGCACGTCCTCGTATTCACGCGCCTCGCGCGCGTCGAGGTCGCCGGTCGGCAGCGCCTGCTTGCGCTTTCGGCTGAGGTTGTTCAGCTGCTCCTGTCGCAGCGCATCCGCCTCGCGGTTCGCCTCGATATTGCGCTTGCGCTCCGCTTCCATCCGCTGTGCGTCCTCGCGGGCAGCCTTCTCGCGCGTTGCGGCCATGCGTCGGTTCTTGGCCGCGCCGATGGCGACCACGCCGAAGGCCGCGCCGAGGGCGACCACCTGCGGCGGCGGCGGCATGATGCGCGAGCGCGACGAGCGCCGCGGCCTCGGCACGGAAACGCGGCTCCGGCGGAGATCGCGCCGACGCCGCCGTGAAGAAGTCTGCTGCGCGCCGCCGCCATGCGCAACCTCACCGCCTCCGAGCTCTCGGCCGCGGACAACCCGCTCGCCGCCTCGCCGCTCGGCGGTCCCGCGCCGCCCGCCGCGTCGGCCTCCGGCGGCGCCACCATCGGCGGGCCCGTCGACCCGGTCGAAGTCTTCCTTGGTCATGCCGTCTCTCCAACGCGCACGACGGCGGCCGACGTGCCGGCGACGGAGGAGGGCGTGCGCACTCTGGCGGACGCCGGCGCGTGGAAGGCGGCCGGCGCGCTCGCCAAGCAGCTGCTCGACCGCTCGCACCCGGTCGACGTGCTGCTGCGTCTTCGCTGGTACCGGATCGTCGCGCTGCTCAAGCTGCGCGACGTGGCGGAGGCGACGCGCGAGATGGCGGTGCTCGGCGACCTGAACGGCGGCTCGTACCGGTACGAGCGGTACGAGACCGTCTACCCGGGGCGGAGCGGGTCGATGGTGCCCTTCTCGCTGCGGCTGCTCCACGCGCACATGCCCGCCCTCGGCGGCGACGCGCCGCCGTCGCTCCAGCGGCTGTACACTCTCCTCGGCGAGACGGACGCCGAGCTCGGCGCGCTCGCAATCTCGGCGCCCGCCGCGCATCGCGCCGAGCTCGTCCACCGGCGGCGGCAGCTCTGCCTCGCCTTAGTCAACGTCTTCGTCTCGCAGAAGGAGCACGCGCTCGCCGTCGCGCAGGCGCGCAATTCTCGCGCAAGTCGCGGCGCAATTCTGCGCAATTCTCTGACGGCCCGGCCCACCGCCACAGCTCGCTCAGCTGCTCGAGGCGACGCAGAAGGAGCGAAAACAGAAGGCGGAGGCGGGCGAGGCGCCGGCGACGGTGCACGCGGTGCAAGCATCGGAGTCGAAGCTTCTCTCGATGCTCGGGCGACTCCAGCTGCAGGTGGGCAACGTCGCCGCCGCCGAGGACGCGTATGCACAGCTCGAGTGCCTGATCGCCGACGCCGACGAGCACCCCGACGTCCGCCTCAACCGCGGCTTCCTCGCCGTCGCCCTCGGCGACTACGAGGCCGCTTTGCCGGAATTCGAAGCCGTGCTCGCACTCGACCCGTCGCACGCCGCCGCCGCCAACAACGCCGCCGTCTGCCAGCTGTACTGCTGCCGCCTCCCCGACGCCATACGCACGCTCGAGGGATTCCTCCGCGCCGACCCGGCGCGCAACACGCAGCAGGCGGTGGTCGCCAACCTCGGCGCTCTGTACGCGATGACCGACGGAGGCGCGTCGTCGAAGGCCACCCTCGAGCGTGTGGCCTCCGCGTTTGGCGCCGACGACTTTGACGCGACGCTTCTCGCGATGGCGCCGAATGCGACGGGCACCTGAGTGATGCTCGGGGCGTTTCAATAGTTGAATCCTGGCCCGCTCGATCCCCTGCACCCACCATACATCATACACCCACGCACGGGCGTCGTGTCCGCTAGCGCCGCGCGCTCTTCACTCGACGACCTCGCCGTCGGCGCTGCCGCTCGCGCCCACCGGCGTGGCGGGGGCGGCGGGCGTCGGCGGCACGATGACCGCCTCGCTCGGCGGCTGGACGGTGCGGAGCTCGGCGCAGACGTGCTGCATCTGCGACGCCATCGACTGGTGGTACTCGAGCTGCGACTCAGCCAGCTTGAGGAGCTCGACGCGGAGCTGGGCGGACATCGTCACATCGAACTCGTCGAAGGCCGCGGCGGCGACCTCGGCGAGGAGCGACTTCTCGTCGTTGAGCTGAGAGAGCTGCACCTCGGTGCGGTGCGAGTGGTCGGCGAGGAGGGAGGACGCCTTCCGGTCGAGCTCGTCCACCTGTAGAGGGGAGGAGGGCGCGGTGGGCGGTGAGAGCGAGGGTGGCGCCTGGGTATAATGTGGCGATGGCGCATACCTTTGCCGACGAGAAGTCGACGAGTCGGTCGATCTGCACGCCGAGCGGCTTGAGCGGCGCTGGCATCAACTTCTCGAGCGAGCCCGTCGAGCGCTCGCGCGTCTCCGTCCCCGGAGCTACCGCCTTCGGCTGCGGCGGCTGCGGCGTCGACGGCCCGGCGCCGCCGTCGGCGGCGCTCGCCTCGCCGGCGGGCGGCGCGGCGGCGGCGGCGGCCTCCTCCTCGTCATCAGTGATGATGTCGATGCTCTCCTGGAGGGCGCACACCCACTTGCGCGACGCCATCGTACCGTCGGCGGCGAGGACGATCACCGGGAGGTCACGGTCGACGGGGACGAGCTCGAAGGCGGCGGCGCGCTTCACATAGTGCTCGGGGAGCTCGTGGCACAGCACGTACTTCGAGAGGGCGACCGCCTTCGTCGCCGCCGTCGGCGTGTCGGCCTGCGACTTCGAGAGGAGCAGGACCTTCCGCTTCGAGTCGAGGCGCGCGTAGCACGACCACCACAGCTTCGTCGTCGACGAGCACTTCCACAGCGTGCCCTCGGTGTCGACGTCGAACGCGCCCGCCGCCGTCGGGATCAGCGTGCGCTCGAGCGAGCGGAGGTCGGCGCGCTCCTTCTGCTTGACCAACAGCTGCAGCTGCGCCTTCCTCCGGCGGATCTCGATCACCTTGTTGCAGTACAGCTTGTACTTGTTCGCGACGACGAGCGAGAGCCCCTCGAGCTGGTTCACCGTCGTCGTCACGAAGCGCTCGTACTGCGCCGCCATCGACTGCGAGCGCTGCGCGAGGCCCTCCTGCCGCCTGCCGAAGCTGCGCGCGACCGACGGGCCCGTGCCGAGCGACGAGAGCTGCGCGAGCTGCAGGTGCGCCGCGTGCGCCGCGCTGCACCCGTCGCGCAGCCGGTTGAGCTCGGCGCCGAGCAGCGCGAGCTGCTCCTCGTACTCCTTGAACGCCGCCACGCGCGGGCCGACGTCGTTGTCCGTCTCGACGTACGCGTCGAGTATGAGCTTCGAGAGCCGATCCACCGCTTCCACGATTTCGGTCTGCGCGACCGCCGCGCCCGCCACCACCTCGTCCTTCGCGTACGAGAGGCCCTCCACACCCTTGGTAAATAATTGCCCGACCGCGGCGACGCCCGGCGTCGCCGCCTCGTCAGGCGGCGGACCCGGCGGCGGACCCGGCGGCGGCGGCGGCGGCGGGCCTGGCGGAGGCGGCGGCGTCGCCGGCGGCGGCGCGGAGGGAGGCTGATCGGACATGATGCTTCGAAGCGAAGGCGGTTTCGCCGCCGCCCGCCGCGCTGAGGACCGGCGCTGTGAGCTCGACCGCGACGTCGCGCCATGAGCATGCGAGGCCGCCGCTCCGTCAGTTGACGTTGACGTTATTAAGAACACGCTAGGCGTATCTTCCGGACCACTCGCTCCGGAGCCCTCCGCGGCCTATCAACCGTTAGAGTAGGAAGTCCACCTCGCGCCGCTCGAAGTAGTCGTCTCGTCGCCGCTCGTGGTGGCCGTCGTCTCCGTCAGTCAGTCGCGCGCTCGGAAATTTTTTCAGCGCTCTACAACCACCCCTGCTCCTCCTGCGCCTCGCGCGCCACGCTCGCGACGAGCTCGGGCCGCGCCCACAGCGCGCCGAGCTTCTTCGTCGCCTTCATCTGGCCGACGCGCCCGCCGCGCCGCGCCACCTTCCGCGAGTCGGTCCACATCACTTCGACCTCGTCGGCGTACCGCTGGTCCGAAAAGTACGCCGCGAGGTGCGCGGCATTTTCGACGCACTCGCGCGGCGCGCGCGAGAGCCCGCGCACCATCGACGCGCGCAGCAGCACGCGCGAGCCGCGCCCCTCCACCGCCTGGAACCACAGATCGGTGCCGCGGCTCACCCGGCGCAGCAGCTCGTCGCTGTACGAGCGCGGCGCCACCAGCGTCGGCACGCCGCGCGGCGATTCGAGCACGAGGCCGGTGAAGCCGCTCGGCCGCCCCCACTGCGCGAGCCGCGCCGCGTCGGGATCGTAGCTGAGCAGCCGCGGGCCCAGCGCCAGCTCGTCCACCATCGCGCGCCGCACCGCCGGCAGCCCGAGGGCGCCGCCGTCCTGCAGCTGCGCCTTCAGCGCCACGAGCTTCGCCTCCGCCGCGTCGGCGTCGTCAAGGTGCTGCGGCGCCTGCGCGCAGCAGCGCTCCGCCCGCTCGCGCAAGTCCGGGTCGTCCTCCTCCACCAGCGTCGCCCGCGCCGCCTCCAGCTGCTGGGCGAGCGCCGCCCGCTTCCGCTCCTGCCGCTCGAGGGCCTCGACGAGCACGCCGCGCAGCAGCCGGCGCTCGTCGTTGACGGTGGCGCTCAGCGAGATCGAGGCGCGAGGGCAGGGTAGCGCTGCGAGAGATGCGGTGGGCCACAGCGCCGGCATCGACGCGACGGCGAACTTCATGGCAATTTCAGCAACAACGCGAAAAGTCACGTGCGCCGCGCGACCGCGGTGTCGCGATCGGTCCCGCGCCACCAAGATGTCGCGAATCTTCTTGGCGTCGGCGCTCGCCGCGGTCTCTGCGTACCAAATCCCGCTTTCCGGACGATCGCAGCGCATCCGCATGGCGGCAGTCGCGCCGACGCCGGCCGCTGCCGAGCTGGACTGGCGGCCTGACGGCTACGAGACGTGGACCTGGAAGGTGGACGGTGGCTACGAGATGCCGAACGGCAGCCCGGTGCCGGACATCAACGTCGGGTACATTGCGGCTGGCGACGCCGACGGGCCGCCGGTGCTCCTCGTGCACGGCTTCGGCGCCTCGGGCTTCCACTGGCGGCGCAATATCGGCGCGCTCGCCGACGCTGGATATCGCGTGTACGCGATCGACCTCTTAGGCTTTGGAGCGACCGACAAGCCGGTGCTCGAGTACAAGGCCGAGCTGTGGCGCGACGAGTGCGCCGCCTTCCTGCGCGAGGTGGCGGGCTGCGGGCCGTCGAAGCGCGCCGTCGTCGCCGGCAACTCGATCGGCGGGTACACGGCGCTCGCGCTCGCCTCCACCCACCCGGAGCTCGTGCGTGGCTGCGCCTCGCTCAACGGCGCCGGAAAGTTTGCGCCGCCCGAGGGCGCCGAGGTTGCGGCGGCGGAGGAGGAGCCCGGACTCGTCGGGCGCGCGGTGGCCGCGCTGGTGGCGACGCTCCAGCGCGCGGTGATCACGGCGTCCTTCTTCGTGACGAAGCAGCCGGCGCGGATCAAGCAGGTGCTCCAGCAGGTGTACCCCGTCTACCCGGAGCGCGCCGACGACATCCTGGTGGCGAGCATCCAGCAGCCGGCGCAGCACCCCGACGCGGCCGAGGTCTTCTACCGGATCGTCTCTCGCAACGGCAGCGGGCCGCCCACCTACGTCGACGGGCTGGTCGACGCCCTCGAGGTGCCGCTGCTACTGCTCTGGGGCGAGCAGGACCCGTGGATCGTCTCAGCGACGGGCGACCGGCTGCAGGCGCTCGCGAGCTCGCTCGGCAAGGCGGTCGAGCGCGTGAGCGTCGACGCGGGCCACTGCCCTCAGGACGAGGCGCCCGAGGCGGTGAACGCAGCGCTCGTCGAGTGGATGCGCCGCCTGCCCGAGTAGCGCATAAGCGGTTTCTGATCACTAAAGTCACACAGCCAGTTCGAAAAGCTCACAACCAGTTGAGGTTCATCGGGATGCCCCTCGCCGCGTAGTTCTTCGCGTCCTTCTCCGCCTCCCTCTCGCGATCCTCCTTCGTCATGAACATCGACTTGTACACTGCAGACGCCTCCGACTTCTGAGCCACCGCCGCCGCCGCCTTCGCCGCCGTCGAGCCGCCCACCGCCGGCGGCGGCGCCGTCTCCCACTCGCGACCGCGCTTGGCGGGCGCCTTG
>JACLAC010003062.1_pt1 | contig 18621 bp, 28 predicted proteins | sample 8027881 | NCBI WGS metagenome assembly JACLAC01 (sample SAMN15725517, study PRJNA655200) | protist metagenome | isolation source: fluorescence activated cell sorting (FACS) single amplified genomes of... | place: Spain: Blaines Bay Microbial Observatory, Mediterranean Sea | collected 2016-01-19 | reverse complement strand
ATCTTGCAGGGTGCAAGTCCCTGTCGGGTAAGGTCTAACCAACCGCCCGTATCGAGTGTTGCGCCTACGGCGGAGCAGGTGGAAATCCTGTGAACAAAGTAGGTGAAGCGTACACAGAGAATTGTGCAGGCCGTAGGGAAGACCGTACTTCCTGAAAGTTGACATAGCTTCGAAATAATGTTCCGGTCGCCCAGGGCTTTAACGCGTTTGAAGGCGAAACAGAAGCATTCCGTGCATGGTGAGGATGTGGAAGGACTGGCGGAGTTCGATAAAACTGTGGCATGTACAGAGAGATGCATTGAGAACTTGGGAGATCCAATATAATGTCTCATTTTACCTGGAGAGAATATTGATGTTAGAGACACGTAAGGTATATCTGGACACCGGACTATGCATCAATGTCGGGAGTAGGAGAAAGCTAAGCCCCGAAATCCCCCAGAAGGAAGAGAAATTGAGAACAGTTATGAGTAATGTGAAAACGAAAATAACTGCTATTGGAAGTCGTATCAGGCATAGTAATCCGGGATGGGGAAAGCCCATTACATGGTGAAGGTCCTGACGGAAGTATGTAGCTCGCAAAAGAAAATTACCCCGGACACTGTAGGGCCGGATCAGTGTAAGCAACCTTCCCTGCGAGGAATAGCAAATACAGCTAGGCGCAAACCAGACCATCGGTTTTGCGATCTGTATCGTATGCTCACGCCCACGATATTGTTATATGCTTGGGATGCGCTGAATAAATCTTCAGCCATTGCAGACGATGACTTAACGATCGATGAGTATGAGTTAAACCTCTTTAATAACTTGGCGGATCTTGCCGATAGGCTGAAGGGGAAACGGTACAAAACCAAACTAATCAAACGAAAATATATAAAGAAAGAGAACGGGAAGCTAAGGCCGTTAGGGATACCGGCACTCGAAGATAAAATTGTCCAGCGAGCAGCTGCAATGATATTGGAGAGTATCTATGAACAAGATTTTCACGATTGTTCCTTTGGTTATCGACCTGGAGTTGGCGCGTTGGATGCAGTATATGATTTGACTTTTCAGCTACAATTTGGCGCGACGGGATATGTGGTTGAAGCCGACATAAAAGGTTTCTTTGATAATATACATCATGATCAGTTGTTAGAAATGATGTGCAAAAGAATAGATGATAAAGCTTTCTTAAACCTAATCCGAAAATGGTTAAAAGCTGGTATACTTGAACCAGAAGGGATGGTTATACATCCTGATACTGGCACACCTCAAGGAGGCGTGGTTTCACCAGTATTGGCTAATATTTATTTGCATTACGCGTTGGATAACTGGTTCAATAAGGAAGTTAAACCACGTATGCGTGGACGCTGCTTTATTCTTCGATATGCTGACGATTGGGTGTGCGGCTTCCAGTACAAGGAAGACGCAGAACGCTATTATGAAGTGCTACCGAAGCGACTTAAGAACTTTAATTTGGAAGTTGAACCAACAAAAACGAAGACGTTAAGGTTCAGTCGATTTCATCCGAGTAGAAAGAAAGATCGAGTATTTACATTTCTTGGTTTTGAATTTTACTGGTGGCCTGATAGGGCGGGAACGACGAGAGTCACACGCAGAACAGCACCAAGAAACAACATGCGGCAGTACAGCGAATGAAAGATTGGATTAAGAAGAATCGGCATTTGCCGAGACCGGTGTTCTTTAGTAAATTGAAGCGTAAGTTAACTGGGCATTATAATTATTATTATGTCAACGGGAATTCAAGGGCAGTATGGGGCTTCTATGATAAGACAATTGTGCAAACGTACAAGTGGTTAAACCGAAGAAGCCAACGAAAGAGTTATACTTGGGAGAAGCTTAGGAAAGTAATAAAACTCCTGAGAATACCTGTGCCCCGCTTTAAAGAAAATAAACGTTTGAGGAGAATGGCCTTATGCTAGCTGTTGCGGAAGCGAATACAACCGAAGAACCGGATGCGGGAAAACCGCACGTCCGGGGAAGTATGGGGGGTACAGGGCGACCTGCATCTCTACCATGACGCACTAAAAAAAATCCAACGTAATTGAGTGAGTATAAATATACTATGACAGAAGATGAGATACCACCAGAGTATTATGGTTGGTGGCGGATAGTTGAAACATCCCAGTGGGTTAACGATAGCATTGACATGACTGGCACAGCACTGATTTCTCTCACAGGATTCGATGATCGTCTTAGAATGTTTGCTCTTCTAGCCAATGTGACATGTAAAGTGAATAAAGCTAGTATATCGTTCACTTGGAATGGAGCCTGGGAATTCGATCAGGTATCTGGAACGGGGAATGTGAAGCTTCAAAATGATGGTCGTTTAAAAGGTAAGATCAGGATTAAAGACGGTGATGATAGTACCTTTATCGCTGTTAGAACTGATGAACCAGACGAACTTATTCCTGACCCACCCAGTTATCGCGATAAATGGCGACGTAGGTGGTAAATGCAAGAACAAAGAACCATTACGGTTTTGTGTATAATATGCTAACAAGGTCATCGTAGCGAACGCTATAAATTGGTATCTTTTCTGCCTGCTTCACGGCAACAAAGCCGCCAATTTATAGCGGCGACACGTGCACGGCGTTAGAGGGCCAAAACACCCAGTGAAATCGAAAGTAAGAAATATCGTCGTCGATTCGGAACCTTACGTGTGGGGTGTCAATGAGCTGGATTGGTATACTGTCAGAATCAAGGTTTGGATAGATGGCAACAAGCGTATTCCTTGGTTTGAGATGCAGAAAAAATTTGACGATCCCTGGATAAATTTTCAAGAGGTATCGAAAGGCGAATTGGTTAGTAATGAAGAAGACTCTACACCTGTAACACCTAGCTTAGTTGCAGCATATATTCAAGAGGTAAAAAGGAAAGGTTGGGTAGCTAATACCAACGAACCAATTTTCTTAAAAACAAACAGTAGTGGCGGACTTGAAGAAACAAACTCATGAATACAGCGTCCGCCTCTAACAAGGGAATCGTGGTTGAGATATTTTGCAATGCTCGTTTTTGTGTTCCGCTTCGCTCCTTTAACACAAAACCAAGTATTGTAAAATATGCACCACATTCCAGGCATTAGGGGAAAAGTTAATCGTGAAGTTTAAGGAGCCGTGGAAAAACTCAATTCGAAGTCAGGAAAACTACGATCCGCTTTCAAAGCCTGTTTTACTTAGTTGCTTTATTTGGTCATTTGTTTTCGTGGTGGTTATGTGCCTCTCATCTTTGTCGCAGGGAGAATTGTTTTTGAATCGCTTCTGGGTGGCGCCGGCACTCGGTGTTCCACTGTCTTTTATGATCTACACCATAAAATGGTTAACACCATTAAAAATAGAATCAGGCCCAAAAGGTATTGTTCTTGATAAGTGTGGTAACTTAAGCCTTATCCCTTGGAATAAAATATCGAACTTTGAAATAGAAGATTCTGAAGGATTTAGAAAGTTGTATTTATATATCGATGGTGTCAAAGATTTGAGGGGGTTAATCTTACCATCCAATTTAAATGTAGAGGAGTTAAGGGGTGAGTTGCGTGAAAATCGGCTCCACGCAGACGCCTAAACCTACGCGCTTTTTGTGGGTTTCGCTGCGCTCACTTTACCACAAAAAGCTCTCCGGCTTGGGCGCTGGTGAGCCGGGCGTTAGGGCGGAAGTTCAAGCACCAATCATGCACCTACAAAATATAAAAAAGGCTGATCCTAAGAAAAGCAATGAAAAGAATCCAACTTAGTAAAAACATAGAAAACGTAGCTAAGGCTATCTTATACAGAAAAAAAGATGCTCCAGGCGCGTCTGGGTTGTTGGCACGAATTCAGAAGGAAGGTATAAAAGGTGTTTATATTAAAGAATACGACGATTGCAATCTGGACGGGCCTATTGTCAAGGGTAATATAATTAATGTTTGGAAGTATGACAAGAATGGGGTCGAAGAGCTGGAAAAGCTACCAGATGTAAAACCGTATGATGGAATTAGCTCTCCTTTTCCCCAAGTATCTTTTTGCAGGTTAGAAAACGGTGAGGAAATGGTTTTGTTCGCTTACTTTGGGCCTAGAGCAGCACGTGGATTTTTATGTAGGCCAGAGGAAGTGTATAATTATCCCACTTTGGTAATCTCTGGAACAAATATGTTTGTATCGTAAGCGAGTATAAAGGTTTACATGCTCAACTTAAATAAAATTAACAGGTTTGTCTAACAATGGTCATCGTAGCAACCTGTATAAATTGGCGTCCTTTCTGCTCGCTAAGCGGCACAAAATCAGCCAATTTATCCCAGTGCCACATGCACAACGTTAGCTACAACGAAGTTTAATTACCTCAGGAGAATAGATTGAAAACGTCAGATATAAGGAGAGCCCTTATTGCTTCTGTATATTCGGATGAAGAAGCAGATAGCTATTTCCTGGAGCATTTGCACGATCCGAACATGCTTTTGACTCTCTGTAATATATGCGCACCACACGACGAGTTTACCAATGACCCAAGAATGCAGGCGGCATTCTATATTTCACAGTATCCCGCTGAGTTATTAGTAGAAGTATTTCCTCTCTTAGTGGTCTTATTAACCATGCCTCCAGAGGACGGTGCCCATATGAATGGCAATATTGCAGAGCACTTAATAGCTGCAATTGAGAAATCAAGGCACTTATACAAATGCGGTGTGTCGTCTAAATTAGACGAGGTAATTGCTTACTATAATGAAGACGATGAAGAATGAATACACATGACGCAGCTAAAAATGAAAATCAAGCCAAAATATTTTTCGCTTCGCCTTCGCCTTCGCCTTCGGCTACACTACAAGTTGCACGTGCTAACGGCGTTAACACACAATAAACCCCAAACGAGTTCAAATGAAGTTAGATACACTAGCATACAATATTGACGAGTATGAGCACTCTATAAGCGAAATTATGTTGAAAAACGAACTCGCGGAAGGGGATATCAAATCAATCTGTTTAAGCTTCGAACAGGTCGTGGGTAGCGTTCTTATGTCGATGAAGGGTACCGGCTATTGCAGATGGGGAGTTGATGACTTTCTTGTAGAACAGTGGCAATCAAAAGAAGACGGGATAACTTTGAGAGGGGTCGTTTATTGGCTGGTTGGTGGTGATGGCTGTGATTTGTTTCAGATCGACGTTGCAAAAGGGACTGATATATTATTATACTCGTTTAAGTTTTCTCAATGTAAGCGTATAATAAAGCAAACACTTTACATAGGCAAAACCTATAATGGATGGATAATAAATTATTAACGGGCGTTGACTAAATGTCGGTGCGAACAATCAGGTAAACGCGCGCTGTGCATTATCATGGGCGTTAGGCGTTCCAGGGTTTTAGAATTGAAAAAATTTAGTTTAGAAATATATACCGCTTTAAGTTGTGGCGAAAACCCGATCAGTTATCCGGACTTCAAGATCGGATGCATAGAACTTGCTAAGCACTTAGGTATAAAAGAAGAACACGGTGTGCTTGCCGTAGATAGAGCTTTTGCAAAGCAGCTATTACTAAAGGAATCGTCAGAGCTAGAGAGTAGAAGAGTTCCTTTGTATGTATGTAACTGTTGTGGCGATCTTGGGTGCGGAGCTTTGACGGTAAGGGTGGAAAAAATTTCCGACTATTTTGTCTGGAGCGAATTCGGATATGAAAACAACTACGAAGACGGGTTTTCTCAAAATGAGTATATGAGAAGAACAGGGCCATTTAAATTTGGTATGGACAATTATGTGTCTGTAATAAAACCATACAGCAAGAGCTAACAAAGCCATCATGCGGAATTGTATGAGCCCGTATATGGCGAGTGTTAGGTTGAAGAGTCCGAGAACTATATGAATTCAATTGTATTTATGGGGCAAGACATCGAAATCGGTTCCACTAAAGTATTTAGTAACGGGGTTGACGTTTCTGAAGAAGAACTGATCTCTTTAATAAAGCTAAAGCAGCTTAAGAGTCTAAACCTGAACACGTCGAACACGAACGATGAGCATCTAAAAATTATAGGACAATTGACTACGATCGAGGATTTAGACCTTTCCACTACGGACGTTACAGATCAAGGCATCCACTACTTAGAGTCTTTAAACAATCTAAGGCATCTAAGGTTAAAAGAGACTTTAATAACCCAAGAGTGCCTTTCTTCTTTAGTGAAACTGGATAAACTAGAAACGCTAAATTTAAAAGATATCGATATAGGGGATCGAAGCGTAATGATCTTGGGGGCTTTACTTAATTTAAAGCAGGTAGTGTTTTCGAGTGACTTGCTTACTCTAAGTGGTCTAGAAAAACTTAAGGCGTCGTTGCCTGAATGTGAAATTATCAATCAAGGTTCATCGTGGAAGGATAATGTCACATTGTAACCACTGTCCACTATACAGAGCACTAGAACGTACTGTATAGCCCTTGCAGTAGGGCCAACTCCCGCCCTTGATTGGCGTGAGAAACTACGACCAAATAGAATAAAGTTAAATGTGTTCCTCTGTGAGTAATTATGTATATGTTAAGTATTTTAGTTCTTATTTTGATGTCTGTTTATTTTTTCGGAACATCATATTCCTATTATAAATACTGTACAATCAAACGTTCTTATGACCAATATCTCGATGATTTAAGAAGCGAGGGAAAAGATGATAAATCGCCTGAATGGGTTTTGTCGATTGAGCCAGTGACGCTTTCGGACTTGTTGGTTTCATTTTTATGTTGGTTGGCAAGCATATTGTTTTTGTTGTACGCGCAAGGTGTCTTATGGGCTTTGTTGGAGAATATATGGTTAGCACTTCCTATGAATGCTAGCGATTTGGAGGTAAGGGCTGCTCACTAAATTGTTTTAAAAATTTAATGAATGGTTTTTATTGGAAAGGGTATCATACGAAGATGATGGTGGGTCAAAATAGATAAGTCACCAAATGCGGCGCTTGTTTTGGCCAGAAAGAGTATGAGTCTGACACCATATTAATCTCCAGTGGACATTTTTGTAGGAACTGAGCAAGGGGTTATGGTCGCTAAAGGTATGTCAATGATAAAATGTGTTTTCACTTCTGTGTTCACCTTCGTAGTGTTATCCTTGGTCTACTACTGGATTTCTGAAGGAGTAGCAATAGCGGGTGAGCAGCGGACTGATAAGGATTTAGAAAGTGTTATCAACACTATATTTACATTGGAAAAATCAAATGGAGAGCTACCTACTAGTCTGACTAATAAGCATGGCGCCAGTGAATTAATTCACCGTCTATAGAACCATTGCCCCTAAAGGGCAAGCAGGCAATCACTATCGTACCATTCACATATAATACTCCCAGCACAATAAAGGGTGATAGATGGCATGGAATTGGCGGGTTTAAGAGCCCTGTAGGGGCGTAGGTTCTATAGACGGTGAATTTATTCACTGGCAGTAGTTGAAGTTAGAAAAGACTTATTGGTCAGTGTACTACGAATGCAGAAATGAAAAAACGTCTTGCAGGGATGGGGCTTGATGAATATGGTAATCCTTATTCGATAGAAATCCACTCTTCAGACGGCTTGGTGGTAGTTGTGGCCACTGCCACAGGGCGAGATGGCCTTAAAGGTGGCTATGGCAAAGACAGTGATCGAACGAAAATTATTACCAGGCCATAACAAAAGTAATTAATTTGAGCTACCTAAACTATCACCTTTCTTTTATGCTACGCGGTAAAAAGTCGCCAGCTTAGATAGCCGCATTATTAATACCGTTATGCCTCATGGGGAATCATGTTTACTTTCAAGAAAGACGACACCAAGAAACTAGAGCTTAAAAAACAAGAGCTTGCAAATAATCAAGTCCGATCCTTTGTTGATAGATTTAGGTTAAATACCTTGAAATTGATAAATAAAATGGAATTTTCGAAGGCTTCAGACGAGTTGATCCCACCATGGATAGTATGTATTCATCCAAAGGAAGAAACCATCGAAAAAGAATGCCTCAATTATAAAGATGCCTCACATTATTGGCCGGAAGACTGGTATTGGTATGGTGGAGAAGGGGGAACCTACTGGGGAAAATACTTTCTTCCATTCTTTGATAGTCTGTCGGTGAATGATCGTAAAGAATACTTCAGAAAATACGATTTAGGCAGAGAATGGATCGAAAGAGATCTTTGGTTGTTCGATATACTTGATGATGATATCTTCGATAATATAACTAAAAAAGAGTGTGAAGATGCATATAATGAGTTATCTGATGTTAACAAATAATACATAATAAAGAAAATTAATCGACCAGAAGTGCTATTGCTAGAATCTCAGTGTCATATTTTGGCACTGTTTTTCGGCCAACTATCCGGCGTTACATACTATGGAAAAAATAGATCGATTAGCGAAGCAGTACGATAGTAAATTTCACCATCAAAAAAATAGTGCTCCAGCGCCGACGCATGAATCTGTATCAAGGATTGAAGAGCATTTTGGGTGCGTGCTACCCAAGAGCTTAGTTAGATTTTGCGAAAAATCGGAGCACTACGGTGATGGGCTAGCTAGTATCGGGCCGGACTTCAAGTCAATGAACCATATAATCAACATTAATAAGGTTTGGCGAGAGGAAGTCGATGAAGAGCAGCGGGTTCCATCTAACCTTTTAATCATCAATGTTGGTTATGACGAGGATTTTAACTGCATCGATAAAGAAACATACGATGAAGCTACAGGTGAATACTTAATTACTTATTGGGCCTACGATGTACCTCCTGAGGAGTGCGATCTGTACGACAGTTTCTTTAGTTACATGGCAAAGCAAGTTCGTGGTTGGTAAAGCACATATAACGAGTGTGGCCTGGGCGTTAAGGTTATCAAGTCATGTATCTTTGCCCTAGTTGCAAAAAAAACAGAGCATTAGCGGATGGAGAAAATACCGGTCTTCTAGAGCTTTCCCTGCAAAATGTTCTCTGTGCGGAAATGGCTGCTATATTCCAGCGAAGTATGGAAGTAAAATATACTTGTTACTACTAATCCCATCTCTATTGATATGGGGATGTGTGTTTGTACTTAAATCAGGTTTGCCGCTGAGATAAACGTAGGCTTACAAAGCAGGCTGCCACTTATGTTAACGGCAAACGCCAGGCGTTAACGGGTAAAGAATATGTACAGATTTAAAGTTAGACCCGGCTATAAATCGTCCGAGTTACTCATTGATTTTACAATAGATAAAGCAGATGACTTATTTTTTGGCGCACTGTATGGCGCTCTAAAGCCGTTAAATGTATCGAATATAGACCTTACTGATCTGTGGGTTAATGACGAGGTAATACTTCATTGCAATAGCGATCTCGGGGAGTTTGAGATTACCCGAGACACCTACGATTTGGTATTTATAATGGCAACTAATAATCAGCGTGTAATCAAGAAAATCGGTGAGTTATTAAGTGAGAATAAATCATTCACCCAGCAGAGTTTTGATCCCAGCGAATACGACTAACAGGGCCAGTTAATCTGACTTGCATCTAATTCTGCTTCCGCAGGTAATTGCTTTCGTGCTGTTATAAGGTGTTGATTTTAAATGGGATTTTATGAGTTGTCTCTTGCGGATATTCCATTTGTGTCGGATGTTACGTTTTTATCGTTATAAGCTGAGAAGTTGACTTCGCTTGATGTTGAGGTTATATTGAGGGTTATTTGATCTGTCAATATTCGCTTGAACAGAGTGGATTGGATCTGGACATGCAAATGTTATGAGTCAAAACCTGATTACCTATGAATATTGAAGTATTTCAAACGATGCAATGGGCAAGACTTCTCTGGGAACAAAGTTTTCAGGAAGTTATTGAGCTTAATAATGTATTGCCTATTATTGGTAATACATATCCTGTTGAGTTCGAACGAAATGAAGATCATGCAAAAGAGGGAAAAGCCTACATTTTATGGCTTCCACCGCATTCAGAACTAAATGGATGGTATGATCTTCGCCCATCAGAGATCCTCAAAAGCTATGTGTTACAAGGAGAGCTTAAAGGGGAGAGAGAGCCGGGAGTAAAATTCGACTTTGAAGTGCAAAATAGAATGCGGTTGGTTGACTTGTTCAATACTATAGATACTACGGAGAAATCACCATTAACCGGGATTGGACAGCCCGATGGGTCAAGCGTATTACATTGGTCCAATGCCGGAAATGTATGCAAAGCTAAAGTGGGTGATTATTGGTATTTAAGTGGTGGCGTGGGTGAGACGTCTTTAGAGGTTATTCTCTCTGAGCAAGAACAGGGAATATGTTTACATTACTCCGCTACGTTACATACCCCCGCATGGTATGAAACAGTTGTCACCCAATACTATTTAAATAAACAGGAACAAAAAATGTTTAGTCGGTTGATTGAGAATGCCTCTAACATACCACCGGAAACAGATTCAGAAATTGACGATAAGCATATATATGGTGCTCTGTATCTTTAAAACAGAGTTGCCTAAGGCTCATACCCAGGCCATTGAGGTCGACGCCAAAAAGCGGCTCGCCTTATAGCAATATTATACAACCGAGCGAGTGCTATGAGCAAAATAGCCATTGGAATTAAGATCCCAAAACCAGGGCTGAAAATATTTCACCCTGAGGTGCAGCTAGTTTGTAGAACCGCAAGTGTCAATTATCAAGAAGCCAAGGTGATACTAGCCGAAGGTGGAATATTCTATCGAACACAGTTGTTTATGAATGACCATGTTGATGTGGATGAAGACATAAGAGGGGTGTTGGAAGAGATTGAAGATCTGGATATTGAACCGGTATTCTATGAATTAGATTATTCTCTAGATTGGGATGATGTTAAATATAACGATGCAGATATAATCTCAAAGAGTTCTCTTATAAATATTCTGGACGAAGCTAGTGGTCAGTTCAGTTAATGTGTATAATTAAGCCGTCGTGGCCAGCAGCAAAGACGATAGGATATCAATCGAATGCTAGATAAAATTGGAGTTGTTGCTCATCTAATGGCGCTACTTTCTATAGGGGTGGTAATGTTATATTTATTACAAGGAGGCGAAGAGGATAATATTATTGCCAGCATTTTTGGTGGAAGTGATAATGCCGAGAATGTATTCTATTTTTGTGCTGCGTTCCTGGTGTTGGAAATACCTTTTAGCATTTACTTACACTATAGGGAAAGTTCGAAAATTAATGAAAGTAAGTGATCATCGGTTGTGCCGTTATAAGGCGGGTCAAGCGACCCGCAAACCTTCACACACCCCATCCACCACCACGGGTCCATATGCGCCCCTAGCCCCCCGCGTCCCCGCCGTTAAGTTCAAACCACTCCCTCCTGCTTTAATCTAATTAAAAACAAATCGCCTTCCCCATTTGGGAAACCCTGTACCGCTTGCGGTGCTACATGGACTCCTTTGAACGCAAATAAATGGCGATATAATTATTTGCCTCAATTTATGGTGGCACTTGAAAATGGCGGGGTCAACAATATTACGTGAAAAATAGATTAACCGTCGTTTTGTTAAGACAAGGCGATGCTGTTTCGGCGGGTAGTTCTTAAGGAATAAACTAATTTTTCGGATTTTGTTGCATTTTTTTGTGAGTTGATATTACTATGGTTTTGTCGTCTCGGCTGGCGACTAGGAATATTTATGCAGGAAATAGTGTAAAGATTTAAAGGGTAATACTAAAAGGAGTTTTATTATGGATGCTAAAAAGTATCTTGTGTATTTTGGGCTGCCAATATCTGGGTTGGTTTTTCTTTTTATTTTTCTTTATTGGCTCGCCGCACCGTTGGTGAAGGATTCCTCCCAGGCAAATGCGAGCAATACGGACAATGCTTTACAAGCCCCCAAACTATTATCGCCCGACCTTACGCCGAAGCCTTTGCCTCCCAAGGCGAATTTAGCTACCACCCAACAACTCAGCAGCGAAGATTTATCACACCATAAACGAAAGGAAGCTAATGAAAAGCCTGTTCTGCCCTCGGTAGAGGAATCGATTCGATTATCGGAAGAAAGAACACGCACTTATATCGAAGAGAATAATCGTCGTAATGCCAACACCCCTAAACTAACCGAGCAAGAGCGAAACGAACAAAGGCAACAATGGGAGCAAGAGCAACAAGAAAAACGGCCCAAACACTACCGCTTTCGTTTGGACTTTCCCGCCGAAGGGGCCGCCACCTTGGTTCATCAAAACCTTTATCCTGGGGAAGTGTCGGTTGGCCGCCCGATTACCGGTCAATTTTTGTATGTAATGTATAAAGCCGGAGTGCCTTCCCATGTCGGCACCTTTGTCGACCCCACGCTGGCACGCTCGAGCGGCGTGCAAACGCAGGAGGCTACCCTTATTCGCTTCGACAGCGGCAGCATAACGCTATCGGCACCCTTAGAAGCTTTGGATGATAGCTCCTATCTCGAATTTTATCGTCTAGACCCCCAAATTCCCCATGATACCGTGCTGGACCTTAGCAATGTAGACTGGGTAATCAACCGTAGCACCTTGCACAGTGATATGCATCTGGGTGACGTGCTACCGCAATAAGTGAAGGAAAGAAAAAGAGAAAAAATGTAATGTGAATAAAAAGAGCAAGAATGCTCAAGGATGACTTATGTCTAAATATATGAAAATAATGCAAGTGGTGAAAAAGTCCCTGTTAACCGCCGGGTTAGTGTTAAGTGCCGGTGCGGCCAGTGCTCAAACCAGTGAGCGATTAGTGTTTAGTAGTTTTTTTGGTGACGGTGCCGATAAACGAGTGATAGCCATTGTGGGCGATGGGTTTTCGACAGCCGCGGACCGACGAGCGTATAAAGATTTTGTTAAAAGGCAAATTATAGAAGGCACCTTTACTGACGGGCCATTTAAGGAGGACTTACGCGCGTTTGATATTATCCAAATCGATGCCGTCTCGACAGACAGCGGCGTCACGCAGGTAGATAATTCGGGTAACGTGACTACCGCACGCAACACCGCTTTGGATTATCGTTTTAGCGGTACTCTTAATCGATGTTGGATGGAGAAGGGGCCAAACACCAACGCACGAACCCAAACCATTTTAAACAATGCCAATGTAACCCCGGATTTTCTTGTCGTGGTGCTCAACGATTCCCGCTTTGGTGGGTGCGCACGCGGGAACGAAATGGCCGTATCTATGGGGATCACTTGGCAAGTGGTGAGCCATGAGCTGGGCCACTCCATCGGAGGCTTATGTGACGAATACCGCTCCGGCACGTTAACGGCCTATACCGGAGGGGAGCCAGGGTGCGTGAACTTAACCACCAACACCAATCGCAGTACCCTTAAATGGAGGGAGTTTGTTGACCCTAGTACCGCACTGCCCACTACATTTAATTCGAGGTCGATGAACACAACGCAAACCGTTGGGGCTTTTGTAGGCGGCAATGTGTCTAATAATAGCGGCATTTGGCGCCCCACCAATACCGGTATGATGAACAATAACTCTCAGTGGAGCCCGGTTCATTACAAACGTATTAAGGAGGTTTTAGAGGGTAACCGTGTCCATAGCTTTAACGATTCGTATACGGGCGATTTTGATGGCGATGGGGATGATGATGTGGTCATCCACAATGGGCGTTCTTTAGCGTTGTACTTGTCCGATGGCGAAAACCTCCAAACGGCAGATGTTCTTTCGAAAACGCACGCAATTCGACAGGATATCTATATTTATGAGGGCTCACAGTTCTACGTGGGGGACTTTGACGGTGACGGTAAAGATGATCTGTATATGTATACGCCAGAGATTTGGTTTGGTGGCGGTATTAGTATGCTAAGGTCCAATGGCCAAGGGTTTGAGTTGGCGGATAAATACCACCCCAGCATGCCAGAAGATATTACCAACCATCACATCACCCAAAACGAACAGATTTTTGTCTCCGATTTTAATGGCGATGGTAAAGACGATTTGATCATGGCAAACCCTAAAAAACGCCTATTCCATATGTATACCTCAAACGGGAGTCGTTTAACACAGAAGAAAGTGTACGCGGATAACTTACCGGGCGCAGCGATGAGCATTAATGATCAATATTTCGTAGCGGATTTTAACGGTGATGGTAGGGACGATATTTATCTTTACAATGGTGACGACTGGCATACATCGATATTAACCATGTTATCCTCCACAGGGAATGAATTTAGTCCTGTAAAAAGATATACTGGCGAAAGACTGTCTGGTTGGAATCTCAAATCAGGCGGAAAATTCTATGTGGCAGATTTTGACAACGATGGCAAGGATGATTTGTACAGCGTAAAAATCAGTGATGAAAACTCTCTTTGGCACGACGTGGGCAAACTACGCTCTACGGGCACTGGGTTAACGGTTCAGAAAGTGTGGGAGCGCTCTTTGGGAGATCGGGTGAATCGTGGTGGTACTTGGTTTCTTCTCGGCTCAGAGGAATTCCATGTGGCAGATGTTAATGGCGATGGCTTGGAAGACTTATATATGTATGAACCGACGTTTTGGTGGACCTCGAATTTGACCTCCTTCATCTCTTCCCGTGATGGTGGTTTATTGCGCTCGACCCTACACACCGGCACAATAGGGCGTTTTAATCTAACGGAGAATGATCGCATTATGGTGGGAGATTTCTCGGGCGATGGGCGCGATGATGTCTTTGCCTTTCGTGATGACTGGTTTGCTTTGTTACGTTCCGATGAGGGTAAGTTGACCGAGTCGGCTCGTCATTTTAAATGGATTTACGATGCCGAATATCATCGTGATGGTTTGTGGTAAGAGGCTTGCCTTTTACTAGCATGTTTTGGGGGGAGGGGCCTTACACTAAAGGTAAATAAAGACCAATACGGGTGCCTTCCCCCACATCCGACCTCACCTCAATACGCCCCTTATGGCGTTCTATAATGCCATAACTAATCGACATGCCCAAACCGGTGCCTTCGCCCTCGGGTTTAGTGGTAAAAAAGGGATCAAAGATTTTATGGATCGTCTCTGGCGACATACCACAGCCATTGTCTTCAAAGGCAATACACAAAGCCTCCTCTTTCTCTTTTACCCCTTGATGAACCACTAACTTAGCATCGTGCGTCTCCTTCATCGCCTGACACGCATTGACCATTAAGTTCATAAACACTTGGTTGAGTTCCGCTGGCGCACAGGGAATTTGGGGGTCGTCCTCAATATGACATTCAAACTGCACGTGGTCTTTGTAATTGGATTTTACCAGTTCCAAAGTGCTAAGCAAGCCTTTACCTAAAGCGCTCATCGACATGTCACCTGTATCGGTGCGGGAAAACCGACTTAAGTTATCGACGATTTCCGTGATGCGCTGAGTCCCGTTGCGCAAAGAAGATAAATCCTTCAGTAAAGCGCCAAACCTAGTATCAAAATCCTCTTCCAGCTCGCAGTCGGATTCGTCCAGCATGGACAACAAATGCTGTTTAAACTTATTCAAATCACGCTCAATATTGACCGCAGCGACATTCACAAAGGAAATAGGGTTGTTAATTTCATGGCCCACCCCGGCGACTAAAGTCCCGAGGCTAGACATTTTTTCTGCTTGCACCAACTGGCTTTGCATGTGTTTTAAACGGTCGTGAGAGTGTTCAAGTTTTTGATGCGTAAGGCCCAATGCTTTATGCGTCTTTTCCAACTCACGGTGGGCCCGCTTTTTTTGCAAATGGGTGTACACCAGAAAAGTCTGTATGGCAAAAAACACCATCACATACAAGCTCCAGGCCCACCAACTGGCCCACCAAGGGGCTAAAATGTGCATGTCAACCATGGCAGGCTTTTCACTCCATACCCCTTCATTATTAACCCCTTTAACCATAAAACGATACCGTCCAGGGTCCAAGTTAGTATAGGTGGCGGTGTGACGAGTACCGATATGGTTCCATTGCTTATCGAAGCCTTCCAACTTATAGGCATACTCGTTCATTTCGGAGATATCATAGTTGAGCAACGAAAACTGAAAAGAAAACACGGATTGATTATGGTTGAGCGTTAAGGATTGGACATGAGGTGCGGCAACGCTTAATGGCGAGGGCTGTGTGGGGTCGTGTTCTACGTCAACCACCTGATTAAAAATTAAAAAATCCGTAATCACCGTAGGCGCAGAGTGTTTGTTTTCAAACAGAGTCTCGGTGTTAATAATACTCAACCCATTGGCATTGCCAAACAACAATTCCCCACGGGCGGTTTTTAATGCCAGCGGATGCAAGTACATATTACCAGGCAGTCCGTGTTGCTTGGTGTAGGTTCTAAAGGTAGCCGTTAAGGGGTTAAAACGTGAAATACCATTGCCCGAGGCAAACCACAGCTTGCCTTGTTTATCTTCTAATATCCCCGTTACAGTATTATGCGCCAGTCCATCGGATACCCGGTATTGCATGAAGCGATTCGTCGATCGCTCCCATTTATTTACGCCGCCCCCAGCCGTACCAAACCACATATTGCTCTGGCTATCTTCCATTACGGCGCGCAACGAAGGAATGCTGGGTTTGACGGTGTGTGGGCTATGTTTTGTATAATGGTACAGCGATTGACGGGCTTTAGCTGGGCGACCATGGTCTAGGTGCTCGCCAGCGGCTTTGGCGTTAATCGAAAACAGCCCACTGTCCGAGCCCATCCATAAGGCCCCGGTGCTATCTTCATACATGGTCATAATTCTACCGGCTTGAGAATTGGCAGGCTCAATATTGATTCGGTCAAAATCATTGCTTTGGCGTCGATACCGGTGGAGTCCGGCGCCATTGGTGCCCACCCATATTTGCCCGGAGGTGTCTTTATACAGGGACCACACCTCTCGGTTGCTTAGGCTATGAGGATCATCGCTTTGGTGCTGGTAGTATTGGAACATACCGGTGCTAGGGTTTAGGCGGCTGATGCCCATCCAGGAGGTGCCCGCCCAGACGCTGTTTTTGCCGTCGACTAAAACACTGGTCACGATATTGTTGGACAAGTCTCCCTCCACCCCCCGCCTCGCGACATAGCGGGTAATTTTTCCGGTATGGCGATTGATGTAGTTCAGACCACCTCGGGTGCCCACCCAAAGGTTTCCCAGCTCGTCCTCATCCGCCGCTAAAACACCACTGGCGCTTAAACTGTTATCGTCCCCCGGAACGTGACGATAATGTCGAAACGCACTGGCATAGCGGTCTAACCTAGAGACGCCCCAAGGCATATGCCCCACCCATAGCGCGTCCACGCTATCGTTGAAGATAACGGTATTGCTGAGAAAACTCCCCGGCTTGCCCGTGACTTTGTAGTGATAAAATGTATCCGTGTCAGGGGTATATAAATAGATGTTGTTATTCCCTCCGGCCAACCAAAGCCTACCGTGATTGTCCGAATACATATCGAGGATGCTGTCGGGAATGCACCCTAGGCAGTCTTCGCTCTCATAGGGGTATCGGATGACGTGAGTTAAGTCCTGGCTCAGGCGGTTCACCCCATGGGCATAAGTCGAGACCCATATTCGCCCAAGGCTGTCTTGTTGGATGCTGCTCACGTGGTTGTCGACGAGGCTCGAAGGGGTGGTCGGGTCGTGTTCAAAGTGATTTAAAACCTTGCCATCGACCGGATCGAGCCGATCGAGCCCTTTGCCATTGAGCCCCACCCAGAGAAAGCCTTGCTTGTCTTCAAACACATCCGACACCACATCCCCAGCCAGGGCACTAGGGTCGCCCCGGCGATGTCGAAAGCGTGTGAAATCATTCGTTGCGTGATGGTAGCGATTGAGCCCACCGCCGGCGGAGCCCGCCCAAATACTCCCATCGCGGCTTTGCATAACGGTAATGATGCTGTTGTGGCTTATACTGCGCGGGTTTTGAGGGTCATAGAGGAAATGCTCGAATTGGTCTTTAACCGGGTCATAACGATTGAGCCCCCAGTAGGTGGCCACCCATAAATACCCGTCTTTATCGATAGCCAGGTCGTTAATATTGTTGGTGGAGATGGAGTATTGGTCTCGGTTGCCATCCCATTTAGGCAAATAGCGTTTGTAGCGATAGCCGTCGTAGCGCGCCAAGCCATTACTGCCACCCAACCACATAAACCCCTGCTGGTCTTGTAAGATGGCGCGAATGGTGCCGATGCTCTCCAAATCGGGGCTTTGCAAAGCCTTAAAACGTAGGGTTTGAGCGATGGAGGCAGCGCAGGCAAGCATCAGGATCACGACAGCCATAGCGCTCTTAATGTGCTTTAGACGTGCCTGCATCACGGCGATGTAACATCTCAGTCGGGGTTTGTACGAAGTATAGCAAAGCTTATAAAGGCAAATAGAGGTTCACGCGGGTGCCTTGGTGGGGGTGCGAGTCCACCTCGATACGCCCTTTATGCTGCTCGACGATGCCAAAGGCGATGGATAAGCCCAGGCCCGCACCGCTACCGACCTTGCGTGTGGTAAAAAAGGGTTCAAACATTTGCTTAACCGTGTCTTGTGTCATACCACAGCCGTTGTCGCTGATCGTCACCACCGCAGAGCCGTTAGGTGGCTCGCCCGCTTGCGTGTCTAGCGTCACCGATACCTCCCCTTTGGCGCAGGGCGACTGTGGGGCAAACGCTTGTTCTTCGATGACGGCCAAGCAGGCGTTGACGATCACATTCATAAACACTTGATTAAGATCGCCCGGCTGGCAATATATTTGTGGGTCTTCCCGGCAGGTAAACGTAAAGTTCACCCGTTCGCGATACGAGGTTTTGGCGATATCGATACAAGAGCGTATCGCCG
>JACLAC010007375.1_pt1 | contig 18622 bp, 11 predicted proteins | sample 8027881 | NCBI WGS metagenome assembly JACLAC01 (sample SAMN15725517, study PRJNA655200) | protist metagenome | isolation source: fluorescence activated cell sorting (FACS) single amplified genomes of... | place: Spain: Blaines Bay Microbial Observatory, Mediterranean Sea | collected 2016-01-19 | reverse complement strand
CCGTATAGGGCTTCACCTCGCTGTTCTTCAGCTCTTTCCGGCAATACTATTTCTTAAACTACAAAATTCAATGTTTTTTGTACTTGTAATATTAGCCTATATAAATTGGTATAGTGAAAATAAACTAAACCATTTTTTGTGAATAAAAAAACACATGATGCTATTTCTATGTATTAGTTAAAAATCACCCTAATGGTGTGCTCCTGTACTGAAAATTCCTATTTTTTTTAGGTTCAATATATATATATTAACCAACATTTCACCGATTGTGTTATACTACGTAGGATGATACTCTTTTCATGATTTAAAAAAACAAGAAAATTGGCTGTTATTTAAGTAATTAAATTCATGATTTATAAATTACTTATAAGATTGTTTACAGTTTTATTTTCCGCGACCCCAAGAATTCAAGACCGTCTTTTTCCAGAGTTGCTTCAAATGGAGGGGTGAAAATCCTGGTGCACTCAAGACTCGGTGGTGCGGTTACGGGCCCTTGGTACGGAGGTATACACGCCTGGTATTGTGGTCCTATTCGAGGTGCTGTGGTGGAAAACTCAAGTTTCCCCCTCTTTTTCTTTGTCGGAGCACAGTCTGCGGGACGCTTTCTCTTCTTAGTGCTTTTTGCTACAGTTGAAGGGCACTCGTGGCCTGGTTTAAACAGCGAATGATCAAACACGGACGTCTTTCCCCAACGGGAGTGGATAATTTCGCCCGCCGTTTTATCAACGGCACTGGTGAGGCTCATCACGCGCCGCTTCAATGAAACGTCAGACACGGAATCGTTCAGTTTGTTCAACAGCCCTAGCATGGTGCACTTTGTGCCTGAATTTTGCAGCGGTGCCCGTTCCTGTGTTGCTTCTTGACGGCACGATAATCCTCTTGTCCTGCTCCTGTGAATCGTTCCCCGCATGCAGTTCAGACAATTAGAACCTCTGCCCCAATCTTTGGATACTACCCAGCATTCTTCGTGCATTCTGCAAGGCACGCACCCTACAGTGCTGCAGACGGGGACCGCACTTGTCTTGCACGAAAGAGGTTCATGGCAATGCGCGCACATGGTACTCTTCCTGATTTCAAGGACTTTGGCAAGCTCTTTTACTGTTTCCACGAACTTCTCAAGCTCGTGCAGACCTACAATTGAATATTGCTCAAGAGGCCCCCTCCCGATAGTTTCCCGAAGATGAGGGTTGAACGTCGACAAGATGTCTTGCGCCTCAAATTGTTGATTCGCTGGAACAAAGTGATCGAGATCTCGGAAAAGACGCGCTTTGTCTTCGTTCGACCAGTATAGGTTTTCCCCTCCAGCGACCATCGCGCTCATGGCCTTAATGTAGACGTCAAGCTCGCCAAGAGCCCAAAGATCATCCACCTCCTTGAGCTCCCCCGCAAAATGATCCAGAGTGCTGATGTTACAATAATCTTGAAATAGGTGGCCTTCAATTTTCCCCCACATGGACTCCGCGATGCTTGAACCCAACTGATGAAAGTCATGAGATAATTGTGCTACATCATCAGGTTTCCAGCATATTTTTATTCCATTATCGAGTGCACGAAGTTTCGAGCGTACAATCCCAATTGAATTCTGAACTGACCATTCCGGGGTCCCCGCGCAATCTTTTAATAATTGTCTTTTTTCCTTCCTTAAATCCCTCCGGAGCTTCTGTTCGTTTATTGCGTTGCGCTGGTCTTCTGGCTGGTATATTTTAAGAAAAACGATATCACTACGGCATGTGTCTCTGTCAAACACCATTAAACCTTTGATGCGAAATGCTCCGGAACCGTCTCGTCCGTGCCCGGTGACTACAAACTCGTTGGGAGTGCCTTCCCTCTTTTTGAATCGGAACTCGGTGTTTTTCTCGACGAGCTCCTTTTTATTAGTTTCACTGTCCACTATTTCCCCATCCATTTTCGTTGGAAAGAGGCTTTTCCCAGTGTAAATGCATTCCATGGTCGTGTTATCGTCGCTTTGAAATATTTTGAACAAGGTCGTGGTACATTTCCCATGAATTTTGCTTTCTTTTTTGACCAAGTCAGTGGTGTACTTGCCGACGAAGAGGGACGCCTTTTGCTGATGTGTTTCTACTACGTCTTCCTCGGGCGTTGCCTGCTCCGCAGACACGTCAGAGGAACCGTATTCCATCCCGCTCTGGGAGCGCTCGGGCTCGTTAACATCGTTCATAAAATCAACCTCATTGTCCGCAGCTGGAAAAAAATCTTCTTCGATCGGCTTCATCTTCTCCATACGCACTTGTAATTTAATCAACATTCCCCCAAGCTGGTTCAACTGCTGGTGGACGTCGCGCATGGTCTTCGCGTCTTCCATATCACCGTGTTCACTTTTGGTACGTTCCTGTACAGTCGCAAACATATTCTGTTGACTTTCTTTTAGATGTTAACAATTCAAAGTAATTTAACGTTTTAACAATTTATTTCTCTCTTTGCATGAGACTATGTATTCTTCCACGAAATTGATTTGTTCAAAATGTTTGTGTACTTTCAATGTGCATTGAATTAGCTAATTCGATCGTACGAGGATACATAACGTCCTCCCCCCTCTCATCTGATGCTTTTTAATCTTCTTCTTCTTCTTGCTTCATTTTTTTCTTCCTATTTTCTATTTTATATGCTGTGTATACCTAATACTTTCCTCCTATTTTTTTTGCCAAAATCAATTTCCATAATTAAATGCTGTGTTTATCTTAAATAATATTTGGTTTCATTTTTCTTTTTGTCTCAAGTTCAATTTTCAAGACTTCAAGACCGAAAATTCTGGTTACAGATTTAATAATAAACGTAGAAATAATATAGAATTGCTTTGCAAAGAATAATGTAGTTGAGTTAATTTCTACTTGTAACTTTCTTCCCTAATTCGGAAGTCTTTCGGAAAGTAGTAGTACTTGCAAGACTACAATACGCTTCGGGCAAGACCTTGGAGAAGGTGGGTGAGTATCGTACTGTGGTGAACGTCATCGTTGTTGCAGATGTACGAGGAGCGGCGGAGTCGGTGTACCTCGGAGCGACGAGGAGTGATGAATTCTTCTTTTTGAACAGGTGTGGGTCCTCCTATCAGGATTCTTTACCTTTGGCCAAACTAGGACTTTCAACGTTATCTCTGCTCGGATCCTCTGGTTCAAACGGGATTTCTCTACCCCTTCTCACCGAGGCTGTGGAGAGCTTTTCAGCTCTTGGTTCTTTTCCTGTCAGTTGGGGACGGAACAGGTCTCTAGCATTGAAGCTAGAGTGAAAACACGAAATAGCCTTGGTGGAGTGTTGAAGCTTCTTCCCTCATCCGAGTGGCCGTTGAGAATGGATTTTTCGCTAAACCAAATAATCGATCTCTTAGTGTTTCAAATTGTCGTCGCGGTAAAGGTTTTGTGAACAAGTCTGCTATGTTATCCTTTGTAGGAATTTTAAGCAGATCGATCGTTTTCCCTTCATTTTCCTGTAGGAAATTGTGTGTTATTGCAATATGTTTGCATTTGTCGGATCCTCGGTCGTTTTTCGAGATATCAATTGTCGACTGGTTGTACCAGTCAAGGTTTTCGAACGTCTGGATGTCAAAATTATGCTTTTTCAGAGAAGTCAATAAGTCGTCAATTTTGGGATCGTTCGATATTACGACTACATCATCAACCCATGTTGCTAGGTATGTTGTGTATCCGTTCTTCGTCCGGCTGAATAAGCATTGGTCATGAATCGATTGTTGGAATCCCTGTCGTAGAAGTTCTGCTCGTAGGTCTTCGTACCATTCTAGGATGAGTTTCTTCGCCATCGTTCGCAGTTTTCCTGTTTTTGTTTCTGAGAGGTTTTGTTGTGAATCTTTTGTGGGTACCCACGTTATGTTGTTGGAAACAAAGTATTCGTCCATTTGTTTAGATTTTATAGCTGATTCGATATCGGCGTAAATGCGTTGCGGTGTGTATCCATCTGACTGTATAGTGGCGAAAAGTTTCTTAATGGCTGGAATTACATCCTTTGCGTTTTTCGATGGTAGAAAGATTAGCCAGGACCAAGCTGTCGCAGGTGTGGGCTGTTCGCAGCGTCCGTCAACGATTGTACGAACTTGGTGGCCGCGGTTTCGTCCTCTTGTCCTCCCGATAGGATCTTTTGGAGTCGATCCAGGTCGATACGTTCGTCACGGAGTAGTTGTTTCACCATAGCTCTCGTTGTTCGAATAGGTTCGCTTTGGTCGTACGTACCGGTGAGTCCCCATTTGCTCTTTTCGACTTTTATGTCTCCTTTGAGAATGTGGGATAGAAGGGAATGCTTTCCGTCTGCTACGGAGTAAATTTGCTCATTTGCCCATGTGAGTTGCGCGTAGTCGTCGTTGACTTTCTCGGCGAAAGGGTCTTCCAGGGTGAAAGCTGTTTTCGTCGCCATCGTAAACAATACGCTCTGTCTCTCGGGTGGCGGTAAATGTGGGTTCTCTTTGTTTCAAAAGAACGTGTAGGAAACGAGTTGGGCCCGTAACCTAATAAACGTAGAAATAATATAGAATTGCTTTGCAAAGAATAATGTAGTTGAGTTAATTTCTACTTGTAACTTTCTTCCCTAATTCGGAAGTCTTTCGGAAAGTAGTAGTACTTGCAAGACTACAATACGCTTCGGGCAAGACCTTGGAGAAGGTGGGTGAGTATCGTACTGTGGTGAACGTCATCGTTGTTGCAGATGTACGAGGAGCGGCGGAGTCGGTGTACCTCGGAGCGACGAGGAGTGATGAATTCTTCTTTTTGAACAGGTGTGGGTCCTCCTATCAGGATTCTTTACCTTTGGCCAAACTAGGACTTTCAACGTTATCTCTGCTCGGATCCTCTGGTTCAAACGGGATTTCTCTATTTAATGGGTTTGGTCTTTTATTTGGGATTTTATTGATTTGCTTTCTTTTCTATTTTTTAAAATCTTTTGGGTAATAAATTAAACAAGAATTTTTAATGCTGTGTATATGTTATATAAAATTGAAATTCTTTTTATTCGGTTGTTTTGTCAGCTTCAATCTTCGCTACCAGAAAAACACGCACAAATACATAACCACAGCACCATCATCAAAAATGGAAGAAGAAGAATTTAATTATTATTTTATTTCGACAATATATTGCTACCTCTATTCTTCGTCTATAAATAATGAGTCATCGTAAATCGAATACAAGTATTACTTTCTTTTGCATAATAAATTAATATCGTACCAATCACAAAAAGAATTGTTTGTAATTTTAATCAAACAACAGAAAGGTTTTAAAAAGAAAAACAATCTTTACTACGAATTGCATAGTTGGTCAATTACTTCGTTCACACTATTTTAATTCAACTTAAGAAATCTACCATGGTTAAAATGAACCAGGGCAGTAATCTTGCCAAGCGGGGCCGCAAGAGGCGGGGGCCAAAGACAAATGGCAGGAAAGCAACGAGTGCAGCGCGCAGAGTAACGAGGGAAGAGACCAAAAAAGGGAGGCAGCCAATAACACTAGCAGTTAAGGCGGGGTTTTTAACGCCCAATGAAGAGAGCTATTACTTTAGAATGCGTCTTGGGAACGGACGGCACAAAAAGTACTGGTTGTACTTCACCGAAGGTGGGTTCACTGTTCCTACTGGTAATGTGTCAACGATTAACAAAAGGGGAGAGCCTGAAAGTCCAAGGAGGAGGGACGAAAATTTGGTCGCCCACCTGAAAGAATGTGGCAGGAAACGCAAATCTCCGAGTGTTGAAAAAACAGACGACAGCGAGCTACACAAGTTTGGATCGCTAAGTGGCTTTACAAAGGAAATTGCCAGCTTTCACAGCCAAAAGAAGGTGGCAAGCAAACCTGGGTGGGACAAAGTTAGAAACGAAAATAACGAGACCGTGCGGGATGCCTTGTTCAAGACGTTGAAACAAGGGATTGCAGAAGGCAACGATGATGTTCAAAACGTTTTAGAGCCGTTCTGCAAGAAAAAAATTTCCGAGTTGGATGTCGCTAAAATGCAAGGTGGTAAAGTAGCCGTCCAACCAGAGACGATGGAGTTGCTCGGATTAACGCTTCCTCTAATTGACGACTGCAGCGATGACGGTACGATGCTTCTTGAGTTCTCCAGCGGTGGAATGGAAAGTAGAATGAGTTCTCTGGAACCAACCAATTGTCTCCAGGGGGGCTTTTTGTCCGACCGACAGGACACGCATCTCTCTGACGATGACCGTCATTGGATAGCCAGTACCTTTTCCTTGCGGTGATTTCGCGAGATAGTGATGTGTATGTTTGCACCAAAATATAAAAAAAACTAATTAATTTTAAAAAAATATAAAAATATAAAATACTTGTTACTCTTCAAAATACTGTACAATACCCGGGTTCCTCTTGAGGCTTATGCGAGTCTTTGCTCTCGACTTTAACCCCTTTCGGTACATTTTCAATTTTAACAGGTTCGTACACTTTCTTCTCTTTTACATACTTGTACAAAAAGTAATTGCCAAGAGTGTTTAGCTGGGCCGAGTTTCGCTTACCCTGATTCTTGATTCGCACATGCTTGTACGATTTTTCGAAATACTTCTCTTCAATGGGCTGCGTTTCATCTTTTACCAGGTAATATTCATCCTTTTTCATGAGGTTTTTTACACCATCAACTAGAAGTTCAACATCGTAGGTTGACGACGTAGATCTCACCCGATAATAACCCTTTTCTTCGACGACAGAAGGCGGTTCCTTATCATTTTCAGATGTCTTCCGGCATGTTACATTCAAGACAACACGACATTGATCCATGTTTCGAGATTTCGAACCTTCATCTTCTTTTAAACCAATCTCTACTTTGATACCGTTCGGAATGTTCTCTGTTTTAACAGGGTTATATGACTCTGTATTTGCATCGTACCTATACAAAAGCCAATTGTACGGACCTTTGGTTTTAAATTTAAACGTGTTCTTCTTGGCAGCTTCGCGAATTTTCATCAGTTTCGGTTTCAATTCGTCAAGGTCGTCTTTCGTTAGTTTGTCATGGGTCTTGCTGTTTATTAGAAAGTACTCTCCATTTCCCATCACTACCTTTTTACCATCGTCCCGTAGCTCAAGGTTGTATGCGCTATTTGAGGACCGAACTATTAAACAATTACTCCCACTTTTGAGGTAGTGATCCTCGCTTTTACAAAGCACTTTCAATTCCAAGTTGGTTTTCGGGCTCCACTCAGAGCTGTTTTCTGAATTCTGGGATAACAGACCAGCAATCTCCTCCTGAAAAGAATCTTCGTCAGTGTCAGTACTATCAGATGCATCATCATCAGTAGTACCACCTTCATGAACAGGTACAGGCTCGTTCGGATCGAATTCAAAAAGAAAGCTCTCCTCACTTCCTTGCGGTTGCAAAAGGGGGTTGTCCACGGGGTCGGAGTCATTCCCTATGTGCGGCTTGCCAGGGGTGTTTGCATTTGCCGAAGCCATAGTGGTACAATTGCCAGGTGTACCATTCACTCTGAAATGCGTCAAAGTGTTTTCAACTGTGCAAGAAATCCATCAATACTCTATCTTGAATATTACGAACAATTAAAGGTATTCGATCAATGCATGGTATCTGTTATATTAGTATTAACATTATTTGCTCTACAATAAATTATAGAAAGAAGAAGTTTTTTTGTACCATAATGGGTGGTTAGAAGATGTACAGGTATTAATACCAGGTAATAAGGCGAGAGAGAAGTTTAGAAAAAATGATGAAGATAATAATCATTCTTCTTCTTCTTCTTCTCAGTCGTCAGGTTCCCCTGCTTATATCTGATGCTGTGCGATGTTGTTGACGATGTTTTGTATCCAAAGATAAGAAGAACGAAAATCCTTTTTTCATTTGAAGGAAAAGGAGTATTAATATTACATTGACATACCATTAGGATGATATTTTAATTAATTAATAATAAATAAATAGATGGAATTAGCATCTAATTATTGCTCTTTTTATTATGTCACGAGACCTCTTTTATGTTTACTATACCAATTTATATAGGTTTTATATTATACAAGTACACAAACAGCTTTTTTAGATTATTTTATAAAATTTTAAAAAAATGATGGTTTGTGCGATATTCCAAGTATTAGTATTAGTATATATAGAAATAGCATTGAAGAAAGAAAAAGAAAATTCTTTTTTTTTAATTAAAATTTTTTCGCTAAAAAATAATAAAAAGAAGAAGAAGAAAAGAAGAAGGCGCCGAAATGTCGTCTTTTATATATTACATTAATATAGAGACAGCATAGATTATTCAGTCACAACAACCTTCTTCTTCTTCTTCTCTAAAATTAAATTTAACTAAAAGAAGAAGAATGATGAAATGAAGAAGAGACCCCCGCCGCATCATGTGCAGGAAGGTTGTTGTTAATTACTCTACTTTTTTTATAACAACCAATTTTATATATTTTTGTTTTATTGTATAAATTTAAATAAAAAAAAAGCTAAGAAAGAATTAAACCTTTAAATGAACAATATAGACATTTGGAAAAGCATAGTATACAACAGAATAAATGGCATTTACTCTTTAATCGGAACACCGGGATTTTTGACTGATGAGATCAGCCGCAGAACATTTACGAGCGCCATCGAAAACTACATCACAACGCAGATAACTGATCGATACAAAACCTTTGAGCACCGGGCTTGCTTTGTATATGGCACACTCTTGCCGCTCGAAAAACACTTCAAAGGGATCGAAGAGCAATCTTTTATTTCAAATATAATCAATTCAGCTACGATGAATGCTGCAATAAACCGAATCAAGCAGCAGGACTGGCAATGTTATACAACAGAAATAATACGAACGACACAAAACACGCCATCTTCTGCTGCAAGAAATAACGATGGTATGAGCGTTGGCAGGGGTCTTAAAACAACAGGAACGATGAAGTACTGGTGTGAAAGATGTCAAAATGAGGTTGGGTACACCGAAACTGCGTACTGGTCCCATCAAGAAAAGGAGCACAACAATCCACGAATCAAGCTTGTAAAAAGAAAACTTCGAACGAACCACTAAGAATTTGTACATAATACGAAAAACATATTTTAAAAAAATAAAATATTTTTCCCCAACTGACGAGAGTGTAGTAAAAGAGATGAAATGATTTCTTTATTAATGAAGTCTTTGTTCATTAAATATTAGTAATGAACTACTTTAAATTAAAAAAGGAGTCTTGTTTTCTTTTAATTTTGTAAGAGTTACCCAGAATTCTTTAAGAAAATTAAGAATTGTCTTAAAAACACTTCGCCCTTACTTCGGCGCAGTTGTTTCCCCAGCGGGCTTCTTTTCATCTTCCCCGCCCTCCTCTTCCGACTCCCCAGTGTACTGTTCATGCGGGACTACCCTGACCTGCGGCGCCGCCGCCGCGCGCCCGTCCCGTTCAAAGTGCAACGTCAACGGCCTTGGGGCATTGATAATAAGGTCGAGGACCTTGCGATAATTCAAACCAGCAGTGGACTTCCCGTTGACCCGCTTGACCCGATCCCCAATTTGAATTTCACCGGAAGTTTGCGCCGGCCCCGGCGGCACACCTTCCTCCGTCGTAAATGCGTGCACTTCCACTGCAGTCTTATCTGCAGTGTCCGACAAGCACATCCCCAACCTCTGCTCCTCAAACACAACGTCAAACTGGACGGTCGCGCCCCCGGCCGCCATCATGGCCGCCAATTGCTGAGCCGACAGACCGGGCGGGGGGCGAAAATCTTCCGCATCGTTCGCGAGCGCCGCGTCCTGCTGCGCCAGCGCGCTGCAGCACACCCATAGTTCTGGTTCCGTCTCTGCCTGGTAGCCAATCGGCCCCATCCCGCAATCGGAGCAAATGATAAATTTCATTCGCCCCCCGGGCGTATCAACGACGCGCGAAAGCCCCAAGTTATCAAACATGTCCGTGTCCGCCACCCGCCACCAATACTCGTGCACCTGCTCTTTGTACACAAAGTCGTCATTGTTATCGTCTCCGCCATCTGGCCTAGTAGGCAAAAAGAAAATCTGGTCTTTTCCCTCTCGCTTCACCAGAGTTCCAGCCTTTGTAAGAATTCGCGAAGTGCACCGAGGGCACCTGATCAGCCCATTGTTGACCCCATCACTGTCTACCAAACGCCCGCCCAAGACACCGACCGCCGCGGTCAGTTCGCTGGGGGCGACCTCCTTTTCATTTTCTACGATCTCCGTCATGGCAGCAAGAACGATTACAAGACAAAAGCAACAAGGTGGAGAAACAAACGTTGAGTTCGTTCGAAAAATGGACTTTCACGGTGTTCCCGTTATAGAAATCATAGTGGATTTGGTATAAAGATACGCTTTGTGGCAGTACTCTTGTCGAAATGGGAGTTGTGGAGCATTGAGATTGATGCATGGAATGAAATACGTGGTGTATCTTCTTCATCATTTCGTGCGACGATGGCCGATGGCGTCGTCATTCATCCTGTAGTAAGTTGTATTGTAAATATTGAAATCATCTATCAAAATAAGTATAATACATATATCGTAGACGACCAAATTAATCCCCGCCGCTAATGCGTTCCATTTGCTTTCGCACTTTGGCCCGCTTCTTCACTTGCTTCTGAACCCGCTTCACGAGGTGCTTGACGATGGACCGGCAAATTAACAGACTTTCCTCTCGTTTTTGAGCCTGTAACTTGTTCCTTCGCCATATGATTTTGTCGCGCATTCTTTGCATTTTCTCCTTGCGCTCTCGCAGAATTGGGGACATGCACTTGCCATGGCCTTGGTCGATGAAAATGGCGTAGTTGGAGGTTATTGCTGTGTGGTTTGGTAAAATCGCCAACGCCCGCTTGTAGAATTCGTGCGCTTTGAAATATTCTTTCAAAAGCAGCTGGTGCCACAGGGCGCAGGAGAACAAAGACATGCCCTCCAAGACTATATCTTTTTTATGACGATGCTGGCGGAGCGCGAGCTGAAGGACATTTCTGTCGATAACTTGAAGCGTTTCCTGCTCGAAAATGGACGTGTCCAAACTGGAAAATTCCTTCAACGCGACAAGGCAAGCATCTTCGGATTCGGCACTGAACAGGGGCAGCAGGAGGGCGCCCACCCGCAACTTTTTGTTTTCCGGAAGTAGCGCTCGAAATCCAGCGTAGTCCGCCTTTGACCTTGCATAGTCGTGGTTGAAAAAGTGTTGATAAAACATGTATTGTTCGGCGGCTTCGTTGTCCACTACAACCTTTTGTTCCGAAGCAACGGAGGTGGTCTCTTGCGAGTCTTCTTCGTCGCTCGAATCGTAGTCATCGGAGTAGTACTCAATGCCTGCTTTGGCGCACGACATTATTCGCTTAAATCTGAAGAACGACACAGGGGCTTCTCGTTTTTTTTTGAGTTTTTCGTTGTACTTAGTCCATTTCTTTTGCAGCTTTTTCAAAGCCAGCTCGCGCTGAAGTATTTCGTCCTGTTGGGCCTTGTACCGCATGACTTTGTCGACCGCTATTTTTTGCTTTGCAAGCATCTGCAAAAAGTACGCCGCTCCTTCCCGCCGTCCTACTGAGCCCCTCCAAAACGTTTGTATCGTCGTTGCTGCCGAATTATTTTTCTTGACGACCCTTGCAATCACTTTTGACTGCTCAGTAGCATTCCAAAGCATTTTGTTCGCTGGTTTCGGCTCGCCCACTTGCGTGGTGATGTCGGTTTTTGTGTTCCACCAGTACGACGTTTCCGGTGCGGTCCACGACGTCTCGCCGGTCACATTATTCAAATAGTACTCGCTGCCAGATGCCTCGTCCAACTCTTTTGACCAATCGCATTCTTCTTCGCTGGTGTCTACCGGGACGTTGACTTCGACCCAAGGGTACCGAGATTCATAAGTTGCAGCCGCTTCTTTAGTCAATTCCAAGGCCCTTTCGTTCTGTTCAAAAACCATAAACAGACAGAGAGCATACACCAGTTTTCCGTACGGGCAGCGGGGGTGAATGTCCCTGTACCGAGAAAAGTAAGTTTGAAAATAAAATTGGAAGGAGGACCCTTCTGGATCTATCATGTAGGCTTGGTAAGCAATTTCCCTCGATTCCTCAGGCTTTGTCGGGTGCAAAAATTGGGTCACGGTTGCCATTAAATACAAAAGTAAGGGCTGCTCCCTGAACGCCTCGTTCGAGTGGGCGTCCTTCAGGGCGCCCAAGCACTCTTCCGCCCGGCCCGCAAAAATGAGCTGGTACATTGCGTACGAAACGGTCCCGCTCAACGTAGAAGAAGGCGTTAAAGCCTTCTTTTTTTGATTTAGCATAACGTTGACAGACTGTTGAAACGATAAATATGCGGAAGGGTCTGGGCGCAGCTTCAGCAAAGCCCCGCAGGCCTTCCCTTGCTGTATTTTGGCAAGAGCCCCGCGAACAAGTTTCTGTATTCTGACTGCCGACCAGTACCGTCGTGAGTACTGCATAAAGACCACCACGAGAAAATACCTTGCCCTCTGATTCCTCCAGAATGACCGTATTCTCGTCGCCATCACGTACAGCTTGTAATCCGAAGCAAACTTCCGGCCCAACTTCCCCCTCCAAACCTGCTGTATGACCGTGGCCGCAAAATTTCGTTTCGCATTCCTCTTACGCTTTTCTGGGTTCAAAAATTCCAAAGACAAGTACTTCACCTCGTCAGTTAAAGTACCGCTTTCGTACAGTTCGCGCTCAAACTTTGAAAGCTCGTACTTGTCTTTAACGACTCGTTTTACCCTTTTCGTTCGATCGATTAGGTCCAGATTTGCAACCAGCATTTGCAACAGTTTGTCGCCCTTGTCCCGCCAACCCGGTAGTTTGCGGTGGTACCACAAGACCGGATAGTCTAGAAAAAGTTCGCGAATTTCACGGTACATGAACCAGCACTTGTACACTTCGTCGTCCTCCGACACTGCCGACACGCGCAAGCCCCCAGCATCGTCCTGAGAGATAACAATAGTGAGGTAAACCTTCTTTGATTTGGTCAGCATGGACATTTTCGGAAACGGTTCCTGCTTGAACTTGATGTCCAGCTTTTGACCCTTTCCTTTTACCTGCGTTATTTTCAGCATGGGCAGAAATGCTTTCGCCAGTTGCTCGCCGTAGCGAGGCCGGATCAGCCTTGGGCGATCCAGGTGGCGCAGAAAGCCGACTACGTCTTCCTCCAGTAGTATTTTTCTGTACTCTTTCACTCCCCGAATAGCGTACTGCAGGTTATTCTTTCCGACCGCGGCCAGCTCCTCCCGCTTGGCTTTCACCAATTTCCACATTTGTGCACTGAACATCAGATTGTCCCCAAACCTCAGTACCCGCACTTCCATTTTCAGCCCGTCTATTTTACGGGGCGCCACCAGGAGGACTTCTCTAAACAGCTCCCCACTCTCTAAATCTTTTGCAAACGTCTCGTTAAAGAGCTGTGTGTGAACCATGATGACGTGGTTTCTTGGGAACGGCTCGTCCGATTCTCCGGCCAAATCAAAAAAGCGGGACGCACGGTCGGGTATGTCCAAATAGAACCGATACAAGAGCGCCAAGTGAAACGCCTTGTACCGGTCGCCTTTGTCATTTTTCCAGGAGTAAAAGCAAACGCTGAAAAACTGCCTCAGTCCCGAACCGTCTGCGTCAAACCGTTTGCCCTCGGCCAATAAGTCTTCGGCATCGGAGACGTCTCGGGGATTGTTTACGTACTGCTGCAGGGCTTTGCTGTAGATAAATGCGGGCATTCTTCCAAGCAGCAGATTCTGTTTCTTGTGCACAAACTCTGTCCATTCAGAGTCAAGAAAAACCAGCTGCATCTTTAGGAGTTCACGAATAGACTTTTGCCGTTGCTGCAACGGAGAAAGAACCTCTTCCTTTTCTGCGCCCTGCTTCACTTCTTCCTCCTCCTCGCTGTCGTCGCTCGCAAATGGGTCTTCACTGTCTTCATCTTCTTGCAAAGCCGCGCTGGCGGCCTGAAACTTGCTCGTGTTCATGCTTTTCTTACGATCTGGCAACTCCGTCTCCATGACATGCTCGTAGAACCCGAGCTCTTCGCTGTACTCTGTCTTCCTATTAAAAAATGGCCTCTTCTGTTGGTGTCTCCGAACGTGCGACTGTATCTTGCGGGAGGCATAAAAACGCTCAGAGATGCTGGTTTCCATGCTTTGCAATACTCTGCTTATACCATTGCGAACTGATATTTTTTCTTCCACCTCGCTGAACACTATTTTTGCAAAGTAGATTCGCACGGCGCACTGAATGATCAGCGCCGACGCTTGCATTTTTGCCACACGCATTCGACCGAAAACTCCTCTCACCCGTTTCTGCAGCAGCATGACCCACTTACGGGCATTCTTGTACCAGAATACTTTTGTAAATTTTCGATAAAAGGTTTGTATCTCAGTTGTCCGTAGATTGACAAAATCACGGATTCTCAAAAACCCATTTTCGTTATGACGGTACCACTGCATCTGCTTTCTTGTGACGTCTTTGACGAGCCACATGCGAATGTAGCTTTGAAGAAACATAGCCGCGTCGTATTCAAGCAATATGCGGGCATTGTCCATGGCACGTCCCATGGCCTGGACCCTTCCCATCGTCCCGCGAAAGATTCGTTGGATTTGAATCGCGCACTCGCCAAGGTAAGTCAGGCGGTTGTACAACTCTCGAAGTTCGTCTATGGTCAGCTGCAGAGCCTTCCCTTCCTTGCTTCGTTCGCTTGCTTTGCTACCGGGCCTCAAAACGGGGAAAAAATCGATCAAGTACGGGTCAGAAATAATTTTGGCCACCAGAAACCTGGTAAAGCGAATCCGAGCTTGGCGTCCCCGCACCATTTTCTGGATCAAAGTAGAGGCAACGCGACGCTCCTCGTTGTATTGCCTCAGATTCTCTTCGTTGGTTCTGCGACGGTATTCCACAATCCACAATCTGACAAGCATTCCACGGACTATTTTTTGAATGATGGTGGCCGCAAAGTATCTCTCGTGCATGGTGAACGGGTCAAAGAGAACAGTCGGTTCCGTCACATCCATGTTCTTTAATTTGTCCTGGCGCTGAAGAATGATGGACAGGGGGTCTCTGAAATAGGTCTGCCCTGTTTCGCTGACGTCAGGGGGGCGGTCTTTCAACGCCAAAGTTTTCGTTCCATTGCTGTCCAACGATGCACCAGGGACCAAGGCTTCAATTTGCTTGCTGACCAGCTGTATTGTGTTTCCGTCCAGCGCCATCTGAACTTTTCCCAACTTGTCCGAACCGAGCTTGAACAAATTCCCACTGCTGGAAGCTCGTCCATGCGATGATCCGGTGGTCGTTTCGGAATGAGCAGTGGTACGTGATATGGCCGACATATCTGTTTTGGCTGTGCTAAGCCCCCCCCCCGCGAGTGATCTCGCCCGTCGGTAGACTGACTGCCCTCCCACATCGACACGGCGGCAAACGGGGTGGTCTGGGTTTCCCGTTCGTCTCGTTCTCTCTTATTCAAGTCTGGGGTGGCTGGTGGGGGAATTAATTCCGTTGGAAAGTTCCCTGTGGCAGGAGAGACAGCAAGGCGTTGTAGGGGCAATTGTTCCAGGCGCAGGGGAGAGCCGCGTTTTTTTGTTTGGTATTTACCGCTTTCACGCCCTAGCGACCTTGTCATTTCGGTCAGTTTAAGCCGTCGAGCGTCACGGTCTCGAGAACGAATATCGGGAGGGGTTCTAGTCAAAAAACCAACACGTTCGTCTTGGTACAACTTGGCGTTGAATGCCAATGGGCGTTTTGCCTCAGCTTCTATCGTCAGTTTTCTAGTATTTTTACTCACCTTTTCAGCCCATTTATTTTTCGGTTTCTTTTTCCTTATCTTTCCCAGGTCGGGAAAGAACCACGACATTTCACAAGACAAACGTTGGGAGGGCTGATGCTACTAATTTCCAAACTGCGACGGCATATCGTTCTGTATGGTTGAGAGAGAGAAAAAAAATGGTTACTAACTCTGCAAGCACACAAAGTTGGTTTTGTAGGCACGTGGTCTTTTCTTCAAAACGTTGGAAATGTTGTGGCCTGGAGATTTCTTTTTTCCGCCGTAGGCATGTTTCAGGAAGGAGAAGGAAAACCTCGTGATAAGCTAATGGAAAAATTGTTATGAGTCTGTTCGCGAAGAAGAGGAGGAGCAATAATAATATTAGTGTTTGTGTTTGCTTGTTGCTGTGGCTTTTTTTTTTCTTCTTTCTTTTTTTCGGGTTGGTGCAGCTATCGGTAGTGCATTCGATGCTGCCATCCTGTACTCTGCCTTTCACCACAGGAACAGCGTTAACGAACAACAGAAGAACAGAAGGGAAAAAATTGTTGAGATAATATTTTAGAGCTAATAATATCTAGCCGTTTTGGATTTTCATGAATATCAGGACAGCAGGCAGTGCTTGGGTTACTACACCGATCATCATCATGAAACTGTTACTGCTTCTTTTGCTGTTGTAGGAGTACTGAGTTTTTTTGTGTATTGGATCTGGTAGCATTTCATAGCATTAGAATCAACTGGTTGTTCATTTATGATGTTGTTGTTGTTGTTGTTTGTTGTTGACACTTCTTTTTTCCCTCCATTGGCTTATAACTGCATTTACCATTTTCTTTCTTCTTCTTCTTCTTCTTCTTCTTCTTCTTCTATTGTTGTGGTCTTTCTTCTCGCCCCCGTTTACTTTCTTTTTTATAAACATTGCGCGCCATTTTTTCTTTGAAAACCTTGGCGTTCTGGACGAATTTAGAAGCGCAGAAATCCCTTGAACGGTCTTTGCATAACAGCCGATTGTGTTATTTTTACATTTACAATACCAGCACACCAGCACCGTAGTTGCAAGAGGACTTTTTTTTAGGAAACATTATGGCGAAAGAGCTGCAGCCGGAAACGAACAATATTGGCGCCGGGGAGCAGTCCGGCATATTCCAGACCGAGGTTGACGTGGAAGAGAGGGAGCCACCGTCCCGGATTGAAGATGAGATATTTCTGTTTTCAGAAACAAACCAAAGGCTCCCGAAGCAAACGCAGTGGCCTATTGTGGCGGAAGACGTTGCCGAAAGCATTGGGATCCCGGAAGGGGTTATGCTACGTCGTTGGAGGCGGTATTTTCAATCGAGGACTTGCACCGCAATAGTCACGGACCTGTTTTGGTACTGCTATTGCGAGTTTTACGACAAAAAGAAAACGGTCCACAGCGTGAGCAAATTGAAAAATAGAGTAGCCGCAAATTATGCGGAAATGCTGCACAACGTGTCTATAAAAAATGGGGACCGGGATCTCTTTTTGCCGGGGCTGACGAACGCGATGGCCCAAGCAGTGTTTTTGTCCTTCTATCACTCTTACCCACGAAGCCGCGTCAAAATGGACGATGATTTTAAAACCAATATACTAGACACGTGCTCGTCTTGGCTCTCTGGGACGCGCGCGACAAACCCGTACTTTCAGCATTGGCAAAACACTTTAAGAGGCGGGAAGAAAACGGGAGCGTCGCACCTTGGGGCCTCTGGGGACCAGTCTGCATCGGGCGGAGGGAACCAGTTCTCAAGGCGAAAGAAGTTGGTGGCCGATTCCATGTCAACACGGCGGCAGCCGAGGATGAAGCAGCGCACGGTAACGTTTGAGCATACCCCCATAATGAATAGATTTTTAACTCACAAGAATGGCCCAGGGTTCAACACAATGACGAAAGTGTCCATTCGGATGACGGAGAACCCCGAGCGCCCGATAATGAGCAAGAGCAAGCCGAAGCAAAAGTTAAAGAAGGCAGCGGGCCCAAACGCCGGGGCGTTAGAGGAGGAGGCAGAAGAGACGTTCAAGGACGTGGTCATGGCTGCCCGAAAGAAAGCTCAAAGCTTGATGAGCGCGCACACGACGGCCATGATGCACGTGCTGAACGAAACCGCTGCGGACAGAAAAGAACTGCAACGCCAACACGATGACCTGGAAAGCAAATACCAAGCCATAAGGGAGACGGACGTTCACGAGTACAGCAATTTCTTGGTAGCAAAAGCGAAAGCAGACGCCGATCACCAGCAAAAGGCAACCCAGCATTTTTGATGACGACGACGACGACAGTTTTTGTGGTTATAGAATACAATATATCGTACTTAATAATTTAACAATATATAGACAAATACAACAATGATGTGATCATCGTATCATCGTGCGTCCAACCAAAAAGAAGAAGAAGATTATTTTTTCACATTTCATTCTTCTTCTTTTCTTCTTTTCTTCTTCATCAAAAAATAATGGCCAAAAAACAGTTTTATAATTGTACTAAGCATTCAATGCGCGTGCGAATGTTAAGTATGTCTGCATGTTTGCAAGGGATAAGAAAATCGTTACAGCAAATTCTTCACGAATGGAGACGGGTCTCCAACGTGCAACAAATTCTGCAACAAGATTTCTCATTCTTGATCATTCCAGGGCGTTAGAATTCATTTGGGACAGGCACCAGGATTCGAGACCATGCACCTACTTTTGCGGGCTTTCAAGCTTTTCTTTGTATATACCAATTTGCAGTATGCTACGTACAAACTGTTGGGGGAAGCGAACATCTCTGTTCTGTTTCAGTTTCAAAGTGAAAGCCACCGTAGCAATTCGATGCCCTTTGCATTGACGATGATTTTGCTGATCCTGAGTTGGATCATTTGCTTTCGTAGGCGCAGCAGCGGACGGTCCGGGAAGAGCGTGGCGGTTTTGGTTCTTGGGGACGTCGGGCGCTCTCCAAGGATGCAGTACCAC